>JAABUU010005382.1_pt1 | contig 14400 bp, 7 predicted proteins | sample 5559301 | NCBI WGS metagenome assembly JAABUU01 (sample SAMN10711884, study PRJNA513360) | rock metagenome | isolation source: Antarctica rocks | place: Antarctica: Victoria Land, Richard Nunatak white | reverse complement strand
GCCCACCGTCGTGCCGCCGGCCCCGCGCCCGCTGCGCCCCGCCGCCGATCATCCCTGGCGGCGCCAATCCCTCGGACGCGCGCGGTCGGCCTGAGCGAACCGTCCACTATTTTAAGGTGCACCCAGGCAGGCCCCCAACCTGGAAGGAGGCTGGTTGCTCACCCGAAGACAGTGCGGGGCCGTTGCTCGATAGCGTGCTTTGCTGGCCGCCATCCGTGCTCTGCTGTTGGCCGCCATCCGTCCCACCATCCATGCTCTGCTGTTGGCCGCCACTGGCCCCACCATCACTGCTTTGTTGCTGACCGCCGCCCGCCCCGCCGTCGGCGCTCTGTTGCTGGCTGCTGGCGTCACTGCTCTGCTGTTGGTCGCCACTGGCCCCACCATCATTGCTTTGCTGTTGGCCGCCGCTCGCCCCGGCGTCACTGCCTTGTTGCTGGCCGCCGCCTTGCGACGCGGCGCCCTCCTCAACATAGACGCCGTCCGGGGCGCGGAAAGTCACGACGTTGCCGGCGGCGTCGTGTTGAGCGCCGGTCGCATCCGTGGTGAAAGCGTTCTCGTCTTCCTCGTGCCCAACGCCGTCCGGGGCGATGACCGTGGCGCGCTGGAGTGCCATGCGGCCCGCATCCGGCGGGTCCGCCAGCGGCAGCCTCACCGGAGCCGTTTGCGCCGCATGATACCGGCGGAGCAGGTTGTTGACCTCCTGGTTGCCCACCGTACGCTGCAAGGTGAGCAGGAACTCCGGCCCAAACAGAGGAGTCGCCTGCTGTCCGCCGGCCTGCGGCGCGGGTTCCACGGGCCGCTGCTGCCGTGCGGCGTCGCGCGGCGCCTTCGAATGTTCTGACTCGCTCATCACGCATGCCCTCCCATCCATACTTCGGGGGCGCTGGCCCATACACTTAAACGCGCCGCCGCGGTTTTAGGGTGATGTCTCAGGCGTTCTGCATATCCGGGTCCGGGTTGTCGGGGAAATCACCTTTTTGCTCGGGCGGCGCGGGCGGCACAGTGAAGGGAACTTGCTCTTGCTGCTGGTCGGGGACACAGTTCATGCCGGAAGCGTCCGTGTGCGTGCCGACGGCGCAACACTTCATCATCAGCTTGTTGTACTGACCCGGCGGACAGTCGGCCGGCCCCTTGATCGTCGGATCATTCTTTGGCGACGAAGACCAATTGCCGGGCAACTGGCCGGGCAGTTGGAGGGGGTCACCTTTGCCAATATCGACGTGACACGTAAACTTGCCATTCTCTATGCCACACGTAAAGCCCTGGTCGTTGGTATCACCTGGGCCGCCAGGTCCGGTAATCGGATCGGGCCGCTTGGCCGGATCGGCCCACGGGTCCGGTGGATCAGGCGGGTCGTCGTCATCCCGCTGCATGACCGCGCGCTGCACGGGCACGCCGAGCAGCGCGTCGTCGCCGCGCGCGATGAGCCCAACCACGGGGTCCTCTTGCGCTGGGGAAACGGATGTCTCCCGCGACGCGGACGCCGCTCTCTCCTCGGGCGAGCAATTGCACGGCGTGGCGCCACAACGCTGGATAGTATATTGTCGCAATAGGGCATTGACAGCCGCATTGCCGGCCGTGCGCTGCAAGCCCTGCAGCAATCCTGCCGTCGTGCCGCCGCCCCGCGCCAACTCGACGGACGCGCGCTCACTCTGGCGCGCACGGTTCTTATGCCCCTGCTCCGTGTCGGCGAAAAGATCATGCGTTCCCATGTGTCTCTCCTTAACTTGCTCACTATCTTGCCACTTTTCTATTGGCCTGTCAATCCAAAACGAACACCCCAAACGGTTTAGTGATATGACCCTACCTCCGCCTCTGCCACACGGGGATTCCCGCCGCCGCGTCGTCATGAGGTAGGCTCCACGAGGATCACGGGATCGCCCCCCACCGTAGGGATGCGCGGGTCGTACGGGTTGGTGTAGTCACGCCCACCCGGTAGATCGAAGCGATACACGCCGCCCTGGGGCGTCACCGGCGTCGCGGCGCCGAACTTATCGTACCGTGTCGCCCTGACCGCGTGGGCGGGGAGCGTGTACGTCGCGGCGGTCCCACTCTGATTCCACAGCACGGTGATGCGCTCCCCCGGCTTGGTCAGCACGACCTTGAAGACACCGGACTTATGGTCGAGTTGGTCGCCAGGCGTATACGCGCCTGGACCGGCCGTCGCATCCTTGAATAATCCGACGAGGAAGCGGAACGTATAGGCGACCGGACGGAACCGGCCGGCCGCGTCGACCAGCCCGAGCGGCGTGGGGTCGCGCCCGTCGGCCATGCGATAGACGGCGACACGGTCCACGCCGGCGGCGATGTACGACGCGAAGGCGTCGACCAGGAACGCGGCCTGCGCCTGCATGGTCACGCGGAACTGCGTGCGCGGCCGCGGGCGCGCGGGATCGTCGTAAGGCTCGACGTTGGTTTCGCTGACCCAGATCGGCTTGTCGCCCCAGCCGTGCGATTGAAGGAGGGCGCGTACGCCAGTGATGATGGGGTAGAAACTGGGCGGCCCAACGTAGAGGTGAACGTTAGCCACGTCGAAGTACCCGTGGTAGTGGTTGGTCGGGTCGGCCTTTGCCAGGAGGTTGAAGATATTCGTCAGATAGGCGCCATGGTCGTACCAGTAGGGTTCACCGTACATGACGACCCGCGCGTGGGGATTGGCGGCGTGGATGGCCAGATAGGCGACCTGGAGCACGCGGGCGTACTCCGCCGGCGTCCCCTGCCACTGCGTCCACAGCGCGCGCGTACCATCCGGATTCGGGGGGATGCTGACCTCGTTCCAGATGACCCAGTCGTCGATGCGGCCGGCGTAGTGCGCGGCGATGCGGCGGCAATAGGCGCCCCAGTAGTTCTGAGGGTCGTCCCACGGCTTGAAGATGTTGATGGGGACCGAGTGATTGCCTTGCTCCGGGTGCTGTTGCGCCCAACGGGGCGTGCCCACGAGCAGCCCCGCGACAGAGCGTCCGCGCGCTATCTCGCCGTCGACGATCCGGTCGCTGCCATTCTTGTCGAGCGCGAACGGGTTCCAGGAGGTCGGGCCGCGTGGCTGGACGATATCCCAGCCGAACGGGATGCGTGTCCAGCGCACGCCGATCGCGTCGGTGACATCGGCTTGGACGGACGCCTCATCGGCGCCAAAACGGGGATCCGATGTATTGGGGTCCACATGCGTGACGCCAATGATGGGCCGCATCGTGGGCGTCGCGGCCGGGCTGGGCGTCGCCGTGGGCGCGCGCGTCGCGGTCGCTGTCGGCGCTGGCGTTGCCGTCGGGCGTCGTGTCGCGGTCGCCGGCGGAACGGGCGTCCATGTAGGTTGGCGCGTCGGCGTGGCCGATGGAACGTGTGGCGCCGTCGCGACCGCCACGGGCGTTGCCGTCGGCTGGCGCGTAGCGGTCGCGGCTGGTACAGCTGTCCTGGTGGGTGCTGCCAGTCGTGTCGCGGTTGCCGCGGGTGTGGCCGTCGCTATCGGCTGGGGCCGCGGAATGTCCGTAGCCGTAGGGGTGGGCATGGTCGTCGCCGTCGCCGCGGGTCGCGCGGTCGCCGTGGCCGCGATAGGCATGGCGGTTGCCGTTGGCGCGATGGTGGGCGCGCGTGTCGGGGTAGATGGGGGACTGGGTTGGGCAATGCGCAGCACGCGATCTTCCAGGCCCACATCGTTGATAGCCCGCAGATGCAACTCACTCGACCCCGGCGGCAGCGTCATCTCACCCGCGCCGGGTACGACCGCGCCCTGCAGCCAGACGCGCGCGGCATCATGGACGCGCCAGGTGACGATGGTCTTGCCCTTGTCTTTGCGCAGACGGAGCGCGAAGGCCAGAATCCGCGGCGTCACGAGCACGACGGCACCCGCGGGCGGCGCCAGCGCCGGGCGGACGTCGACCTGGATAAGGGCCGTCGTCTGCCCATCGGCGTTGCCGGCCACGAGGCGATAGACCATGCTCCGCACGGGGGACTGCAAGATCAGTGCGCCACTGGTTCCGACCCGCTGACCGTTGAGCGTCACCGTGGTCGCGTCACGCGTTCGCCAGACCAGCCGATAGGGTTGGCCCGCGCGTTGATGGGCGACGTCGAAGCGATCGATCGCCGGCATTCGTACGACGATTCGTCGAAGCACGATGCTCATCGTTACCGTTCCGAGTCCATTGCTTGCTCGTAGCACATAGGTCGTTTGTCCCGGCGTGATGACCTTGTGCGCCGTGGCCGTGACCGGCGTGTTGTTGAGCAGCGTCGCTTGCGCCCCCGTCACGCTCCAGACAAGCGCGACCTGGCGCGTACGTGGATCGGTCCGTGCGGTGAAGTGGATCACGGGCAGGGTGAGCGCCGACGCGGGCAGGGCGACGGCGACGGGTCTGGGCGCGACGCGTAACATTTGTGTGACCGTCCCACCCGCGCCTCTGGCGACGAGGACAAGGGTGATGAGCTTCGTGACGTGCTGCGCCTGTTGGCCGGACGGCGCCACCGCACGCCCATTGAGGCGCACATCGGTCGTACCCGCGACGGCCCAGCGGGCCAGGAGCGCTCCGTGTGGCCCTACCTGGACGGTTAATTGCTTGATCTGGGGCAGGGGGCCCGTGGGCCGCCGTGTCTGTATAGGCGCCGCAGCGTGTGAGGCCGCCGGCTTGCCCAGGACCTGCGCCAAGCCGGCACCCGTGCCTAACAGGAGCAGCAGGAGCAGCAGAGCCAGTAGCCGTAACGCCCAGGTGGGCAGGCGGCGTATCCATCGCGGCAGGGACAGCGCGGTGTAGCGCGGCACAAACGTGAAGACGGCCGGCCGCATCAGCAACGGATCGGGCGCGCCGTCCCCGCCGTCCCCGCCCACATTGACGCCACGAAACTCGATTTGGTAGGGGTGCGGCACGCCGATGGTTTCCCGTACCGTCGGGACAACGGCTATCGTGACGGCGCTCTCGCCCCCGGCGGGGACGGTCAGCGGCCCTTCCGGCTCTGGCTGGAAGCGTAACCCTTCCTGATCATCGCGCATCGTCAGGTCGATCGTGGCGGCGGCGTTCGAGGCATTGACTACCACGACGCGGAAGGCGCCGGCGCGTCCTTCGCATTGGTATGGCAGCACATCCATGGTCAGGGCGCCGATCGCGTCCACTACCAGCGGCACGACGACCGCGCCCTGGGCCGCCGGATCATCCTCGGACAGCGCCCGCACAGTCACGGCGTAATCGCCGGCCACGGTAGCGGTCCCGCTGGGAGGGTGAAGAGTCAGCGTGACGCGCTCCTCGGCGCCGGGAAAGAGCGCGATGAGGCGCTTGTCCAGATCGTACCACTCGTCGGGGACGCCGTCGACCGCGATGCGATAGCGATCGACGATACTGCTGGCGTTGCGCACGCTCACCATAATGACGCCGCGCCCGCCTGGCGCCGTACGCGTCGCATCCGGCGTCGCGGCCAGACGGACCGGTTGGAAGGCGGCGTTCCCGCCCGAGCCCTCGTCCTGGGCAAGCATGAGATTGGTTCTCCCGGCAGGGCTATCGCTCCTGCCCTGTTAACTACATCAGGCAGTTGTCGTAGTGATCGCAACGATACAACGGAGAGCGGATCGCGTATAATCGCGCATCATAGATAATAACGCACGCCACACACAAATTAGCGCTTGGCGCATCTATGCGCTTGATTGCCTTGCTAATGTTTTCTCCGAGGGGTTACGTTGCAGCGCGGCGTACCCCCTGGGACCACTCCCCAGAGGGGTCCCCGATCCTGCCGGCCTACCGCTGCCGGCAGAATGCCGGCGGTCCCCGGGGGCGCCACGTCACACAAAGCTCCCTGATTTTGCACTAAGAACAGGCTGTATCCACTATAGCCTGAATTATTCATGAGCACTTTGGTCTAATCAGATTGACCGCATCTGGCTGAACAACCCACCCCTGTAGACCGGCTGAAGCGGCCGTAGAGCCGATTTTGGCGCCCAAAGTGGACTCTGGGAGCCTGCAAGGCCGCCATCGGCAACCAATCCAATTCGATGAATGTTTTCATGAATAATCCAGGATAGGCGTGCGCCGCCGTAAAATCATCCGTAGAAATACTCACGAGACGGTATGCGGCGCGCGAGCCACGGCGATGAGTAGGACCGCGCACACTCGCAAAGGAGCGCCGATCACGGGATACCTCCTGCCGCGAGCACGCTCCCAGCACGTTCCCAGGATGTGTTAGGAGACTGTGACAGGGCTCGATGTCCTCCAGGCGCCCCAGTTGTTGACCTTATCGCGCGCGCGTACTTGGAAGGTGTACCCGTGCCCCGTCCGCACCGTGTAGGTGAGGGAGGTCGAGGCCGTCCCGCCCGGTACCACGTCCTGCCAGGCGCCGCCATCCTCCTTGACCTGCACCTCGTAGTAGGCCACACCCGCGCCGGGCGTGGGGTCCTGGGCCTGCCACTTGACCGTGATCGGGCCGGCCGCGGCGGTCGCGGGCACGGTGAGTTGGGTCATCGTGGGGCCAACCACATCGAGGAACTCAGGGGCGTAGAAGACGTTCCCGCTCTCCGCGCCGAGGCCGTGACCGCAACTGAGGGCGAGACGGAAGAGGTCGCCGTCACTGGAGAGCGCCGGGCTCGTACAGCTTGGGGGACCGCTCAGAGGCGTGTCGATGGTCCAGTGTCCGGGCGTGCCGGTGAGGACGTGGGCCACGTTGTAGTTCGAGCCGACCACCCCCGCCGGGCAATTGCCGCTGTAGCCCACGATGTAGGCCAGCCCGACGCGGCCATGGCGGGCGACGAGCGACACGTCGTACTTGTTGCAGTTGGCGGCGTCATGAGTCACGTCGCCGGCCGTCCATGACCCGCCGTCGGGACGTGTGGTCAGGTAGATGTCATGGTAGCCAAAGGCGGTCTCCGGGTGATGCAGGTTATGGACGTAAGCCACATAGGTGACGCCGGCGCTGGCCGCGATGCTGTAGTCGAAGGGCGACGCATGCGACGCGGGGAGTTCCGTCGGGTCGGGGGGCGGGACGATGCGCACCGGCGGTGACCACGCGCCGCCGACATTGTCCATGTACCACAGGCCGTTGATACTGTCGTTCGTGTTGCTCACGAGATGCAGGTGGCCGGTCTGGTCATCGATGGCCAGCTTGGGGCTGTCGAATCCCTCGAAGGCTTTGCCGGCGGAGACGCAACTGGTCAGATTCCGTGGCGTGGACCATGCGCTACTGTCGTAGGTGGCGAGGAGCACATCCATGGTGCGGCTGGTGGCATCGTTGCAGGGACCGGGATGCGTGCCCGCAGCGAAGGCCACATACGCCTTGCCGTGTGCCGCCACGACCGATGGCGACCCCGTGAAGATCCCTTGGGCGAGATTGGTGGGCCCGCTCCAACTGCTGCCGAAGTCGCTCGAGGTCCAGACGCCGACCGCGTCGCACCCGGTGGGATTGTGGCAGGCGGTGAGATGGTAGACCCACGCGGCGTAGAGCCGATGCGTCGAGGGATCGATCGCCAGGGAGGTCATGCCATCCATGCTCGTGGCGTAGTCTGGTCCCTGGGGGGAGATCTGATGCGTGGTCCAGGTGTCCGTGCCGGGAACGCTTGCCGGCGTGCCAACAGTGAGGAAGACGTTGGTCGTGGTCGCGGCCCCCTGGCTGCCGTTGTACCGGGTGGTCAGGATAAAGGCCGCGTTGTGGTCACTCGCCATCGCCGGGTGCAGCAGGTTCTGCTCCGGCGGCAGCGCCAGATGGGTGGCTTGCACCGCGGGCAACCAAATAACACCAACGGCGCCGCCCATCGTTGCAGGCAGCAACGCGGCGGCCAGGGCGGCCAGTACGGCCAGAGCGCGAGACAGACGAAGCGTAATAGGCATCTGACTGAGAGTCCTTTCGCACGGTCGCTCCCCCTCATTAGGGGGTCATTGAGCGCCGCTTCATGCTCTATTGTGCGTCGCGTTGACGGCCATGACCACCTACAACTGATACGATTACCCCATACGATTACTGCTACGTTACGCGGACGATCCTCAACGCTGCGTGCTATCATGCAGAGCATAAGGACACGGGAGCATAGGACGGCGGGGTCAGAGGGGCACACTGGGATATCTCGCCCACGGGGAACAGGCGCGCGGACCGGCGGCGCGCGAACGGGCATGGGCCTATGGATACAGATCGGTCGCCGACGTTTGGAGAGGCGCTTAGACGCCATCGTATGAGCGCGGGGCTCTCGCAAGAGGCGCTGGCCGAGCGGTCAGGGCTAAGCGCGCAGGCAATCAGCACACTCGAACGCGAGGTCAAGAAGGCGCCTCACCGCGAGACAGTGCGCCTGCTGGCCGTGGCGTTGGGCCTGTCGGAGCCGGACCACGTCCAGTTAGAAACGTTGGTGCGGCGCCGGCGTGGTCCCGTTCGCGCCGGACTGGCGTCCGCGCCCGGGCGATCCCAGCGTGACAGTGTCGCGCGTTCCCTGCTTCCCGCGCCGCCGCCGACCCCCTTGATCGGGCGCGAGCACGACGAAGCGGCGGTGGCGCATCTGTTGCGGCGGCAAGACATCCGCCTGCTCACGCTGACCGGCCCCGGCGGCGTCGGCAAGACCCGTCTGGCGCTGCATGTGATAGCAGGGTGGGGAAATCTCTACGCCGATAGGGCCGTCGCCGTGGCCCTGGCGCCGCTTGATGAGCCGGGCATGGTCGTGACGACGATCGCACGGACACTGGGTGTGTGGGAGCACAGTGGTCGCTCACCGCGCGGGAGTCTCGTCGACTACCTGCGCGATAAGCGCCTGTTGTTGCTGCTGGATAACTTCGAGCACGTCCTGGCGGCGGCGCCGCTCATCGCCGCGCTGTTGGCGAACTGCCCGCACCTGCGCGTGTTGATCACAAGCCGTGCGGCTCTACACATACAGGGCGAGCAGGAATACGCCGTGACGCCGCTGGCGCTGCCCGACCCGACCAGTCTGCCCACGGCGGATGGCGCGACGCGGTACGCGGCGGTGACCTTATTCCTGCAGCGGGCGCGGGCGGTCAAACCCGAGTTTGGCCTGACCGACGCGACCGTGCCCACCGTCGCGGCCATCTGCCAGCGGGTAGACGGACTGCCGCTGGCGCTCGAGTTAGCGGCGGCGCGCATCAAGGTTCTGCCACCGGCGATACTGCTGGCGCGGCTGGATCACAGCCTGCGCATATTGACGGGTGGGGCGTGTGATCTGCCGGCGCGGTTGCGCACCATGCGCGCGACGATCTCCTGGAGCTATGACCTTTTGGAGACAGCCGAGCAACTGCTGTTCGCGCGCCTGTGCGTCTTCGTGGGCGGATGCGCTCTGGCCGCGGCGGAAACGATCTGCGCGTCGAGCGGCCACCCCTCGCTCAACGTCCTGGATGGCTTGACATCACTGGTGGACAAGAGTCTGTTGCGCACGGAAGATACGGTCGATGGCAGCGTGCGCTTCACCTTGCTGGAAACGATCCGGGAGTATGGACAAGAGCGTCTGGCCGCGAGTGGCGAGGGCGCGGAACTGCGGCGACGGCACGCCGGCTACTTCCTCGCGCTGGCCGAGGCGGCGGAGCCGGAGTTGCGCGGTCCCGCGCAAGCGTCGTGGCTGGCGCGACTGGAACGGGACCATGACAACCTGCGGGCGGCGCTGCAGTGGGGGCGAGAACAGGTAGAACAGCGAGAACAGGTAGAACAGGGACTACAAAGAGGGACCGCCAGGGAGGATAGCCCCGACCACGCGCGGTGGGACGAAGACCTGGGCCTGTGCCTAGCCGGGGCGTTGTGCCGGTTTTGGTACGTGCGCGGTCATTTAAACGAGGGGCTGGGCTGGCTAGAAAGGTTCCTCGCCGCGCCGTGGGACCCCACGCCGGCGGAGGCGGTTGCCGCACGGGCCAAAGCGCTGTACGCCGCGAGCGTTTTGTCCCACAGACAGGGCGATCACGGGCGGGCGATTGAGCTAGCCGAGCATTGTCTGTCCCTGCAGCGCGGCCGCGGAGACAGCCAGGGCATCGCCAACGCGTTGAGCATTCGAGGAGTCGTGGCGTTGGAGCAGGGCGAGTACACCCACGCGTCGGCGTTGTTCGAGGAAAGCCTGGAATCGCGCCGGAGGCTCGCGGACACATGGGGCGTGGCCCTGTGCCTCGATAATCTGGGGGAAGTGTCGCGCATCCGCGGAGACTATGGGCGGGCAACAGAGTTGCACGAGGATAGCCTGACGCTCCGGCGCGGCTTGAATGACGCCTGGGGTATGGCCCTCAGCCTGGACAACTTGGCGAGAATAGCGCGCATCCAGGGCGACGACGAGCGGGCGACAGAGTTGTATCGGCAGGGCCTGTCAGTCTCCTGGGGTGTCGGCGACAAGGTGCGCGTCGCCGTGTGCTTGGAGGGGTTGGCCGACATGGCCCAGGCGCGGGGACACACCGCGCGCGCCGTATGGCTCCTCGGCGCCGCGATGGCTCTCCGCGCCGCGCTAGGCGCCCCGCCATCTCCGGACGACCACGCCGCTCAAGCGCGCGCTATGGCGGATATGCGGTCGCTGCTGGGCGATGACTTGTTCGCGACACAGTGGACGCGGGGCCAGGTGACGCCCCTGGAGCAAGCGGTCGACGATGCCATCGCAGACCGCGCCAAGCCCCCTGACATAGATACGCCAAGCCCCCTGACATAATAGATAAAAGTAATGCGCGAGCCCCGCGTCCGTTATAGCCGCAGCTTGCGCGGGAGCGTGGCGTAGAAGTAGTCGCGCGGCTGGCTACGCAGGAAGCGCGCGGTGTGGGGGCTGAGCGAAAGCGCGGCCTCGTCGCCGTTGAGCATCAGCACGTCGTCCTGGCCGTCGATGGAGAGCGCCGCCTCGTGATCGGTCAGCGCGGTCAGATGGACGCGTGTGGTCGCGGGCATGACGATGGAGCCGCTGGTGTTGGGGTAGGCGCAGATGGGAGTGAGCACGAAGCTGCGCACTTCGGGGTGCAGGATGGGTCCTCCGGCCGCGTGCGAGTAGGCGGTCGAGCCGGTCGGCGTGGCCACGAGTACGCCATCGGCCTTATATGTAATCAACTCCTGGCTGTCCAGGCGTACGGGCACCCGCACGACGCGCGAGAGCGCGCGACGGCCCACCACGGCCTCGTTGACGGCCTGGTACGTTCCCATCAGGTCGCCCTCGCGCCGGTGCTCGACCTGCAGCATGACGCGCTGCTCGACCCAATAGCCGCCGCGTACCAACGGCGGGATGCGCGCGGCGACATCGTCGGGCTCGATCTCGGCCAGGAAGCCCAGGTGGCCCAGGTTGACGCCGAGCAGCGGCGTCCCGTAGAGGGCGGCGATGCGCGTGACACGCAGGATCGAGCCGTCGCCCCCCAAGGTGATCGCTACGTCGACGGCCGGTAGGAGTTCGTGTAGTTGCTCGGCGTCCCACGCCGAGCCGCGCGAGACGTGCAGGGTGCAGTTGTCCAACGCCGCGCAGACCATATCGGCAATTTCTTGAGACCGCTTGATCTTGGGGTGCAGCAGCACCGCCGCGCTCCTGAGGGGGGGATTGGTGGTGGTGTTCTCCACTGGTTAGCCTACTCCACGCAGCCGGACTACCCTTGGCCTGTCGGCCTCATCATAGTGAACATGTACGGCGTCGCGGATCTGCTCCTGTAAGTTTCGTAAAGTATCAGCCTCGGTGAAAATCGAGACTCCGAGAGCGCGCGCGGTATAACCGCCTTCCGGCGCTTCTTCCACCAAGAAAATCAGTTCGTCCACAATCATGCCCTTTGACCGACAGGGCGCACGCCGATGCGTCCCTTACGATAGCCGAACCCGGCCGGCGTTTATGCGCCCGCGAACGCGGGCGCTGCATCTTCATTCTGCCATAACGGCGTCGATGGCCGCTTGTGGGTCTATGGGCAGGGGCGGGGGCGTCTTGCCCCACAGGGCCAGGAACTCGCGGTTGCCGGCGCGCCCCAGGATGGGCGAGGCGACGAGACCGCCCAACCGCCAGCCCGCGGCGTCCGCGTACACCAGCACGCGTTCCAATACCAGCCGGTGCGTCGCCGGGTCGCGCACGACGCCGCCCTTGCCGACGAGCCCGCGCCCGGCCTCGAACTGGGGCTTGATCAGCGCCACGACGCGCCCGTCGGGTCCGAGCAGGCGCCATACCGCCGGCAGCACTTTGTCGAGCGAGATGAACGAGACGTCGATGACGGCGAGGGCGGGCTGCGCGGGCAGGCGTTCGAGGTAGCGGATGTTGGTGCGCTCCATCACCACCACACGCGGATCTTCGCGCAGGCTCCAGGCCAACTCACCATAGCCGACGTCGACGGCGTAGACCCGCGCCGCGCCGCGCCGCAGCAGCACATCGGTGAAGCCGCCAGTCGAGGCGCCCACGTCGAGCGTGACCAGCCCCGTCGGGTCGAGCCCGAAGCGGTCGAGGGCATGGGCTAACTTCTCGCCGCCGCGGCCCACGTAGGAGGTCTCGGGCTGCTCCAGCGTCAGCGGGGCCGCCTCGTCGACCGCCTCGCCGGGCTTGGAGTACACGCGGTCGCCCGCGCGCACGCGCCCCTCCATAATGTAGGCCTGCGCCCGCGCGCGGCTCTCGGCCAGCCCGCGCTCCACGAGCAGGATGTCGAGGCGTTTCTTCGCCATAGTGTTTAGTGTTTAGTATTTAGTGTTTAGACTGCCGCTAGTCACTAAACACTAAGCACTAAACACTAGTCACTCCTTTCACGTACTTCTCGAACCAGTCCAGCACGCGCTTGATGACGTCGAGTTGGTGCGCGCGCTCGGTGAAGCCGTGCGGCTCGCGCGGGTAGAGCACGAACTGGGTGGGGACGCCGAGCGTCTTGAGCGCGCGGTAGAACTCCCGCCCCTGCGCCGGCGCGACGCGGTCGTCTTTCTCGCCGTGCAGGATCAGCGTCGGCGTCTTGACGCGCGCGACGTGCTTGATGGGCGAGGGGTCCCAGTAGGCCGCGGCGTCGTGGTACGGCAGGCCGCGGAAGTAGAGGTGGTTGGCGTCGGGGATATCGGTCTGCCCGTGATCGCTGAGCAGGTTGGACAGGCCCGCGCCCATCACCGCGCCCTTAAAAAGATCCGTCTGCGTCACGGCCCATGCCGTGAGGTAGCCGCCCCAACTCCAGCCGCCGATGCCCAGGCGGTCGGGGTCGGCGATGCCGCGTCCGATGACGTAGTGCACGCCCGCGAGGACATCCTGCCACTCGCCGCCGCCTACGTCGTCGTAGTTCGCGCCGGCGTAGGACGTGCCGCGCCCGGTGCTGCCGCGCGGGTTCGGCAGCAGCACGGCGTAGCCGCGCGCGGCCAAGAACTGGTCCCAGTCGTGCCAGGTGGCGTAGAAGCCTTCGCTCCACTGCCAGGCGGGGCCGCCGTGGACGTGTATGACGGTGGGGTAACGCCGCCCCGGTTCGTAGCCGATTGGCTTGACCAGCAGCCCCTGGACCTCCAGGCCGTCGGGGGCGTGCCACGACACCTGCTCCACCTCGCCCCAGGCCAGATCCTCCAGGTCGGGGTTGAGCGTCGTCAGCCGCGTCAGATTCTCGCCGGGGCGCGCCGCCCACACGTCGCCGGGCGCTGTCGTCGTGGTCTGGACGACGGCGAGCGTGGCGCGGTCGAGGCCGAGCGCCACATCGCGCGGCGAATCTGCTAGCGGCTGTCCATCTGGCAAGAGGGACGTCACCTCGCCGCCGAGCGTGACGCGGTAGTAGACGCCGTGCAGCCCCTCGACGCCGGCCGCGGCCAGCGCGTCATCGGAGATCCAGGCCACGTAGGAGAACTCGGCGGGGTGGTCCCGCACGGGGGCCTGTAGGTCGCCGCCGGAGGCCGCCACGACCAACGGCGCGACGGCGCTGGAGGTGAAGCGCCGTTGCAGCGCGGGCGCGACGAGGGCCAGGCGGCTGCCATCGGGCGACCAGCATAGCGACTCGGTCGGCCCCTCGACGCGGCAGACCGTCGTCAATGGCCCGACAGACAAGCCCGCTATAGTGTCGGGGGGCGTGGACGTCGTTCCTGGGAGCGCGGGACGCTCGCTTCGCTGCTCGCCCGTCCCAGGTGGGGAACCCACGCCCTCAAACGTTACGGGGACGGGCGAGGCGCCCGCGCTCCCAGCCTTGGCATTGGCCGATCTTGCATCGTCGCCGCCCACGGTCAGCGTGCTCAGGGTTGAGCCGCCGTAGTAGTCGTTGACTCGCGGCGTGGCCGTGTGCAAGAGGGCGATGCAATCACCATTTGTGTCGCCGGCCCCGGTCGGGGACCAGGCGTGCGCCCACACGTTCACGCCGTCGGGCGAGAGGCGCGTGACCGCGCGCGAGGTGACGTCGACGAGCCACAGCCGCGTGTATTTGTCGTCGTCGACCACGACGGCGTCGTCGCGCCCCTCCTTCTTGCGCTTCTCCTCGTCCTCGCTGTCGATCTCCTTGAGCAGGAAAGAGAGGCGCGCGCCGTCGGGCGACCAGCGCGGATCGGAGGCTTCGCCGCGCTCCGTGACGAGGCGCTCCGCCT
>JAABUU010005380.1_pt1 | contig 14402 bp, 8 predicted proteins | sample 5559301 | NCBI WGS metagenome assembly JAABUU01 (sample SAMN10711884, study PRJNA513360) | rock metagenome | isolation source: Antarctica rocks | place: Antarctica: Victoria Land, Richard Nunatak white | reverse complement strand
CGCGGGCTGGCCCCATCGTCGATGGCCCTCGCGCCGGCCGTGCCCGCCTCGCTGGTCGAGGCGGCGGCCCGGTCCGCGTCGGTGGTAGTCGGGGGGTCGACGGCGGCCGGGGTGGTCCCGGTCTCGGCGGCCCTGCTCGCTCGGGAGGTGATCCAGACCATGACCGGAATCAAGCTGAAGCTGGCCGCCGCGGCGGCCCTCTCGATCGGGGTCGCCGCCACCGGCGCGGGAGTGATGGGCCAGTCGCGGGAGGGGGACGCCAAACCGGGAGTCGTCGGGGCCCCGAGCGTCCCCGAGGGGGCGGAGCGACGCCCCCCGGCGGTCGATCGGGACCGGCGGATCGAGGCCAGGCTCGACGAGCCGATCTCGTTCCAGTTCCGCGAGACGCCGCTGGGCGAGGTGATCCAGTCCTTGCAGGATCGGACCGGGCTGAAATTCGTCCTCGACCCGAAAGCGCTGACCGAAAACGGGTTGACGCGGCAGACCCGGTTCACCCTGACCGTCGGGGGCGTCCGGCTCTCCGAGGCGCTGAATGACCTCCTTCGGCCGCACCGGCTGACCCACCTGGTCGCCGACGGGGCCGTCGTCATCACGTCCCGGGAGACTCCGGAACAGACGCTGGCCGATCTCCGGCGCGAACGGGATCGGGCCCGGAAGCGGCTCGCGGCGGCCCGGAGGATTTATCGCAACAAGGAAGATCCCGCGATCACCCGGTTGCAAGCGGAGGTCGCGAAACTGGAGGCCGAACTCGCCCGGATCGATCCGCCGGACGAGGAAGCCCCGATCGGCGATCCCGGTGCGGCGAAGGACGCGCCGGCCGGGCGGGCTCGGATGGCGGAGCCCGGTCGCGACCCGAAGTCGCCCCCGGCACGGGAACATGCCAAGGTCTCGATGCCGGATTACGTCGTCGAGCCGCCCGACATCATCATCGTCGAGGTCCTGGAGGCCCTGCCCGGCCGGCCGATCACCGGCGAGCGGTTAGTTCGGCCCGACGGCAAGATCAGCCTGGGCTTCTACGGCGAGGTCTACGTCGCCGGGCTGACCACGACCGAGATCAAGGCCAAGGTCGTCCTCCTCCTTCGCGAGTTCCTCAACGACGACACCCTCGGCCTGTCCCGGAACAATCCCGCCACCGGCAACTTCGAGCCGGTCTCACCGGCCCGGACGAACCGGGTGTTCGTCGACGTCACCACCTTCAACAGCAAGGTCTATTACGTCCAGGGGGAGGTCGGCACGCCCGGCCGGCTCCCCGTGACCGGCAACGACACGGTCCTCGACGCGATCAACTACGCCGGCGGCCTGAAGCCGGCGGCGGCCAAAGACCGGATCCGCCTGGTCCGGCCGCGGGCCACGGGCGAGGATTCCTGGTCGATCGACCTCGCCGCGATCATCAACAAGGGCGACACCGCGACCAACTATCAGCTCTTCCCCGGCGACCGCCTGATCGTCGACCGCGACCCCAAGGCCGCCCCCGACGACCCCTCCCCGGCGGCGATCGAGGCCCGGTTGCAGACCGTCGAGCGGAAGCTCGACGAGATCCTCAAGGCCCTCGAACGCCTCCCCAAACCCTGACCCGATCCGTCCCGACGTGGGGCCTCCCCCCGGTTTCGAGGCGAGCAAGGGATTGCTCGCCGAAAACCCGGCTCAGGATGGGGGGGATTTTCCGATACTATTGATCCGGACGGAAGAGACGCGGGAGGGGATCTCTGGTCCTTGGGTTCGTTCGGTGGGGGACTTCTCGCCGGACGGCCCTCGGGGACGGAACGATGGGAAGGGTGCTGCGTAGTCAGGCTCGCGTCCGCCGGTCAGGCAATGGGCGACCCGGGGGTGATGGTTCGGTCTGCCTCGGATCGCGGGGAGTGGGACGGACGCGCCAGAACCGTCGTCCTGGTCCGTCTCCCCGATTCTTCGCAAGCGGATCATCCTTCCCGACCGATGAAACTTCCGTGACGGTCGGGGCCGGGTGCTCGGATCGTCGGTCGGGCCGCGTTGACGGGGATCGGTCGATGGGCTATGGTCCCCGCTCGGAGGGGGTCCGGCGGGCCAGGGAAGGCGTCCCAGGGATGGGGTGCCCGGTCGCTCGGGCGTCGCCGGTCGGGGTCCGGGGAGGCACACGATGGCCATGATCACCGACTCGGACCTGGCCTGGGAGGCCGAGGCCGAGGGCGTCCTGTTCGCCCGGGAGGTCCTTCGGATCGAGGCCGACGCCCTGGACCGGGTCCGCGAGCGGCTGGACTCGACGATCGCCCGGGCGGCCGAGCGGGTCCACCGGTGCCGGGGGAGCGTGATCGTCACGGGGATGGGCAAGGCGGGGATCGTCGGCCAGAAGCTGGCGGCGACGCTGGCCTCGACCGGGACCCGGGCCTTCCCGCTCCACCCGGGCGAGGCGGCCCACGGCGACCTCGGCCGGATCCGGGCCGACGACGTGGTGATCGCCCTCTCGCAGAGCGGCGAGACCGAGGAGGTTCTCCGGCTCCTGCCGGCTCTCCGGCGGATCGGAGCGGCCCTGGTGGCGATCACCGGCCGGGCCGACAGCTCGCTCGGGCGGGCGGCCGAATATTGCGTGGCGCTGGGGCCGATCGAGGAGGCCTGCCCGCTCGGGCTGGCCCCGTCGGCGAGCACCACGGCGATGATGGCCGTCGGCGACGCCCTGGCCCTGCTGGTCAGCCGGATGCGGGACTTCCGGGCCGAGGATTTCGCCCTGTACCACCCGGGGGGAACCCTGGGCCGTCGCCTGGCGTTGGTGGACGACCTGATGCGGACCAACGGCCGGCTCCGGGTGGCCCGCGAGGACCTCTCGGTCCGCGCGGTCTTCGTGATGCTGGCCGGCCCGAGGCGGCGGTCGGGGGCGGTCCTGGTCGTGGACGACGCCGAGCGGCTGGTCGGGATCTTCACCGACTCCGACCTGGCCCGCCTCTTCGAGACCCGCCGGGACGACCTCCTGGACCGGCCGATCGGCGAGGTGATGACGCCCGACCCGGTCCAGATCCTGGCCGGGTCCTCGGTCGGCGAGGCGGTCGAGGCGATGAAGGCCCGGAAGATCAGCGAGCTCCCGGTGGTCGACCGCGGCGGGCGCCCGGTCGGCCTGGTCGACCTGACCGACCTGATCGGCCTGGTCCCCTCGGACCCCGAGGAGTGACGGGCATGCCGACCGCCAGGCCGGAGGAACTGGACGCCCGATGCGCTCCGATCGAGCTGCTGGTCCTGGACGTCGACGGCGTCCTGACCGATGGCGTGATCGCGGTGGACGACCACGGCGTGGAGACCAAGCACTTCCACGTCCGGGACGGCGGCGGAATCGCCCTCTGGCGGAAGGCGGGCAAGCGGGTGGCGATCGTCTCGGGGCGGTCGGCCCGATCCGTGGAGGTCCGGGCGGCCGAGCTGGGGATCGCGCCGGTGGTCCAGGGGGCGAAAGACAAGGCGGCCCCGTTCCGGGCGATCCTGGCGGAGTCCGGGCTGGAGCCGGGGCAGGTTTGCGCGATGGGGGACGACCTGGCCGACCTGCCGATGATGGGCCTCGCGGGGCTGGCGGCGTGCCCCTCGGATGCGTCGGCGGAGGTGTCCGAGGCCGCCCATTACGTGACCGGATTGCCCGGCGGCCGGGGCGCGGTCCGCGAGCTGGTCGAGCTGATCCTGAAGCGGCAGGGGCTCTGGGACGGCCTGGTCGCGGGATCCCGGGCCGGGACTTGATCCGGGTCCTATCATGGAAAAGGCGAGTCGGACTTGAAGGTTTCTTGGTCATCAGTGCTTTGTAAAATCAACATTGGTCGCTGGTCGGTCGGAGTGCGTATGGAGGGGGTGAGGTCGCCCGGCTCGGTGCGTCGGGGCGGGGTCCGTCGAGGGCGGATGGCGGTCGACCCAGAGCCTTAAATACCGGATGCTATCGTGTTCAAGAAAGCATTCCAGATCGCCGCGACCTTCTGCCTCCTGGTCGGCGGCTACGCCGGGTACGCCCGGGTCTTCGCGGTCGTCGCGGACCGGCTCGGCCAGGTCGTCGGGGGGGATTCGGTCCCCTTCCCGGAGGTCGAGTCGAAGTCGGCGATCCGGGCCAACGAGCTGGCCCGCGAGTCGCTGGGCGCTTCGAGCTGGGCGGCGCACCGGCCTCGGATCGTCCATTACGACGCCGCCCGGGGCTATTATCTTTACGCCGACAACTACGAGCGGCTGGACGAGGGCAAGCGGCTCCGGATCTGGCCGTTCGCCCTGATCTGGGCCTCCAAGGACGGCCGGAGCCGCAAGACGGCCACCAGCGAGGAGGCCGTGATCGACCTGAGCCAGCCGTTCGGGCTGGCCAAGCCCAACAGCGAGCCGTCGCACATCCTCCACGCCAAGATGGTCGGCGACGTCCGGCTCCGCGACGACAAGGGGACCCGCGACGACCCCAGCGACGACCTCCGGGTCGGCCCGGTGGCCCAGCTCGACTACGACGAGAAAACTCTCCAGATCACCACCGAGTCGCAGGTTTTCCTCCAGGACCGTGACCTGACGATGACCGGCCTGGGGATGATGATCCAGCTCCGCCGGAAGGTCCCGACCCCCGGCGAGCCGCCCAGCCCCGGCGGGGTGGGCTTCGACGCCGAGTCGGCCCTGTTCCGCAAGGACGTCCACATCGTCGTCAAGAACGTGGGCCCGACCGGGATCCTCCCCGGGACGGACAAGCCCGAAAAGAGCGGCCAGAAGCCGATCGACCTCCGATCCGACTCCCGGATGCTGATTACTTTACCCCGCCCCCGGCCCGTCGTCCTGATCGGCCCGCCCGACCTGAACCGCGAGCCCGACCCGACCCTGGCGCATTTCGAGACCAATATCCGGGTCCTCCAGGGAACGGTCACCCCCGACCAGCTCAACTCCGACACCCTCGACCTGACCTTCGTCCCCGGCCCCAAACCCGATGCCGCACCGACGGTCGCCATCGCCACCGTCGACGGCAAGCCCGCCGGGACCGGGACCGGGGCCGTGGTCGCCACCGGGGCCCCCGCCCCCGCCGCCGCTGGATCGGGCGGCCCGCTGACCGACCTGAAGCTCCGGAAGGCCCTGGCCCGTGGCCACGCCGTCTGGCTCCAGTCCGAGGCCCAGGGGATGAAGGCCCGCTGCACCGAGCTGAAGTACGAGAAGGCGACCGAGCCGGGCGTCCCCGACAAGACGTACCTGTTCAGCGAGTCGCCCCGGAAGCTCTGGGTCGAGAAGGTCGAGTTCGACACCAAGGCGGCCGACCCGACGACCGTCAAGTCGGTCCTGACCCTCACTTCGCTCGACGCCACGATCTTCGACTACGGCCCCGGCGGGACCTCCAAGGTGATCGCCCGGGGGCCCGGCAAGACCGAGGAGCGGCCCGCCCGGAACGCCTCGGTCTCCCGGACCGCCTGGTGGGAAGACCAGATGGACCTCCTGACCTGGCGCGACGGCCAGGAGCCGCCCGGGGCCCCGGGGCTGGCGGCCCTCACCTCGACCTCGGCCCCGGCCGCCAGGGGGACGCTCCGCCGACTGGTCACGCTCACCGGCGTCTCCAAGCTGGTCGAGCACAAGGACCCGACCACCCTGGACGCCCGCCGGTCGATCGTCGCCGAGTTCGAGTCCACCGGCGCTCCCGCCGGCGGCGACGGCGGGAGCCGGATCAAGTGGCTCCAGGGGTTCGAGGACGTCCACCTGACGGCCCCCGGCCGGACCCTCACGGCCCGGAAGCAGCTCGACGCCAAGTTCGTCCCGGCGGCCCTGGCGCTGGTCGCCGGGCCCTCGGACCCGGCCCCGGCCCCGACCGGCCCGACGTCCACCTTCGTGGCCCCGGCCCCCGCGCTGGCCGCCAAGGCCCCCGCCCCGGCCGAGGCCCCGGCGATGCCCGAAGCCCCCCCGAGCCCGCCGGTCCAGGCGGTCGACGCCCGGGCCGATCGGGTCTGGGCCACGATCCTCCTGGGCTCCGGCGAGCGGCCCAACGGCGAGCTCAAGGACGCCCAGCTCCGGGGCGGCGTGATGGTCCACCAGGATCCCGCCCCCGGCAAGGCGGCCGGGAGCGACGCCAGCGGCGAGGCCCTGGACCTCTTCGGCCAGGGCAACGGGCTGATGAAATTCGTGGTCGCCGCCGAGCCCCCGCAGGCCGCCATTCCCACGGCCAGGCTCGCCTCGGGCGGGAAGGCCCGGCCCGCGCCTTCGACCCCGACGACCCTGGCCCGGGTCGACTTCGAGGGGCGGACCATCGAGGCCCCGCTGATCGGGCTGGACCAGAAGGCCGACTTCGCCTATGCCCAGGGGGCCGGCCACTTCCTCCAGTCGGCCGACCGCGGCTTCCTCGACGACAAGGGGCACTCCGCCGACGGCAAGCGGGTCGGGGCCCGGCCCGATGGCCCCAACCCCGGCAAGGACCGGATGCTCATCACCTGGACCGAGGAGATGAAGTTCTTCGGCCGCTCCCAGGATCTGGAGGGCCGGCCCGCCGCCAAGGCGGAGTTCCGGGGCGTCTCCAAGGAGATCCGGACGGTCGACGGCAAGCGCGAGTTTCGCCGCGGGGTCCTGGCCCGGATGGAGGACGCCGGGATCGACTCCGACGAGATGGACGTCTACATGGACCGCGAGATCGCCCTGAACAAGGACGCCCGGAAGCCCGCCGCCGCCGGCAACCGGAACGCCCCGGCCCCCGCCGAGCCCGACGCCCAGATCGCCCTGATGGACTGCCGGGGGCGGGACCGGGTCGAGTCGGGCAGGCTCCAGTACGCCGGGGTCGACATCACCAGCCAGAAGCCCTACGAGGGCTCCCCGGTCCTCAGGGAGAAGTACCGGATCCAGAACACCCACGTGGTCTACGACAAGCGGACCGGCGACTTCGAGGCTCCGGGGGCCGGGACGACTTACCTCTACAAGCGGAAGGACAAGGCGGGCGACGCCGGGACGCTCCGGCCGACCGTCCTCCCGGTCGCCATGCCGTCCGGCCGGGCCGGCCCCGGCCTCGGGATCGACCCCCGCAAGGTCCCGCCCCTGGAGCTGACCAAGGTCACCTACACCGAAGGGATGCGCGGGCGGTTCGGCACCTCCAAGGACCAGGCCGAGACCCAGACCCGCCACGCCGAGTTCGTCGGGAATGTCCAGGCCGCCAACGCCACGGTCCAGAGCCCCAACAGTGGGATCGACTTCGACCGACCCAATTCGGCCGATTATCTGTTCCTGACTTCCGACGTCCTCCACGTCTACAGCGTCCCGCCGCCGGTCGCATCCCGACCTGCCCGGACGCTCATGAACGCCACGGGGAACGCGGCGGCCCGGACTCTGGACCGGACCATCCAGGCCGACCGGATCACCTACGATTCGGCCACCGAGTTGACCTACGCCTACGGCGACGACGACCGCGAAGTCGTCATGGTCGAGCAGAAGAGCCCCGGCCAGCCGCCCAGCACCGTCCGGGGCAAGTCCGGCCTCTACAACAAGGCCACCAAGCAGGCGAAGATTGACGACCCCCAGGCCATCCAGTTCATCGCCCTGGGGACCGGCTCACGCCCCAAGCCCTTCTACCCCGACACCGGTGGGACCCCCAAGCCCGGCGACCCCGTCAAGCCCCAGCGGATGCCCTTCATGAAGACCCAGCGGAGCAACTCCGAGCGGAGCGGCTTCACCGGACACTAACGAAACCTCGGGATTTAACGACCAGGCCCGTCGAACGAAAAGCCCGCCGGTCGCCCCCAGAGCGGCGACCGGCGGGCCTTTGTCGACCCGACAGTCCTGAGTTCTCAGTGGCTCTCCGGAAACATTTCCTTGACCTGGCTAGGAGTTATGGGCGATGGTTGATGGGCGATGGGTGAGAATTTCCCTGAGATTGACCCGGCATCGGCATCGTGTGCCGTCCCGCTTGTCGACCATAACCCATTGACCATCAACCAATTCCGATCCCGGGTCGCCTCTCAGTAGACCTCGCCCGCCCGGACGACGTGGCCGCCGGTCCCGCCGGCGGCGTTGGCCTGGGGGGCATAGCGGATGTGCCAGCCCTCGCTGGCCCGGATCCCGAGGAAATCTTCCTTGGTCAGACCGTACTTGGCGAACCAGGGGGACCCGTTCTCGCGGACGACCTCGGCGGCCTCGGCGACCCGCCTCAGGCCCTCGCCAGCGGCGAACCGGCTCCGGGCCTCGGCGCCGTCCTGGAGGAAGTATTCCTTCCAGAAGGCCCGGCCGCCAAGGATCCCCGAGCAGCCGGTCTCCATCGCCATCTTGACCTGCTTGAGGTAGTGGGGGTAGTCCACCCCGGCCGAGAGGAGGACCCAGGGGCGCTCGCTGGCCTCGGAGAGGGCGTGGAGGTTGTCCACCAACTGGGCGTCGGACTCGTGCTCGAGGGTCCCGGGGAACTCGGACTTGTAGACGTCGCAGAACCGGCTGATCTGGCGGGCGGCCTCGATGGTCGTCTCGGCCTTGCGGTCAAGGTACGACTTGTCGGTCTTCTTCTCGCCGTTGTAGGGAAAAGAGACCGGCTCCAGGAGGAAGAGGATGTCGTACTTCTGGCACTCGGAATAGATCTGCTGGATCAGCGAGAACTGATGCTCGGCCGAGACCGGCTCGCCCGGCTCGAAGGGAGCCAGGAGCTTGACGGCGTCGGCGCCCATCAGCTTGATCTTCTCGACCGACCAGCCCGGCTCGATCTCGCCCATCGGGCCGCCGGCCTTGTTCTTGCCGCTGCCGGACTTCTCGACCCGGACGAGCATTCCCTTGTCGGGGGGGATCGCCTCGGAGGCGATGGCCGACCAGGCGCCGTAGTAGGAGTCGATCAGGATTCCCGAGGCGGCCGGGGCCATCTGCCGGATCATGTCCAGCTTGGCCTGGACGATCTCCTCGTAGGTCGGCTCGCGGTCGTGGCCCTTGGTCTTGAGGGCCTTCTGGGCCATCTCGATCATCGAGCTATTCTGGTCGAAGGCGACCATGGTCAGCGTCCCGTTGGGGTTGCTGATCCGCTGGAGCCCTCGGAGCTTGCCGGGGGTCAGGCCCTTGCCCAGCAGGACGGTGGCGCCGAGTTGGCGCGTGGCGGGAGTGGCGACAGCCATGGCGGGTGGATCTCCGGGTGACTCGGCCGATAGGGACGACGATCCTTGGTGGATCCGGGACGCGGTCCCACTCCGTCCGGGCGTCCGAAGGGAGGGTACGCCGGGCCTCCCGGGATCACCCGGAGCCCGGCTGGTCGTTCGCGACGCGCGGTCCGATCGCTCGATCGCCTGGACCGTTGGCGATTTTAGCGATCCCCGCCCGCATTGCAAGCGTGGGGCGGGTCGTCGGCCGGGTCGGGGTCCGGGTCACTTCGGGCCGGAGGCGACGCCGTCGGAGGTCCGGGGGCCGGTCGCGCCGGGCCCTGCGGGGGTGTCGGGGCGGGTCCCGCCGAGGCCGCCGGTCCGGGTGGCGTTGGCGTCGTTGGGCCGGACGGTCCCGTTGGCATCGCCGATCCGTGGGGCGTCCCCCTTGTCGTCGCGGGTCTGCTGGGTCGAGGTCTTGATGCCCTCGCCGCCGTTGATCGCCTCGCCGCCGGTCCCCGCGTGGTAGCCGCTGCCGAGTTTATCGTCGCTGGCCCCGATGCAGCCGACGACCGGGGCCAGGGCCAGACTCAGGGCCGAGGCGAGAAGGCGTGTCCGGATGGTCATGGGTGTTCTCTCGGGTCGAGGGGATGCCGGGGGCGGTTGGGTGGGCCCCTCGCCCGGGAGGGATGCAAATCCGACGCCGATCGGGCCCCCGCGCGGGCCTCAGTGGGCCCCGGTCCGCTCGGAGACCCGGTCGCCGATGGCCTTGAGGGCGGCGGGTCCAGGGAGCCCTCCCAGGTCCCCGCCAGGCCCGCCGGGGCCGCGGTCAAGCTCGGGGTGAGGGCCAGGGAGACGAGCGATCCGGCCAGGAACAGGTGCCGATTCAAGGGGGCCTCCGCCGTCGAGGGGGACGATGGCCCGGCCCGCCCCCGTCGCGGCGGAGCCGGGCCGGGCGGAGTCTCCCGGTGGATTCGCCGGGGCGGGGCCGATATTGGCGGATCAGGGGAGCGGGTAGATCAGGTCGCCCCGGCCCCCGCGGAGCAACTCGAAGGGCACCTTCCCCCCGTCATCCACGCCATCGGGGCCGATGCTGTAAAGGAGGCGCTGGCCGGGCCGGGTCGGGCGGAGGTCGGAACTCGGCCCGTAGTCGTTGGACATCGGCGGCTGGGCCTTCTGCCCCTCGGACCGGACGTACCCGAACGGGCGGCCCGAGTAGGGGTCGAGCGGGAGCCGGTCGAGCCGGGCCGGGACGAGGTCCCCCAGCGCCCCCGGGTACTCCCCGCCATGGTCGAGCTGCCACCACCGGAGCGCCAGGACCTGCTCCAGGGCCCGGCGACGGGTCGTCTCGCGGTCGAGGACATGGACGACGGCCCCGAAGGCCGCGAAGACCTGCCGGAGCAGCGGCGAGCCGGCCGGGAGGGCGTCGAAGTCGGCCTGCCGGGACCGCTCCCAGGGCTCGCGCCCGACCTCCGGGAGGATCTCGGCGGCCCGCCGACGTCCGAGCCGCTTGGCCCGGACCCGCTCCCAGGGCGGGGCGATCAGCCAGGAGAAGCCCAGGCTCTCGGAGGTCGTCAGCGCGGTCCCGCCCCCCCGGATCAGGGAGAGGATTTCCTCGGCCGGGAGGTCGAGCGTCCCGTCGATGGCCATCGATTCGAGCCGGATCGCGGCGGCGGCCGAGGGGAGCGGCGGGAGGCGTTTCAGGTCGTCCCGGGCCGCCCGGATCGACCCGGGCGACTGGCGGGGGTCGCCCGCCCACTCGATCGCCAGGCCGGCGGCCCGACGGTGGACCTGGGCGGCGATCGCGAGTTGGGCGATGGAGGGCGTGGACTCCGCCAGTTGGCCGGCCATCCGGAGCTGGGCGAGGATGTCCCCCCAGGCGCCGGGGAGGTCGCCCCGGCTCAGGCACTCGCGGGCGTCCAGGGCCAGGAGCAAGGCGAGCCGCCGGACTTCCTGGACGACCGGATCCGAGGGCGTGGCGAGCGTCAACCCCTCGAACGAGTGGAATTGGGCCCGGGGCTTCGCGGCGGCCTGGCGGGCGAGCCCGAGGGCCTGCCCATTCTCCCGCCACCAGGCGACGACCTCGGCCTGCTTCGGGTTCCAGCCCCGCTCGACCACCGTCTCGGCCACCGTCTCGGTCAGTTCCATCCCGGCCGGCGTCGGGGCCACGCCCGGCCCGAGCTGCGCGACCGCCCGGCGGTAGTCTTCGGCGGCGTCCTGGCCGGGCGGGATCGCCTGGCCCCGGGCGGCGGCCAGGTCGAATTGCGGCCCGACGTCCGGCACTCCCCAGGCCCGATAGGCGACGTAGCTCGACCCCAGGAGGCCCAGCGGGACCGCCAGGAACAGCCCGAGCCGGGCCCACGGCCACGCCCCCTCGCGCTCCCCCATCCAGTCGCCGGCCCAGGCCCGGCTGGCCCCGATCAGGATGGCCGGGGTCAGCAGGAGCGACCAGCCGGGGACCATTCCCATCGTCGCCAGCATGACCTGCCCCGGCGCGATCGCCAGGACCCCGATCACGCCCACCATCGCCGCCGTGAGTCGACGGGGGATCGCCATCCCGCAGACCAGGCCCACCGCGAAGGCGTCGACCAGGCTCGCGGCAACCGCCACGAGATCATATTCCGATTGGACGCGGCCGGTGGCCTCGACCCGCCTGATGATCGCGAACGCCACCAGGAAGGCCGCCAGGAACGCCGCCATCCCCAGGCCCCAGGTCCAGATCCGGCGGCCCCAGACCGCGCCCGGCCGGACCCCGTGGTGGGTCAGGAACCGCCGCGACGCCGGCCCGCCCCGCTCCCCGAAGACGGTCACGCCCGCCACCAGGCTCGCCAGGACGGCGAGGAACACGTCCATCGGTTCCAGGTGCGAACCCATGGCTGACAACCCGATCGGGAGGGCCAGCCCCACCAGGACCACCAGGGCCAGGGTCGTCCACCCCTCGCGGACCGCCTGCCAGCTCAGGCTCCGGGCGGCCGACGCCCGGCGGTCCGGGACGGCCTCGGGGCGGCCGGGCGAGTCTCCGGTCCCCCCCGCCGGGGCCGGCCACGCGATCGACCGGGGGCGGAGGATCACCGCCAGGGCCGAGACCCCCAGCGCCACCGAGGCCAGCAAAAGCCGACCCGGGAAGGTATCGGGGGCGACCAGGTCATTCAAGGCCAGCAGGTGCCCAGGGGTCATCAGCCGATCCACCGCGACCATCGAGGCGTAGAGGCTGACCACCCCCATCGCCCCGGCGACCAGCGGATTCCGGGTCAGCGACGACCACAAGAGGCCCCAGGCCACCGCCTCGAACAGGAGGGTTCCGAAGACCCGCGCGATCGTCCCGTAGCCGTACTGTTCGCCCGGATTCCGCACCTTGGTCCCCAGCGCGGCCAGGCCCGCCAGCAAGAGCGCCAGGCCGAGCGTCGAGGCCAGGGCGAACGTCGCCTTGCCCAGCCAGAGCGTCGGCCGAGCCACCGGGAGGGCGTCGAGGAACCCCAGCGTCCCCGACTCCCGCTCCCCGGCGAACGACGCCGAGCCGACCCCGAAGGCGTAGAGCACCGCCCAGGCCAGCGCCGCGGGCGTCAGCGCGCCGGACCGGACGTCCAAGCCGTCGGCCGTCAGGAACAGCCACTGGAGCCCAGCCGCCGCCAGGACCAGGACCAGCCAGGCCGGCCCGAAGGCCCGCCACTCCTTCCACCACAATCGAGCCAGCATGGGGAGAATCCTCGGACGATCCGACAAATCACTGGATATGTGAAATCTAACCTTGTTCTGACCCCCTCCTCCCTTCGTGGGGGAGGGTTGGGGAGAGGGGGCCGTCGCACGTCGGGCGACCCGGCCGATCGGTGCATCGGTCCCCTTGACGTCGAAGTCAGGCCCCCGCCCCCGCCCCGGCCCCGCTCGGGGACCGCCGCCTCATATATCCGATGTAGATATCTTCCAGGCTTGGAGTCTCGACCTCCAGTCCGGCCACTCCCGGCAGCGACCGGATCGCCTCCACGGCCGGGCGTCCGGGCGCGTGGACCAGCCATCGGGCCTGGCGGGGGGCCTCGGAGGCATCGATGATTTCCAGATTCGCGGGGATCTCGGGGCGATCCTCGGTGTCCAGGGTGATCGTCACCCGGTAGGTCCGGGCCTTCAGCTCGTCCAGCGGCTCGGCCAGGACCAGCCGGCCCCGGTGGAGGAGGGCAACGTGGCTGGCCACGCGCTCGACTTCGCCGATCTGGTGGCTCGACAGGAGGACCGTCCGCCCCTCGCCGGCCAGGTCGACCATGCTCTCCAGGAACTCGCGGCGGACCATCGCGTCGAGGCCCGAGGTCGGCTCGTCCAGGACCAGCAGCTCCGGTTCCGAGGCCAGCGCCAGGGCCAGCCCGACCTTGGCCCGCATCCCCTTCGAGAGCGCCTTGATTTTCCGCCGGGCCGGGAGGTCGAACCCCCCGACCAGCCCGCCATAGCGCCGCTGGAACCCCTCGGGGTTCCCCGGACTCCCGGGGTGAAACCCGGCGGCGAACCAGCCGATCTCCGCCACGGTCATCCACTCGTAGAGCCCTGGAACCTCGGGGACGTACCCCACGCGACGCCGGACCTCCAGCCCCCGCTTCGAGGCGTCGAGCCCGAGCGTCTCCACCCGGCCCCCGTCCGGCCCCACCAGGCCGAGCGCCGCCTTGATCGTCGTCGACTTCCCGGCCCCGTTCTCCCCCAGGAGCCCGAAGACCGACCCGGTCGGGACGTCGAACCGGAGCCCGTCGACGGCCGCCCGCCCCCGGTAACGCTTGGTCAACCCCTCGACCCGGATCGCCCACGACTGGCTCATCGACCGCCCCCCTTCGCCCCGGTCCCATCAACATTCTTCGATGCCACCTCGTCGCCCCGGGCCCACTCCTCGCGGAGGATGGCCTCGATCTCCCCGGGGGCCAGGTTGCTCCGCCGGGCCTCCTCCAGCGCCTCGCGGAGCCGCCGGCGGACGAATTCCTTCCGGTCGTCCCGGCAGAGCCCCGGCGCCCCGGCGGCCACCTGCAAGCCCGTCCCCCGGACCGGCTCCAGGACCCCCTGCCCTTGCAGGTCGCGATAAGCCCGGGCCACCGTGTTCGGGTTCACCACGAGCTGCCTCGACAGCTCCCGGACCGAGGGGACCAGCTCCCCCGGCCCAATCAAGCCCGCCGCCACCGCGAACTTCACCTGGTCGCCGATCTGGGCGTAGATCGGCCGGTCGTCGGAAGTGTTCAGATGGAAGAGCATCGGTCCACCGTCTACTGTGTGACTTGACTAGCACAGTATTCGGGCGAGGCGTCCGAGAGTCAAGGGCGGTCCGGGAAATGGGGCGAACGGGGGTCGGATCGATCCCTTTCCGGCAGGGATGGCTTGCCCTGCCGGTTGGCGCGATCGAGGTTTGCGAGCGGGAGGGTCAGTCGCGGTCGGCCGGGCCCGAGGTCCAGAGGTGGAGGAACC
>JAABUU010005379.1_pt1 | contig 14402 bp, 12 predicted proteins | sample 5559301 | NCBI WGS metagenome assembly JAABUU01 (sample SAMN10711884, study PRJNA513360) | rock metagenome | isolation source: Antarctica rocks | place: Antarctica: Victoria Land, Richard Nunatak white | reverse complement strand
CATATACAATCGTAAGGACCTGCAATCTGGTAGGCGGTTACCAATGCAGTTCCTGCACTGCAGTTGGCACAGCACCTGTATGATTTCAAAATTATCGTATTGAGACAGTGAGCTACATGTAGCACTAGCTCTTCAGGTGCTCTACCTGTTTCTTGGTGATAAGCTTTTTCTCCTCAAGAGCAGCAATGACCTTCTGAAACTTCTTGCTATCAAACACATGCAAGTTCTCAATCCGCAGAAGACTTCGTTGTATACTATAGGAAGTTGCTGCGTGCTTGGCCAAGTCCCAAACTCCGTGTAGTGCTGCTTGATTGCCGTTGCAGCTTGTTGCCTGCAAGCATAGTCTGATCACTGAGGTATGAGACACAAGCTGTTGGTGTCAACCAAGGGTCTGCACCTGACACATTGAGCAAACTTATTGCTTGGCATGCTTCATGCACCCCAGCTGCGCTGCTGAGACAGAAAGCTCACGCACAGAGCTGCAAGCTTGCACAGGAGCACCAGGACTGAGGTCTAGTTCGTAGTGTGGCCGAATATTGGCCTGTTCAAATGCACAGGAGCCTGTACGAACAGTAGTGGGAGCAATTGCTCCGAAACGCCACTGAGGGACAAAGCCACTTCTTCCTCAGCTTCGTGGAGGTGACCATAATGAGACGAAACGTTTTAGTGTGAAATAGAAACGCGGCACTGCGTTCCGGTAGGAAAGCGCAACTCCTTTGGTGCCGTTGTGGCAGTCAGAGTACCACCACGGTGCAAGGATACCTTGTGCGAATGTATGTGGTCACTGTCATGCAAAGCGCTGGTTTTGAACTGTACAGCAGAGTGATCTCCCGCATATGGCAGGTACGCCCTGCAGGCTCGCGTCCTGTACAGGGTAGCTTGTCAGCACAATGGATAAAGATATCTGACATGCCAATGACCTGGCGCTGAAATGGCTGACAAGCCCCTTGGCTGGCTAAATCCTCGTGGCCCTTCTGAAAGTGCTGCCTTTGCTGCAATGGATCCAGCCATTGCCGAACAGTGCAAGTTGCAGCTGGTGCAACAGCACAGTCTGTTCAAGCAACAGACGGCAGCTCTAGCTTCAGCTGTACAGCTACAGGTGCAGCTGGCAAATGAATTACCAGTCTTTATAGAAGAGGATGGCAAAACAGTCCAAGTGTGGAACCCTCTGGAGGCCGTCAAGGCTGAAATTGATGCTGCACAGGCTGAAGGTGCACTTTGCCACATTCTTGTTGTGCAAACAGTGAAGCTGAAGATTGTACTGCTATGCTGCAACAAGCCCTTGGAGGAACAGCTGCAGCTCAACCCTTCAAGCTGTGCCAGCGCTCACTCACAGCCAGCACCTTTGTTACAGGTGCTCAAAAGGCTTCTGAGGCAGTTGCTGCTGCAGCTCCTACAACCTCAACAGTAACAAGCCCAGAGACAAAGACCTCACGCCTTCTGCCTGAACAGGAGCAAGTGTTGCTGAGGTTCTTTGGCGCCCAAGACAGGGTTGACCACAGGGAGGCTGCCCTACTGGCCAGGCAGGTACATATATCAACAATCCTGATGTGCCGCAAGCACATTCCTAACCAAACATCACACAAAATGCTTGTCGTGCTTCCTGACATTTCAGCTGTGTTGCCTGGTCAAGCAACTAATAGATGCCAAGCAGGGCTGCTAAGTCTTTGTGCAATGGTTCCTGGTCTTTTGCCCAAACTCTCATTGCCGCTTGGATTGCCTTGCTCAGTGTGCTTATCTTCAAGCATCAGCAATACCTTTCATCAAAGGGCTTTTGCAGGCAAGCTGCAGCGAGCAACAAGTACGGCAGTACTTAGCCAATCTGCGGAGCAACTTGCGTAGCTTCATACAGCGTGCACAGCGCAATGCAGCTGGAAAGGCATCAGGGCTGCCCAACGGAGCTCCCGGAGCACCTGCGGCGCAGCCACAAAAATCAGCCACAGGTCAGCCCCCTCTTGCCTCTCATCAACACTGTGGTCAATGCATCGTGCAGCCTAACACAACCTTGCATGACTGCACACTGTACCGCAGTATCTGTATGGCCCAGGCATGTCACCAGGCTGTGCAAATCAGTGCATCCTTGGGAATTTGTGTCTGAGGTCTGATGTATCAAGGGAACAGTGTGGTCATAGCATAAAATGGCTATTTAGCTGGATTTGCGGTGACATCGATCACAGCGGCTGTGTTTTTGGGAATCGCACCAAAGCAACAGTCAGTCTTAGGATCTACTGAAGGTTTTGGCAGCTCTTCTGCAATCTCAATGTGACCTTCCTTGGACATTCTGCATTGTACTGCTTATGGAGCATCATCAGGGCAAGCATTCATAGTGAAGCTTGCCCTGGAGATACCTGATGCAAGCAGATGTTATGCAATCAAGCACTGATAACACTGACTCAGAACAGGAAGGCACTGCTTGCTATGCTTTGGGCAATGTGATACGCTTGTGAATATCAAATTTGGCATGCACAGCTTTATCTCAAGCTGAAAGTAGCATCACGCCTACTAAATAAATGCACAAAAGGGCTTTGCTTTTAAGTGTTCTTTAGAGTCATGCATGACACCTAGAGCACTGCACAGCTTAGCTTGACTGAAGCTGTCAAGGTTTCACCAGGTGGCGCACAAGGGATCGTGAGCTTGTGCCTGCCTAAGTGCGACTTGTCCAAAGTATTCTGGTACCATTGCATGCTCAGCAATCTTTTGATGGAGAGCTCAAGCCTTGGGAACTGCAGCCACTGGTGGCGTCACTGCCTGCATCCAATGATGTCAAGTCTCTGTCTGGCTTGCTGTAGATGAGGGCTTGGAAACTGCAGTCAGCTCTGTCCAGCTGGGTGAGGAGGGCGACACCGACTCCACAGGCCAGGCAGACAGAGCTCGCCAGAAAGCCTTTGGTCGACTGGAAACCTACCTCGATGAGAATGGTGGCATCAAGGACCCCACCAAAGCAGGCGCGCCTTTCTCTTCATGACATGCAGGGTGTAACAAGCTGGTGAATCTACAGACGCATCACAAAAGCATACAGGGTGCAACATCTTAGTGTTTGGGCTGCTTGGACATTAACTGACCAACCCACGCATGCCAATAGTTTGATGGCGCTCAGCCACAAGCACTTTGCACGTATCTTGTGTCATCGCTGCCTATGCTTACCAGTATGTACTTGATGTAGCATGCAACACAGTGTATGAACATATTTGGGTCCTGCGCATACGCCGGTTCAGCATTCTGGATGTGTCCAGTGCTGGCTGCTTGCTTGCAAAGTCTTGTCAGCAAGCCATGCTGCAGTGCACATTGCTTCTGCAGTAGTGAGCCCATGTTGTCATGGAGAAAGCAGCCACCATCGCCTCAGAGAAGCAAGAAGACTACTCACATTGCCAGGGTGATGGGTCCCGAGTACAGACTCACAAACCGCAGCGCAGCTTCTGCAGTGCCCTGCTGCTGTCGTGCAGCAGACATTCTTACACCGTGTTCATGGCTGCTCCCACAGGCAACTTTGCCAACTTCATGCGCAACATGCGGCTGGACAGCGGTGAACATCCGGGCTTCACAGTGTGGCAGGCACAGCTTCAGGCCGTGGTACGCACCACACGCACACTCACCCTTACTAAGCTGGCGGCTGTGCCTGACCTGGTGCCCACTCTGGCTACCATGCTAAAGGCTGCTGAGCAGGACCAGCAGATCAGCTTCATCAGGCAGCTGCTACAAGCCCTCAGGAAACTGCCCTTTCCCTGGGCCATGCTTGAAGGGCAGGATCTGCTGAAGAGGGTGCTCAACTTGCAGAAACACAGGTGCTCGTCTTGCCTCACTCTGCACATTTTCGCTTCAGGTTGTTAACTTAAACCAGCTTCCCAACCTATTACCCTCCAGTGCATTCATCCTTACAGCCGCGCACCACTTGCAGGATTGTGCTCCAAAGCCATGGTGAGCAATCAATTAGATCAAGCTTTGAGCAACAAGCTTTCAAATGCAGTGCTTTGTCTATTCGAATGCAAGGCCTGGCCTTCAACAGTGTGCACATTGCATGCTTCTGACTGCAGTAGCCTGGTTGCCGGCAGGGCAAGCACAGACATCAGCAAGATAACCAGTCCTTCTGCGTCTTGGACCTTAGCTTGCCAAACCACATGCAGGCTTCCTAGGATAGCATCTGCTGCAGCAGCTATGGCCCGCCACTGGCAGGAGCTAGGGGGCCTCGGAGCTGTGCCCTTTGCCCTTCCCTCTACCTCCCCTGGAGCCAGGCCCTCAAAAGGCCTTGCTGTGCCTTATGGGCAGCTTTTGGGCCCTCTTGGCGCTGCTCATTCAGCCTACCTGCCTCCTCCCCCTGCCAGCAGCAATGCTGTTGCCTCTGAGCCTGGGTTTGCAGGCAGTACAGGGATGCAGCCTGCAATGCAGTACCCACAGGATCAGCAGCCAGCTCAGTATCGTCAGCATAGCTTGGCTGTAAACTCAGACACAGGTCCTAGCGCTTCTGGCTTTGGTGACAGGTCAGTGGTGACACATGTCAATAGATGTGGTACACAAGATAGTAATGTGGCAACAGGCTGCTCTTGTTTTTTGACATTGGCTAGGCAGCTACTCTTGCGGCTGCTCCTTTACATCCATGCTATCACTGACACAAACCTCTTCGCAAATGGTATGGGCATGTATGACAGTATACAGGACAACATCAACAGGCAACCGCTGGATTAAATTCTAAGACTGTAATCTTAGCTGTGTATTGTACCGGTTTCCAAGCCAATGGAAATTGGCAGCACTCTTTACAATTTCTGATGGTATTTTATGGTTTGATCTTCTTTTCAGCAACAAGGGTTTCATGGATGTAATGATGCCCAGGCCTTGGCACACCCCTTGTTAGCTGCAGCGCAAAGCATCAACCCAGGAGAGCTAGCCACTTGGGCGTTGCATCAGTGTTGACTGTACAGGTTGTGACTCAATTTGTGTGTGACTTCACTCTCTTCCCAAAGCAACTCCACAGCACGTGTTAAGTGTCTGTATGACAGCATGCAACAAAACAGTGTTGTGATGTCCCATGAGCAAGACATATGTCTCAAGCAGCAGCAGTAATTCTGACAGCTTTTGTTGTTGCAATTCATGCAGATCTGGGGCCTTTTCCCAACAGGACATGAGGCAGGGAAGTGGCCCGAGAGGTGCCCTGGGCCCTGCCCAAGCGTACACCAGAGGCCTAGTGCCTCGAAAAAGGTGCAGCTTCCTGTTGCTTTTCTTCCACCACAAATTGTGTGTTCCCATGGTTTGAGTCTGTGACTTATCTGTCTGCAAAGTTGGCCAGCGCTGCCCAATAGCATGGAGATCTTATGACCAATTTTCTCCCTCCTTTGGCCTTCTTATCCATCACCAAAAGCTCAGCCAGACACTAGACGGCTTGCGTCAGGCTGCCTGTGCTGCACATCAAATATGGATCGTCTGGGAAGACGTTTCAAAATGGATTGATACTTACCTGAGCAGAACAGCCCATAGTGCCTGTCTGCGTGCATGCCTAACAGGCGCATCAACACATGCTGAGCAGCTGCATGTGACGGGCAGCTGGCCAGCAGCATGAGTGTTGGTGTGGGGCATGCAGGTCCAACATGGGCCCTGCCAAGCCGCTGACAGCAGATGAAATTGTGAAGGCCAATGCCAAGAAGCGCGCGGCAGGGGGCCAGATTGGGGCGCCTGCCAAGCTTGGCCGCCTTGATGCTGCCACCATGGCAGCCTTAGGCAGGAAAAGCTCCGCCTCGGCTTCTGGCAACCTGACAGGGCAGGGCTCAGGCCAGTTTGCAGCACAGGGCTCAGGGCAGTTGCCAGGGCATTTCACAGTGCAGGGCTCAGGGCAGATGCCCATGCAAGGCTCAGGGCAGTTCACCACCCACAGTTCAGGTCCAATGCTGGGTCATGGTTCAGGGCAGGACTCAGGGCAGTTTGCAACACAGAGTTCAGCGCACATGCCAGGGCAGAGCACAGGGCCGGTGCCCAGGCAGGTCTCAATGGGGCAGGGCCCGGCGTTGGGGCGGGGTCCTACGCAGGGTATGGCTGGGTCATCACAGATGATGCAGTCCGGTGGCCCTGCCCCTGCTTTGACCCCCGGCCCTGGTCCAGTATCCCCTGGTCTGCCTAATTTGTCCCCAATGGGCCCAGGGGGTCTGCTAAGCCCTCCCTCTGGCTTAGGCAACCTCTTCAATGATGAAGTAAGCCCTGCATCTGATGATATACATTGTGACCCTTGCATCTGCGGTTTTGAACAAGCCTTGTTGGTATTGCAGACCAAGAAAGAAAAAACAATAAGCTCATGGATTTCTAAGAAAAAGATAACGATGGTCGAGTGGCCCCCATACTTTCATAGCAGCTCTAGACCCATGGTGCCAGTCAGTGGCAGCTGTAACCTGGTAACACGGCTCATGTGGTCCTCAACATAGTCTCTGCTGCTTGGCCTGCTGCGGCTGTTTCACATGTTCTGGAAGTTAGTCAGGTGTACCAGTCTGACTTCACCAGTTTTTCACATAGGATGTGGCAAGGCTACAGCCAGCACTATCAGCCCTGCCGGCCCACTCCAGCCCCCACCATCCTCTCATGCGCCATCAGCACCCTGGCCCCCATTACAGCCAGGCACCCCCCTTTCAGGCTCCCCAGCACCACCAGCCTGCTGAAGGACTCATGGCCTGGCCCAGACAGGGTCACACCCTCCTCACTCAGGTTAGGCAGCCCTCCCTCCCCCCCGTTTTCCCTGCTCATACTGACTCAAGCCAAGTCCAAATGGCTGAGTTTTGCAAGCTCACATTCTCCTGGAATTGCAGCTGTGCCACTTGATCCTAATGCTTCCAATAGCCCAGCTAGTTGCCGAGCATGGTAGTGCCAATACCACCAAGCATTGTCCATGCCTGTAAGAGAGAATTCACCTAGGAGCTGATTAAGGTGGCACAATTAAGCAAATCGCAGATGGGATTCTGACCTCGTCGCACCTTAAATGGAAGCTAATCGACGCTAATTTTCCAGTGAAACCTGCTACATTCAACTATGCAGTATGTAGCGCTCTGCTTGAACAACCGTGGTGTTTGCGTGACGCTGCTGATGCTCGTGTCACTTGAATCATCATAGCCTTGCCTCCAGCAAAACTCCGATGTGTTGTGCTGGTGATGACTATGCTCATGACCCGTGCAAAACATAGTTTGCAGTATGAGGAACAAGCGTGTCAGTCTTGCAAGCGCATTCAAAGAGCGCAGCATTGAAGCATGGTGTGTCAAAGTATTGCGGTGTTGCTGCTAGTCAACTTGAGCATCGCTCAGGCAGACAAGCTGCCAAGTGAGATTTATCCCTGCCTGCATTGTCTGCACTGCACCAGCTTGCGGCGACAACATAATACCGCCCTGCATCCTGCGCAAGCCACACCGGCACACAGTATGGACCTCTGATCAGGCGTGTTCAAATGTTAAGTGACCTCCCGAGGTCACATAGAAAACCGGCCTTAATTGGACGCTAATTGGATCTTAATTTTCCTGTCAAGTTCGATAATTAAGCTTCGCACCTTAATTGTCAAATCTTAATCACTCTATGTGAATTCTCTCTAAGCAATGCAGTCATGTAGCCACTCAGCTTGCACGGAAAAGGCACCCCACCAGCAAGTGAACCAGTTGCCATATACCTGTTTCCTGGAGACTTACACCGCTCATAGTCATCATGCACTTGACAACGCCATCATCTTTCTCTGTATAAACATCAGAAAGAGTACTCCACCCATAAGAGTGGCGTGACGCTTGGAGAAACCCAGGAGGGCCTGAAGTGGGATGCAGGGGTCTCTTGTAAGGAGTCAAAAGAGGGTTTGCACTGGACATGTCAGTTTGTGATGTTGAACCACAGGCGACCACAGAAGCGGCTTTGGCAAGAATGAAGGCTACTGTAGCTTGGGCGCCTCTAGTGACATTGTTGGTACAACACGTGCCTGATCAGGTCATGGCATGTTCTGGTGAAGAATCGACAGAGGCTGCCTACCAGGCACGCAGGCAGTCCGTCAATGTAAGCTCACAATAGCTGCCCCTACGGCTCATGCAACTACTGCTTGCATTTGGTATGTGCGATCATGACAACAACTTCGCAATGGTGTGCATTGTTGGCAGGCTGCAAGCAGCTCACATGCACAGACACGAGACGCACAGACAAGCACTTTTGTAGAAGCAGTGCTGCATGTGTTTGTGTTGATGCAGCCTGAGGTGAGGTACATCATGGCAGAGGATGTGAGCCCTGATCCATATGAGCCCTATGAAGTGGAGGAGTTACAGCAACCGCCTCAACCCCCAGCCTTCTTGCTTCCCTTTGTACCCATTGATGCTGACGAAAGAGTCAGGCTGTCTCAGAAGATGGCTCAGCATGGGGTGACAGATCCGCAGCATTTGTCCTGCGCTGAGCCAGTTGACATTGTTGCTCATAACCCTTCGCCCACAGAGCTAGCCCCGCTGGACATGGGCCTTCATGAGTATGAGATGCCAGGGGGATTCAGCTCTGGTCATGTGCATGATTTTGGGCTGAATCATCCAGTGCAGGATCTCAATGTATCACTGCCTCAGATGAGTTCGCAACCACAGATGTACTACCGGACTTATGAGCAGCATTGGCCTGTTGAGCAGCCTAATGCGTTCATGATGCCTGCAGATGCCAGTGGTATGAGTCACGGCAATGATGCATTCAGGACTGTGCAGCAATTTGATTTGCCTTTACAAAGTCATTCAGGTCAGTATTGGCAATAAATCTGCAGCTATGACGCACTGTTTTTGTTAGGCTCAATGATGCTCTGTGTGAGGTGTGTTCGGAAAGAAATTCAACAGCTGTGGGGCTGAGTTCATTAGCCTTGGTATCAAAATATAAAAGCAGTACTCTACACAAGTGAAAACCGGCTGAACCATTTTGTGCTTCTTTGAAATTCCGACCAATGACAGTGCCTCGTTGGCTGGTCTGCTGTGAGCCACACGTAATCCATCGGTGACCCACCTACGCCAAGTAAAAGCTGGGTGGCTGCTAAAAATGCGCACTATCACATGACACACACGAGTTGAATATGTGTTAACGTCTATGCCTGATGAAGCATGCACCTTGTCGATATTGACTACAGCCAAGCAGAGATTCCAACATTGTGTCTTTTCAAAGTTACAAACACAGCAGCAGCTTTATTGCTGCATAATGCATCAGCAAAATCAATGAGTCATGCAAATTTCATCAAATCCAGGCGCAATTGTGAAACGTGAAATCCTGAGCCATTTGCAAGTTGACAATAATGGCAGATCCAGCTCAAAAGATGCCCCTCGCCGCACATTCACTTGAGACAAAAACAAAAAGCAACTGATCTATCAACTGCATTGGGTCAGACTGAGTGGGTAACACTTGACATGTGAAAAGGTCCAGACTAATGTTCTGTTGGACATGACAACTCACAGACCATGACCTACTCCTCTGGCTTGGCAGGAACAGCTGGTTCTAATCTTGGAGGCACCCCAGCATAGGAAGGATCCCGGATTTGAAATACCTTGTCCAAGACATCCTCTACGGCACGATCTGGTGTGGATGCACCAGAAGTGACACCAATGACAAGCGGGCCATCAGGAATCCAGTTTTTGGTCTCATTCATGTCCCCATGAGCTGATTTGTGCATGACTTTGTTGCTGTCCACATCAATGCAAGCTGCAGAATTGACCCAGTATGATGGTACACTCCTGAGCTCAGGAATCTCTTGCAGATGACTAGTGTTGCTGCTGTTGAAGCCGCCAACCACAATCATCATGTCCACCTTCTTGTCAGCTTGATCCTGACTAGCTGTTAGCTCATACACAGCGCTCTGTCGCGTCTGGGTGGCGTCACAAATGGTGTCCATTACCATGTATCTGTCCTTCAGCTCTGCTGGCCCGTACTTCTCCATCATTGTCTTCTCTAGAAGCTTCCCAATTTGCAATGTCTCATCCCGTAGCATGGTGGTCTGATTTGCAAGCCCCAAGCGCTCCAAGTCAGTGTCTGGGTCAAAGCCTGCTGACACAGAGTTCTTGAACTTGTCCAAGAACTCTGCTTTGCTGCCACCGTTTGCAATGTAGTCTGCAACATACTCAGCCTCCGCAATGTCTCGGACGACTAAGTAGGTAGTTGCAAAAGAGGCTGTGGCTACAGTCTCCTCATGAGAGTACTTCCCATGAATGATGCTGGTTTGGGCTTTGCGTGACTGGTTGTCAACAGCGTTCCAAACCTTGGACACCCAGGGACAGGTTGTGTCCACAAGCTGTACTTTTCTGTCGCTCAGCAGTCGCATCTCTGAGACACTGGCTCCAAAGGCAGGCAGAATGACCACATCGCCCTCTTGTACAGGGTCAAAGTCTTTGCCTGTGCCTGTCTTGTCTTCAATTATCTCGATGTCCATCTCTTTCAACCTCTGAAGGAGCACAGTAAATCAAGTGTTAGCTTTAAGAAGGCATGTCGGTATTTTTGGGTCCGCCACCCCTCCTTTGTCAGCTGCAAAGCAATTCTAGCACAGGCCTTTCTTGCTGTGTTGCTTGACAGTCATGCGTCAATGCGCAAAGGCAATGTTGCACACACCTGGGGTTACATTTCTGCATCTGGCTAAAGCATACCTGGTTGACAGCTGGATTGTGAATAATTTCATTGGTGACATATAGCTTCTGGCCAGGGTAGGCCTTTTTTGCTTCATACGCCATTTGGACAGCTCGCTCAACCCCCCAACAGTAGCCATAAGCATTTGCCAACTTGACGGTAATGTCCTTGAACTGCCAGAGGTTTCCGCTCTCCCGCATCTGTGCCACCAGTCCTGTAGTGGAGTACCCGACTCCATGCGTCTCCATCAAAGCCAGGCTGTCTTTATCATTGATGGGGTTGCGGATGTAACGTCCAGTCTTTCCCAAGCCGCGCCTGAAGGCTCTGCCATCGAACCTTTCTGCTTTGCTTGAGGCGTTATGCAGCAGTGCGTCTGCTGGTGTAGCCTGCTCTGTTTCTGCAACACAGCAATAAGGATTCAAGTGCTGACAAAGAGCAAATCCAGCACGTGAGAGTAGGACAACTTGGCAAGCGCTTGTGCAGGCCCCTGATCAACAAAGGCAACGAAAAGACCACACCCTGCACATTGATGCAACACGGCGCGGTGAAATACTGCGCAGAGTTTTGCACCTGTTGACGCCGCCTGACAGCGCACGCTCGCTGCAGTCCGCCTAGACTTTACCGTCCTTCTCTCTTGCAGAGCAAGACTGCTGCGGTGTGCTGTGCTGCCGCCTAGGCTGACATGACCTTGGGCAAGACCGCTATGCAAACAGTTGGTGTTCATTGTCATCGCAACTGATAAAGTTTGCGCCTGGAGTTGTGTAGCGATACTGTAGAACCTTAGTTCTGGCTGAGCCAACAGTTACGGTCAATTACCACATGTATGCAACAGCGTTTGTTGGAGAGACGTGATACCATGTCACACCACATCACTATTTGATCTCACACAGAGGTGCAGCGCACACACTAGCGAGTCAGTCTGCATTTTGAGGAAGTCAACCATTCTTTCTTTATTACACAGCTGGTATGCAAAGTAATTGCAAAGTACAGGCTAGACTACATGCTGCTAGACAAGAGCGGCAGCATGCATGCATCAGCATTGCTTTCAGCCAGAGATCTGCCTAAGACAGAGAAAGCACGGCACAAACTGCATGCAGACAGTGCATGAAACTTGGATCAAATCCTGCTATGGTCAGTAGCGGCTAAAGTGTGGAGCATTACTCCCGCGCTCATGGACTTCTGCTTCTGGACCTACAGAACCAGCAACAAGTGTCTCATGTCCACAGACAGAACACAACACCCACACCAACACCACCTCAATACCAACAAGCTTCTCTGTACGCAATATGACTGGGGTTGGCAAGCAGGTAAACAGGAGACAAGATGTGCTTGAGGGGCTGATGATGCTTGGGCGAGCTTCCAGCCCTTGACTCTGCTTGAGGGAGGGCTCCTCAGTTGCCATAGATCTTCAGGCCATCAAGACAGCTCAGAACTGACCTGTAGCGTTCTGGGGAGGGTGAACGTCTACCGCCAGTGTACTGCATACGTTCAATCTGTACACGAGCCTTTCGTTCCTTTTCTTCGTGGGCTATCTTCTGGGCGCTCTTGACACTGTCCTTGGCCACCTGCTTGTTGATCTGGGCTGCCATCATCCTCTTCAAGCGCTCTTTTGGAGTTTCGGTCTTGTTTGGGATCTGCAAGGCAATGGAAGCATACATTGCTGGTGTTGCAATGGAGCACTCTGTATTCGTTCTGTGGTTCAAGTATGCCAGCGCAGACTGATGTGTTGGAAACAGCTAAGAGGATTGGATGGATGAGCACCTGAGTAAGAGGCGCAGCTTTGGGCTTGTCGCTGTGATGCCTCTCAGAGTCCCTGTCACGTTTCCTTTCTCTGTCTCCATATGTAGAGCGTGAGTAGTAGTCAGATGCTCTGCAGCCAGCCCAGCAGTCAGCACAAGACCACATTACGATACTTGGTTGTCAACAATCAGCAGCAATGCAATTTTCATCGCAGAGAAACATTCCATTGCTGCTGTAGACTAGCTCACCTTACGCCATGCAGCACAGCTGCTTGTGATGGTAAGGATACAGGCCCACCTGCCACTGCAGGGTCAGCCTTGCTGGGCAAAGCCTCCATGATGTCAGCCCTGCAAGTGGAATAGAGGCAAACGGCAGGCGTTGAGACTGTAATCAGCAGGTCAGCAACAAATAGCTGCTGAAATGTTTGGAATGACCACAGCATTGTGCACTTCACTGATCATAGCGTTTCTGCTGTTTGCAAACACAGGGTGTTGCACTGCATGCATTGTATGAGTCTCATGCACAGCCGAGACAATCAGAGTCCCGACAGAGGCAGCTTTATTGGCCTTCGACCGCAACCTGCTCCAAATTTTGAGATATGGTTTGAGCAGTGCTGCTTTGCAGAATGTGCTGGGTCCTCCAGACTGCACAAAGCAAAAGCACAGACCGTCTCAGCTCTGTACGGTCACTATTTGAAGCAGTCAGGTTCCTGGAAGGCAAGTCTCTCCAGCTGTCAGTACTGTGCCGTGATGCTTTCACACTGAACTCTGATATGAACTGGGGCTTGGCTGTGTCTCGAGCCCGCCTGTATGATAACATGGATCCTTGACAATTGAGCACACTTGATACAGGCTGTGTCAACTACAAATGCATCAGCATGGTGAGCAACACAGTGTGTAGAGACAAAGAAAGTCAAGCATGACATACTGCAGACCAACGAGGCAGACAGGCAGCAGATGCGTACTGAAGCTCCTGACAGGTGTACAAAGTCAACAGAAAGCTGAAGAACAGATGCAGAGCACTGACCTGCGTGGTGACCGAGACCTTGATCGTGATGAAGAGACTGAGCGAGATCGCTTCCTGAACAGCGCAACATCTGTATCTGAAACTTTGTTAATAGTGATGGCGTTTCCAGGGAGCTATATGGCGATACACATGGGTGAATATTACATTGCATGCAATGACAGCATCAGAGTTTTTGGCAGGAATCACACTTGGTGCAGCTGTACAGGTAGTCACTTGAAATGAAGCACAGAGTCATCAGCAAAACAAGCCCCGCCTGGCTGCATTGTGAAGGTAGACTTGGGGGTGTGAACATTACCTTTCATCAATCATGACTGAATAGTAACGTTACTGCAATTACTGCTAATTTACTGTTGGGGTCGTGAAACAAGGTAATTTGAGCATTTAGCGTTTCAATTCGTTTCATAGAAAATGGGCAAAATAAGCCCAATGTGCCAAAGTTAGGGAGAATTGGTGGCAGTAACAGGTTTTGTCGAGGGTTTTTGGGAGAATTTGGCGAATTTCAAACCTGCAAAACCTGCTTGAAACAGGTAAATCCCTGTTTTGAGGTAGGAATATTGCTCGAGAATTTGTTCAACTTGGCAAATGCATCTCCCTGAGCAAGAGCAGTGCTTTGCCGCTTTCAAAATTGGGAACGGCCATGTATGGCAGTTATACAGTAGTAGTTTAATGGTACATTACTTTGTTACTTACCAATTGGTAACGTTACTGGGTAATTGATGACAACGGTCCGGTGAAATGAGTAATTTGCACATCCCTGGGTAGACTGGGAATGAAGATAAATGTGTGAATTTATGCCGGAGTAAGCTGTTTTGGTATGAGACTCCCCACAGCAGGATGCTGATGAAAGATCACGCTGCGTCACCTGCCATGGTAGTCATAGGTAGGACTGTCCCTTCGCGACAATCTGTGCGTGCTGGAGTGACCAGATGGTCTGGGGCCTGCCAAGGGACCCCTTGCAGGGCAAGGGCAGGGACAGCCCCCCACGTTCCTGCGCCTTGCCCTGCCATGCGCTTGGCACGCTGAGCAGCTTTCTTGCGGCTGAATAAGCGTCTGAAGCCCCCATGGACGTG
>JAABUU010005369.1_pt1 | contig 14425 bp, 15 predicted proteins | sample 5559301 | NCBI WGS metagenome assembly JAABUU01 (sample SAMN10711884, study PRJNA513360) | rock metagenome | isolation source: Antarctica rocks | place: Antarctica: Victoria Land, Richard Nunatak white | reverse complement strand
CGCAACAAATAGTCATTTCATGCCGGTGCCGGACCGACAATGGCCGGTTCCGGGCCGGTAGCCCAGAAAACAGCCCTAAACAGCCCCTCTTACCGTGCAGTTTTACGCGGATGGGCCTTCCGGCCCAACAAGTGGAGCAAGCGGCACGAACGGCGCCAGGCGCAGCACGCCGCCCTGCTGGAACTCTTTGATGTCGGCGACCTGGCCGGCTTCCTGGTTGGCCTGGCGGAAACTAGGCAGACCGGATTGTTCTGCGGCCCGACCGGCGCCGGCAAGTCGCGCATGTCCAAGATGCTGGCCGGCGCGATACCGATGCACGAACGCATCATCACCATTGAGGACGCGGCTGAGCTGGTGCTTCGCCAGCCGAACCACATCCGGCATTTCTATGCGTCTGGCGGCGGCACCGCCCTCTCACCGGCCAAGCTGATGAAGGCGACACTGCGGGAACGTCCGCACCGCGTCATGCTCGGGGAGATGCGCGACCCGGAAGCGGCATCCGTGTTCGTGGATGAAGTCATGGCGGGCCACCCTGGCAGCATGTCCACCATCCACGGTCGCAACCCGCCAGAAGCTGCCCGGCGCTTGTTCAACCTGTTCAAGTCCAGCCCTGCCGGCCAGAGTATGCAGGATGACACGGTGAAGGCGATGCTCGCCAGCGCCATCGACTTCATCATCCCGGTGGAAAATGACGCCGGCAGCCGTGCCATTGGTGAGGTGTGGTTCGCCGCCGATGCCGCCCGCCGCGGCGAGGGCTTCGCCGACCTGGTGCGGACCCTCTGATGCTCAAGCCCTGGTTCATCGTCGCCGTGGGCGGCCTTGCCTGGGCGGCGCTGGCAGTGGCGCTGTGGCTTACGCTGGCCTCCGTCGCCTTCCTGTGGATGGCTGGGCTGCTGCACTCGCCCGCTATCCCATCCTGGGCACGCCCCTGGCAGTGGTGGGTCTATGCCAGGTGGTTCGGGCGCTCCTATTCGGAAGCGGCCTTGCTCATCGCCTCGGCTGGGCTGGCAACGGCACCTTTCGCCGTGTGGCTGCGCCTACTGTCCCTCCGGCCAGGTGGCCTACGCTGGCCCATTCTGGCCCGCTCGCCGGGGATCGTCCGCGGCACGTCGGACAACCACGGGCACGCCGACTGGATGCCGGTAGTCCGGATGCAGGAGCTGTTCCCGTCCATTCCAAGCGATGACGTGGGTGGCGTTGTGGTGGGCGAGGCGGACCGCGTGGACTTGGGGCCAGGGGCCGGGATGGACTTCAACCCGGATAACCGCGCAACCTGGGGCAACGGCGGCCAGGCACCGCTGCTGATAGACCCGTGCAAGCGCGGCTCCACCCACTCGATGGTGGTTGGCGGCGGCGGCACCTACAAGTCCACCACCCTGGTCACGACGCTGCTGACCTGGCGCAAGTCCGCCTTCGTCCTCGACCCGGCGGAGGAGCTGGCGGACCTGGTGGGCGCTGAGCTGGTGGACCGCGGCCGGAAGGTTGTGCGGCTGGGCATCGGCGGCGCTGGCCCGAACGTGCTGGACGGCATCGACATAACCGACGCGATGGCTGAAACCCGGCTGCGCGCCATCGCCGGGCGCGTCATCGGCCCGATCCCGGATGACGACAAGGGCGGCAAGTTCAAGCGCTGGGGCCGCACCATCATCCTGGCCCTGCTCGCGCATATGATGTGGGATCAAACCATCCCGGCGGAGCTGAAAACGCTGCGGGCGCTGCGGGACGGCCTTGATGGCGGCGAGGAAGCCGTGCGGAACCGCCTGCGCGGTATCGCGGAAAGCTCCCCCAGCCCACTCGCGCGGTCGCTGGCCTCGACCATGTGGGGCATGGTCAAGGAAACCTTCGACGGCGCCCTGGGCAACGCCACCGAGGATACGGAGTGGCTGGCCTCGGAAGCCTACGCTGACCTGGTGAGCGGCGATGCCTACCGCATGAATGAGCTGGTGGACGGCAACCTGGTCGTGTTCTGCCAGGTCCCGCAGGAAGCGCTGGAACACACCCCGGCCGTGGCGCGGGTGCTGGTGGGCTGCCACCTGGATGCAGTGTTCGCTGCCAAGGGCGCGGTGAACGGGCGCGTGCTGTTCCCCCTGGACGAAGCGGTGCTGCTCGGGCGCGATCCGTCGCTCAAGATCGCCCGCGACCAAGGGCGCAAGAGCAAGATCACTCTGCAACTGTTCTACCAGTCTGAGGGGCAGATTGAGGAGGTCTGGGGTGCGGGCGGCAAGAAGGCGTGGTTTGATGGCCTGTCCTGGCGCACCTATGCCGGCGTCCAGAACCTGGACAGCGCCCGCGAACTGACGGCCATGCTCGGCACCTATGGGGCGCGAGCCATTTCGTCGGGCAGCAACAAGGGCAAGTCCGGCCGCCCGATGGAGATTGTGCAAAGCGGGTCGCGCGGCACCAACACCAGCGAGCACGAAATCTCGCGTGAGCTGGCCAAGCCGGATGAGCTGCTGGCCGACATGCGCGACGATGAACGCATTACCCTCGTGCGTAACCAGCGCCCGATGCGGCACGGGGCAGCCATCGGCTTCCGGCGCCAGGAAATCGCGGTCGTGTTGGGTCAAACCAGCTACCGGCAGCAGGTGCTACCGGAAGCCGCTGAATAGGGAGAAGGCATCATGTTCGGAACCGACAACAGCATTGAGCCGGTGCGCGGCGTCGCGGCCGTGGCAGCCAAAGCCGATGGTAGTACGGCAACGCGGGGCTTCGTGGAACCGCCCATCCGTGAGGCGACGCCCGGTGATCTGGCCTCCGCCGCGCGCCGGGCGCGCACCACCACCACCACTGAACCGAACCCGGTCCAGGCTGTCCCAGAAGCACGGGGCAGCTTCTTCCGTCGCCGTCCGACCGAACCGGACAAGCCGGATGCCGTAGCGCAGCAGCACGGCCTTTATACGGCAGCAAAGGGCAGCACGCGCCGCTACTATGCTGACTACCAGCAAAAGCAGGAAGTGATGCGGGCGAACCCCAAGCGCATCAGCACCAAGCTGGACGACAAGCAGACTGTTAGCGCCATGCTTGACCTGGCCCAGTCGCGCGGCTGAGACACGGTGCGCCTCAAGGGGACGGCGGACTTTCAACGTGAGGCATGGGTGCAAGCCCAAGTCCGCGGCATGAAGGCGGAGGGTTACAAGCCGACCGCGACCGATCAACAGGAAGCGGCACGCCGCAAAACTGCTGTGGCCCCCGTCCAGGCGTCTCCGGTCCAGACTCCCTCAGTTAAGGCGGCAGAGTCCACGGCACCGCCCGGTGCCGCTGCGTCGAAGGATAGCGCCAAGGTCACGAACAGCGTCACAGCGTCAGCGCTGACCGAAAAGGCGGAAGCCGCTCCCGCAAAGGCCGCTGCCGCTCCGCAGCCAAGGCGGGCCGCTGCCGCCAGGCGCACGGCTGCGGCAGCTCCGGCGCCCGCTGCAGGGGAGGCAGCCGCGCCCGCAGCGCCGGACAAGGCCAAAATGGTCCCCATCCAGCGCAGCAAGGCGGTGTGGGGCGCCGTCGAAGCCACGGGCAAACAAGCGCGGGCGGCCGATCCCGCCGCGGCCAAGGCGACGGCGGGTGAGCGTCCCACGTCTGCGGCAACGGTGTGACCGGCCCCGGCTGGGTTTACGTCCTGACGCATCCGGCCTGGGACAAGCTCGGCATGGTCAAGGTGGGCAGGACGGGGCGCGACCCGCGCACCCGTGCGGCGGAGATCACCTCCGTCTCCGGCCTGCTGGCCCCTGCCACCGTCGCCTGGTGCTCCCCCGTGTCCGACATGGCCGCCGCGGAACAGGCGGTGCATCGGATGCTCGGCAGCCATCGCGTGCGGAAGCGCCGCGAGCTGTTCCGGGTGGATGCTGCGACGGCGCGGGGGGTTGTCGAAGCCGTGGCCGGCTTCCTTCCTGCTTCCGGCCCGCCGCCGGCGCCTTTGGCGCGCTCCGTGCCGGCGCAGCTCGTGCCAGCCTGGCGGCCCCGCCCGCGTCCTTCCCGGCCCGGCTCCTGGCGCTATGGCCGGCGTCGCGTCCCGGTGCCGGTCCGCGTTGCGGCCGGCCTCGCGGCGGTCATCTCCTGGTTCACGTTGGTCCAGCCGCACTTGGGAAGCGGCTGGCCGTTCTGAGGGTAGGGCAATGGACGAAGTGAGGAAGGCGCGGGCCAAGGTGCGCGAACGCGAGCGTGCCATCTGGAGCCGCGTGGAAACGGTCGGCCGTGAGGCACGCGCGGCCGATGGCGCCACGGTGAGGGCGTCGGCAGCGGCGACGGCCGGCACTGACGCCAGAAAGGAAAAGCAGGCACAAACGCTTAGCTCCGGCTCGTGACAAGCCTGGACGATCATGGGCCGGTGCTGACGCCTGCGGAAGCCGCCGCACTCCATGATCGTCCAGAACCCGTCGCGTGGTTCGTTAAAGGACGTCGAAGCCCTGAGCTGGAAAGCTGACGCGGCTGAGCCGCAACCGGCCTGTGCGGCTGAGCGGAACAGGAAAGCAGCATAAGGCGGCTATCGGTCGAGAACGCGATAGATGGTGGCTGGGTGGACGTTGAAGGTCCTGGCGACGGCGCTGATGGATTTTCCGTCGCGGACGAGTTCTCTGGCGAGTTCCTGCTGATCGGGCAGCATTTTCTTCGGCCTGCCGAAGGCCACGCCGCGCGCCTGGGCGGCCAGCCGGCCTTCCTGTGTGCGGCTGAGGATGAGGGTGCGCTCGAACTCGGCGATGCCGGCGAAGACCGTCATGATCATCCGGCCGGACGGGCTTGTGGTATCGGCCCACGGCTCATCGAGCGACTGTAATCCTGCGCTCTTTTCGGTGATGCGCTCGGCGATCCGCAGCAGTTCGGAGGTGGAGCGGGCCAGCCGGTCCAGGCGTGTCACCACCAGCACATCATCCTTGCGCAGCTGGTCGAGCAGTTTCTCAAGCTTGGGGCGGTTGCGCGCGGCGCCCGAGATCTTCTCCTCGAACAGCTTCTCGCACCCGGCGGCGGACAGGCGTTGACACTGGCCGGTCAGGGTTTGCTCGTCCGTCGAGACCCGGGCATAGCCGAGCCTCATGGGAGGCCTCCCGGACCCTCGCAGAACATATTGCTAAAGTGACGAGTTTCGCATAGATGTTTTGCGAAGGAAAAAGCGTGCGGTTTCAGTTGGCCTCTTCTCTGCCGCAAATGTCCTAAGTTCCGCATGGCATCCAACGCTGGGGCGATATCCAACAGTCGGCTGGCTATGACCTATCTGGGCGGAAGCGATTACGCACAGGACTTTTGTGCACTCTTATGCTGCTTTTCTGTTCCGCTCAGCCGCACAGGCCCAACCTTGCGGATGCGCACCCGTTCACACTGACAAGAGCATTTCCAGCACAAGGTAATTTCTATGCCCAAACGAGGACAATTCCTGCTGATCGTCCAAACAGCCGTACTCGCCAATGGGGTGAGCTTGGCGTCGCAGCCGGAACTGGCCGAGACTTACCGTGACGAATACTCGGCTGTAGGAGTGCTGGACTTGATGGCCGAAGTGGTTGCTGCAGGCGAACGCATCCCAGATGAAATGAGCGCCGCGGAGGCAGCGACCGAGTTCTGTCGATACAGGTTACACCACCTCAGAGATGCGGGCGAGGCGGCGGGCACGACAGCGCTGCTCCCCCACTGGCTCGCCAATAAGTAGCGGGCAAGTGAGCCAAACAGCCTACCGCTGGGCCTAGAGGCACTGTCACTCTTTCACGGAAGCTAAAACAATGGACTTCGAGAGTTGGATTACTGAGGTCGAGAGCATTGTCACCTTCGTGATCGAGCCGGGCGAGTGGCACAGGTACTACGATGCTGGCTTGTCCCCTCTCGATGCTATCGCACAGCACCTTACGGATGAGGAAGTATAATCACGGTTGTAGTCTACGGCAGCCTAAATTCATTTTTTTCATCAGACACTTAACCCAGCATGCGGTAGCCAACAACCATTGTCTCCGGTTTTCCTACACACCTCTCCGAAGCACTATCTCAGCTCCTTGGGGCGTGATGTGATACTCGGCAATCAGCCGCTTATCTTCTCCGATCAGGTATGCCTTCGTGGGTTTATCCTGACTTTCGCGTTGGGGATCATTGGAAGCGTCTTCCAGCCCTTCAACTGTAAGCCGCTGAGCTTCCGTAATACTCTTGCCAGAGTAGAAAACGTCAAGAATTCCCACATCACCCGGTTCCGTTCGAAACAGCTTGACCGTCAGAATTTCTGGTTTCGACACAGTGTACCTTCTGTTCACAGTTGACCACACAGCAGTAATCTTACTACATGGACCCGCCCAGTGGCTACCTGCCTGGTGACATTTGGAGCCGGACTGGACGCAAACTGGGGCAGCGTACACCCTCCGGCCATCGGTGTTGGCGCACAAAGGCGAAGCACTTGGCGTCGTCCAACAAGTCCGAAAGATTGGCCAGGTCCGGTGCGGTCATGACAACAGAGCCCCGTTGCGCGTGGCAGTTCGCTTCACACCTCCACCATCAGATCAAAGGTCCTGCGGACACGCTACCCAGGCACGAACCCACCGTCCTGGGAGCCTACTTGCATTGGTAAGTCGTGCTAAGTTGCCAACCAGTAGTGCCCCAAACGCAAACGGCGCGCCCTGGGGCACGCCGTCCGTCCCTCACAACAGGTTTCCCGCTGTTACCGGATCAGGCCGGCCAGCGGGCTGGACGGGTCGGCGCCCATGCGCCGCGGCATCCGTCCGGCCAGGTGCGACAGCCGCCCGGCCTCGACCGCCGCCTTCATGGCGCGCGCCATCAGGATGGGGTTCCCGGCATGGGCGATGGCGGAGTTCATCAGCACGGCGTCGCAGCCCAGCTCCATGGCGATGGCGGCGTCGGACGCGGTGCCGACCCCGGCGTCCACCAGCACCGGTACCCCGGCCTGCTCGATCAACATGGACAGCATGGACGGATTTTGAAGGCCCAGCCCCGAGCCGATGGGCGCCCCGAGCGGCATGATGGCGACGGCTCCGGCCTCCTCCAGCCGCCGGGCGGCGATGGGGTCGTCGGCGCAATAGACCATCACCTCGAACCCGTCTGCCACCAGTACGTCCAGAGCCTCGTGCGTCGCGCGCATGTCGGGATACAGGTGCGGCGGCGGACCGAGCACCTCCAGCTTGACCAGGTTCCAGCCTCCGGCCTCCCGCGCCAGGCGCAGGGTCCGCACCGCCTCGTTCGCGGTGTGGCAGCCGGCGGTGTTGGGCAGGTAGGTGTAGCGCTTGGGGTCAACGTGGTCCTGCAGCATGGGGGCCGCGGGGTCGGACAGGTTCACCCGCCGGACGGCCACCGTCACCATCTCGGCGCCGGACGTCTCGATGGCCGCGGCGGTTTCCTCTAGGCTCTTGTACTTGCCGGTGCCGACCACCAGGCGCGAGCGGAAGCTGCGGCCGGCAACGGTCCAGGTGTCTGCGGTTTGGTAGCCGTCCATGGTTTAGCCTCCTCCAATGAAATGCACGATCTTGATCTGATCGCCGGGCGCCAGCTTTGGCGCTCGGCAGCAGATCGGGCATTGTGATTTTCCTTTGTAGCCTATGAAGCGGCTAACGGCAGCGCCGCCCTTTCTTCGATGGCTTGGTCAGGTGACGCCAAAGGAACTCATGCAGTCGGTGAAACCGGGCGACCAGAAGGCCTTTCCCCAATGGTAGACGCGGACAGAGCGGCGTAGGCCAGCCATCCAGAAGGGGTCCGATTGATAGAAGGCTTCCACTGTTGCTTGGTCGGGAGCGTTGACTATCCAGATGCCCCCCAAAGGGGTGCCCTCCTGGCTGTCACGGAGGGCACCAGAGGCAACTACCTTGTCAGGGTGTTGCGCCAGGAAAGCGAGATGCGCGGGCATGTGCTGCTGACGTTCGGGCAGCCGCTCCGGCTGGTCCTCGTATATATCCTCGAACTGAACGAAGAACACCATCGGCGGCTCCCTTCGCTGGCATGACCCAGACAGGTTCAACGGGTATGATCTCAGCCCATGTTGGTGGGCACCCCGGCTGGTTGAAACGATCCGCTACATGACGAGCGCCGTCAAGACGCCTTCGTTGCTGCCAAGAACGTCACGCGCTTAGCCCTGCTCCCTGGCTCTCGGCAGCACGCGCCCTCGCCATCATCCGTGCGTCCTGCGCCGCCAGCTCCTGCAACCCGGCCGTCCGCAGCGCCGCCCGTGTCGCGGCCCGGCCGTGGCTGGCCTCGTAGTCGTTCCAGTCCGTGCCCTTGCTCTTCGCCACCTGGTCGGGAACCGGCTCGGGCAGCAGCACCGTGCCGCCAACTGCTGCCGCGGCAGCCTCCGCCTTCTCGCGGCCGGCGTTCGGCAGCGGCTTCGCCCGCTCCGGCAGGTGGTGGTCGTTGTCGGCTGACAGGTAGATCGGCCGCGCCGGGTCCTGGTCGTGCAAGGCCGTCGTCACGGCCATCAGGTTGCTCGTGTCCAGCGCCACCGCCACCGCCATGCCCGTGGCACGGTGAACGGTCGCACCCGTGGCATAGCCCTCCGCGACGATCACCGGCGCCCCCGGCCGCAGCTCGCCCAGCAGATGAAAGGTGCCCATCTTCTGCGCGCCACTGAGGTAGAGCTTGGTCCCGTCCGCGGCAATGGTCTGCACGTTGCGGACCTCGCCATCCGCGTCATGCAGCGGCACCAACAGGCGCCCAGCGATGCTGACGTTCCTCGTCGTCCCCTTGGCGGTCTGCACCGGCACAGTCTGGCCCTGCACCGCAAGGGACAGCCCGTGCGCCTCGATCCCCTTGGCGGCAAGGTAGGGGTGCGATGCATCGGCAAGCCTAGCGCCGGCCAGGAGTTGCACCGCAAGCCGTGCCCCGGCCCCCTCGCGCGCCACGCGCTCGCGTTCACGCTCGGCCGCCTGTGCCTCCGCCCGTGCGGCCAACGCCGCCTGGTCCACTGCGGACACCGGCACCATCTCGCCCTCTGCCTTCCAGGTGGCGACAAACCCGCCCTGCTTCCAATTGTAGATGGCACCCGCTGGCCGACCCTCATCATAGAAGCCTCGATAGGCGCCGGACTTCTCGCGCCCCTTGTTGCCCTCGACCGCGACATAGCGGAGCTTGCCATCCAGGACCGGCAGGCCCTGGGGTTTCAGGCCGTGGGCGCGCATCGCGTCCGCAAATTGCTGCTGCGCTTCCCATTCCCCGATCTTGACCCGCCGCGCTCGGGCTGGCCGGGGTGCCGGCGGCTTAGTTCGCGGTGCTGACGCCTCCTGCCCTGCCGGCGGTGCTAACGCTGCCGGCGTCGTCTGCCGCACGGCCTGCACGTGCTTCTGCTGCGGCAGAGCTGATCGCTGCTGGGATGTGCCTGTTGCTGCTACAGCCCGGCGGGGTGCTTTTGGTGCAACCTCCTTAGGGGTGATGGCGGCGATCTGCGCCATGACGGGCGCCCGCTGCCGGGCAGCCTCGTCCATTTGCTCCACCACCTGCGGCAACGCCCGCCGTGCCTTCCGCTCCCCAAAGGTGCGCCGCAGAGTGGTCGCCTGCTCCCCAGCAGCCGCACGGGCTTCCGACTTGCGCAGCCCCGCCTGCAACGCCCTGGCACCCTGCCTGTGCTCGGTCGCGCCACCTGCTAGAAGGGCAAGCGCGCTTTCCTTGGGCGTCTGCCGTTCCAGGTTGCGGACCACGTTGGCCCATGCCTCCCGCCGCGCCTCGTCGGTCGTGGCCGGCGCCGGTAGCCCCATAGGCCGGCGTGTCAGCGCCTCACGCATCTCCGCCCCCATGCTGCCCACCATCCAGGACTGCACGCGGTGTCGGCTCTCGGCGACATACGCCTTGAAGCCCTGCGCGGCCTTCGAGCCTGCCGGCAGTGCGTTGATGTGCTCGTCAGACGTGATGCCCTGGGAGCTGTCTATGGTGCCGGCGTCGCCATAGGTCAGCCGGATGCGCCCGGTGCCCTCACGGTCGCGCAAAGCATCCCATGACACGAAGCCGACCTTGCCGCTTTCACCGCGCAGCTCCAATCCTTCCGTGGGCAGAACCTTGATTACGCGCAGCACCGTCCCATTATCCCCGATGCTGGCGCTCTTACGCCGGCCCTGCTCGTCGGTGAAAACCCCACGGGTGCGTGCGAATAATCGCACGCTGTCACCTTCGGCCAGGGGTAGGGCAAAAGCCCCTCCCCTCCCGTCCGTTGCCCGCGCTGTCACCCGGTCCTCGCCCAGCTCGCCCAGCTCGCCCATCGCCCGGCGTTCGTCGCGCACTGCCCTGCTGATCTCGCGGGCGTCGGCGTTGGTCGGCGCGCTAATGGTGACTGTGTAGGCAGGATCATGGCGGTTCGCCTCCCGCCGCTCCCGGTACAGCACCGCCACGCGGCGCACCGCCTCGCGATAGCCGCCCTCGACCAGCTCAGCCGATCCGTTGGTCACTTTGAGCTGGATGGCCTTGCCCGCCTCGCCGGCCCGGAACAGGCCGGCGATGTGGCGCTCCTCCTCCGTCTTCTGCCGCACGGTGCTGAGGATCTCCGGGATGCGCTCATTGCCAAGCGCCTGGCGCAGCAGGTCCACCACAGGCCCGGCCTCAATGCTCGTGCACTGCCGGTCATCGCCGGTCGCCACCACCTTGAACCCGTGCCGTTCGCGCAACCGCAACAGGTGCAGCATCTGCCGCGTGCCTACCTGGCCCAGCTCATCCAGCACCACCACGCTGTGCTTGCCCAGCTTGGTCGTGCCTGCCTCCACCCCGGCCAGGAAGGGCTGCAAGGCGCGGGTATGGGTCTCGGCAATGCCAGCGTCCTGTAAGGCGTTCGCCTGCCGCCAGGCCAGCGCCGTGCCCCACACCTCATAGCCCCGCGTCTGCCAGGCCGCGACCAAGGGCGGCAGCACGCGCGTGGTCTTGCCGGTGCCGGCCACACCGATCACCACGCCTAACGACCCGTCCTTTCCAAGTGCCTCGACTGCCCGGCGCTGCGCTTCGCCGTGCGGGCCGTCGTAGGACAGGCCACTCTGCTTCACGGCTGCGGCGATCTCCTCTGGTGCCAGGGACAGGGTGTGGTCGGCTGCGGCACCTCGCGCCAGGCTAACAAGTGCGGCCTCCTGGTCGCGGTGCAGCTCCGTCGTGATCCTGACCCGGTGCTTATCCACCGGGCGCCACAGCAGCGCCGTGCGCTGCCCGTCCTGCTGCACGCCGTCGCGCGCCCATGCCTTCGTCAGCGCGCCAATGTCATCCGTGCTCTCGATGCCGGCGGCGATTAGCCCCCGTGCTGCGGCCAGGCGCACGTCCCCGCCCCCGATCACGGCGCGCTTGGCCAGCACGTCGGCCAGCAACGGCGCCGCCACCTGGTCGGCGTGCGCCATGCGCTCCGCCCGGCTTCGCTCCAGCGCCGGCCCCTGGGTGACGACGCTCCGGTGTTCCCAGCCCAGCCGCGCCGCCTGCGCCCGCCACGCCGCCATGTCGGACAGGTCATCGCCCTTGCCCAGCCGTGTCGCGTGCGCGCCGCCTTTCAGGAAGTCCACCCGGCTATCGGGAGACATGGCCTCCCAATCCAGCCCCCGCCGCTCTGCCTCGGCGCGGGCCGCACCTTCCGCGTCGCGGGTGCGCTTGCTGAACTCCTCGCACGCCGCCTCCGGGATCGCCGGCAGCTTCACCATCAGCGTGCGCTCGCATAGCTCCACCTCGGCGCCGATGCCGCGCAGCTCCTTGGCCAGCAGCGCCTGGTAAACCGCACCGAATTCGTGGATGCGCCCGTCGAACAGGTCGCGGTTGATGGACACCACGCGCCCGCTGTCCGTCACCATCAGGTTGGGCATGATGCAATGGGTGTGGAGCTGCGGGTCGCCAGCAACCTTCAAGGTGTGCAGCTCGGTGTCCGTCACCCCCGTCACCGGGTCCGGCCGGGTCACTGCCACCGTAGGCCGGGCGGTGAAGTGGTCGGCGGTAATCCAGGCGACGTGCCCGCGCTCCTCCCCGCCCTGCCTACCGTGGCCGAACCCGGCCTTGCCAACCTCCGCCTCAATGTAGCGCAAAGTGGCATCCCGCGCGTCCCGGTGCGCTTGCAGGATCGAGTTGCGTTCTGCATCCGTCTCGGCGAACGCCCATGCCAAGCTGACCGACTTCGGCGCCGAAAAGGTCAAGTCCATGTAGGAGATGCGGGCGCGATCCTTGCCGCCTTCCTCCCCGGCTTCATAGCTCGTCACACCACGCTGGTGGCCGGGTAGCTCCGCACCGTCCGCCCGGCGCCCGCCCAGCACGTTCGCAAGCTCCTCCTCATTCAGCAACCGCCCCGGCGTGATGCCCAAGGCATCCGCAACAGCCGGGTGCATGTCGGCCCGTGGCGTCGGCACGCATCCCATGCCCTGGTCCAGCGCTTCATCCGTGCCCTGCCCCTGGGCATAGTACTCGGCCAGCTTCATCTGCTCGGCCGGCAGCGTGTGTTCCAGCAGGTGCTTTGCCATCGCCAGGGCGGCTGATGGTGCCCCTGCGGCGCCGGTCCGATAGGTCAGCACGGCGCTAGGACGGCCCTGCCTGGCCGTTGCCAGGCGGCTCGTCCGGCAGGTCCATTCCCTCCCCCACCGCCATGCGGACGCCATCAATGGCGGCGGCCTCGACCTGGCCAGGCAGGCGCTGCAGCGTCACCCGGATGGCGGACATATCCGCCGTCTGCTGGGTTAAGGCTGCCTCGATGCTCTGGATCAGCTTCGTCATCTCGCCGTCGTCGCCCGTCTCGTCGCTGGCCGCTTCCAGCAGCCGTTGCAGCATTTCCCGCTGCGTGCCGAACAGCGGGATCAGGTTCTGCACCCCCTGCAACAGCATGGACAGCACCAGCTCTAGCTCCGCCGCAGCCTTCGCCTGGTCCTCCTGACCCGCAAGGATGCGATCCAGTTTCAGGTGTAGATCAGCCTCCGCCATCGTTTGCCTCCGGCTTCAATATGCGCCAGTTTACCGCACCAGCATGGTGCGACAACCACCGCATGAGCGGTGACTTAGTCTGTAGCACCTTATTACACTTTCAAAGCATAGCGTCTCCATCCATCAAACACGACACTATTGCGACACAGACGCGACGGTTATAGCATGGTGTGGGCGGTGCAAACGGCACTTGGGAGAACAAATGACAAAGGGCGGGGTGAACCTAAGCGGCATCGTCACCGCAGCACGTCAGGGGTCTAGGAAGCAGCGCGGGCGGTCCCCGGTTTACGATCTGATGTGGGACAACTACGCCGAACTAGCGCCGGAACTGAACCGCCCGCGCCGGCCGAATTGGCAAGCGGTGTCGAAGGCCCTTGGCGATCAGGGTGTGCTGGACGGTGCCGGCCAAGCTCTGACGGACGCATCATCAGAAACCGTCCGCAAGACTTGGTGGAAGGTCAATCGCGACAAGGAAGCCGTGGCGGCCGGGACCATGCAGCGGCAGCGGAAAGCGGGTCAGCCAATCCAGGGACCGAATGAGGCTGCCAGGCCGGCACAGGCTGCTGCCTCAACGCCTGCCCATGCCGCCCCGGCCGTCAACAAAGGGATGCTTCCGCCCGCCATTGAGCCGCCCGAGGAGGAACCGCCCAAGTACAAGTTTGAGTTTGCCAGCGCAAAAGACTGGACCAAGGAACCCAACAAGGGAGACGAATGATGACCGACACCAAAACCAGCAAGCAGCCCGGACCTGCACGGTCGCTGGCCGCCATGTTTGAACAGGGACGGGACGATGCAGCCGACGATTTCGACGTGGCCGGACTGCCGCCCTCCCTCGCCTTGCCCAAGCGCAGCACGCGGACGATGCCCGTCGCCGACCTGACGGGGCTGGCCAAGGTCTGGGAGCTGATCGGGCCAGGGGGAGCCGGCAAGACCGTCTTGGCGCGATGGCTCGGCGGGTGCCTGACGGAACGCGACCTAATGCACACGGCGATCCTGGCCGCCCTCGATCCGGCGAATCGCACGCTGACGCACTTCTTCGACAAGGTGCAGCAGCCCCCCAGCTCGGACCCGGTACAGACCACGGCCTGGCTGCGTGAGTTGCTGAGCTTCGTCGCCAAACAGAAGGCCAACGCGGTCTTGGACTATGGCGGCAACAACGTGTCCAAAGTTCGGCTGGTGGAAGCTGCTCCTACCATAGCGGACAGCATGGAACAGGACGGCGTGGCGCTGATCGCCGCCTACGTGCTCACGCCGCGGGTGGATGACCTCGCCCCCCTCGTGACTTTTGAGGCCCAGGGTTTTCGCCCGCGCGCCACGGCATTGATCCTCAACCTAGGCCGCGCTGAAACCCCGGCCGCCTTTGATGCCATACGCCGGCAATCGGCCTATAAGGCGGCGCTGGACCGTGGCGCCGTAGAGCTGTGGATGCCGGCGCTGGAGCCGCAAAGCCTGGCCTTGCAGATCGAGCAGCAACGCTTGCAGTTCCACCAGGCGCGCGAGTACGTCATGCCAAGCTGATGAGTGCCTATGAGTGAAAGTCTCATCTGGCCAAAGCCGTAGCGGGCAGGCCGGGACCGAGTCTTGCGGGCGTCGCGGCAACGCGGGGTTT
>JAABUU010005367.1_pt1 | contig 14430 bp, 12 predicted proteins | sample 5559301 | NCBI WGS metagenome assembly JAABUU01 (sample SAMN10711884, study PRJNA513360) | rock metagenome | isolation source: Antarctica rocks | place: Antarctica: Victoria Land, Richard Nunatak white | reverse complement strand
CCTATCTACGTCGTCGCCTCGATCGTTGCGGCTGGTGACACGTTCTCTAGTTCAAGGCCAACCGGTGCGCGTGACCGGGGAAACGCCCACTATGCGCCCCGTAACCCTCGGCGTGATCGTCGGCAACCGCGGATTCTTCCCGCACCATCTGGCCCTCAGCGGCCGCAAGTCTGTGCTGGGCGCCCTGGCCCGGGCAGGCATACAGGCGGTTATTGTGGGGGAAGAGGAGACAGGCTACGGCGCAGTTGAGACACTGCCCGAGGCGCGTCTGTGCGCAGAGGTCTTCCGGCGGCACCGCGACCAGATTGACGGCGTGCTGGTGACCCTGCCCAATTTCGGCGACGAGCGAGCGGTGGCCAACGTGCTGCGCCTGGCCGACCTCAATGTCCCCGTGCTCATTCATGCCTTCCCCGACGACCCAACCAAGATGGGCATTGAGGACCGCCGGGATAGCTTCTGCGGCAAGATGAGCGTGTGCAACAACCTGCGCCAATATAAGATTCCCTTCACGCTCACGCGTACGCACACGGTCGATCCCTCGGGCGCCGATTTCGCCGCCGACCTGAACGCGTTCGCGGCCGTGTGCCGCGTGGTGCGCGGACTGCGCCGGATGCGTGTGGGCATGTTGGGTGCGCGGCCCGCCGCCTTCAATACGGTGCGCTTCAGCGAGAAGCTGCTGGAGCACAATGGCATCAGCGTGGAGACGCTCGATCTGTCCGAGGCCTTTGGCCGCATCGGGCGGCTCGGCGACGATGATCCCGACGTGGCGGCCAAGCGCGCCGGTATCGCGCGGTACGCCAACACCCAACAGGTGCCTCCCGCGGCGCTGACCAAGATGGCCAAATTTGGCGTCGTCCTGGACCGCTGGATGAGCGATCTGGCCCTCGACGCCACGGCGATCCAGTGCTGGACCTCCATGGAGGAGTACTTCGGCGTGATGCCCTGCACACTGATGAGCATGGCGAGCAACAGCCTGCTGCCGTCAGCGTGCGAGACCGATATCGCCGGCGTGATCGCCATGTACGCCCTGGCCATGGCGTCCGGCAAGCCCAGTGCGCTGGTCGATTGGAACAATAACTACGGCGACGATCCTGACAAGGCTGTCGTGTTCCATTGCTCCAACTTACCCAAAGCAGTCTTCATTGATGTCCTGCCGCGGGTTGACTATTCAGTGCTCTTCGCCGGCACCGTTGGCCGTGATAATGCCTTTGGCACCATTCTGGGGCGGATGCGGGAGAATCCCTTCACCTATCTGCGCATCTCCACCGATGATCTGCAGGGAACCATGCGTGCGTACGTGGGAGAAGGCGTCTTCACCACCGATCCGTTGAGCACGTACGGCGGCTATGGCGTGGTCAGGGTAGCTCATCTACAGGAACTGCTGCGCTTCATCTGTGAGCAGGGCTTTGAACACCATGTCTCGGTGAACCAGACGACAGTGGCCAATTCTATCTACGAAGCATTGACCACCTACCTGGGATGGTCGGTCTATCACCACAAATGACCCTCTTCGAGAGCGCCAAAAAGGCGGGTGCGCTTTGCGAGGCTGTGGAGACGTTGCATAGGCGCGCAGAAGAGTTGGGTAGGCGAGGGCCGGTGACGGCTCTCGCCTCGCTGGGTAGCAGGGTGACGTTACCGCCACCCCTGTGCTGGCCGCTTGGCTCATCCGCTTGGGAAAGCCGCGACACTGGCCTCCCTCTAGCAGGGAAAGCGCGTCCAGCATGTGTCCTCAGAGGTGCGACGGAGCCACGGACGAGCCACACGGGTAGCACACGCGGGTAACCAGGCGCGTCGCGCAAGCCTGCGCGACGCACCCAGGGAGGCCGCCCATTTAGCTGGGCACGCGGCGCGGGCGGGTGACGCTGACCCCGTCGTCCTCCACGATAGGCCGGTTGTAGATATAGGGGGGCTCCAGCACGGCGCGCTGGGCTTCGGTGAGCCCCTCGACCCAGGCCGGGAAGCTGGTCTGGTGGTAGCCACCGGCAAAGTGCAGAAACTTGGGCGAGTAGCGGTACAGCAGGGAGCGCCGCTGGTGGGCCCCCCGCCAGGGCAGCGTGCCGTGCGTGACGGCCTCGTTGAACACCAACAGGTCGCCGGCCTTGCACGGCACATGGACCACCACGTCCGGCTCGGCCTCCCATTCGGCGATCTCGTTGGGCAGCGGATAGTTGGCCTTGTGGCTGCCCGGGATGGCGCAGAAGCCGCCATCTCCGGGGTTCACAGCGGCCAGTTGATACTGAAACACGACCATGCCGCAGCGCATCTCCCCGTTCTTGTAGGCATAGTACTGCGACCCATCGAAGCGGTGACCCGGGCCGTGCAGCTTCAGCCCCTCGGCGCCCGCGCCTCCGGTCAACATAAACGGCGCGTGGTCCATCCGCCAGCCTCGACCCAGCATCGTGTTGAGGTAGGGGATCACCTTGGGGTGGACCAGTAGTTCGCGAAATGGGTCGCTCCAGGGGCGTTCCCAGGCCAGCATCTCGGTGAAGATGCCGCGCTTGCGTTGCCCAATCAGCGTTGTGGAGTCGCCCACGAACGAGTTCTGATCCTCGCCCATCTTGTCCCCGTTGGCGTCGAACGCCGCGTTCAGCCGGGCCACCTCCTCCGGGTTCAGGAAATCGCGGACCAGCAGGTAGCCCTGCACGTCAAACAAATACTTCTCACGCTCGGTCATTGGTCATGCTCCTCTGTTCCTCTGCTCTGTTTGGCCATGCCCCCATCCATAGTGCCGGCCCTGTGGCTAGGGCAGGTCGCCCCCGGTCGGGGAGCCCTTACCCGGGGCGAACGTACGACCCAGTGTAGCAGGGTCGGCCAGAGGCTAACGGCCTCGACTGGGACCAACTCATGCTACTCCACGGCGAAGCCCTCGGGCAACTGCAGATGGCCTTGCCAGCGCACATCAGGGTCGGGCACGGGGATAGAGTTGATCAACAGCTGGGTATAGGCGTGTTGGGGATGCTCAATGACCTGCTGGGCGTTGCCCTGCTCCACGACCCGGCCCCGGTAGAGGATCAGGATATCGTCGCTGACCTGATAGGCCGTGGACAGATCGTGCGTGATGTAGAGGAACGAGATGCCCAGGTCACGCTTCAGCCGCAGCATAATATCCAGGATCATCGTGCGGATAGAGGCGTCAACCATGGAGACCGGCTCGTCGGCCACCACCAGCCGTGGCTTAATCAGGAAGGCGCGGGCAACCATGATGCGCTGCCGCTGGCCGCCGCTGAGCTGGTGGGGGTAGCGGCCCAACGTCTCCGCCGGGCGCAGCCCCACGAACTCCAGGGCCTCCTCGATCAGCCGCCGCGCCTCGGCGCGGCCCGTGGCCAGACCAAAGCCGCGCATGACCATGTTGAACACGTGATCCACGGTGTAAAACGGGTTGTACACCTCGTAGGGGTCCTGCATGATTGCCTGCACCTCGCGGCGGAACACCCGCGCCTGCGCCTTGTCCATGCTGCGCACGTCAGTGCCGCGGTAGAGTATCTGGCCCGACGTGGGCGTGGCGAAGCCCAACACAAGGCGCGCGGCGGTGGTCTTGCCGCTGCCGCTCTCCCCGGCCAGAGCCACAATACGCGGCTGATCAGCGGCCAGCGTGAGCGCGAAGTCTTGCAAGGCGACGGTCACCGGCGACCGCTGCAGCACTCCACCGCCGTAGGTTTTGGTGACGTTGCGCACGTCGAGCAACGACTGTTGCATTGCCGCACCTCACAGATTATCGCGGTGTTCCGGCGGCCTGCCCTCAGGCCAGCGCCACAAAGTGTTCGGGGTGGACCTCGCGGAGCGCCGGTATGTCGGCGGACGTGGCGGGCAGCGCGGCCTGCATTTTGCGTAGCGCATTGGACAGCCCGCGCTCGGTCGTGCGCTTGATCGAGGGGATGGAGGCGATCAGCAACTGCGTGTAGGGGTGCAACGGGTCCTTGAACATCTGACGCACCGGTCCCACCTCGACCAGCCGGCCGCGATACATCACACCCAGCCGATCAACCAGTTGCGCCTGCAGGCCCATATCATGGCCGATCAGCAGCACTCCGGCCTTGAGCCGGGCCTGCACGTCCTTCAGGGTCTCAGCGACCACACGCTGCACCACCACATCCAGCGCGCTGGTCGGCTCGTCGGCCACGATCAGCCGTGGGCTGAGCGCGATAGCCATGGCGATACAGACGCGCTGCTTCATCCCGCCGCTCAGCTCGTGGGGATACATGGTATAGACCCGCTCGGGCAAGCCGACCGTCTTGAGCAACTCCACGATGCGTTCCCGCAGTTTTTCGCGGCTCTGGGCGCCCTCATGCGTGATAATAGCGTCGCCGATCTGCTCCCTGATCCGCAGCACGGGGTTGAGGGCATTCATGGCCCCCTGGGGGATCATGGATATCTTTGTCCAGCGCAGCCGGCGCAGGCTCTCGCCCCCCTCGGCCATCAGGTCCACGCCGTCGAGTAGCGCCCGTCCTCCCACAATGCGGCCCGGCGGCTTGATCATGCGCAGGATAGCCATGGCTGTGGTTGTCTTGCCGCTGCCTGACTCTCCGACAAGGCCAAAGGTCTCGCCGGCGTTGAGGGTGAAGCTGACACCGGCCACGGCCATGAACGGCCCCCGAGCGGTTGTGTACGAGACGCGCAGATCCTGCACGTGCAGGAGAGGGGCGCTGACAGTGGTCATGTGGGCGCCTCCTAGCTGATCGTGCCGCGCAGGCGCGGGTTGGCCAGCTCATCCAGGGCCATGCTGATCAGGAAAAGGCCGAAGAACAGCAGGGCCAGGGCGATCGTTGGCGGGGCCCACCACCACCACAGGCCGCGCAGCAGCGCGCCGGTCTCGAAGGCCGTCTCCAGAATCAGGGCCAGCGTCGGCGTGGTGAACTGGCCCAGGCCCAGCAACTGCAGGCCCACCGAGGTCAGGATGCCGCCGGACACCGCGCCGACAAAGCCAGCCATGATATAGGTGAGCAGGTTGGGCGCTATCTCCAGAAACATGATTTGTAGGTCGCTGCGCCCGGACAGCTTGCTCATGGAGACAAAGCCCTGCTCCCGCAGGGTCAGCGTCTGGGAGCGGATGGTGCGCGTGGGCACCGGCCACGAAAATAGGGCGATCACCAGGGCCATAATCTCGATGGTGGTCACGCCCATCAGCGAGGCGATTACCACCAGCACGGCCAGTGAGGGGATGCCCAGCGCCACGTCGGCGGCGCCGCGCACGATGTTATCCAGCGGCCCGCGATAGTACCCTGAGACGATGCCCAGGATGGTGCCCACCACGGTGCCCACGGCGCCGGCGATCAGGCCGATCTCCAGGCTGATCGGCGTGCCGTAGATCATCATGGCCAGCAGGTCGCGGCCACCGGCCTCGGTGCCCAGCCAGTGTTCCGCCGAGGGCGGGAGGTTGATCATCGCCGCGCCCACGCGCAGCCCCGAGCGCGGCACCCACAGTGGGGCCACCAGGCCAATCAGCAGCATGCCCAGGATCAGGGTCAGCCCCACGGTCAGCTTCCAGTTGGGCCGCCCCAGACGCAGGCGGCGGGCCTCCGGCTGCGGCAACCCAATGGCCGGGATAGTCTGCAGGTTCATGCGGGCTACCTCCGTTGGTAGGTGATACGCGGGTCTATCTTGGGGTAGATCAGGTCCAGCACCAGGATAGCCACGGCGATGGTGACCACGATGACAAAGGTGATGCCCTGAATCAGCGAGTAGTCCACGTTCTGGATAGCCTGCACCAGCACACTGCCCAGGCCGGGGTAGGCGAAGATGCGCTCTACCAGCACCTGGCCGGAGACAACATAACCCAGGGCGATAGCCAGCCCGGTGACCTGGGGTAGAATGGCGTTGCGGATGGCGTAGCGCATGAAGATGCGGCGCTCTTTGAGCCCTTTCATCTCGGCCAGGGCCAGATAGTCGGTGCCGGTAACCGTGACCATCATGGCCCGCATGCCTAGCATCCAGCCGCCCACGGCAGTAATCACGATAGCCAGGCCGGGCAGCACGCTATGGTTGAAGGCGTCGCCCATGAACTGCAGCCTCGACTCACTGGCCGCGTCGATGCCCGCGCCGCCGCTGATGGGAAACCAGCCCAGCAGCAGAGCGAATACGTAGAGCAGCAAGATCGCCGCCAGGTACGAGGGGATCGCCGCGAAGATCATCAAGGGGGGCAGACACGCGCGGGCGGCGCGCGGCGTGGCCCGCCACATCATCAAAGCGCCCAGCAGCGTACCCAACGCGAAAGAGATCAGGGTGGCCGTCAGCAGCAGGGCAATCGTCCAGGGCAACGCGGCGGCGATGATCTCGGTGACCGGCGTGGGGAAGTTGGCCAGCGAGTAGCCCAAATCGAAGTGGCTGAGCGCCCAAAGATACTTCAGATATTGGATGGGCAGAGGACTATCCAGGCCAAAGATCTGCCGATAGTGGGCGATGATCTGCCCTGATCCGGCGACGCTGGCTCCCTGCTGGGACATCCGATTGAGCATGGCCGCGATGGGGTCACCTGGGGCCAGGTGGACGATGGCGAAGTTGAGCGACGCGGTCACCCAGATGATCAGCAGGAACATGCCCAGACGGCGCAGAACGTACGATGGTGTGAGCCCCATTACTCCCTCCTCGTTGGCAGCCGGCGGCCGGGGAGACGACCCCCGCCCCCCGGCCACCGCTCTCTCTTGTTAGTGAGCGGGCTTGATGTTCATCAGAAGCATCAGCGAGGTGGCCCACCAGTTCGGCGGATGGATATAGGCGTTGGTGGCGGTGGGCCAGTTGGTCCAGTAGGTCGTGTTGTAGGGCACGATGCGCTGCTGCTGGTACAGGCCGAACGCCGGTGCGTCGCGCAGGAAGATCTCCAGCGCCTGGCGGAACAGGGGCTTGATCCGGGGATCGCCCAGCGGCAGCAGGGCAATCTGGTTGACGATCTTGTTGTACGCCGGGTTGCTGTAGCGCTCCTGATCGGAGCTGGTGATCTGACCGTTGGGCAGCGCGCCGGCGATGCTGCTATTAAAGTTGTTCAGCGTGGCCAGGGGATCGTTGACGCTACCACAGCTCCAGTGGACCAGCGCCTGGTAGTCGCCCGTGTTCCAGTTCTGCCCGAAGGCGGCCCCGGAGAGCGTGCGGATCTTCACGTCGAGGCCGGCATCGGTAAAGTACTGGCTCAGGCCGGCGCTCATCAGGCCCCAGGTGACACCGCCATCGGTCGGCCCCATCATGGACACGGTCAGGCTGAGGCGGTGGCCGTTAGGGGCGTGGTAGAAGCCGTCGCTGCCCTTCTTGTAGCCCTTGCTCTGGAAGATAGCGGCCGTCTTCTTGAGGTCAAAGGTCAGCACGGGGTACTTGGTGAACAGGTCGTTGTTCGCGTCCAGTAGCTTCTGCAGGAGCGGATAGTCGGGGAACAGGAAGCGGGACGCAATGGCCGGCCCTTCCAGCGACAGGTTGGCGAAGGCCTGCTTCTTGATGGCGTAGGACAGGGCCCAGCGCATCTGGGGATCGTCCCACGGCTTGACCTTCGTGTTGAACGAGAAGTAGACCGGGCAGGGATCAATCCAGGCATAGGGGGCCTTGTCGGTCCAGCCAATGATCTTGGGGTTCTTAGCGTGGGCCACCTCGAACAGGCCGAGGTCGAGTTGGGGCATGCCGTCAGCCTGGTTGGCCACCAGCAACGCCGCGCGGGCGTCCGAGGGGCCTTCGGCCACAAAGACGACGCGCTTGGGCGCCGGCAGCGCGTGGAAGCCCAACTTGGCCCCCCACCAGTTGTCCCGCCGGTCGTAGATGGCCTGGTTGGCGCTCATGGAGGTCAGCCCGTAGGGGCCGGTGGTCACCGGCCAGCCCTTGGCCAGATCGAAGTTGTTGAAGGTCTCGGGGTTCTTACCCTGGAAGATATGCTTGGGCGCTACGTAGATGCCGCCCCAGATATACACCGAGAAGTTCTGCAGGATGAAGCGCGGGTTGGCCGCCTTCAGGGTGATCTTGACGTTGAGCGGATCCACGGTCGAGACCGACTTGACCCACTGCACCATCGCCGGCGCATTCCACAAGGCCGGGTGGGCCAGCAGCGTCTGGATGGTGAACACGACATCATCGGCCGTAAATGGCACACCGTCGCTCCAGTGGACCCCCTTGCGCAGGTGGATCGTCACCGCCGTAGAGTCCTTGTTGAAGTCATAGCCGGTGCCCAGCCAGGGCTGAATCTTGCCGCTGACGTAGTTGAGGTAAAACAGCGACTCGAACACAAGCTGGTGCAGGCCAGCGGACATGTCTGTTGTCGAGACAACCCACGGGTTGGCGAAGTGCGGGGCCAGGTTGGGGAAGTTCTCAAATCCCAGGATGAGCGTCTGGTTGCGCGGGACCGAGGCCGACATGACCGGCGCCTGCGCAATGGGCAGGACGAGCAGAGCCAGGATCGCCGCACAGCGGATCAGCAGGCGACGCGGGCTAGGCCAGGGCCAGAGGCGCCGGGCCAGTGATGTGGGTACAGGACGGGACGTGACGTACGAACTGGGCATTGTTCGGTTCTCCTTCTACGATCGAATCCTGGGCGCGCCAGGACATCAGTGTCCGCGACAACAGGACAGGGATTTCTGCCTCACCGGACGGGTCAGCGGGCCGCGGCTGCCGTGGTCCAGCGCGCGTCGGCGGCGGCGTGGGGAGACGCGGGCTTGATCTCCATCAGCTCAATGCGGTTGCCATCGGGATCGGTCACCCAGTACTGCCAGTTGTTGTCTAACCCCTTGGTCGGCGCACCCACGCTCGGCAAGCCACGGGCCTCGAGCTGGCGGACCGTGGCCTGGATGTCGTCGACGAGCAGGCAGAAGTGATTGTATCCCGCGTCTGAGGCGGGTTGTGGACCAACCTTGGCCGCGCCGGGGAACAGCTCGATGAAGTGGCCGGGCGCGATCTGCAGGTAGACGATCCACGGCGACGGCTCCCCGTCGCGATCAAGGCGGAACGCCTCGCGGCAGCCCAGGACGGTGCAGTAGAAGTCGAGCGCGCGGTCCAGATCAGTCACCCGAAACGCGACATGGCCCAGAGCTGTGATCATGATGGGTCCTCCTAACTCTCTGACATGACGTGCGACGCACCCCGTGTCCTGTGACGGGGCATCTTGCATAGATGGTTATCCCTTGATACCGGAGAAGCTAATGCCCTGGATAAAGGTGCGCTGCACAAAGAAGAACAGCAGCAGAATGGGCACGGTCATCACGACACCGATGGCCATCAACTGTGTCCAGTGCGGCTCCTGACCAATCACCTGCTGGATGCCGATGGAGAGGGTATATTTGTTGGCGTCATTCAGGTAGATCAGGGGCCCCAGAAAGTCGCTCCAGGCCCCGATGAACGAGAAGATGGCCGCCGTGGCCAGCACGGGCCGCGACAGCGGCAAGATGATCCGCCCGTAGATGCCCAACTCGCTGCACCCGTCGATGCGCGCCGCGTCGGACAACTCCGCTGGCAGCCCCAGGTAGAACTGGCGGAACAGGAAGATGAAAAAGGCGTTGCCGAAAAATGCTGGCACGGTCAACGGCAGGTAGGTGTTGATCCACCCAATGCTGCGGAATTGCAGAAACAGCGGGATCATCGTCACCTGGTACGGCAACATCAATGTCCCCAACACCACGATGAACAGCGTCTCGCGGCCCGGCCAGGCGATCCGCGAAAAGCCATACGCCACGAACGACGATGAGGCCGTCGATCCAAGGACCACGGCCACACAGATGATCATCGTGTTTGTAAAGTAGCGGATGAAGGGGAACTCGTTGATCGCCGCCGCATAGTTCGACCACATCACCGGGTTGGGGAGCCAGACGATCGTGGGCGAAAACACTTGGGTCTCCGGCTTGAGCGACATGGACACCAGCCAGGCAAAGGGGCCCAGAAAGATCACGGTCAGGATCACCAGCAAGGCCTCTACGATCAGCGCCCGTCCGCTCTGGGGCCAGTTCAGGCCGCGCCGTCCATGGAGCCCGGCCAGCGCCGGCCCAGGCAGGCCAGGACGCTTATCGGCTTGCAGCATAGAACACCAACCTTGCTGAACTACGCAGCACGGCGATGGTCACCACGAGCGTGATCACCAGGAGGATCCAGGCCAAGCCCGAGGCATAGCCCATGTGCAGATAGGAAAAGGCGTTCTGGTACAGATACAGCGCATAGAACAAGCTGGCGTTCATCGGCCCGCCGCTTGTGATCACAAACGCCTGGGTGAAGAACTGGAACGTGCCGATAATCCCCAGGATCACGTTGAACAGGATCACCGGCGAGAGGCTGGGCAGGGTGATATTCCAGATCTTGCGCCACCAGCTCGCCCCGTCCACGTCGGCCGCCTCGTACAGCGACCGGTCCACGTCCTGCAAGCCGGCCAGGTAGACAACCACGGCATTGCCGGTGCCCCACAGGCTCATCAGGACGAACGACGGCTTGGCCCACTCCGGGCTGGCGTACCACCCCGGGCCACTGATCGACAGACCTCGGAGGATCCCGTTGAGCAGGCCCGTCTGTGGGTTCAAGATCCACTCCCAGAGGATGGAGAGCACCACCACGGGAATCAGCGTGGGCAGGAAGACGACGGCCCGAAAGAACGGCTGGCCGGGCACCTTGGCGTTCAACAAGATGGCCACCGCGATGTCCACCACGGTGTAAATGGGGATGCCCACCACGACCATGAAGATCGTGTTGCCCAGCGCCGTCCAGAAGACGGGATCCTGAGCGATCTGCTGATAGTTGGTCAGCCCGATCCAGGTGGGCGGCTGCAGAACGTTGTAGTCGGTAAAACTGTAGTAGAGTGACGACGCGATGGGGTACAGGTAGAAGATAAACAGCCCGACGAGCCAGGGACTGACGAAGAACAAGCCCAGGCGCAGGTTGCGGCGTTCCCTCGCTCCCAGTGTTGGCACTCCCCTCCCCCCTTTCCTGCTGTGGTAGGCGGCGGCCAGCGGCCCAGCGGCACGGGCGCCGAGCCGCCGCGTGCTTCCCGGCGGCGTCCCCTGATGCTATTGATGCAGCGCCTTGTCCAAGAGCGGTTGCAGCCGGTTCTGGACCTCGGTCATCGCCTGCAGCGGCGTGGACTTGAGGTAGTAGACCTTCTGCTCGGCAGTCGCCAGGTCGTTGGCCAGTTGCGTGGAGATCGGCAGCAGCGGGCCATTTGTGGCGTTCGGCGAGACGTTGAGTTTCTCCGTCACCTTATAGGCGGCGTCGTCGTGCGTCTGCCAGATGTTCTTGGGCGCGTTGGGGCCCTGCTTGTAGCCGCTGAAGGTGCGCCAGACGTTCTCGTTGCCGATCACGGCGCTGCCGTTGCCGGCCCACAGGGCGAACTTCACGGCCTCCAGGGGGTGCTTCGACCCTACCGGCACCATATAGATGTTCATAAAGAACACCGTGGCGTTGGGCCGCCCGCCCGCGGGGTAGGGGATGGGGAAGACCGCGTAGTCGAGCTTTGGATTGTAGGTGCGCAGGGCCTCGGTGTGCCAGTTACCGCCGACCATCATGGCGACCTTGCCGCCGATGAACGCATCGTTGGGCGAGAAGGCGGCGCCGAAGCCGGAGATGGCGGTCTGTAGCTTGTCAGCGCCGTACTTCTTGGCGTATCCGGCCTGGTAGTCCAGGGCGCGAATCGTGGCCGGGTCGGTCAGCGTCAGTTTGACCTTGTTGTTGACAACCTTGGTGAAGTTGGCGCCGAACACCCACGGCCAGATCCAGGGGTTGCTGCCGTCCTCAGCCCACGGGATGAAGCCGATCGTGTTCAGGTTCCCCTTGCTATCATGCGTGGTCAGCTTCTGCGCGTAGGCGTCGAGCTGCGCGAGGCTTGTCGGCGGCTTGTTTGGATCAAGGCCGGCTTTGCGGAAGAGCGTCTTGTTGATATAGAAGTAGAGGAGGTTGCCCGTCTCGGGGATCGCCCAGATCTTGCCACCGTATTGCATCAGCTGCGCGGCTCCCGGCAGCATCTGGTTCGCCGACCAGCCGATCGTCTTCAGGTAGGGCGCCAGGTCGAGCAGGCCGCCCTGATAGCCCAGCACGGCCGCCGAGTTGGCCATGTCCACGACGACCAGGTCGGGAACATGCCCCGAGGCAATCGCCGAGAGCAGCTTGCCGTTGTCGACGCCGCTGTGCGGGGGAACATAGAGGCCCGACGCGTGTACCCCGGGGTGGGTGGCGTTAAAATCCTTTGCCCGCTTCTCTTCGTACGTCTTGGAGTCGCCACCCCAGGGATACCAATAGGTGATCTCGGTCGGCGCGGTGGAACGCGCGGCCCGCGCCGGGCCCGTGCCGAGCGGGACGGCAACCAGGGCGGCGAGGGCAAGCATGCCTGCGACCCAGCGCAGGCGCGGCATCGTTGTCCGTAGCACAGTAGAAACCTCCATCGGTCATGTCAAACGCGGCAGTGAGCAAGCGGTTGGATGCGGTACGTGTGGTCGGCCACGCAAGCCTGATCAGTGGGTCCGCCGTGGAGCGCCGGCTTCCATCGTCCGCACCGTGGCCTGCCGGATAGGATAGGCCGGCGTCCAGCTAAGCGAGGGCCAAGAACAACCTCCTTTCTCCTCATGCACCGTGCAGGGGCTGGCCGGTCACCCCACGCGCGTGGTCTCTCGGGCAGGAGGACCGTGCGCCGGAGCGCTCGCCGACTCCCTGCACACCAGGGTGGGGGGAAAGAAGAGGGTATTGCCTTCTGCCACCCCCGCCCCTGGTCGTTCTGCTGCGTCGCGGGCGGCGATCCTGTCCAGCAAGGCGCTGGCCGCATGCTGGCCCATCGCCTCGATCGGCTGATGCACCGTGGTCAGCCCGGGTGTCGAGAGCGCCGAAAAGGGGATATCGTCAAAGCCGACAATCGATAGATCATCGGGGACGCGGATACTGCAGGTGGAGGCGGCCTTCACGGTCATCAGTGCTGTCACGTCGTTGGTCACAAAGAGGGCGGTGGGAGGATCCGGCAGCGCCAGGAGAGATCGCAGGGCCTCCTGGATCCCGTCGAGGTGATGGGGACTGGCCACTTCAGCAGCAGGGACATGGGGCAAATCGTGTGTCCTCAGGAAGCGCCGATAGGCCAGACGGCGCTGCTGATCCTCCCAGGACTCCGGGCCGAGCAGTTGGCTGATGTAGCCGATCGAGCGGTGCCCCAAGGCGACGAGATGCTCCAGGGCCAGCGCGACGCCCCGTGCGTCGTCCACCAGAATGGACAACTCGCCGGCCACGCTGGGACGCGCGCCCACCGTCACCACGTGGCTGTGCGTCTCGATCAGCCATTCCATGTCCTCCCGTCTCCTGCTTTCCGGTAGAATGTCCCCCATCAGCAGGACCCCATCGACGCGGTCGACGCTCAGGATACTGCCCAGCACTTCCCCCTCAGCGCTGTTATGCTCGGCGTGCCCCAGCAGGAGATAGTAGCCACGCGCCCGGCAGGCAGTGTAAATCACGCGTAACAACTCGGCGGCAAACGGCTGGAGCAGGTTACGCGCGATCACTCCAATTGTCTGCGTGTGGCTCGTGCGCAAGCTGCGCGCCGCCGCGTTGGGCTGGTAGCGCAGGGTGATGGCGGCCTGCCGGACCCGTTCAACCGTGGCATCGCTGATCCGCACCTTGTCAACCTTGCCGTTCAAGACGCGCGACACCGTTGACGGGGAAACATCGGCAATGCGGGCTACCTCACGGATCCCTACCACCGAGCCGGACGGTTTCCTGACCAAGCGCCCTCCTCTTCACCAGGGTCCTGTCCTGGCAAAGAAACGTTTGCCCTTAAACCTTTGTCCATGATAGTAGCACGGTGGGCAGAGGAAGTCAAGCGGTTAGGCTCCAGATTCCACGGCCTGCAAATTATCGCCGTAGAGGAGAGGGAGGACAGACTGCTTCTGGTGGTACGCTGAGTCTCTAGATCACAACCAGCGTCGAGAGAAGGAGTCCGTCCTGATGGAGTCTCCCGGAGGAACCCTCGTTCTTGCCGCGGTGAGCGATGCGGAGCGTCAGGCCTTGCTCAGCGATGTGGCCCTGACCTCGTTGCAGGGACTGTTTACCGCCGTACCTGATCCACGGTCGCGGCATGGCCAGCGCTACTCGCTCGCGTTCTTGCTGACCTGCTTGGTCGCGGCGTTGTTATGCAACTGCAACTCGTTGGCCGCCACGGGGCAGTGGTGCCGGCTGCAGCAGGGCCTGTTGGCGCGCGTGTTTGGGCCGCGCCGGCGTCTCACGCCGATGGGGGCGCTGTACCGCTGGCTGCTGCCACGACTGGTGGCGGAGCACGTGGAGGCGGTGCTGGCGGCCTGGGTGCAAGCGACGCTCCACGCGCCAGCGGACGAACCCCTGGTCGCCGACGGCAAGACGGTGCGCGGCGCGCGCACGGCCGAGGCCCCCGCTCCCCACTTATTGTCCATCTCCACCGCGCAGAGCCAGGAAACGCTCCTGCAGGTGCGGGTGGACGCCAAAACGAACGAGATTCCGGTCCTCCAAGCCGTCTTGCCCGCTCTGCCGGTGGCCGGCCGGGTC
>JAABUU010005366.1_pt1 | contig 14430 bp, 17 predicted proteins | sample 5559301 | NCBI WGS metagenome assembly JAABUU01 (sample SAMN10711884, study PRJNA513360) | rock metagenome | isolation source: Antarctica rocks | place: Antarctica: Victoria Land, Richard Nunatak white | reverse complement strand
CTCGTCCATCACAATCACTTACCATGTCACAGTACACTGCAGTTGCTCAAGTCCCAGAAGGTAGCATCACATTTGTGACTGGACAGAAAATGATGGCAGGTCGTGGCAACTTTACAGCTGTCATCGACGGGCTGAAGAGTCTGAGGAAGCAAGGGACCTTAGTGGCCAATGTCAGGAAAGACAAACCCATTCCTGGCAGGACGCCGGCCAGCATGCAAGTCTAACTGCTGCATCCTAGTCAGATTTGCACACCACAGGTATTCGTATCTCCCATCACGGTCATCCTCTTGTGCATTAGAGCATTGCAAAGACCATGCCATCATGCTAGATGGTCTGCAGCACTTGACTCAGCATGCCCAGCATGCGTACACTACCTATCATTGTCTGCGAGCGCTTTCGCAGCTATGTTTAAAATTGCGTACTACGCCGAACTTGAATGGCGCCCAGCTTCCTACTTGCAATTTGCACACCTTGCTGCCGGCTCAGATCACGTTGTGCCAACCAGCAGCTCATCTTTTGCTACATACACGCAGACCAGCAGTCAAAAACAGCACATCACAAGTATACCATCATGTAAGGTTGTTTGGCAAGCACATGCACATGTCAGTCATGTGTTTATGATGTGCAGAAGGGGGCACATCAGGAGCTGAGCTGCCGTTTCACTGGGTTTCACTGATGATGTGGCTGTGTAACAAGCCACACGAGCTCTCAGTCTCATGGGAGCAACAAATTTGCATCAATGAATGCTGCTCATGCTTCTCGCTTTGCAGAAACCACAACACTGTATCATGAGCCTGGGAGAATGGCCTCGCCATATCTGCCAACAACGCAACATGCCAACAGAGTTGTCTTGATTTACTTGGCAGACATACGGATAAGCTTGTACATTGTTTCTACCATGTTTGCTGATGCTTGTGTACTTTGTCACTGATTGTCATGCCCTGCATGGCATGTGCTTATGTTTGTACAGTAGGACAGCCATGTCTCACTTGCATTGTATGTGATGCATCAAGTACCAGGGTTGGCAAGCATTTTGTTTTGTGCAGCAGGCGCTGCGCAGGGTCCTGATGAGCTGACGTAGCTAGACCTATTGAACGGCCAAGTCTGGTGTTTACAGCGAGTTGACTCATGAAGCTTCTCACTAGGTTGCCTGTATGGATCAGGTGAATTGCTGTCTTTGTACAGATATGCCGACGAGCGAACACCCTGGTCGAAGCATAGGCGCTTGTCATGGCTGAGTACAAACAACTTGAATGAATTTCAAACAACCCTTTCAGGGCAGAATTGGCATCGAAGTGCACTTCAATCCCATATGGTTCAGGGGGTTTCAAGCGGCTGAGACTTGGACACTCAAAAGCAAGATGGCACTCATCTCCGATGCTAGTCAGGAAACAGTGGGTGAAAAGTTCATTTGATCAACAGGGAGAGGGCCCACACAACTGCAGGGACACGGCAAAAGCATGTTGACACAAAATTGCATGCAGCAACATATCGATCTGAAATCAGGGGCACGCCATCTCATGCACTGTCTTTCTTATCAGCGATGCCTCGCTGGACCGCTGTTGTGCAGTCACGACGTAGCCCTCCCGCGAGCTGAAAGCTGGCTCGGCGTTGCGGCGCTGTGGACCTCTCAGACCTAGCACATGCACCGATCGCAGGGAACAGTAGTACTAGTTAGCTAGGTCCAGGCTAGGCACAGATGGGCAGCACGAGAGACGAGGCTGTTCAGCTGTTTAACGATGCTACTCTGACCGCCGAGGCAGCTGCAAAAGTGCGCGTTTCCCTTACACCAGTCTTTAATCGACAATCTGTTCAACCTTGTTGCGTGCATACTACAGGTAGATAAGCTTCAGAGCCTGAAAGAGCTGATACTGAACAAGGATATTCAACTTCTTCAGGTAAGGCACCACATCGGGCAGGTATGCAGGCTATGATAGGAGAACAGCCTGTTGTAAATTTCATGAACTGTGCACATGCTGTGCCATTATTAAGGCTACACTGCCCAGAGTCGTGACTTGATTGCTCTGCAGGTGTTCTTGCCCGAGCTGGTAGTATTGCAGGCAGATTCTGCCCCAGCCGTCAGGAAATTCTTGCCAGAATTTTTAGATGCCTGTCCACCTGCTGCCCTGCAAGCAGCTTCCTTGCCGCTGGTGCTGCAATGCTTACAGGGCCTTTTGCAAGATAGTGTCCCTGCAGTCGTCAAGGCAGCAGTAATGGCTTCCAGCTCACTGTTCCGCACAGCTCTGGCTGTTGTGGCTGGGCAGGTCAGCTGATTGCCGCAAGATGCCTAGTCCTGACATGTATGTAAGTCAAATCCTGCTGCTGCAATACATTTTCCATTGTGCTGCAGGGTCAGAATCAGCAAGGAGCACAGGCTGTCACTAGTCTCTGGCAAAATGCTAGTACTTTGCGGAACAGCATATGCAGCTTTGCGGGCAATCACAAAGTCCCTGGGGTCAGGCTGAATGCCACCAAGTTCATAGAGCAAGTTGTCCTCACATTTACAGCTGAAAACGTTCCAGTGCTGTCCCCTGGAGCTAAACATATGCGGCAGCAACCGACGCAGTCCTTGCATGGCATCCTGACTCCAGCAACTGTGAGTCTTGCAAGATAGCGTGGGCGTATGATCAGCAGCATTGTAAATGTCCAACAGCTTGTATTCATGTGCGCATTGATGCAGCTGACTGGGACAGCTGTACCAGTTTGCACACACAATGCACTCTCTACGCTCAAAGTCTCAGCTCCTGAGGATTCCGATGACAATGTACTCTCACAATTGTTTTGTGACATGAAACAATGAGTGGCAAACGAGCATTGCTTATCAATCCAAGCCAGAACAGTCAGTTATATGGCTGTATCATTGCTGCAGTTGATGCGTGAAGCAGAGACACATTTAGGCCAGCTTGTGAACATGCTGAGAGCACCAGGTGTAGCAACTTTACCTGGAGCAGTTGCCATAGTGGCTGTAAAGGCAGCTGGCTCAATAGCCCAGCAGAGGCCGTTCTTCATGAACAAGGTTTTGCCTGTTTTGATTGCGCTGGGCTCAGCACAGGTGGGGTTCCCTCGTATTGCTTTGCAGTGCTTTGATGAACGCGTATAAGAGGCGTTGACTTGTGAGCCTCCTGTCAATGTTTTGGGGTACTCAGGCATTGCGTAATGCAGCAGATGTCAACAGAATGATGACCTGTTGCCTGATGTTATAACAGATTTGGTGCAAGCTCAATTGATTTTATGCAGATGACTCCTCTTCATAGACAACGTGTCAACTGCGTGCTAGACTGTACCTGTATGAGGCCAGCAATGGTGGTCCATTGTTTGACCTCTGAAAATCTGTCATCCCTAGGTTTCAGAGCTCAAAGTCAGTTCAGCTGCCAGATAAGGATGCAATTTTGACTGCTTTCCTTGTTGCATGCAGCAGTCTCACCACACTGTTGAATTGAGTGATCACTTTCAGAAAAGTTGTCACGCTGTCTCTGAGCATGCTTGACCGCAAGTTGGCTAAGAAGTGTTGAGTTTCGTCAATTCTGATGCCCCGAGCTCATGCAAGTAAGCGCTCCCTCTGCACGACGGCTGGGTAGCCCAACATACTTCACCCTTGGGCTTTCCTACCAACCATGCCGAAAGGCGTGATATCTTTGAATTCTCTGACAAAAGATGTAACTAGGCTGGGCCTGCTGCAGGAAGCTGGTCCAAGCACAGGAGGCGTTCAGAAGAGCGTCAAGACTGGTGTTGCAAATGCTCTGCTGGCAATGCTCAAGTGCACTGCAGCTGAAGCAGCTCCTTGGCGAAGAAAGGTCTGCCAGCTGTCTCAACATGATGCACACTTAATATGTATAGGAAAGGACGTTGTCTGCAAAAAGTTGCCAGCTGCATGCTTGCCAATATTAAATTCTGGCGCCACGGCATTGTCTTGTGAGAATAGTCTTGCAGCAGAGCAGATTGGTGTCACAACCTCTAGCTGCTTGAGTTTGTGAGAATCTTGGCTTGACAATCAAGCAAACCGAGGCATGGTCTGTGCCAGGTTGCATGCACACATGGTTGTGGCCATAATGCTTTCAGCTTGAGATGCGTTGCCATATGTGCAGATTGTGGATGCTCTCAAGGCTCTTGGAGCTGGCACACAAGCAGAGGCAGAAATGCGCCGCATTGAGCGCCAAGGCAAGCGAGCTCGTGAGCCTGAAACAGCCCCTGCTGCGCCACCGCTCAAGCAAGCCAAGCTTGAGCCCACCTCAGCCCCCAGTCAGCAGATCAAGCAGGAGCCCACAGCTGGGTCAGCTGCCGCCACAGCTGTGGCGAATGGCGGAGGCGTGGGATTCAAACATGAGTCAGCAGTGGTGAGGCCTGAGGGGGCTGCGGCCGCCCCCTTGCAGGCTGGGGGCCCTGGGGATCAGAAGCGGTATCAACAGCTGCAGCAGCACGCTGCGCAGCATCAGCAGCAACAGCAACAGCCTGCCAAGCCATTGCGGCAGGTATGGCTGCAATGGCTAGGAGACCAAATCTACATTCTTTTTGACTGTAGGTTTGGTCTTGTAAACAGCGATGAGCACCCCAACCAAACTGTGTGCCTGTCCATCACTTGGCTTGATGAAAATCTTCAAGTTACATGGTTTGCATGTGCATAGAGCTCACGCAGACCACAAATACAAGAAAACTTCCCGCAGAGCTGTCCATGCTCGCACCGCATAGCGCAGATGTGTCACTGCACACTTGTGTGCTCAGCTATACAGAATGCTCCAGCCACATTTTTGGCAGGGCCCAAACAATGCCTGGTTGCATGGCCTCGCTTGCAAATGACACATGTTCAAGCGAAGTGCTACATGTAAATTTTTGCAAAGTAACATAGATCAGAATGAACCAGAACACACTGAAACACATTATTGTTGGTATGTTGGTATGTTGACTGTCAAAACAAGACCCCAGCTGCTCAGGATTGTGGGTTTAGGAAGACACCTGTTCATTTGGATTAACGAAATGAGAGAAGATCAACTAAGAACAATGCATGCAGGCGCTGGGGACCGTCCACATTCCAGATGCCACCCCAGAGTCAGAGCTGAGTCAAGTCCTGGCCATTCTGGGTGCTCTGGCGGCAGAGTATGACAAGAGCACGCTGGTAGCAGTCCTGCAGGGCTTGTCCCCTCAAGTCCTGGCAGACTGCGTCATTGCCAACATGGCGCACTTGCCAGCTGCTGACACCATTGCAGGGTCTGGCAGCAGCTCTGGCCTAGCTGGCCTCATGCAGGTAGGCTGCCCTCATCCATTCACTCATTCAATCAGATAGGGTGCATATCTTCATTCATTTCAGTCGTCCATGCAGGTAGGGTGCATTCCTTCACTTATTCATTTATCAGCGCAAGTAGGGTGCATTCCTTAAATTGTTCATGCAGGTAGGGTGCATTTCTTCCATCATTCATGGGCTGTCAAAAGGGGTGTTGGCCAACTATGACCATTTGAACAGTGGCAGTTAAAGTTCACTACTGTTCATACCTGTGCGCTCATATGCATGCAAGCATATCCTGCTGTGCAGAAAGTAATCAAGAAGCGAGCCACATCCAAGATGGCGTTTTATTGCCAGCATGGCATATTGACGTTTTGCATGGTCATGCAGATGAACATGGCACTTCTCAAGTTACTTTGCCATCAGCGATGTTAGTACACCTGCTGCCACCCTGGTTGTGGGTAGCCAAGGCAGCTTATTGCAATGCACCTTATTCATGTGTATTTATTTGTGAGCATGTTAATGATCATGGTTGTGGTGCAGGGTTTGCAGCAGCAACAAGACGCTGCTAAAGCGCAGCAGGCAGCTCAGGCGGGCCCCAGGCAGCCCACAGACCCCAGATCGCAAGATCCCAGGCTGAGACCCCAGCCGCAGCAGCCTCACCAGCAGCCCCGCGTCCCAGCACCCCCTTCGCACCCCCCACACCTGGACCCCCAACCTGCCTTGCAGCCCCAAGGCGCCCCAGGAGAGCCAGTGCCAGCACCCCCGCCAGGCAACCCTGGGGATGTGGAGATGAAGCCCTCACTAGAGGAGCTGAAAAGTGAGCCAGGAGGGCTGAGGGCTGGCACACCACCACAGGTCAAGCAAGAAACCAAGGTACAGCTTTGCATGTCCTCAGGCAAGTGCTTGGCATCAGACATCTGTGTTAGTAAAGCTGGTCACCTTGACTGACACAGCTCATGTCGCAAAAATGTTGTGTTTGCAAGTTACACAGAGCAGCAAGGCAGGCCTTGTCACTTGCATGTTGCACAACACTTGCCAACGTAGAGTAATTGTGGTAGTCACCATCCTCTGTTCCTGCTGATCATCTGGTGTTGTCGTGGGTTTGGGAGCTGCTCAATTGCGTCTTCCTTGTTGATCAAGCTGGTCTTGTCTGATGGTGTTGGGCCAACAAGGATATGGTCTTCCACCTGGTTACCATACACACTCTAACTACCTGATGCACAGCATACAGCAAGCATGACAACTAGGAGGTGCGGTGGATGTATGTGCGTGTGTCTCAGCCTGCAATCTTGCGTCTCACTAGAGAGACAATTGTGCCTTCCTTCGTCCAGGTTCCCATTCCAGTCATCCCAAAGGCGCCGCCTCAAGTGCGTCCTGCTAACCTCAGCTCTCAGCAGCAGCTATCACTCCGCCGAAGTGCCATACACCGCATCCTGGCAAATGGCAACACACCATCCCCGGAGACGCGCATCGCCCTTCTGTCCCGGCTCGCCACAAAGTCTCCTGCTGGGGATGGCATTGGGGATGAGATCCTGCAGCACATGTTCAGGGACTACCACACCAATCATGGGCATGAGCTGGCACTCACGTGGCTCTTTGCCTTGTACAAGGAGCACAGCACACAGACAGACAGTGCAGAAAGCACTGTCAGTGAGCTATCAGATGTCGAGAGTGGTGCTGCAGCTCGCCGCGGTGTCAAGGCTGAGTCAGCTGGTGAGGCAGCTTCCGGGATGACAGACGCTGAGATGGGTGTTGGGGCTAGTGAAGCTTTGATGAAGAGGAGTGAAGGGGGTGCAGAAGCAGGTCCTTCTGGCATGGACATTGATGGGCTCGAAGGCAAGCAAATGTTCTCTGATTGACTTCTGGTGTACAGGATGGATGTGCAAGCATGGACATGGCTCCATCAAGAAACTTGCAGGAGAATGTTGCCCAGTTGTTGTTACATTTGTTTAATCGTTGTGCGTTTAAACTGAAGACCGCATGGTGTCTGAGGCATGTCTTGCTCCACAACCCAACAGATGTTCTGGGTGACCATGACATGGTGTCTGAACTAGCGATCTATAACAAGCTATGTGATTGGGTGCTTGTCACAGCTTGTCCTTTGAGACATACCTTTCTGCGCCAATTGTAGCCTTACTCTGCAGGTATGGAAGCTGAGGAGGTAGCTGCTTCAACTGGTAGCGAGCAGCAGCAGGGCAGAGCCGGTAGCAGGCCTGCAGGGGCACAGTCAGCGCAGTTGGCAGGCACACCATACGAATCCGTGCTGCTAGCTCTTCTTGAGGGCCTCAGGTGAAACTGGCACACAGCTTCATCGTGCTTTTTACAGCTGAAACTGCGCAGCATTTTTGCTCCACTGCATGACAGCAGCAGCTGTCTTTCACCAAGTGCCCTTACAGCAGTCACGTTATCTGACCAGACATGCGTGTTTGTTCTATATGTAAGCTTGCATCCACTGGCATCAATGATTCTGGATCCTTAGCCTGTCTTGCAACTGCCAGTTCCAGCAGGTCTCTGTTTCCACAATCAGATTTCAATGGCGTTTACTTGAGAAGATGAGAGACAGCACTTTCTCCGTTTCTTTTGATGTCTACCACTGGATGTTTGCTAATTGTTGCTTTGGGGTGTTCTGTGGTTCTGCAGAGGCCTGTAACTGAAGCATTGCATTGGCTTTTCTGACACTCTCACCTGTTTTTTTTTGTGGAACAGGGCAGCTGCTCACAATGTTGAGCTGCCTCTTTGACGAGACCATGTCATTCCAGCATTCACTGTACACTACAAGCATTGCCTGTACATGACTGACACCCAGTGATGTTGCTTTGGTGTAGAGAGCACTTGCCGGCTAATGATAAGGCTATAGCCCAGATTCTGCTGGAAGTGCCAGCCCTGCCTGGCCCTGGGGTAGGGCAGTTCCTGGCAGAGGTGGCAGGTATGGGTGGGGAATGGGCAACCCTAGCACTCAGCTCTGCCCGCGACATCATCATCAACAGACCCCCAAACAGGTTGGTCACTTTCTGTGATGATGACAAGTTCATCGGGATTGAGCAGTCCTGCCAAGACCGGCACTCTCTGCTGGGCCGCACACATGCGTGACAATGCAGGTCAACCCCTCTACAGACAGGCAGACAGACATCCCTCTAGAAAACCACTTTGTGCTGTCAGCAGTTTGCCTTTTACGTGCTGTCCTGCAAACCTGGAGCATTTAGGAATAGCTGTTCATTGTTGGAGGTTGTCACTGTACCGTCTCTGCATGGACTGAAAACCAGATGCTTTCATGGAAATGGCTGTGTGTTTGGCAGTGTGGTTGGGTGTCAGGCTCTGTTGTTAATGCCCTGACCCTGACAGCACACAAGTCCGACCAGACAGCCTACGATCTTCTTTTGCTGTCTGTTTGTAGGTCCGAAGCCCTGCAGGTGGTTCTTGATGCTGCCTCTGGCGACCAAGCAGACACGCGCAACAAGGCAGTGCGTCTCATAGCCAACAAGCTCTTTGCACAGACGCAGCTGCAAGACAGCATCGAGAAGTTTGCGCGCCACATGCTCTTCCGCCTCACTGCCACCTCTCCTTCTGCTGCCGCCAGTGCTGACGCTCCAGCCCTCAGTATAGTCAAAGTAGAGCAGCCACCGCTGCAGACACCCCAGGCCACCGCTGCCACCCCGACGGAACCCTCCTCAGACCCCCAGGCTCCCTCCCAGCAGCAGCTGCAGCGCCGAAGTGAAGAAGAAGGGACACGGCTCTCCGGGCTGTACTGTGCTCTGTGCACCAAGAAACAGCCTCTGTTACGGGACTTACTGTTAGTGTACGGCAGGGCGGCAGACGGTTGCAAAGCGGCCATTGAAGCTGTAGCTGCGGGTAAGCATGCCTCTGTGACTAATGCACTCCATTGTTCTGGTCATGTCCTTCATGGCTCTCATTCCCCTCAGTCATGCTTTGGAAATCTGTCCGTCTGTCCTCATCTGCATCATGCCTTGGCAGATTTGTGCGTCGAGGATGTGACACAAGGTCTGTCTGCTGCAACTGCTGTGGGCTTGCATGCTATGCAAGTGTAACTGTGTCAATACAGCATACTGATCAACTGTCGCATAGCTCTGCATTGGTTGGCACTGTGCCTATTCAGGCTCTCAGGCTTAGGGCTTGTAGTCTGTGCGTAGTACCTGGTGAGGGTCTGTGACTGGTACCTTAACATCATCATAAGTCAAGCATGCTTGCTGAGTATGGGTCGCAGAAAAGTTGTGATGCCAACTGCAGGCCTGGCAAGAAGCATAGGGCCACACGCCGCAGCCCTGGTGGATCTGGTGCAAGATACCCCACCTGACAGCCAGAAGCTGCTGCTGCAGATGCTGCATGTCTTGACAGGTGCTACAATTGCCATACCTGTGCTGTATAAAGGTGCTGTTTTGGTGATGCATTGTTGTCATCATTGTCCTTGTCATCGTTGTTGTCATCATCATCGTCATTGTCATTGTCATGGTCATTATCACTATCACTGTCATAATATCAACTCCTGTGGTCATGCTGTGGGATCAATCTTTTGGAGGGCAAAGCAACAAACACATTGGCACTCGAAAGACGCCGTGTAAGCCACCAGCAAGACACGGAACCATGCAGTGTCTGCTGGTGACAGGTGCCAAGCTCTCATGCAAATGCTGGCAGCAGCACTGCAGACCTCTCAAACTGGACATCAAGATCTGTCACCAGCAGCTAAATCTCAAGCTACAGCGCTGCTGGCCTGCAGTATTTATAAACACTTCAATCTGTAAGGTGTAACATGCAGAGCAAGTCAGCACACATTATGTGTCCCCTTGTGGCATGCAGAACAAGGTCCCTTATCTGGGCAACTCACACAGGCATGTGTCACCAAATTTGAGAGCAGCAAGGATGCACTGTTCCTTGTGCCGGCCATACCCGGCATGCAGAGGCCCCAAGTACTCCAGGTCATCTCCTTGCATCCTTCCCAACTTCAGCATTCATCACTTTTGTGTAGCTCTGGACTGCAATCTCAGGAGGCTGTAAGTTGCAAGGCATGGAATTCTTGGTTTTTGTTGTTCAGTGGCTTTCTGCTGTCTTGAGAGGATTGCACACCCAAGCGCTGTTTCTTTTGTAATCCCTGTCTGCCTTGTTCCTCAGGAAGCTCATGCTGCTTTGCATGCTGCTTTAGGGTCTGGCATCTAAGGCAACCAGCACAAAAGCTCCTGTGTCAATCTGAACCAATTGCAATGCTGCCATCATATGCAGGTGTTTCCACGGTTGCTGGAGCTGGGCCCAGGGCAGTTCAAGGCAGCCCTGCACAGGCTCATGATGCCCTTGCCATCATCAGGTGATCCCTGTTGCTATGTTGAGATGATTATCCGCCTTTACTGCATGTTGGCGCATTTCCACCCTGCAGCGCTGTATGTCCCCAATACAGATGCTTTTACGGCAGTTTGTCACAACACATTACCTACTGTTTGCCAGTACTTAAAGAATTGTTTTCCCATGCGTACAGATTCTCCCACATGTGCAGAATGCGCCTTTCTCCAACTGGACAAGTGACATAGCACGTCATGTCAGGCAATGCCTATATGCCCTAAGAACAACTTGCTTACCCAAAGATCATGCCAAGTCTCTAGTGTGCATGGACTGTGCTTTGGTACGTAGCACCAGGTTGTCATGGCTATACCTGGTCCCAAGCAACAAAATGACAGCATATGCAACGTTATCGAGCTTGAACATTTTGTTATCAAGGCACAATTGAACAGAGCTGGTGATCCTCTGTGTTGAGGGTAATGGCGCTCTTGCGATCATCAGTCACATGTATTGCATGACATGTGTTCTGCACATCAAGCCATCATAACACATTGAGAAATGCTGATCAGTCTGCAGGCAAAAATGCTACCAGCAACACTCTATAAGCATGTACACAGACATGGGCTCTTTGAGATGGTGCACAAGATCACTGTGTCAATGACAGCCATGCGCATCAGCAGACATATGTGATGCAGGTCAAGCGATGATGACTGCAGCTGAGGTCTTCATCAGCCTGCACAGCATAGACGCCACCAAGGATGGGGTACCCCTGCGCAAGGTCATGGCCTGTCTGGACCCCTGCATGAAGGAGGACATGCGCTCCACATTCCCCCCTGAGGCCATGGCTGTTGCACTGCAGCAGCTTGTTACCAGGTACTCAGCTTGTTACCCAGTACCCAGCTTGCAACTAGGTACTTGGCCAGTGCTGACTTTTGGGCTGGTTTGCTATTTAGCTACGTTAGCAGCCGGCCATCTTGCGCTGATACCATTGCTGCACACCTGTCGACAATCAGCACGGCAGCCATGACATGCTGGTTCTGCTGTTGCATGTCTGCCAGCACTCAGCAGGGATGTGGCTAATTTGAGCTCGCATGTTGTTAGCAGGCAATCAGCACTCATCTTTGTGGGAGTGTTATGCGTGGGTCTCGGTGTGCAGGAATCCGCTGCCACCCTTGTTTATGCGGTTCACCATCCAGACCTTGAATGCTGCTCCGCGCCTGAAAGCCTTTGTGTTGGACATCCTGTCCAGTCTTGTCAACAAACAGGTACACTTTCTGCTGGCTGACATGCTCAGCAAACCTTGTCCTGTGTCAGTCACAAGCGCTGCATGAAGAGGAAGTGTTGCAAATTGGCAGAAGGAAGCAAGAGAGGTGCTTTGCTAAGGGCCATGCATTGTGTTGTGCATGCGCCAAGTCATGCCGTGCATCCCATACACCATGAGTTCAGAACCATGTTGTGCCTCAACGGGTGGGCAGCTTGGTCCTGTGGTCATTTCTAGGTTGCTTTTAGGTATTTAGTACCTGTTGGCATGGCTGTGTTGATGCACAGTGTCTGAAGACGCTACCTATGGTTGGAGTGTTCTGGCTGACGAAAATTGCACTGCTGCACATTTGCAGCAGCAGAGAGCTGCTTGTCATGTTTGTGTACACAAATAACTGGACTGTACAACGAAGAGCATCTTGCTTCAACAGTGTTGGCTATGCTGCTGCAAGCTATGTTGCCTTGCCCTCTCGTGTTGGCTTCTGGTGGTCGCAATGCAATGCAAGCGCATCATTTTGCTTTTGTTTGCTTCACTGTTGCAACAGATTTTGCAATTTGAGGTCTACAAATGGCAGCAAATTGCATTGATCTGTGACAGCAAAGGCAGCATAGGACAGCAGATCAGCAACACTCGATGTCACTCAGCAACAGCAAACCATATCGCCTTGGCTTCTGTGCTTGTGGACCACAAATAGGGAGCAGCTCAGCTAGGCCACACTGTCACCATTTGCAGCAATTGGGAATAATTTAAAAAAGCCATGTGGCATTTTCCTCCTGTCTTTTCATGCCATATACAGCAGCCAAATGCATGTCATAACCAGCAGATATATGTAATCTCATCCAATCTGTGGATCCAAAGCCAACTGGGTTGCAGCTGTACTAGGATGAGAGTAGATATAGCAAGTCACATTTGTTGTACGCAAAAGCCCACGTTGTGCATTATGTGTCCGCTGGCACATTACCCTGCTACAGCAGCAGCTGAACTGGCAGCTGTCATCATTGTGTACATTGAAGCAGATGATTGAGCTTTTTGTGTCTCATGATGCAGGTTTGGACGCAGGGGCAGCAGTGGAAAGGCTGGATTATGTGTTCAAAGCAACTCGTGCCAGATTCCTTCCCAGCATTGCTGCAGCTTCCAACACAGCAATTTGGAGCAGCGTTGGCGGAGATGAGTTCTGGGGTGAAGTTGCAGCTATCACAATATGCCAAAGCGCCCTCCTGTCCTGTTGCTGTGCCCCGAACTACCTTAGTCTTATTGCAAGAAGTCGAATCAGCTGTAGCTGCCTCCAGTCTCAATCCAGCTCAAGCAGATATCGGTAGTAGCCCTGTTGTCAACAACATCGCACGGACGCCAAGCGTAGATCGAGAGTCTCAAGCTTGAAAGTGTGCTGTTGCGTGAATGTGTCTCAGTTGGAACACTGCCTTTTAAGTTATGCTGTCAATTGGGATGCGCTCTGAAACCACTTGAGTGTATACCAGCAAGCAGATCTCAGTCGCGTATTGTCGAAAGAAATACATTGCAGATTTGTCTAGGTGGTAAGGTCAAGCCTGACCTCAAGCGGCAGCTCAAGCTGGCGCAAGTTCCCGCGAGGGTACCATTTGTTGGCGACTTCGCAGCGTGCAAAGCGCGCTTCGCAGAGTTGCGGGCGCAAGTGCAGGCGGCAGACAATTTCGACGCCGGGGGAAGCGACATTCAACCATCCGTCCAACGTGAGATTTCATGCCCATGAGTCTATCCTCGTGCGTGCAATCAAGCTTCCGTTGCAACAGCCTAGCAGAAATTTCCAGCATCCCGGTGTCTGCTGCAGAGCAGAACTCAAATTGGCAGGTGCTGCTGCGGCGCTTCAGATCTCTGCGAGCGACGCTCGTCTCTCATGACAAGATCAGCTGGTTTGCTGTCAGAGCGTACTTGTGGTCAACTGATGTGAGCCTTTGCTCAACAGACCATGCTGAATGCCTGAAAGCATTGCAAGCACTGGTGTGTCAGCTGTTTCCAGTTTTGGACACTCAAGACAAGGCATGTCAGTCACTGTGCTTACTCACAAGCAGCAGCAAACCTGGAGACACAGAGGTGTGCTCACAAATATTTGCTCAAGCTAAGCCAACAGTACAGCTGCTGCACCAACAAATGAACATGTCCTACGTCTTTGAACCTGCGCATGTACTTTCAAGCTTCTTTGACGCTGTCATACATGCATTGCAGACATGTAAAGATTGGGGCAAGGACTCTTGGCTGAGCACTGATCAAAAGTCAGAGTCTGCTGACACTAAATCCCGCCCTGTGCGTCAGGACGCCTCAGATCACTGGCGTGAACTTGAAGACAAGCCCAAGACTGAGAGCGCCAACATAGCTAGTGGGAGCAGTCTGCAATGTTTGTGGGCCCACTGTGCTGGACTGCTGGTTCTGTACTTCACATGTGTGCCTCAGACAAAGCAGGCATGGTTGTGGTGCCCTCATGGTCTCATTTATGACTTCACTTCACTTAAGAATTACTGCTTTCAAGATGCCTTGCCCTCGCTGAATCTCTGGACTCCTTGTGCAAAGACAGTCCCTTCAAGCTTGCAGTTTGCTGAGTGAGTGCCAAGATCTTCATGTGTTTGCATCCAGCTGTCACTCACACTTGCAGTCACGCTCACTCTCACACTCGCACTCGCACTCGTGCTCACAT
>JAABUU010005365.1_pt1 | contig 14431 bp, 11 predicted proteins | sample 5559301 | NCBI WGS metagenome assembly JAABUU01 (sample SAMN10711884, study PRJNA513360) | rock metagenome | isolation source: Antarctica rocks | place: Antarctica: Victoria Land, Richard Nunatak white | reverse complement strand
GTGGCACGGGTGGGGACTCGGGCATGCACCGGGCCAGCCTCCCACGGGCCGCATGCCGTCTGCGGACGCGGTCAGCGGCTGCGTCGGGTCTCGGCCGTCGCCGCTCGAGCCGTCCGTCCCGGCCGTTACGCTGCCCGGGATGAGTGACTCCGGCTCCGACCTCTTCGCGGCAGCGCGCGCCGACGGCGTCCCCGACCCGTCGGGGGCCGGGGTCCCACCCCTCGCCGTCCGGATGCGACCCCGCAACCTCGAGGAGGTGCGCGGCCAGACGGCGGTCCTTCGGAGCGGCAGCCCGCTGCGCCGGCTCATCGAGGGCAGCGGCGGCACGGCCGGACCGCTCTCGGCGATCATCTGGGGGCCGCCGGGCACCGGCAAGACCACCCTCGCCCACCTCGTCGCCACGGCAGCAGACCGGCGTTTCGTCGAGCTGTCGGCGGTCGTCGCCGGGGTCAAGGACGTGCGGGCGGTGATGGACGCCGCCGCTCGCGAGCGCGACCTCTACGCGCGGCAGACCGTGCTCTTCCTCGACGAGATCCACCGCTTCACCAAGGCCCAGCAGGACGCCCTCCTGCCGGGCGTCGAGAACCGCCTCGTCATCCTCGTCGCGGCCACGACGGAGAACCCGTCCTTCAGCATCATCGCGCCGTTGTTGTCCCGCTCGGTCCTCGTCACCCTGGGCCCCCTGTCGGACGAGGAGATCGCCGACGTGGTCGACGCGGCGCTCGTCGACCCCCGCGGCCTCGCTGGCGAGCACACCCTCAGCGACGACGGCCGGGCCCACGTCGTCCGGATGGCCGGGGGAGACGCCCGTCGAGCCCTGACCTCAGTGGAGGCCGCGGCCGGGGTGGCCCTCGACGCGGAGCCGCTCACCCGGCATACCGACGGCGAGCCCCAGCCAGTCGCGATCACGCTGGCCCATGTCGAGCAGGCGGTGGCCCAGGCTGCGGTGCGCTACGACCGGGCCGGCGACCAGCACTACGACGTGGCCAGCGCGCTGATCAAGTCCATGCGGGGCAGCGACGTCGACGCCGCCCTGCACTACCTCGCGAGGATGCTGGAGGCCGGTGAGGACCCGCGGTTCGTCGCCCGCCGCATCGTCATCGCGGCGAGCGAGGACGTCGGCATGGCCGACCCGACGGCACTGCAGACCGCGGTCGCCGCCATGCACGCCGTCGCCCAGATCGGCATGCCGGAGGCGCGGATCATCCTGGCGCAGGCCGTCGTCCACAACGCGCTGGCGCCGAAGTCGAACGCGGCCTACCTCGGCGTCAACGAGGCCATCGCCGACGTCCGGGCGGGCCGCGGAGGACTCGTGCCGGTCCACCTGCGCGGGAGCGGGTATGCCAGGGCCGCCCGGCTCGGACACGGCGAGGGCTACCGCTCCGCGCACGACGGGGACGACGGGGTCGTCGCCCAGCAGTACCTCCCGGACGACCTCGCGGGCGACACCGACTACTACCGCCCGACCGGGCGGGGCTTCGAGGAACGGCTCGCGGTGCGGCTCGGGTGGCTCAAGGACCGGCTCCGGGGCCGCTGAGGCGGTCGCCGTGGTGACGACCCGGTCTCGAACGGTGGCAATGGGTAACGATTCGTCATCGCCGCTCCACACCTTCTTCATCGAGCACAACTTGTGTGGCAGGGTGGCGGCGACTCGTGCGGCTGCCACACCACCTCAGCTGGCGGCTGGAGAAGCGAACCCTTGCTCCGCGCGACGTCACCATGGTCTTCTACAAGGACGGAGCCGATCTTGTCGCTTGGACCCTCGGTGGTGGCGACCGACAGCATCGAGACCGCTGTCGAGCCTGACTCCGGCGTCCCAGGAGAACAGAGAGGCCACGGCAGATCCCCCGGGCGGATCGCCTGGTCCCGGCTGAAGACCGACAAGCTGGCCGTCGTCACCTTCGCCATCCTCGTCTTCTTCGTCCTCGTGGCAATCTTCGCCGGGTTCCTCGTCAACCTCGAGGGCGAGGTGCTCAACACCTACCACTCCGACCTCATCTCCTCGCGCAACACCCTGCCGCTCATCAGCGCGACGGCGGGCCACTGGTTCGGGGTCGAGCCGCGCACCGGACGCGACCTGTTCGCGCTCTGGGCCTTCGGTGCCCGGCCGTCGCTGATCATCGGGTTCGTCGCCGCGACCGCGTCGACCCTCTTCGGCATCGTCTTCGGCCTGCTGGCCGGATACCTCGGCGGGATGGTCGACAAGGTCATCAGCTGGTTCATCGACCTGCTGCTCAGCCTGCCCTACCTGCTGCTCGTCATCGCCCTCGTCCCGATCGTCACCAACCGGGTGGGCGGCGGCAAGATCCTCACGTCGGAGCAGACGTCGAGCGTCCGCTTCGCCGTCCTGCTCGGCGTGCTCATCTTCTTCGGCTGGGTGGGCCTGGCCCGGCTCATCCGGGGTGAGGTCTTCTCTCTGCGGGAGCGGGAGTTCGTCCAGGCCGCCAAGGTGATCGGCGTCCCCACCCGGCAGATCCTCTTTCGCGAGATCCTGCCCAACCTCGTCGGACCGATCATCGTCTCGGCCTCCATCGCCGTGCCCGCCTACATCACGGCCGAGGCGACCCTGTCCTTCCTCGGCGCCGGCCTCGTCGAGCCCACGGCCTCCTGGGGGCGGACGGTGGCGCTCGCCCAGAACACCTACGCGGCCTACCCGTTGTTCCTGTGGCCCCCCGTCGCGTCGATCGCCATCCTCGTGCTGGCCCTGAGCCTGCTCGGTGAGGCGATCCGCGACGCGTTCGACCCCAACACCCGTCGGTAGCGGAACCCCGCCACCGGTCAATAGTTCCCGGCAACCAGTAGTCGGGACTGCAGATGACACAGAGGAGCAACAACATGCGCTGGACTTCCGTCCTTGCCGTGGGAGCTGCCGCGTCGATCGGTCTGGTGGCAGCATGCTCTGCGCCGGCCGGCAACACGGGCAGCTCGACGGGCAACAGCACGCAGGGGGGCAAGATCGACACCGCCGGTGCCGCGCTCGACCCCAACGCCAAGGGACCGGCCCCGACCGACCCGGCCGCCAAGAAGGGCGGCACGCTGACGATCGCCTACGCCACGGCACCGAGCAGCATGGACCCGAGCGCCCAGTTCTACCAGGACTCCGGCGCGATCATGGCCCGCCTGACGATGCGTTCGCTGACCCAGTTCGTCCAACGTGACGGCAAGCAGGTGCTCGTCCCCGACCTGGCGACCGACCTCGGACAGGTCTCCTCGGACGGCCTGACGTGGACCTTCAAGCTGAAGCCGGGCATCAAGTACAGCGACGGCTCCGTCGTGACCGCCAAGGACGTGGCGTATGCCGTGAAGCGCTCGTTCGCCTTCACCGAGACCGGCCCCACCTACCAGGTCGACTTCCTCAAGGGCGGCAAGGACTACAAGGGCCCGTTCAAGCCCGGCGGCGAGAGCTTCAACGGCGTCGAGGCCCCGGACGACTCGACGGTGGTCTTCCACCTCGAGAAGCAGTGGGAGACCCTGCCGTACTTCACGACGTTCAGCCAGGTCTCACCCATCCCGCAGGCCAAGGACACCAAGGACGAGTCCTACGGCGACAAGGCGCTCGCGACGGGCCCCTACATGATCCAGTCGTTCACCCAGGGCTCCGAGCTCAAGCTCGTCAAGAACCCCAACTGGGACGCCAGCACGGACGCGGCGCGCACGCAGTACGTCGACGGCTATGACTTCAAGTTCGGCGTCGACTCGGTCAAGACCCAGACGGCCATCCTCGCCAGCAACGGACCCGACGCCACGACGCTCAACTGGGACGGCATCGACTCCTCGCTCCTCGACCAGGTCACCGGCGCGAAGTCCAAGCAGTTCGTCAGCGGCCCGTCGTCCTGCACCGTCACGGTCAACCTCGACACGCGCAAGATGCCGATCGAGGTCCGCAAGGCCCTCGCCGTGGCCTACCCGTGGGACGACATCAACAAGGCCGCCGGCCACACGGACGTCGGACAGACCCCTGCGCACACCCTCATCCCGCCGCAGATCCCGGGTTGGGTCGACTTCACCCTGCCCGGCCTGGACGGCAAGGGCAACGGCGACGCGGCCAAGGCAAAGGAGATGCTCAAGGCCGCCGGCAAGGAGAACTTCGAGCTGTCGTACTACTACACCAACGACGACCCGAGCAACGTCGCCCAGACGGTGAACCAGATCCGCAAGACGAAGCTCACCGCGGCGGGTTTCACGGTCAAGGACCTCGGTGTGCCGAACAAGGAGCGTCGCAAGCTGATCGCCAAGCCCGACGCCCCGACCAACATGGGACAGTCCCCGGCCGGCTGGTGCTTCGACTGGCCGTCCGCCGACTCGATCTTCCCGCCCACCGTGTCCTCGACGCAGATCAAGTCGGGTGGCACGAACTGGGGCAACCTCTCCGACCCGAAGCTGGACGCGGAGATGGAGCGGATCCAGAAGCTCTCGATCAAGGACCAGGGCCCGGAGTGGGGCAAGTTCGACAAGATGCTCATGACCGACTACCTCCCCGCCCTGCCGTGGTACTGGGACAAGGGCAACTACACGTTCGGCACCAAGGTGCACAACGTGCTGAACGACGCCAACCACGGCCTGCCGATGATCGACAACATCTGGCTCGACCAGTAAGCCGCTCCAGCCGTCCGGTCTGACGACCGGGCAGTGCGTCTCCGGTCGTGGGGCGTGGGCTTGGGCCCACGCCCCAACGGCCGGCCCCGACCTGGTCGTGAGGACACCCCACATGCTCATCTACATCGTGCGCCGGCTCGCCCTTGCCGCCAGCGTCGTCCTGGTCACCCTCGTGGCGACGTTCACGCTCTTCTACGCCGGTCCCGCCGACCCGGCCCAGTCCCTGTGCGGGGAGCTGCGGTGCAACCCGGCCAAGCTGGTCGAGATCCGCAAGTCGCTGCACCTCGACCGGCCGATCGCCGTGCAGTTCTCCGAGTACTTCACCGGCTTGTTCACCGGGCGCGAGATCCTCGACGGTGGCACCACCAAGCAGTGCAGCGCCCCGTGTCTCGGCTACTCCTTCCGCAGCCACAAGGAGGTGAAGACCGAGGTCTTCACCCGCTTCCCGACCACGGCGATGCTCGCCATCATGTCCATGGTGGTCTTCCTCTCCGTCGGGATCACAACCGGTGTCTACGCCGCGCGACGGCGAGGGACGAAGATCGACCGCTCCGTCGTCGGCTTCTCGCAGGTCTTCGGCTCGATCCCCTACTACATCATCGCCCTGCTCGCGGCCCTCTACCTCACGGTGCTCTACCCGATCCTGCCCAGGACGGCATCCTTCACGGACGGGGTCGCCCCGTGGTTCGTCGGCATGCTCGCTCCGGCGCTCATCCTCGGCCTGGTCTACTCGACGTCCTACGTGCGCTACACGAGGGCCCAGATGGTCGACACGCTCGCCCAGGACTACGTCCGGACGGCGAAGTCGAAGGGGATCTCCAGCGTCAGGGTGACCTACACGCACGCCCTGCGCGGCGCGCTCAGCCCCGTGCTCACCATCCTCGGCCTCGACATGGCGGGGCTGCTTTCCGGCACGCTCGTCACCGAGCAGATCTTCGGCCTCGACGGGATGGGCCGGCTGTCCATCACGTCGCTGTTCCTCGACGACCTGCCGATCATCATGGGCTCCGTGCTCATGTCGGCGGCCATCGTCGTGCTGATGAACCTCCTCGTCGACATCCTCTACTCCGTCATCGACCCGAGGGTGAGGCTGGCATGAGCGTCGAGCCGTTGTCCCACGAGCGTGAGCTGAGCCAGATCCGGGAGGCTGCGGGTGACGTCGTGCTCAGGGTCGACGACCTCAGCGTCCGGTTCCCGAGCGACGAGGGACCAGTCAACGCCGTGCAGAACCTCACCTACGAGGCCCGGCTGGGCCGCACCCTGGCCATCGTGGGGGAGTCCGGCTCCGGCAAGTCGGTCTCCTCGATGACCCTGCTCGGCCTGCACAACCCCAAGCGGAGCACGATCACGGGCAGCATCAACCTCGACGGCACCGAGCTCGTCGGCGCCAGCGAGGACACCATGCGCAAGCTGCGCAGCAGCACGGTGGCCATGGTCTTCCAGGACCCGCAGTCCTCGCTGCACCCGTTCTACAAGGTCGGTTGGCAGATCGCTGAGGCCTTCCGGGCGCACCACAGCGTCTCCAGGTCCGTCGCGGACAAGCGGGCCGTCGAGATGCTCGACCGGGTCGGGATCCCCAACCCGGCCCGGCGGGCCAAGCAGTATCCCCACGAGTTCTCAGGGGGCATGCGCCAGCGGGCGATGATCGCGCTGGGGCTCGTCAACGACCCCAAGCTGCTCGTCGCCGACGAGCCGACCACGGCCCTCGACGTCACGGTGCAGGCGCAGATCCTCGACCTCATCAGCGACCTCCAGAAGGAGTTCGGGTCGGCGGTCATCCTCATCACCCACGACCTCGCGGTGGTCGCCGAGGTCGCCGACGACCTCCTCGTCATGTATGCCGGGAGGGCCGTCGAGCGCGGTCCGACCAGGGACGTGCTCTCCCTGCCCAACCACCCGTACACCCTGGGACTGCTGGAGAGCATCCCGTCGACGTCCGAGGAGGTGGACGAGCTGAAGGCAATCCGCGGCACGCCACCGAGCCTGGTGCACCTGCCCAGCGGGTGCTCGTTCCACCCGCGGTGCGACTTCCGCCACCTGGTGTCCGGCGACCTGTGCATCTCGACCCTGCCCGAGCTGCGAATGCTGCCCAACGGACGGCAGACCCGGTGCCACCTGCCCGATCCCGAGCGGACGCTCGCCGAAGGAAGCCCGTCATGACCCGGACCAGCGGTGACGCCGGGCCGTCGGGCTGGGCGCGCGACCCCGTTGCCGAGCCACGGGTGCGCCGGGACCGCTCGGGGGGGGCGCCGCTGCTCGAGGTCGAGCACCTCGTCAAGCACTTCGCGGTGCGTGAGGTCCAGGGCATCTCGATGACCCGCGCGACGGTCAAGGCCGTCGACGACATCACCTTCACCCTTCCCGAGGGACAGACTCTCGGTCTCGTGGGGGAGTCCGGTTGCGGCAAGACGACGACCTCACGGCTGATCACCCGGCTCGAGACGCCGACGGCCGGAGCGATCCGCTACCGGGGCACGGACATCGCCGGCATGAAGGAGAAGGAGCTGCGCCCGCTCCGCCGCGAGATCCAGATGATCTTCCAGGACCCGTACTCCTCCCTCAACCCCCGCCAGACGGTCGGTGCCATCCTGCGCACCCCTCTGCAGGTGCACGGGCTGGCCAAGGGCCGGGAGAAGAACCGCACCAAGGAGCTGCTCGAGCTCGTCGGGCTCAACCCCGAGCACATCAACCGCTACCCGTCGGAGTTCTCCGGTGGACAGCGCCAGCGCATCGGGATCGCCCGGGCCCTCGCCGTGGAGCCGAGGCTGATCATCGCCGACGAGCCGGTCTCCGCCCTCGACGTCTCGATCCAGGCCCAGGTGATGAACCTCCTGGCCAACCTGCGCGAGGAGCTGAACCTTTCCTTCGTCTTCATCGCCCACGACCTCGGGGTCATCCGGCACTTCTGCGACAAGATCGCCGTGATGTACCTCGGCAAGATCGTCGAGCTGGGCGAGAAACCCAGTATCTACAGCCAGCCGCAGCATCCCTACACCCAAGCCCTGCTCTCCGCGGCACCGGACATCAACGTCGTGCGCGGGATCCCGCCCAGAGAGCGCATCCGGCTGCAGGGCGACCCTCCGAGCCCGATCGACCCGCCGAGCGGCTGCCGCTTCCGGACGCGGTGCTGGAAGGCCCAGGAGATCTGCGCCCTCGAGGAGCCGCCGCTCGAGCGGAAGCTGAGCAGCGACCCCGGCCAGACCATCGCCTGCCACTTCCCGGAGATCAAGTCCAGCCTCGTCGCCGAGGTCGGCTGAGGACCGCGCACCGCACCAACCCGGCGGTCGCCGAGGTGGCCGGTCGGCTAGGCTGGGCGACGACCCGAGCCCCAGCCGCGCCAGCTGCGCCAGCCGCGCACACCGCGCACACGGCATACAGCAGCCCCGGAGGTGTCCCCATGAAACTCGCCGAAGTCACCGTCGGTGACATCGCCGGCGTCATCGCGGCGCTCGCCTTCGCCTACCTGGTGATCCGGATCGGCAGCGTGGTGGGCAAGGCCGGCGCGATCCTCGACGAGGCCCGGCTCGGGGTCAAGGGCGTCGCGGACCAGACCGTCCCGCTGCTCAGTGAGGTGACGAACACCGTCACGGCCACCAACGAGCAGCTCGTGCGCGTCGACACGATCACCACGAACCTCGCAAACATGTCGACGAACGTCAACGCGCTCACCTCGCTCTTCGCCGCGACCCTCGGCTCTCCCGTGGTGAAGGTCGCCGCCTTCAGCTACGGCGTCCGGACGGCGCTCAAGGGCTCGGGTCGGCACGCCGGCGGCCGCGGCCGGAGGGGTTGAGCGATGCGCAGGCTCTTCTGGGTCGGCGTCGGAGCGACGGTGGGTGTCCTGGTCGTCCGCAAGGTCAGCGGGGCGCGCCCCTACCTGCCGGAGGGGATCTCGAAGAGCCTGGCAAGCTTCGGTAACGGCCTGCGCGAGCTCGCCGGGTCGGTCCGCGATGGCATGGAGCAGCGCGAGGACGAGCTGCGGTTCGCGCTCGGGATCGACACCAGGACGTTGGCCGAGGAGCGTCGGCCGGACGCCGACGGGATCCGCGCCCTCCTCGACGACCCGACGGGCCCGCGAGCTCGGTAGGAGCGCGGCGCTCCGCCGCCGTTGCTCCTGCCCCAGCCGCCCACCGACCCATCGCCCGTCAGAGGACTGAGAACCCCATGGAAACCGCCGAGATCAGGCGTCGTTGGCTGACCTTCTTCCAGGAGCGGGGCCACACCGTCGTCCCCAGTGCCCCCCTGCCGTTCGACGACCCGAACCTCCTGTTCGTGGCCGCCGGCATGGTGCCCCTCGCTCCCTACTTCGTCGGCCAGGAGACGCCGAGGTGGTCGCGCGCGACGTCGGTGCAGAAGTGTGTCCGCACGCCCGACCTCGAGGAGGTCGGGAAGACCAGCCGGCACGGCACGTTCTTCCAGATGAACGGCAACTTCTCCTTCGGCGACTACTTCAAGGAAGGCGCCATCGCCTACGCGTGGGAGCTCCTGACGACTCCGCAGCCGGAGGGTGGCTACGGCATCGACCCGGACACGCTGTGGGCGACCGTCTACGAGGAGGACGACGAGGCCCGTGGCCTCTGGCTCGAGCTGACCGACATCCCCGCCGAGCGGATCGTCAAGCGCGGGAGGCGGGACAACTACTGGCACATGGGGATTCCCGGCCCGGGCGGACCGTCGAGCGAGATCTTCATCGACCGCGGTCCGGCCTACGGCGCCGAGGGCGGCCCGGCCGTCGACGAGGACCGCTTCATGGAGGTGTGGAACCTCGTCTTCATGCAGTACGAGCTCGGCGAGGTGCGGAGCAAGGAGGACTTCGACGTGCGCGGTCCGCTCCCGGCGCGCAACATCGACACCGGCATGGGGCTCGAGCGGCTCGCCAGCGTGCTCCAGGGCGTGGACAACCTCTACGAGATCGACGAGGTGTTCCCCGTCCTCGACCGGGCCGCGGAGATGACCGGCAAGCGCTACGGCGACAACCCCAGCCACGTCGCGTCGCAGAGCCACCCCGACGACGTGTTCCTCCGCGTCGTCGCCGACCACGTGCGCACGTCCCTGATGCTCATCGGCGACGGCGTCACCCCCGGCAACGAGGGACGGGGCTACGTGCTGCGCCGGATGCTGCGCCGTGCGGTTCGCTCGATGCGGCTGCTCGGCTGGGACGACCAGCCGAGCCTTCCGTTGTTGCTGCCCGTCAGCATGGAGCGGATGGCCCAGTCCTACCCCGAGCTGCGGACGGACTTCGCCCGGATCAGCCAGGTCGCGTATGCCGAGGAGGAGACCTTCCGGCGCACCCTCGCCGCGGGCACGACGATCCTCGACACCGCTGTGCGCCGGATCACGTCCGGCGAGGAGCAGGCGCCACGACAGATGAGCGGGGCGCAGGCCTTCGCCCTGCACGACACCTTCGGCTTCCCCATCGACCTCACCCTGGAGATGGCGGCCGAGCAGGGGGTCTCCGTCGACGAGCCGGGGTTCCGCCGGCTCATGGCCGAGCAGCGCGACCGGGCCAAGGCCGACGCCAGGTCGAAGAAGAGCGCGCACGGCGACACGGGCGTCTACCGGCGCGTCGCCGACTCGATCAGCCGGGACGTGGAGTTCACCGGCTACGACGAGGTCGTCTCCGAGAGCAGGGTGGCCGGGATCATCCGGGACGGAGCCAACGTCGACACGGCGGGCACCGGTGACGACATCGAGCTCGTCCTGGACCGCACCCCGTTCTATGCCGAGGGCGGCGGTCAGCTCGCCGACGGCGGGCGGGTCGAGCTCGCCAACGGGGCCGTGCTCGAGGTCCGCGACGTCCAGAAGCCCATCTCCGGTCTCGTCGTGCACCGGGCGACGGTCGTCTTCGGAGAGGTGACGACGGGCGACCTCGCGAGCGCCGAGGTCGACGTCGAGCGCCGTCGCTCGATCTCCCGCGCGCACACGGCAACCCACATGGTGCACAAGGCGATTCGTGAGGCGCTGGGCGAGACGGCGACCCAGGCGGGGTCCGAGAACGCCCCGGGCCGGTTCCGGTTCGACTTCACCGCCCAGCAGGCGGTGCCGCCCAGTGTCCTTTCCGACGTCGAGGCGAAGGTCAACGCGCTGCTGCTGGAGGACCTTCCCGTCGCGGCGGAGGTGATGACCCAGCAGGAGGCGCGGGACCTGGGCGCCATGGCCCTCTTCGGCGAGAAGTACGGCGACGCGGTCCGCGTCGTCTCGGTCGGCGACTGGGCGAAGGAGCTCTGTGGCGGGACCCACGCGCAGCGCTCGGGCCAGCTCGGTCTCGTCAAGCTCCTCGGGGAGGCGTCCATCGGCTCGGGGGTGCGCCGCGTCGAGGCCCTTGTCGGCGCCGACGCCTACTCCTTCCTCGCCCGGGAGCACGTGATCGTCGGACAGCTCAGCGAGGCGCTCAAGGCCCGAGCCGAGGAGCTGCCCGAGCGCATCTCGGGGATCCTCACCCGACTGCGGGCCTCCGAGCGGGAGATCGCCGCGGTGCGCCAGGAGAAGGCGCTGGCCGGCGCATCAGCTCTGGCCGACACGGCACGCGACATCGACGGCCTGGCGTTCGTGAGCCACGATGCCGCAGGGCTCGCCGGGGACGACCTGCGGTCGCTCGTCCTGGACGTGCGGAGCCGGCTCGGCAACGACCGGGGCGCCGTCGTCGCCATGGCCGCCGTCGCGAACGGGCGGCCCGTGGTCATCGTCGCGACGAACGCCGGGGCCCGCGACGTCGGGGTCCGGGCCGGCGACCTCGTCCGTTCCGGCGCCCAAGTTCTCGGTGGCGGCGGCGGCGGCAAGGACGACCTCGCCCAGGGCGGGGGCACCGACCCGTCGAAGATCTCGGCGGCACTCGGCGCGGTCGAGGACGTCCTGCGTGGGCGGGCGGGCTGACCTGCGTGGGCGGCGGGGTTGACCTGCGCGACGTCCGCGGGGATCTGTGGTCAACTGTGGCGATGATGCGTCCCGGCGTCCGCCTCGGGGTCGACGTCGGCAGCGTCCGGGTCGGCGTCGCGGCGAGCGACCCCTCGGGGGTGCTGGCCACACCCGTCACCACCGTGCCACGGGACCCCTCGGAGGCGGGCGCGGACCGGCTCGAGGTCGCCGGCCTGGCCGATGACCGTGGGGCGCTCGAGATCCTCGTCGGCCTGCCGCGTTCGCTCTCCGGTGAGGAGGGTGCCGCGGCCCGGCTGGCCCGCGCCTACGCGACGGACCTGGCCCGGCTCGTTGCGCCGACACCGGTCCGCCTCGTCGACGAGCGCTTCACGACGGTGCTCTCGCACCGCCAGCTGCGCGAGAGCGGCCTCGCCGGTCGTGCGCAGCGGACCGTGGTCGACCAGGCCGCTGCGGTGCTCATCCTCCAGTCCGCACTCGACGCCGAGCGAGCGTCCGGTCGGGTGCCCGGCGAGCTGGTCAGCCTCCCCGGACGGCGCCGCCGAACGAGGGAGCCGCGACGATGACGCAACCACGCGAGCCGGCGCGCGGCTGGGGTGACGACGAGGAGGTCCTCGACCACGAGGACCTCGACCTGCTCGGCGAGACCCGGCGCGACGGGTCCTCCTCTGACGATCTCGAGCTGGACTACGCCGACGGCGGGCACGACGGGGACGGTACATACGGCGGTTACGGCGGTGCTGACGGATACGACGAGTACGACGAGCACGAGCCCGGCCACGCGACGGACGAGGGGGGCCGCCACCCCGGCCGGGACCGCCATTGGGCGCGAAAGCGCAGCAAGGGTGCGCGGACGGCCCGGCGGCTGCTCGTCCTTGTCGTCGCGCTTGCCCTGGTCGCCGTCGCCGCGCTCGCGGCAGTGAGCGTCCTCAGGCCGATGCTCAGCGGTCTCGGCGGAAGCAACGACTACCCCGGCCCCGGATCGGGATCGGTGGAGATCGTCGTCAACCCCGGTGAGCCCGGGCGCGCCATCGGGGCAACCCTGGAGGCAGCCGGCGTGGTCAAGTCGGCCAAGGCGTTCTCCGATGCTGCCGCCGGCAACCCCGCGGCGGCAGGCATCCAGCCCGGCACCTACACCTTGCTCAAGGAGATGAGGGCAGCCGACGCCGTCGCCTTCCTCGCGGACACCACACACCGCACGGTGCCCCGCGTGACGGTCCGCGAGGGCCTGTGGAAGAGCGAGGTCTTCGCCGAGCTGGCCAAGCAGACCGGGCTCCCTGTCGCGGACTACGAGGCCGCAGCCAAGGACCTCCCGGCCCTGGGCCTTCCCGCTGGCGCGAACGGCAATCTCGAGGGCTACCTCTATCCCGCGACCTACGAGTTCGCGCCGAAGTCGAGCGCCGCGGAGCAGCTGCGCTCCATGGTCGTGAAGTCGGTCGCCGAGCTGACCCGTCTCGGGATCGCCCCCGACAAGATAGAGCGGACGATGGTCATCGCGAGCATCGTCGAGGCCGAGGGCCGGCGTGAGGAGGACCGCCCGAAGATCGCCCGCGTTCTCGAGAACCGCCTGGCCAAGCCGATGCGGCTGCAGCTGGACTCGACCGTGAGCTATGGCGTGCAGAAGCGGGCCGTGACGACCACGGACGCGGAGCGGGCGGCCTCGAACGACTACAACACCTACGTGCGCGACGGCCTGCCCGCCGGGCCGATCGGGAACCCGGGTGCGTCCGCCATCGAGGCGGCCTTCAACCCGACGCCGGGAACCTGGCTCTACTTCGTCGCGGTCAACCCGTCCACGGGCGAGACGAAGTTCGCGACGACTGATGCCGAGCACCAGCAGAACGTCAAGGAGTTCCAGGCGTGGTGCGCCGCCAACAAGGGACAGTGCTGACCGAGCCGGTGACGATCGCTCGGGCCGGCGTCCTCGGCTCTCCGATCGCCCACTCGCTGTCCCCGGTGCTCCACCGCGCGGCATACCGCGCGCTCGGCCTGGATCACTGGCACTACGGCGCCGCCCGGGTCGAGGAAGCGGGGCTCGCCGCCCACGTCGCCGGCCTCGACGCCTCGTGGCGCGGCCTGTCCCTGACCATGCCGCTCAAGGAGGCCGCCTTCGACGTCGCGAACAGGGTCTCGGACCTGGCCCGTGGCACCGGCTCGGTCAACACGCTCGTCCGCAGCCGTGAGGGGTGGGACGCCGACAACACCGACGTCCACGGCATCGTCCGCGCGCTCGCCGGCGCGGGCCTCGACTCCGTCCGCTCTGCGGTCATTCTCGGCTCCGGCGCGACGGCGCGGTCCGCCGTCGTGGCACTGACCCGGCTCGGCGCGGAGCGGGTCACCTTGATGGTGCGAGGAGCAGCGAGGCCGGCGACGGTCGGCCAGGCGCGGGCAGCGGGTCTGCGGGTCGAGGAGGTATCGATGGGGACGTGGCCGGCCGACGTCGAGCTCGTCATCAGCACCGCGCCACCCGCCGCCACCGCTGCGCTCGCCCCGTCGCTGCCGGACGGCGGGCGCGTCCTGCTCGACGTCGTCTACGAGGGGGGAGCCACCTCCCTGATGACTGCGGCCCACGACAAGGGGTATGCCGTCGTGCCGGGCACGGAGATGCTCCTCCACCAGGCGGGCGAGCAGGTCAGGCTGATGACCGGCGAGCCGGCGCCGCTGGCGGCCATGCGAACCGCCCTCGCGGACGCCCTCGCGGACGCGCTCGGTGACCCGACGCCGTCGACGACGGCGTCCGCCCCGCGAGCGACGGAACGCTCGTGACTCTCAACCAGGGACAGGCGCCGCCGCCGTGGGTCTGCCTCCTCGTCGCGCTGGCCGGCGTGCCCGTCGGCCTCCTGATGTCCCGCCGCCTCGTGACCGGTGGCTACCGCCTCGACGACGAGCTGGGCCAGCCGCCCCCGACGGTGGGCTGGCTCGTGGCCGCGGTGGTCCCCGCCCTGTGGGGAGTCCTGGCCTGGCG
>JAABUU010005364.1_pt1 | contig 14431 bp, 15 predicted proteins | sample 5559301 | NCBI WGS metagenome assembly JAABUU01 (sample SAMN10711884, study PRJNA513360) | rock metagenome | isolation source: Antarctica rocks | place: Antarctica: Victoria Land, Richard Nunatak white | reverse complement strand
GCAGCGCGTCGAGCTCCCCCGCCCAGTCCTGCACCGCCCCCCGGTCCACCGCCGTCAGCATCAGCCCTCCTCACCGTGCCGGGCATGATGCGCCCCAGTCCGGCCAAGTGCAACTGTAGAAGTAAGAAGAATAGTGCATAGCCATGCTCGAATGGGAGCGGCGCTGGCTGTAACCGTGGATGGCCCCGTGCTCGACGATGCGGCCCTTCGGTCCGTGACCTTGTCGAGGTGGGAGCCACCCGTGATTGCCAAACGGGCGACCAGCTCGTAGATGATGCGGGAGCAGCGCTCTGAGGGATCGGGATTCTTCAGCCAGCGGGCCAGTTCGTCGATCGTCGCCTGCTGCGTGATGCTCGGTTTGTCCTCGGAGTTCAGCGCTTACCCGGTGCCGGTGATCTCGCCCGCCCACAGGGCCATACAGGCACGCGCACGGCGTGCGAAGGGGCGGAGCTTTGCGCTCATTGTAGCAGCGGGACAGGATTGCTACGGATACGACAACCCGGCTTGCGGTGCCTGTAGAACAGGTGTACTATGGGCGCTGCCTTGTCGCGTCCCTGACGCTACAGTACCTCGTAAGGGGGAAACCATGCGCGTGACCGACCTCCAAGCGCTCTTCGACTATAACGCCTGGGCGAACGACCGCGTCCTGACCACCGCAGCAGCACTCACGGACGAGCAGTTTATCGCGCCCGCCCGCTTTCCCGGCGCGAGCCTGCGCGGGTGCCTCGTACACATCCTGGCTGCCCTGCGCTTCCACCTTGCCAGCTGGGCGGGCATCCCGCTGCACGCAGACCTCGCTGCGAGCGACTTCCCCGACGTGGCCTCGCTCGCAACGCAGTGGGCGCGGGAGGAGATGGCCTTGCGGGCCTTCCTGAACACGCTGACCGACGCGGACCTCGACCAGCCGCGGTCGCTCGTCTTCACAGGGGACGGCGTCCGCATCACCGCGCCCATGTGGAAACTCATGATCCACAATATCAACCACGCCACCCAGCACCGCAGCGACGCCGCGCAGATGCTCACCGACCTCAGCTACTCGCCAGGCGAACTCGACCTCAGCGAGATACTACCGGTGACGCCTATCGAGCAGTAAAGATTGGATTTTTGCCCGGTCGAAGAGCACACTGTGGTCGGGTTTGTTGGTGTCCGATAGCACCCCACGGAACCGTGGATCGGCGGGGTGGTTGAAGAATAGGCGGGCCATGCGCCACTCTTGCTGATGCTTGCAGTCAGCCGCACCGCCAGTCCTGTCGTTTGACCGGCGGTGGCCCATGCAGCTTGACCACGGTTCCGCGGGGTTGCTACCCGAATGGATGTCGGTGCCGGAAACCGGGCCTGATCCAGGGCTTTGCAACAACTTCTCAAATTGCGGCAATGATGATCTGGCCCTGTGGTGTCTGTCGCCAAATGGTGCGAGGAAACGATGGGCGGCGAACTGATCCTGATCCTCGGTGGCGCGCGCAGCGGTAAGAGCGCCTACGCCGAGCGGCTGGCGCGCGAGCGCGGCGGCGAGGTGCTCTTCGTCGCCACCGCGACCGCCGGGGACGACGATATGGCGCGGCGGATCGCGGCGCACCGGGCCGACCGCCCTGCGGCATGGCGTACCCTCGAAGCGCCGGACGGGGTGGCGGGGCGGGTCGCCGCCGCGTACGACGACGCCCCGACGATCATCCTCGACTGCCTGACCTTGCTGACCTCGAATATCCTGCTGGCACATGAGGGGGCGGGGGAGGAGGTGGTCGCGCGCGCGCTCGACGCGGAGATCGACGCGCTGCTGGCGCGGATCGCGTCCGATAGCGCGACCTGGATCGTCGTCTCGAACGAGGTGGGGCTGGGGCTGGTGCCGCCGTACCCGCTCGGTCGCGTCTACCGCGATCTCTTGGGGCGGATCAATGCGCGGGTGGCGGCGCGGGCCGATCGGGCCTATCTCCTGGTGGCCGGGCTGCCGCTGGACCTGAAACGCCTGATGGCCGAAGGGTAGCGGATCAGGGCTGGATGAGGAGCAGTCCATTGCCATCCTCATCGAGGAAGCGCGCCTGCAACATGCCCGATGGCTGGGCGTTCGGTGCCTCGATGAAGGTGACGCCGCGTGCGCGGAGTTGGCGATAGGTGGCCTGGATATTGGTCGTGCCGAGGACGACGCCCGCGAAGTGCTCGCCGCAGCGACCCTGCCGTGCCCGGCGCTCGCTCGCCAGGGTCAGCGTGCCACGCCCGCGTCGGGGGGCGATGGCGATCTGCCGCCCGCCATCGCGCGAGATCGTCTCGCCGCGTTTTTCGAGACCGAGTAGGTTGACGTAAAAATCGAGCGCTCGCTCGGCATCGCTGACCGGGACCAGGGTGTTGGCGACGTAGGCGAGCATCGTATCCTCCGCGCGGTTGGGTGCTCATTCATCGCGATACCGGGGCGGCTATCAAGTATGCCGCCCCCGGTGTCGCGATCAGGCTTCGGTGAAGAAGAACGTGTTACCATCCGGGTCCACGAACCAGGTCGCCAACATCCCCCACGGCATCGGTGCGGGCGGGGCGGTGAAGGTGACGCCGCGCGCCAGCAGCGCCTCGTAGGTCGCAACCAGATCGGGAGTGACGAAGGTGATGCCGGTATAACCGCCCAACGTGCCGGGATCGCGGCCCAACTCCTGCGGCGTGCCGAGCACCAGTTGCGTGAGGGCACCGGGCGGGGCCGCGGTGATCCAGCGCGTCCCGCTGGCCTCATCAAAGGGCTGATCGCTGAGTTTTTCGAAGCCGAGCAGGTTGACATAGAAATCGAGCGCCCGATCCTGATCGGACACGTAGACGGTCGCCGAGTGCATCGCGCTGATCATCGCCGTTGCCTCCTCGCTTGTTCGGTGTGGCCGCTATGGGCGTGTAGCGTTCTTCCGCCGGATCAGGCCGCGTCGCGCCGCTGCTGCGGTTCCGCCCGCTCGCGCTTGCCGCGCCGCCGCAAGAGGGGCACGGGCGTTGATTGCGGGCGCACCGTCGTGCGGCGCAAGAATCGCCCGAACGTCGCCGCGACCCGTTCCGCCCCCACGAAGCGGGCCTCTTCCTGTCGTTGCGCCGCCGCCAGACGCGCCTCGCGCTCCCGCGCATCGTGGGCCGCCAATGCGGCGCGACGGGCGACAAGCGTGGCGGTCGGATCGTCGTGGGTCGTGGTCCTCGTCGTGGTCTTCATGGTCTTGCTCCGGTATGCTAAGCGATCGGTAATTGGCGATGAATCTGGCCCCTATCTCGCACTGGCGCTCAGCGATAGTGCGGCCTGGGCGCGGCAGCGGGCGTCAGGCGGCGGTGCGCTCGCGGCGGGGACGACGAGCCTTCGGGGCAACGGCGGGCGCGGGCATTCTCGTTTCGGGGATCGCGATCGGGGCTGGGGGCTGCGCTGCGGCGGGCGCTTCCGCCTTGGCGTGGCGCTGGCGCTTCGCACGCGCGGGCTGCTCCTCCGGGGCGGCTTCGGCAACCGGCTCATCGCTCTCATCCATGCCGATCCAGAAACAGTTGCGCCCGATGTTGTTCAGCGGGCGCAGCGCGATCGGCGAATCGGTGATCGCGTCCTCGGGATTGACGAGACAGACGAGCGGCTGCCGTCCGAACTTGGCGACGTAGCGCTCGCGTGCCTCGGCGATCTTCTGCGCGATGGGCTTCTTACGATCGGCATCGAACCAGGCCAGGAACATACCCCCCCTCCTTGCTATAGAACATTTGTTCTTTGCTTAGAATAGCACCGCCGTGCACCTTCGTCAAGGGGTTTTCTTGCGTATGTACGCGGTTGTTCTGGTATTCGTCGACGCCTGGCGAGGCGATCGGGCGAGATCCGCGTTCGGCTGCGGTTTTTCGCCTCCGCGCACCCGCTGTGGATAACTTTGCGGCGTGACGCTCAACGCCTTACTCGGCCCGAACTATCGTACGAACGCGGGTAAAACAATGATTACAGGGTTGTTTAAGCGCGAATGATCGCTATAATGTGGATAACAGTGGGTGGAAGTGGGGATAAGTGGGGCGCGATGGTGGATAACCCCTCTTTACGGCTCGCACTATCCACAGCGCGACCGAGCGAACGCTAGCCGACGCGGGGGCGGATGTTTCTGGGGCGCTTCGGCCACAATCTCGACGCAAAAGGGCGTTTGGCGATCCCCGCGAAGTTTCGCGGCGCGCTCGCCGAGGGTCTCGTCGTGACCCGTGGCATCGATCGCTGCCTCTCCGTCTACCCCCTCACCGCCTGGCAAGTGCTCGCCGAGCGGATCAGCGCCCTCTCGATCAGCGACCCCGACGCCCGCCAGTTCAAGCGGATGGTCTTCGCCGAGGCGATGGACGAGGAACTGGATGCCCAGGGCCGGATCGTCGTCCCACCGGAGTTGCGGCGTTACGCGGGGATCGAGCGCGAGGTAATCGTGGTTGGCATGAATACCTACGTCGAGATCTGGGATCCGGCGCGCTGGGCGGCGCTCAGCGCGACCGTCGAGGACGAGGGGTCGAGCATCGCGCAGCGGCTGGCGGATCTGATTTGATGGTCGAGGGGACGGGGGCCGGGATGGTCGAGACGCGCGGCGACAGGGGGACGGCCCCCGCCGGTCACATCCCGGTCATGCTGCACGAGGCGGTCGCCGCGCTCGCCCCGCGCCCGGGTGGACGCTACCTCGATGGCACCTTCGGCGGCGGCGGTCACGCGCGCGCGATCCTGGACGCGACGGCCCCCGCCGGGCGCGTCCTCGCGCTGGACGCCGACACGGCGGCGATCGCGCGCGGCGCGGCGCTCGTCGCGGCATCTGGCGGACGGCTGACGCTGCGCCAGGGGAACTTCGGCGATCTGGCGGATTTCGCCGCGAGCGAGGATTTCGTGCCGCTCGATGGCCTCCTCCTCGATCTCGGCGTCTCGTCCTACCAGCTCGCTGATCCGGCGCGCGGTTTCTCCTTTGCCGCCGATGGCCCGCTCGATATGCGCCTCGGTCCCGGCGCGGCGGAGACCGCCGCCGAGATCGTCAATGGGCGCGACGAGGCCGACCTCGCTGACCTGATCTTCCGTTACGGCGAGGAGCGGTGGGCGCGGCGGATCGCGCGCGCGATCGTCCGCGAGCGCGCGCAGATGCCGTTCACGACGACCGCCCCGCTCGCCGCATTGATCGCGCGGACGGTGGCGGCGACCGGGGCCGGGCGCGAGCGGATCCATCCGGCCACGCGCACCTTCCAGGCGCTGCGGATCGCGGCCAATCAAGAACTGGCGGTGTTGGAGGCGGCGTTGGAGACCGCCCCGGCGATCCTCGCGCCCGGTGGTCGCCTCGCCGTGATCGCCTTCCACTCGCTCGAAGATCGGATCGTCAAAACCTTCATGCGGCGCGAGGCGACCGACTGTGTCTGCCCCCCGCGTCAGCCGGTCTGCACCTGTGACCACCGGGCGACGCTGCGGCTGGTGGAGCGGAAGGGGGCGCGCGCCGGTGAGGCGGAAGTCGCGGAGAACCCGCGCAGTCGGAGCGCCATCTTGCGCGTTGCGGAGAGGTTGCCATGAGTCTGACCGTCGATTCTCGCCCGACCGCTGGCGCGCGGCGCGCGGCCACCCCCGAGACGATCGCGCCCGCCCGCCCGGCGACGGCACCGCGCCGGGCCGTTGGGCGCGATGGCGCGGCCACCCGCCGCTCGTCGGCGCGGCGAGCGCGCCCGCTGGGGCGAGTGGCGCGACTCCTGGCGCTGCATCCCGGTGGCGCGGGCTTCTTCGCGCTGGTGGCGGTCGGCCTGAGCGTGCTGGGGCTGCTCTACATCTCGCAGATCAGCCACGTCGCCCTCGCGGGCTATACCCTCTCCAATCTTCAGGACCAGCAGGCGAAGGTGGAGCGCGAGAACGACGTGCTGCAATACCGCATCGATGGGCAGCGCACCCTCACGCGCGCGGCGGAACTCTCGGCGGGTGAGTATAAGATGCAGGTGGTCAACCCGCACATCGTCGGTACGGCGACGACCTCCTCGCCGCCGCCGGTCGTTGCCAAGGCGGGCGCGACGCCGGCACCGCAGGTCCGGTTCATCACCGTCCCGCGTCCGGCGACGACCGCTGTCGCGCCGGAGACGACCCCGCCATCGCCGAGCCTCTTCGCGCGGGTGCGCGATCGCCTGATCGGCATCGGGGTGGTGCGGGTCGGCGGGCGCTGAGGGCGGGACGCGCGACTGCTCAAGAACTTCGCATGAATGAGGTGAGCTGGTGGTCAATGTCTCACGGCGGCGGGTCTACTTTGTGTTGGCCGCGTTCATCATCTTCATGGGCTCGATCGGCGCGCGCCTCGTCACCTTCCAGGTGTTGCGCGGCGCGGCGCTCGAGCAGGAGGCGCGCGACGAGCGGTCGGGCGATCGTGCCGTGCCCGCGCAGCGCGGCACGATCTACGACGACCGTGGGATGGTCCTCGCTTCCACGATCCCGATGGATCAGCTGGCGCTCGACCTGACCCAGTTGACCGATGTCAACGGTACGATGACCGATGCCCAGGACGACAGCCTGGCCCTGGCCCTGGCGGGGCCGCTCGGGATGGACCCGAACGCGATCGCCGGTCGCCTGCGCGACACCCGCGCGGACGGTGGGAAGTGGCTTTTGCTGAAACGCCGCCTGACCCCGGAGCAGTCTGCTCAGGTGCGCGCCCTGAATCTGCCCTGCATGCAGAACCAGTCGCGCTGCATCTACCTGACCCCGGAGCCGCAACGGGTCTACCCGAACGGCGATTTCGCCACGCAACTCCTCGGCTTCGCCAATTGGGATCTCACCGGTGTCTACGGGCTGGAACAGCGGTACAACAACGAACTCGGCGGTACGCCCGGGCGGGTTCGCGCCGAGTATGACGTGGCGGGCAACGTGATCGCGGTCGGCCAGCACGAGTTGGTCCCCGCCGTCGATGGCCTCGATATGACCCTGACGATCGATAGTGGCGTGCAGCACAGCGCCGAGTTGCAACTCGACAAGGTCATCCGCGAGCAGCGCGCCGTCGGCGGCACGGTGATCGTGATGGACGTGCAGACCGGGGCGATCCTGGCGATGGCGAGCCGCCCCTCCTTCGATCCGAACACCTTCTCGACCTTCGACCCGGCGGTCTACAGCGATCCGGCGGTCAATGCCCTCTACGAGCCGGGTTCGACGATGAAGGTGCTGACGATGGCGGTCGGCCTCTCCTCCGGGGCGATCACGCCGAAGTCGGTCTTCTATGACTCCCCCGGGTATCTGCAAATCGACGGCTATAAGATCACGAATTACCTGGGCGAAGCCTACGGTCACGAGTCGATGAGCGGAATCTTGCAACACTCGAGCAATCTCGGTGCGGCCTGGATCGCGCAGCAGACTGGCCCCGATCAGTTCTACAATAAGCTCCGCGAGTTCGGCATCGGCACGCCGACGGGCATCGATCTTCCCGGCGAGGAGGCCGGGATCGTCAACTGGTCCGAGAATCCGAATTGGCGTCCGATCAACCTCTCGACCAACGCCTTCGGGCAGGGAATCACGGTCACGCCGATCCAGATGATCACGGCGGTCGCGGCGGTGGCGAACGGCGGTAAGCTGATGCGCCCCTACGTTGTCAAGGAACTGCGCCAGGGCGATCAGGTCATCCGCACGACCGAGCCGCAGGTGGTCCGCCAGGTGGTGTCGCCGGAAGTGTCCAAACAGGTCGTCGGGATGATGACCGACGTGGTGGATAATGTCAGCTATCCGTGGGTCGCGGTCCCCGGTTACGCGGTCGGCTCGAAGAGTGGCACGGCGCAGATCCCCGCGCCGGGCGGCGGCTACGAGCCGGATGACCAGACGATCGGCTCGCTGATCGGGATCGGGCCGTCGGACAACCCGCGCTTCGCGGTGCTGGTCAAGATCGACCGCCCGCAGCAGGATCCGCTCGGCGGGCACATCGCCGGGCCGCCGGTGCGCGATATCCTGTCCGATCTCTTCACGCTCTACGGTATCCCGCCGACCCGGCGCACGCCGTAACCCACCGGACGAGCGGGACCGCCGCGCGACCGCCTCGCGCGGCGGGGGTTCCCGCCGGGGGTATCCAGTACAATTGGCACGCCGTTCCGACGGGGCGGTTGGTGGGGTGGACTACGCCGGGGTGGACGATGATCGCATTGGAGGACGTGCTCGTCGGCACAGGCGGGCGATTGTATAGCGCGGCACCCGCCGCCGTGTCGTTCGGGCAGGTGCGGATCGACTCGCGCGCGATCGAACCGGGCGACCTGTTCGTGGCGGTGCGCGGCGAGGTCCAGGACGGCCATCGGTTCGTCCCCGACGCGCTCGCGCGCGGCGCGCGCGCCGCGATCGTGCGGCGTGGGCGGGCGGCGGAATTCGCCGATGCCGCAGCGCCTGACGCTGCTGTGGCACCCGCCCTGTTGATCGAGGTCGAGGAGCCGCTGACGGCGCTCGGCGCGCTGGCCGCATACTGGCGCACGAAGTACCCGGTCCCGGTTATCGGTATCACCGGCAGCATCGGCAAGTCGAGCACGAAGGAATTGCTCTCCGGGGTGCTCGGCACCCGCCGCCGCGTATTGAAGAGCCCCAAGAGCTACAACAACGAGTATGGCCTCCCGCTGAGCGTGCTGCTGATCGGGCCGGAGACCGACATCGCCGTGTTGGAGATGGGCACGTTCGGCCCCGGCGAACTCGCGGGCCTCGCGGCGATCGCGCGTCCCTCGGTCGCGATTGTGACGAACGTGGGCCACACGCACCTGGAGCGGATGGGCTCGCAGGAGGGGATCGCGCGCGCGAAGGGGGAACTCGTCGCCGCGCTGCCGCCGGATGGCGTGGCGATCCTCAATGGCGACGATCCCCTCGTCCGCGCGATGGCCGCGCTGACCGCCGCGCGCGCGATCACCTACGGCTATGGCGACGCCTGCGATCTGCGCGCGAGCGCCGTGACCGACCACGGCCTGGCGGGGCTGAGTTTCACCCTGACCTGGACTGGGGGGGGGTCCGTGCGCCTCGACCACGCGCCGCTGCTGGGCGTTCACAGCGTCTACACGGCACTCGCCGCAGCGGCGGCCACCCTGGCGGTAGGGCTGACGTTGGAGGAGGTTGCCAGCGGACTGCGTCAGGCACATGCCGCGACGCGCCTGGTGCTAATCCCGGCGCGCAACGGCGCGACGATCATCGACGATAGCTACAACTCCGCACCGGCCTCGGCGCTGGCGGCGCTCGGCATCCTGGCGCGGACCCCGGCGAAGCGGCGGCTGGCGGTGCTGGGGGACATGCTCGAACTGGGGAGCTACGAGGTGGAGGGGCATCGGCTCGTCGGGCGCGAGGTGGCGAAGGTCGCCGATGCGCTGCTGACGATCGGGCCGCGCGCCCGCCTGATCGCCGCCGAGGCGCGGGCGCACGGGCTCGGTGCCGACCAGATCCGCCAGTTCGAGCGGAAGGACGCGATCGCACAGACGCTACGTGAAGAATTGCGCGAGGGGGATGCGGTGCTGATCAAGGGCTCGCGCGGGCTCGCGCTCGAAGATGTCGTCGCCGCGTTGCGGGAGGTGCGCTGATGCTGGCCCTGCCGCTGGAATTCTGGTTCCAGGTGCCAGCCGACCGCCCGAATTGGAATATGGCCTACTCCCTGGCGATCGCCGGGCTCGGCTTCGTCCTGACGGTCTTCACGGGGCGGTACATCATCAAGCTCTTGCGCGCGAAGAAGATCGGCAAGCAGGTGCGGATCGACGGGCCGCAGAGCCACATCGCCACCAAGACCGGCACCCCGACGATGGGCGGGATCATCTTCAACCTGACCGCCTTCGTCCTGATGATCATCTTCAACTTGCACGAGCGCCTCTCGATGCTCCTGCCGCTCGGCGTGCTCCTCTGTTGCGGCGTCCTCGGCGCGGTCGATGATCGGCTCAGCCTCGTCGGCGGCAAGCGCAGCGGCGGCATGACCGCGCGCTTCAAGTTCGCCTGGCTCTTCACCTTCGCCACGGTCGCGGCGGCCATCCTTTACTGGCCGCTCGGCTGGCACTGGGTCAAACTCCCCGGACTGGAACGGATCGACATCGGCCTGGTCTACATCCCGATCGCGATCCTCGGTATCATGGGCACGGCGCACGCGGTCAACTTGACCGATGGGTTGGACACCCTGGCCGGTGGCACCGGCGCGATCGCCTTCGTCTCCTATGGCATCATCGCCTACATCCAGCAACAGGTCGGGGTCGTCACCTTCTGCTTCATTATGGTCGGGGCGTTGCTCGGCTTTCTCTGGCACAACTCGCATCCGGCCTCGGTCTTCATGGGCGACACCGGCTCATTGGCGATCGGTGCCTCGCTCGCCACCGCCGCGTTCATGACCGGGCAATGGATCTTGCTGCCGATCGTCGGTTTGATCTTCGTCACCGAGGCGCTCTCGGTGATCCTCCAGGTCGGCTACTTCAAGCTGACCGGCGGGCGTCGCCTCTTCAAGATGAGCCCGATCCATCACCACTTCGAGCTGATCGGCTGGTCCGAGACGCAGGTGACGCTGCGTTTCTGGCTGGTGGGGATGATGGCCGGACTCTTCGGCGTGGCACTGGCGCTGCTCTAGCCAGCCACCTCTTCGCCCCCCCGGTAGCGAGAGCGCTTCTTCCGGTCGAGATGCTGTCAGGGCTGGCCCAGCTAGCTCCGGCAATGCATGAGGGCCATCAGCGCCTATCGCTGACGGCCCTCGCTATGGCATCGTGCCGCTCAGGTGGCCCTATGCGGTGACGGTGAGCCCGTCGACGTGGCGGAAGCGGTATTCCTCCGGCCAGGTGATCGGCACCGGCTCGAACGATACCCCGGCATCCCCCGAGCGGAAGAGCCCCTGGTTGCAGACCGCGTAGAGGACGCCGCGCTGCGTCGGATGGAAGGCGAGGCGATGGGCCATCGTGCCCCGGGCCGGGGGCAGCCCGGCGGTGATCTCCTGCCAGACGTTGTCCGCCGTCTTGCGATAGATGTGCGCCTCCGCGCCCGGTCCCGGCTGGTGGGCTTCTCGTGGACTGGAGGCGGCGGAGATCAGGACGGTGTCGGGATCGGCGGGATCGACCGCGAGCCCCCAGAGGTAGTGATGTTGCAGTCCGTCACCCATCCGGGTCCAGGTATCGCCCCGGTCGCACGATTCCGCGTACCCGTAGCCGGGGTGCATGAAGCCATCCCCGGCGGCGGAGTAGAGTCGCCCCGGCGCGAGGGGGTGCGTGGCGAACGTGTGCGTATCGCGCGGGCCATCGGGCGTGCGATCCTGCCAGTGCGCCCCCCGATCGCGGCTGCGGAGCAACGCCCCATTCTCGATGCAGACGTACAGGTGTTCCTCGTCGCGCGGGTCGAATTCGATCCAGCGGACGTGGTGCGTGGCGGGCCGGGGTGGGTATGACCATTCCCCGGCGGAGGGGAGGGTGGTGAGATCCGGCAGCGCCTCCCAACTTTCGCCGCCATCCTCGGAGCGGAAGAGGGCGCTGGGCTCGGTGCCGACGTAGACAACGCCTTGCTCCCCGACCCGTTCCCAGGGGCTCACCGCGACGCTCATCGCCCCGCGCAACCCGATGCCCGCGCCGACATCCCGCCAGCTGTCGCCGCCATCGTCGCTGCGCCACAGCCCGCTCGGATAGGCTCCGACATAGACGCGGCGCGGCTGGAGCGGGTCCGCCACCAGCGTCGGTATCTCGCGGATCTGCGCGGTCCTCCCCGCCGGTCCGGGGACGGTGGTGTCGCCGAGCTGCTCATGCGCTTGCCAGGTGCCCCCCTCGTCATGTGCGACGACGATGCTCGTGCCCAGCCCGAACGCGATCCGTGTCATAGCGGCCCTCCTCCTGCTATTCCGCGCGCTCGACGGGAGTCGGAGCCGACTCGCCGTGTGTCGCCCCATCCACCAGCTCGATCCGAGTCACCTCCGCCGCGCGTAAGGCGAGGACATCGTTGTAGTCGAGGTGCCATTGGTTGTGCAGGTGACGAATGGCCTGGACCGTCGCCGCGATCTGACTCGGCGTCATGTACCGCTGCTGCAACGCGTACGTTTCCATCTCCGTCAATTCCCCGTCGAGATGGACGAGATGGGCCTGACAATAGTTGAGATAGTGATCGATCAGATAAAGCCGTTCGCCGCCGGCGAGCACCTCGAAGAACGGCACCTTGAGCCAGAAGAGGCGCGCGTAGTCGCCGGGATTCGAGGTGGTATCCAGCATCAGCCGGTGGAAACGGGCGCGACCTTGCTCGGTGATCGCGAACGTGCGTTGCCGCCCCTCCTCTGCCACCGTCGCGATCATGCCGCTCGCCTCGAGCTGCGTCAGCAGGGGGTAGAGTCGCCCGTTGCTGACCTTCGCGAACGGTCCGATCATGTCGTTGATCACACGGATGAAGAGGTAACCGTGCATCGGTTTGCGCGTGAGGAGTGCGAGCAGCAGCAATTCGTACACCTTATCCCCCCTTGTAGGTCTGTAAGACTGTCATTGTGACATAGTAATGGGATGCGGGCGGGTTGTCAAGTGCCTGAGCGCCGAGCGATAAAATTAAAGGGTCGGTACGTTATTGATGTACCAGGGGTTCGTGTCGGCAAGGTAGGATTCCCATTCAGGCACGGCAAGGCATCGGGGTTCCCTCGGCGGTGGCAGCGATCCGCCACGGTGGCTTGCGCCCCTCCGCGTATGCGGCTACAATCCTGTACGTACATAATGGCGTGCTATCACCCCCGAGCGGGGTCGTCGCCGGAAAGGTGCCGGGCATGGCGGAAGGAAGGCTGAAAAAGGGGCGCTTCGCCGGGCGGCGCGCGCTGGTGATGGGCCTCGGCGTGCATGGCGGCGGGCTCGGTGTGGCGCGCTTCCTCGCGAGCGAGGGGGCGGCGGTCACGGTGACCGATCTGCGCCCTGCGGAGCAGTTGGCCGAGCCGTTGCGCCGCCTCGCCGATCTACCGATCGCCTACGTCCTCGGCGAGCATCGCCCCGCCGATTTCACCGCCGCCGATCTCGTCGTCCGTAACCCGGCGGTCCCGCGCGAATCGCCCCTGCTGGCGGCGGCGCGGGCGGCGGGCGTGGCGGTCGAGATGGAGATGAGCCTTTTCTTCCGCCTCTGCCCCGCGCCGATCCTCGGCCTCACCGGCACGAAGGGGAAGACGACCACCACAAGCCTCTGCGCGGCGATTCTTGCGGCCTGGCGACCCGACGCCGTGGTGGCGGGGAACATGGGCGTCTCGACGTTGGAGCAACTGCCGGATATTGGCCCCGAGACGCCGGTCGCGATCGAGTTATCGAGCTGGCAGCTCGAAGGGCTGGCGGAGTACGGGCTGAGCCCGCACGTCGCGGTCGTCACCAACCTCTCGCCCGATCACCTCGACCGCTACGCCAGGATGGACGACTATGCCGAGGCGAAGCGCGGCATCGTGCGGGCGCAGGGGATCGACGACTACGCCATCCTGAACGCCGACGATCCGCTCGTCTGGGCCTTTCGCGAGGCGACGGCGGCCCGCGTTCTCCCGTTCGGGCGTGCGGACCGGGGCGGGGACGGCGCATGGCTCGCCGATGGACAACTCCAGTGGCGTTTCGGCGGGGTGGAATGGGTCGCGCCGCGCGCCGCCCTGCGCCTCCCCGGCGAGCACAACGCGCTGAATGCGCTGGCGGCGGGGCTGGCGGCGCTGGCCCTCGGCGCACCGTTCGCGGCGGTCGAGGCGGGGCTGGCGCGCTTCACCGGGGTACGGGATAGGCTCGAATCGCTCGGTGAGATCGCCGGGATCGCCTACATCAATGACACGACCGCGACCGCCCCGGCGGCGGCGGCGGCGGCGGTCACGGCGATGACGCGCCCGACGATCCTGATCGCCGGTGGCTCGGAGAAACACACCGACTTCGCGGCGTTCGCGGCGGCGGTCGCGCCGCGTGTCAAAGCGGTCGTCACCCTGCGCGGTGCCGCGACCCCGCGCCTGACCGCGCGCCTGATCGCGGCGGGCCTCGATCCGGCGCGCATCCACGGACCCGAGGAGAGCATGGAAGCGGGGGTCGCGCGGGCGACCGGGCTCGCCGTGGCGGGCGATGTGGTCCTGCTGTCGCCCGCCTGCGCCTCGTTCGGGATGTTCCGCAACGAGTTCCATCGGGGCGATACCTTCCGCGCGGCGGTCGCAGCATTGGCCGCGACGACACAGGGGGGGCGCTGATGGCGCAGATTCGGGAGGTCGGACGCGCGACAACCCGCGAAGCTGTCCGCCCCGCCGCGCGCCGGGTGGCTGGGCAGTCCGCGCCCGCGCCGCAGGACGGCCTCTTCGCGCGGATGTTCACGCGCACGCCCCACGCGCCCGACTACTGGCTGATCGTGACGATGATGGCGCTGGTCGTCTTCGGCACGGTGACGATCTTCAGCGCGACCTTCGCCATCGATCTGCCGGACGGCGGCGGAACCCTCGCCTTCCTGAAGAAGCAGGCGTTGTGGGTGGCGGTCGGCGGCGCGGCCTGCTACCTGATGTCGCGGCTCGACTATCATTTCTGGCGGCGCTACTCCATCCCCGTGCTGGTGATCTCG
>JAABUU010005362.1_pt1 | contig 14433 bp, 16 predicted proteins | sample 5559301 | NCBI WGS metagenome assembly JAABUU01 (sample SAMN10711884, study PRJNA513360) | rock metagenome | isolation source: Antarctica rocks | place: Antarctica: Victoria Land, Richard Nunatak white | reverse complement strand
CGGCCGCGCCAGCTGCGGCGTGGGCAGCGGCGGCGTGCGGAAGTCGTGCTGCTCGGACGGGCGGCGGGCGGTGCGCGGGCCGCGGCCGCGCGGTGCGGGTACCGGATCGAGGTAGCGGTCCTGCTCGACGTCCTGCTCGACGTCCTGCTCGACGTCCTGCTCGACGTGCTCCCGGCCCGGTGAGCGGTCGGTGGTCTCAGCGGCCATCGGGGACCTGCCCCAGCAGCTCCCGCAGCGAGTCCTGGCGGTAGCCGCCTGACGGCGGTGAGGGCGGCGCCGGCTCGGCCCGGCGCGCCCGGTGGTGCTCGAGCACCCGGGCGACCACCTCATCCTCGCGTGGGCGCAGGTAGATCTGCGTGGTGGCCAGCTGGGCGTGGCCGAGCACCCACTGCACGTCGGTCAACGACAGCCGCGGATCCTCGGCCATGCGGTAGGCGGCGGTGTGCCGCAGATCGTGCAGCGTCCACCGGGTGCCCAGCCGGTCGTTGGCCCGCTGCAGCACCCGGCGCATCGCCGGATAGGTCAGCGGTCGGTGCGGCGCACGGCGGGTCAGCCACAACGCCGCCTCCCCGGCCGGAGGTTCCTGCCGCTGCTGGTAGAGCCGCAACCACACGAACGCGTCCGCCGACGCCGGCAGCCACTGCAGCCGCCCGCTGCCCTTGCGGTGCACGCCGATCCGCTGCTCCCCCACGTCGACCCGGTCCAGGCTGACCCCCAGCAGCTCGCTCGCCCGGGCACCGGTGCTGATGTAGAAGGCCAGCAGCGCCCGATCCCGGTCGCAACCCATCGCGGCGAACAACGCGTCGAACAGGTGATCCGGCAGGCTGCGCGGCAGCCGGGCCGGCGTCTTCTGGCGCAGCGGCGCGCGGCGGTGTCGCTCCGGCGGCGTCATCGGGCTGGCGTGCGCGCCCGGCCGCTGCCCGCCGCGGCCGACCGCCTCCGGCACCGGATTGACCACCGGGCCGTCCCCGACCGCCATGCAGTCGGCGTAGAAGCCGCGCAGCACCGCCAGGTTGTGGTTAATCGTCGCCGCCGCGTACCCACTGCCCTCGACCGCACTCCCCACGGTCGGCCGGGCGGTGAACCGCATCCACAGCACGAAGTCGCGGGCCTCGACCCGACTCGCCTGCTGCCAGGCCACCTCGACCGCGGCCAGAAACCGCCACCAGCGCAACAGCGCCAACGCATACGACCGCACACTGCCGGCGGCAGCACCGCTGGCCAGCAGCGAACACAGGAACTCCGCGACCGCCGGCACCGGCATGCCGGCAGCGTCGATCACCGCCACCCCGGGCAAGCCGTCGACTACCCGGATCCCACCGAGCGCGGCAACCGTCAACCCCGTCACGTCCCGCGACGGGTCGCTCTCTCCTGCCCTCGTCACAGCGACGCCCCTCCATGTTGATGAGGAGCCCAGCCCAGCAGTCAGCGACCCCGCCGAAGCGCAAGGTAACGCGCCCCGGCGAGTCCGCTGCGCACGAGCCGGACGGGCACGCTCACCGACCCGACTTGGTGCGGTCAATAGGTCGTGGGCCAGGGTCTTCACGGCGTGGGCCTCGTCGACGTCCCCGCGGACCCGCACCATCCGGCGGGTCGGGTCGGTGTAGCCGTTGGCGCCGGCGCAGCCACCGCGCTCCAGGGCGTAGCCGTGTCCGGTCACCTGGCCGACCAGGTCGTTCCACAGCCCGGCCGGGGCCTGCCCACTCAGCAGCACCGGCGCGACGTCGGGCAGCGGGTCGCCCTCGGTCGCGGTGATGTCGAACACGTGCACCACCCGGAACCCCCGCAGCTGCTTGCCGCTGGCGACCGGTCCCCCGCGCTCGTCCTGGGGCTGCTCGGGGGTGCTGTCGGTCGTGCTGCTCGACGTCTTGGGGCGGTAGGTGCAGGGCGCCAGGATGGCGATGCCCCGCTCCCCCTTACGCACCTGCCGGCCCAGACTCTGCCAGCTGCGGAACCCGGCCACCCGAGTGGCCTGCGGCGACTGCGCGCCGATCAGGAGCAGGTTTCCCACCTCTGTAGCTGTGGAACTTCGCGGCCGTGTCCAGCATCGCCCGCCACCCCTGGGACTCCACCAGCGCGGCGACACCTTCGCTGATCTGCTCGTGCAGTGCGGCGAGCTTGTCCTGCCCGGCGGTGGTGCTGGCTGTGTTGCCGGTGGTTTTGGTGGTGCTCATCCGGAGCCTCCCTGTCCCGTCCCGACCAGCGGGTGCGGGTGGGCCGGTGTCCCCCGGCCTTGAGGGCGGTGGGTCCACCCACCGCCGCAAAGCCGCCCGCAGGGGTCGCAGCGGCTCGCCGGGCAAGGGAACGAGCCCAAGAAGCTTCCCGCGCAGCGCTTGAGGAAGGATCTTGGGCGCCCTTGCCTGGGGAGGAGCGGCCCCGCACAATCCGGGGGGCAGCCTGCAACAAGGACAGCCGGCCGAAGGCCGTCCGTACCGACCCCGTAGGGGCCGGGCTGTGACGTGCGCTGGTTCTGCGCATCTACGCGGGCCTGTACCGGCTTCAGGCTGAAGAAGCTCACGCACGTGAGTGATAAGACCAGGGCCGGTCGGTTGCGTCGGGATAGAAGTAGCGTTCGAGCTGCATCTGGTCCGGCTCGCCGGTGTACCGGCCGTAGCGGCGGTGCTCTGCACCGCGCTGAGGAACCCCTCGCCGGCCCGCCCGGGTGACCCCGGCATCAGCCCCCCTGCGCGGCTCCTGGGCTAGCGCGAAGGTACTGGTAGACGGTCTCGCGGCTGACGCCGAACTCGCGGGCCAGCTTCGCCTTGGGGGTGCCGTCAGCGACCCGCTGGCGCAGCTGGGCGACCTGCTCGGCATCTAGGGCTCGGGCGCGGCCGCGGTAGGCGCCGCGCTGGCGGGCCAGCGCAATGCCCTCGCGCTGGCGCTCCCGAATCAGTGAGCGTTCGAACTCGGCGAACGCCCCCATCACCGACAGCAGCAACGTCGCCATCGCCGTGTCATCGCCGGTGAAGGTCAGCTGCTCCTTGGCGAACTGCACCCGCACTCCCCGGGCCGTGAGCGTGCGGACCAGAGCGCGCAAGTCATCCAGGTTGCGGGCGAGACGGTCCATCGAGTGCACCAACACCGTGTCACCGTCGCGGACGAACGCCAGCATCGCCTCCAGCTGCGGCCGGGCGGTGCTCCGGCCCGAGGCGCTGTCAGTGAACACCCGGTCCAGCGCGACACCGTCGAGCTGCCGGTCGGCGTTCTGGTCCAGGCCACTGACCCGGGTATAGCCAACCCGCTGCCCGCTCATAAACCTCCCCTGGCCAAGACTGTCTGGAAAGACCCTAGACCCGCAGGGACAAGTGTCCATCAGGCCGCACTACCGTCCTAACCTGACGCTCCTGCCCGTCCGGCTTCTGACGTCAGCTGGGGTACACGCCAACCGACGCACTCAGGGAGGCGCGATCCGGCAGCACTACTACTTTGACCTCAAACGCATGGGCGCGGGCCACTACCGGGCCAGAACGGCGGTCGCGAACTCAACGAGCGCTCGGGCCTGGCGCATCGCGATCTTCAGCTCCGTCGTCGTTATGTGGATGACGCCGTAGTGCGCCCCGTCCTTGAGATCGAGGAGGCGATCGAGGTGTACCGACGCTTCAGGACCGCCGGGCAGGACCTGGGCGAGCAGCTCCACGGCCTGCTTGTGATCCTGCCCTCGGCTGCGCCGGCCCAGCGCCGCGCAGCAGCCAGCGTCCGTCGCTGCGATGCCGGCCAGGACCGCGACAGCGGCGGCGACGCTCGCCGATGCCGGGATAGCGTCGCTCTCGCTGGCGACAAGGTCGGCGACCTCCACCGACTTCTGTGACTGCGCCAGCTGTGACTTGCAGCGGTAAGTGGCGCGCTTCTCTCAGCGCTATGTGGCCGGTCAACTGACGATCCGGCCGTGATCTTGTCCGTGAGGGGATCGGCTTGCGGGACGCACGTCGAGCAGCTAGTAACCGGCCTTAGCCGCCCTGTGGATAACCCCGCACTACCGTCGCTCGGCATGGCAGTGGATGAGGCGCTAGAGGGCTACGCCCTGCATCCCGGAACACCAACCGCGACGGACTACTTGCGCCTGCGGGAGGACTCCGGTCTTACCCCTCGCACCCAGGAGCAGGCCGTCCTTGCTCTGCCTGGCAGTTGGGCCGCATGCCACGTCGTCGACGTTGCGAGCGGCATGACGGTAGGGATGGGCCGACTGATCGGCGACGGCGGGTGGTACTTCCATGTCGTGGACATAGCCGTCCTCCCCGCCCACCAGCGCCGGGGCATCGGCAACTGGGTGCTGAGCTGGCTGCTCGACCAGGTCCGCGAAGCTGCCCCACCAGATGCCTTCGTGTCGCTCATGGCAGACCCGCCTGGACGACGCCTGTATGCGCGGCACGGGTTCACGGAGAGGCGGGATCTGTCCATCGGCATGGCGATGTGGCTGCATCATGACGACAGCGCGACGAGCCCGTAGGTCGGGGCGCATCGTGCCGTCGTTCCCGAACGGTGAGAACCGGCCCTACCCTGGCGTCGTGAATAGCCGCCGCTCCGACATCCGAGTCGTGTGCGGCGTCGTGGCACGCAACGGTGCAGATGAGCTGCTGCTGATGCGACGAGCCGATGAGGGAACGTGGGGCTTGCCCGGTGGGGGCGTCGAGCCGGGTGAGACCTGGGAGCTCGCCGCCAAGCGGGAATGCTTGGAGGAGACGGGCTGGACCGTCCGCGTGACCGGGGTCCTGGGCGTGTACAGCGACCCCGAGACGCAGACGCACACCTACCCGAGCGGCGAGCGAGTCCACCTCGTCGGGGTTGTGTTCACCGCTGACGCAGAGTTCGCAGACGGACCCCGTGATGCCGAGGCAACCGAGGTGCGGTTCTTTCCGGTAGGGGACCTACCCGAGCCGTTGTTCGAACCTGACCGGCCAGTCCTGGCCGACTACGTTTCTCGCCGAGCCACGCCGGTCATCGGATAGGTGCCGCTACCTGCCCGCGGGACCGGGCGAACGGTAGGTACCGCTCAGCGACGTCCCGGTTGTCGTTCCCCTTGTGACACAAGATCGCAGTGGGCAAGCAGTCGCCAATCGATGTCCGCTGGGCGGTCCGGTCGCCTGCTGGGCGTCATCTTCGGACAGCCCCTTGAGGCTGATAGCCGGCCTTACCTGCACCTCAGCGGGCCGACACTATGGCCGTATGGACGACCGCTTGCACCTCCGCCTCGCGCCCCTCGATCTGCACAACTGGCGTGCGTCACTGGCTGTGAAGGTCTTGGCCGATCAACTCCGGTTTGTCGCTGGCTACCAGCCCGTGGCTCTCGTCATCCTTGCCAAGTCGTACGTCCGGCCCGGCGACCTTGACTGGGAGCCGCTCGCTCTGACCTTCAAGGGTTCCGTCGTCGGAGTCGTTGCGCTGGCTCACTCGCTTACGCGGACAGAGTTGCTTCACCTAGCCATAGATGCGCGGACCCAGGGGCGCGGCCTTGGATCAGCGGCAATGGCACTCGTCCTGACTCACATCTCTGAAACTCGTCCGGGTTGTGAGGAGGTCTCGCTGACGGTCCACCCCGAAAACGAACGTGGACAGCGTCTCTACCGGCGTTCCGGTTTTCTGCCGAACGGGCAGGTGCGCGACGGCGAGCCGGTCTGACTGCTGGACCTCCAGCGCGGCGGGATGCCCTCCGGCAGCAGTTGCAAGTAGGTGCCGGTAGTCGATCGTCCTGTGGGACAGCGTTGCGCATGCCCGGGCCGCGTCCAGACCCACGAGTTCACCGTCCCTGCTCGTCATGCGCGGATAGGGTCGCCTGGTGCCGACGATCAGTGAGCGGGTCAACAGAGGCCGCTTCGTCTCCATCGAACTGCTGCCGCCCCGTACACCCGCGGGTGAAGAAGCGCTCGCCGCCGCCGTCCAGGAGCTCGCGCCCCTGAACCCGGCCTTCGTCGCGGTGACCTACGGCGCCAACGGCTCGGACCGCGGCCTTACCGAGGCACTCGTCGAACAGCTCGCCGGCTCCGAGGCACTACCGCTGCCGCACCTGACCTGCGCAGCCCACCGCCGCGCCGAGCTGGTCACCCTGATCGAGCGATACCGCCGCGTCGGGGTCGAGAACCTGCTCGCGTTGCACGGCGACCCACCGCTGGCGGCTACCGAAGTCCTCCCCGAGGGGGAGCTGCGCTACGCGCTGGACCTCGTGCACCTGGCGCGTGAGCACGGCATGCGCTGCGTCGGCGTGGCCGTACATCCCGAGGGCCACCCCGCCGCCCCCTCGCCCAAGGCCGACCTCGCGCACCAGGCGACCAAGTTGCGAGAGGCCGACTTCGCGCTCACACAGTTCATCAACCGCGCCGAGGACTACCACCGTTTCGTCGATGCCATGGCCAGCCGCGGCGTCACTACCCCGGTCATCCCTGGTCTGCGGATCATCAGCAACGTCCGCCAGGCCCAGCGCATGGCTGCTATGTCCGGCGCCCCCGTCCCCGTCGACCTGCTCGGCCGGCTCCGCACCGTCGGCGGCGATGCCGAGGCCGGCCGGCGGGTCGGTGTGGATTACACGCTGCGTGTCTGCCAGGCCCTCCTCGACGGCGGCGCGCCGGGACTGCACTTCTACACAATGAACCGGGCGGTTAGCACCCTGGAGGTCTGCGCAGCGCTCGGATGGACCACCACGGCCCAGCCCGCCTAGTAGTCCCCGCAATCACCTGCTCCACAAGCGAGCGCACCGGCATGCCGTTCACACCGCGTGAAGACTGTGCCGTAAGCGGAACGTCTAGCGAGACGCCGTCCCGCTGGACGTTCCCCTACCGGACGGCCTGACCGTCCCGCTGCACTGGCTACCGGGACTTGCCCTCGTGCCGGGTGGCCGGCCTAGCGTCAGTGCCGATCTACTTGATTCGACGCCCGTCATCGACGAGTGCCTCGTTGTAGTGGAGTTCGCCGTCCGTCCCGACGAGGCGGAACCCGGCGCGGATGAGGGTCCGCTGCGAAGCGATGTTGTCCAGAGTCGTGTCGGCGATGACCTTGGACAGTCCGTGGTCAGCGGCGACCCTCAGCACCGCGCCGACCGCCTCGGCGGCGTAGCCGTGGCCGCGGGCCGACGGAGCGAGCCCGTAGCCGATCTCGACGCAGCCGCCGTCGGGTTGGCCCTTGAAGCCGATCCCCCCGACGGCCCGTCCGTCCACAAGGAGGCTGATTCGGTAGTAGCCGAACGGCCGTTGCTCCGCGTGCTCAGCGGTGGCCCGGAGAAGGGCCCCGACCGCGCCAACGTCGCCCTCGAACGGGAAGTCGTCCGCCCAAAGGTCAGCGGGTCCCGCCGTCCGGGCGGCGATGCGTTCTCCCTCTGCGGCGTCGATCGGGTGCAGATGCAGGCGCACTGTCCGTATGTCGGTCACGACGCGAGCGAAGCAGGCCGCACCGAAAGGTGCCATCGCGTTTCGCCGCGGCCGTCCCGGGCGGCTGGATCCGTAAGACGCCCGCGGCTTGCTCGGCGGCGGCCTCCGTGAGGGCCCAGGGCGGCGGCAGCCCCTCGGGCGGCGCCGGTGCCGCCCGTGGAGTTACACCCACCGCGCCTGGCCGTCATGACTCAGCAGGACCAACATCGGGGACGTGTCACCGCGGCGAGCGACGTGGGTGCAGCACGACGTATGCGCGCTAGAGGCTGCCACCCTGCGCCGTTCCGTTGACGGTTCCGCTACCGGGAACCTTGAGTGTGCCGCTCAGTGATCGCCTGAGGGGGCCGTTCGTGGCTTTACTGTGCCGCTTGACGTTGGGCGTAGTGGTGTCGAGCGGGAGGACGACTTGCGCGGTGGAGGACCTGAGCCGACCGTCACATCCGCTCGGGTGCCCCGATTCCGAGCAGGCCGAGGCCCGTCTCGAGCACACCCAGTGCGAGCCTGCACAGCGCAAGCCGTCCGGTGCGCGTCGGCTCGTCGGCCTTCAGGACGGGGCAGTGCTCGTAGAAGGACGAGAACGACTGGGCCGCGTCGATGAGGTAGGCGCAGAGCCGGTGGGGTTCCAGCGTCGTCCCGACCCCCTGAAGGACATCCCCGAAGCGGAGCAGCGTCAGCGCGAGCGCCCGCTCTTCGGGTGCGGTCACTGACACAGGGCCGATTGGTGACGCACCTGCCCTGCGCAGGATCGAGCGGATGCGCGTTACTGCGTACTGCAGGTAGGGGCCGGTACTACCGGTCAGGGCAGTCATGCGGTCGTCGAACACGTACTCGCTGTCGTGGGCCACCGACAGGTCGGCGAACTTCACCGCGCCGATGCCGACTTGCGGGGCAATGCCCGCGCGCGTCTGCTCGTCGAGGTCAGGGCGTGCGTCATCCAGAACGAGCCGTGCCTTAGCGACCGCCTCGTCCAGCAGCGCCATCAGGCGAAGGGGCGCGCCCTGCCGGGTCTTGAGGATCTTGCGGTCCTCGCCGAGGACGTAGCCGATCTGCACGTGCACGGGCGTCACGCGGTCCGGCAGCCACCCCGCAAGGCGCGCCGTTTCCCACACCATCTTCAGGTGCAATGCCTGCGGAGCTCCGACGACGTAGAGGGCTCGGTCTGCCCGGAGCACCTCGACGCGGTGGCGGATGGTCGCCAGGTCGGTGGTGGCGTAGCCGTAGCCGCCGTCGGACTTGCGGATGATCAGTGGCACGGGCCTGCCTTCGCGCCCGGTGTAGCCGTCGAGGAACACGCAAAGGGCGCCGTCGCTCATCGTCGCGAGGCCCTTCGCCTCCAGGTCGTCGCAGACCCCCCGCAGCAGGTTGTTGTACGTCGACTCGCCGGCGAGGTCGTCGTCGGTCAGGGTCACGCCCAACTGCTGGTAGATGTGGTTGAAGTAGCGCTTGGACAACTCCACCAGCTCGCCCCAAAACCGCCGGGTTGCTGGGTCCCCGGCCTGCAGCGCCACCACACGCGCGCGGGCCCGAACAGCAAAGGACTCGTCGGAGTCGAACTTGCCGCGCGCCGCCTGGTAGAAGGCGTTGGGGTCGGTGGTGACCAGCCGCGCGTCGTCGCTGTGCTCGCCCACGTCCAGCAGGTGCTCGATGAGCATCCCGAAAGGGGTGCCCCAGTCACCGACGTGGTTCTGCCACACGACCCGGTGGCCGAGGTGCTCCAGGACCCGCACCAGGGCGTCGCCGACCGCGGTCGTGCGCAGATGACCGACGTGCATCTCCTTGGCGACGTTGGGCGCCGAGTAGTCGACCGGGATGCACTCAGCCGGTAGTTGCGGGACGCCCAGCCGGCCATCCATGGCCATCGCGCTCGCCTGGTCGGCGATCCACGCATCGTCCAGCACAAAGTTGATGAAGCCCGGGCCGCTGACCTTGGCCGACGAGCAGATCCCGCCGAGGTCGAGGTGCTCCGCTACCCGCGCAGCGGCCTCGCGCGGCGCCAGGCCAACCCGCTTGGCCAGCGCGAGCGCCGCGTTGGCCTGTACGTCGCCGAACTGGCTCGGACGCAACACAGGTCCTCATCGCGGAAGTCGTCCCCAAAGGCAGCATGCACCGCGCCGGCGACGATCGGCGTGAGCACGCGCGAGGGGGAGGACATGCCCCGAGCCTAGAAGCGCAGCGGTCCACCCGCGGAACCGCACCTAGCAGGGCTCGGCGCACAAAGCGTCACAATGAGGCTGCCCGCGACCTAGGACGTGTGACACTCCCAGGCGCATGTCCCCCTGCAATCCTGCTGCTTGACATTCAGACGACAGCGTTAGCTGCCGCGTGTCCCGCGGCGGGTGTCCGCTTGACGTTCGGCTGCTGGAACAAGCTGCGGGTCCCACATGGCAATCTCCTCGGCGAGTAACCGCCCCCGTTATGTGCCGCTGTCGGTGCTCAGCACGGCGAAGGCATGCGGTAGGAAGGCGCCATGCCTCTCATGGTCGAGCGCTTTGATGCTCGCGGCTGGGTGGACGAGCAGCTCGAGGCACCGTTCGGCGGCGGGTTCCCGGCGTTCATCTCAGCCGACTCGGTCGCAGCGGTCTACATGCCCAGAGTTCGGACGTGCTTCCCGGAGTTGAACATCCTGCTTGTCGACGAGCAGGACCAGCCGGTCGCGTGGGGATGGGGGGTGCCGATCCGCTGGACCGGCGAGCTCACGAACCTGCCGTCGGGCTTCACCGACACCGTCCGGCGGGCAGTCGAGCATCATGGCACCTCGACCGACACCTTCGTAATCTGCGGAGGGATCGTCGATCAGACCCGCACGCGGGAAGGGCTGGCAAGGACGTTGGTCGCGGCGCTCCGCGACCTGCCGGCGGCAGCCGACCTGCCCCGAGTCATCGCACCGGTTCGTCCGACCCTCAAGTCCAATTATCCGCTGACGCCTATCGAGACGTACGCCAGTTGGACCCGTGCGGACGGCGCGCCGCTGGACCCCTGGTTGCGCACCCACGCGCGGCTGGGCGGCCGCATCATTGCGACTGCTCCGCACTCCCAGACCATGACCGGCACCATCGAGCAGTGGCAGGAGTGGACCGGGCTGCAGCTCCCCTCCACCGGGCAGTACGTCATCCCGGACGGCCTGACTCCGCTGTACGTAGACCATGAGCTCGACCTAGGCACCTACACGGAACCAAACGGCTGGGTGCAGCACCGGTAGACGTTCCGCTTGCGGGACTGCCGAATGTGGCGAGGGCTCAGCGTTGGCTTGCTCAGCAGCCACGAGGAATCCCGCTCTGGAGCGGCTCTACGGTGGCCGTACATCAGCCGCTGCCCGGACGGAGCGACCACCATGACTGACCAGCAGCAGACACTGACGGCGACGCAGGTGCGCGAGGCGGGCATCGACGACTGGCGACAGATCCTCGGCCGGATCAAAGCCCGGTTCCGGACCGGTGACTTCGCTACCGGGTTGGCGCTGGTGAACAAGATCGGTGAGGCTGCTGAGGCCGCTAATTACTATCTCGACGTCACGCTTAGCGATACCGACGTGATCGTCGCGCTGTCGAGCCGCGACGTGCACGGCATCACCCGTCAGGAGGTCGGATTGGCGCAACAGATCAGCGGCCGCGCCGCGGACCTCGGGGTCGAGGCTGACGTCCGGGCTTGACTCAACTGGAGTTGGGACTCGACACCGCCGTGGGGAAACATCTGGCACCGTTCTACGCAGCTCTGTTCGGCGCGAGAATTATCCGAGGTGAACCCGTCGACGCCAGTGGGCAGGTGCCGACCGTGTGGTGGCAAGACCCGCACGAGACCGACGAGGCTTCGGCGCTCCCCGGGCAGCAGTTTCAGCAGCGCTGGCACTTCGACGTTTGGGTACCTCACGACGAGGCCGAGCATCGACTTCAGGCTGTGCTTGACGCCGGGGGACGCCTGGTGAGCGACGCGGCGGCGCCGACGTACTGGGTGATCGAGACGCCGACGGTAACCGGTCCTGCATCTGCACACCGTCTGGGCGCTGACGCCAGCGGCGGCGCGCCCAGCCGCTACCACTGAGCCACCGTCCCGGTTGCGGTTCCGCAACCGGACGCTGCCGGTGGCCGAGGGCTGGGGCTACCGTCGCCCGGTGTGAAGCCTGAGCGCCGGGACGTGCTGCTGCAACCGGTGACGCCGGACAACGTGCGCCAGGTCTGCGACCTGCGGGTGGCCTCCTCTCAGGAGAGGTTCGTGAGCTCGGCTGCGGTTTCGCTGGCTGAGGCGTACGTGCACTCACAGGCGTGGTGCCGGGCGGTGTACGCCCTGGAGGACGGTCTCGTCGGCTTCGTCATGCTGCACGACACGCAGGACCAGCCCGGTTACATGCTCTGGCGGTTGCTGATCGACGAGCGGTACCAAGGCCGCGGCCACGGGCGCGAAGCCGTCGTGCACGTCGTGGACTACGTCAAGACCCGACCGGGGGCCGTGGTGCTGAAGGTGGGCGCGCGCCAAGGTGAAGGGTCACCGCGCCCCTTCTACGAGTCGCTCGGCTTTGTCCAGACCGGCGACGTGATCGACGGCGACGAGGACGTGCTGACCTTCGACCTGCGTCAGGAGGTAGCCGGTCGGTGCCGGTAGCCGATTTGTCAGTCGGACGGCGTCCCGCTGGCCGTTCGGGTACCGGGACTGCTCAGGAGCGTGGGTACCGGCCTTCTTGGCGGTTCAGGAGAGGCGAAGGGCTGTCGCTACCTGATCTGTCTCGTCCGACCTGGCGAGAGCAAGAATCGCAGCGACCTCAACACCCCCCGAGAAGCGCCTCGATGTCGGTGTTGTGCCCAGTAGGCCCGACGGTCATCTGCTACGGCTGCAGTTTTATGCGACGGTGTGGATCCCCTCGGATGCTGTGGTCCGCTCATGCTTCATATCTGGACTATCGCGCAGTCCGACGGGTGACTTGACCGTCAACGGACGCCAGCGTGTAGGCGCGTGGTTAAGGTCTGCGCGTGCCCAGCGAGATGACCGTGAAGCTCACGCCGGAGTCCGAGCGTGAGGCGTTGGAGAACGTGCTCGAAGCCCAGCGCATCGGGCTGATCCGAAAGGTCGAAGGGGTCAGCGACGAACTGGCGCGCCGGGCGCCTACCGCGAGTTCGCTGTCGCTCCTCGGCCTCATCAAGCACGCCGCAACGTGGGAGCAACGCTGGTTTCAGGTGGCTATGGCCGGACGGCAATTGCCAGACGGGTGGCCCGAGGTCATGCCTGAACCGCGCGATGCCAAGCTCATGGTCAGTGAGAGCGACACCGTGTCGCACTGGATCGCGGTCTACCGCGAGCAGATCGAAGCGTCGAACTAGATCATCGCCGCGATGGACCTCGACGCTCCCTGCACGCGCCCGGACCTCATCGAGTGCAACCTGCGCTACGTCCTGCTCCACATGATCGAGGAAACCGCCCGCCACGCCGGCCACGCAGACATCATCCGCGAGACCCTCGACGGTGCACAAGGCATCTGAGCAGCCGCTGGCCGCCGATGATTGCCATTCCCTACGCGCGCTTCTGCCGCATGGCGGCCGGGTCACATCGGAGCCGTGACGGCGACTGTGGCGGCCGCCGGCTCTGAGGCCTGTGTCGGTAGAAAAGCGTCGCTACCCACCTCAGCGAACATCCGCTTCTCCCGCGGGTCGTGTCCTGGCCAACATCATCGATGAAGGGAGGCGAAAAGCTGGCGTTACTCCTCTGCTCGTCTGTACTGACGGATAACGCTCCTACGCCGGACCGGCTACCACCCTGTACCCCTCAGCATCAGGTGCGAAGTCGCTGTCTGCGATCCCGAGTCCGACACCCTGAAGTTCCGCGACTAGATCGTCGTATCGGTACGGCCACAAGGATAAACGCTCTGCATTCGTGCGTACGGAACCGTCGGGCTCAATCCGGGCGACCGCGATCTCAAGGTGATGCTGCTGCTCCCAGAGGTGCTCGATCTGCCACGAGTAGACAACCAGCGCGTCGTGGCCACGGCGGTTCACCAACCGATCCCAGACGTCTACCCGAGTGCCGCCAGCACGAACGATTTCCCAATTTCGAGACGTGAGAACCAACCGCCCCTGTGGCTTCAGGAGACAAGACATCGCCCTCAACGCGGCCATGCGACCGGACGCACCGCGAGCGTGGCAGAGCGAGTTTCCGACGCAGACCACTAAGTCGAACGAGGACGGAGCCAGGTGGTCTGGCAGGTCATCCCAAGCGAGCCTCAGCGCCTGGAGCAAGACCCCCCGCTCGTCAGCGAGTTCCTGCGTCCGAAGGATCATTCCCGCGCTCGCGTCGGTGGCAACAACGTCCAGGCCCTGGAGGGCGAGGCCGACTGCGAGCTGGCCAGTCCCGCATGAGCAGTCGAGAACACGCGCGTTCGAAGGCAAAGAGTCGACCACGTCACTAAGCGCCGCGACCGAGCCCTCCGGCGTCAACTTGGCATCGGGGATTAACCACTCGTACACGTCGGGCAAGTCCTCGTACTGGGACACGCACCACCTCGTCTCCGGCCCCGCAGCGCGACGGGCCACGTCTGGGGGTCCGAGGATAGGGCCGGTTCTTCGCTGCCTCGCCGTGACGAACCCGGCCGCCGACGACCTCGTGTAGCGCGTGCTCACGCGGCCCGACTTCAAGGGAGGTCTGTCGATCACTGCAGCCACTCCCCGTTGGCCCATGCCGATGCTGCCTTCTCCACCCGGCGGCCACCAAGCAGCGTGCACGTCAGCGACCCGCCGCTGAGCTGCGGCTTTCGGCGGATCGCGCGAACTGCCGCCGCCACTTCGCCAAGCTCCGCTTTCGCGTGGCAACAACCGCGACAAGCGCAGCCAGCTCCACACCAGCGAGGCTGTACCCGTACCCGTCGTAGCCATGGCTAAGAAATAGCCAGCTTGCGTAGCTGGCAACTGCAAGATTGGACAGCAGGCAACCAAAGTAGAAGGCTACAAAAAGCTGAAAGCGGCGCATAACGTTCCCCCTTCTCCGGGCCGAGCCGACAGGCGGCTGGTTGGGTGCCGGGGAGCCTGACCTGCGCCTGGCTCAGGATGACACGGGCCCGCCTTCCGCATGCCCTTCGACGTCGTGTAGCGCCTGTTCT
>JAABUU010005359.1_pt1 | contig 14442 bp, 15 predicted proteins | sample 5559301 | NCBI WGS metagenome assembly JAABUU01 (sample SAMN10711884, study PRJNA513360) | rock metagenome | isolation source: Antarctica rocks | place: Antarctica: Victoria Land, Richard Nunatak white | reverse complement strand
GGGGTTGGGGCGGGGATGCCGGTGGGGGGACGGGGGCTTAGTGTGGGGCGGGATGGGGAGGTGGTTGTTAGGGTTGGGAGGAGGGGTGGCGGGGGGAGGAGGAGAGGGGGCGTGTGAAGGGGTGAGCATATGGCAGGAGCAAGCGTTAGGAGGGGGTGGGGTATCTTGTCGGGTGGAGATTGGGAGGGGGTTGGGGTTGGGGTTGGGGTCTGTGCATGCAATAGAGGGACGTGGATGCATCCATACCTGCCGGGTGGCAGGGCGGCGCATTTTTGGTTCTCGGCGCTTTTTCCAATATCGAAGATTGTCTTCTCTCGTTTTTCTCCTCCTTCTATTTCTAAACCGGTGCAGGATAGAGAACCAAACGTATGGCTGTCGCTATGGATGACATGGTCCAGAAAAACAATGTACCGTGGGGTGGATCTTCACACACGCAGTCCGTGCCATCAACACGGACCGTGTTGCAAAGTCGTGGCTGTTACCAATAACCCATAACCAATACCACTAGAAGAGGGGGCAACCCGTATTTCATATTTACAACACCCGCCACCTAGCACCAACGCCACCACGAAGACGGAATGGATACCATCAGTCGTCAAAACCCCGCAACGAGCATCAACCCGTACCCGACACTGACGACGACAGCAAACGTCATGATGCTAGCCGGGATGCCTCTGGACAAGAAATGCCGGACGCGGAGGTAGCGCTGGCCCGTTTGTGGGTCTTCCATCATCACGGCGGCTATTTCGCGAAGTCGGGTCAGCTGCGGTTCAGGGTCCTTAAGGCAGAGCAGGCAGGCCAAGGGAGTATAGGAAGGGAGAGACAGGGAAGGGAAATACATACTCATATTCGGAAAGCCACTAGTCGGCAAGCCCATAGCAGCCGAGCACATAAGGGCGCTACCCATAACAAGGAGATTCGGATGAGGATTCGGCATCGCCTCGCCGACGGAGCGAACGAGCGGAAGAACGATAAGCGCAGCAACGGTATGGGAGATGAACGTCGCGACGACCAGAATAAGCGCCGCGAAAACAACAAGCACAGCATAGAGATCCAACCCCTGAACGCGAGCGGTGATAGCCTGGGCGATAGTATGCAGAAGACCCGACGACGCAACAGCGCGACCGAGCGCGAGCCCGCCGGCAGCGAGGAGGATGATGGTCCAGAGGAAGTTATTGAAGTCCTCCTTAGTAAGAATACCAGTACCGAAAAACAGCGCGATGGGAAGGATGGCGACGACGCCCATGTCGCCGAAGACGCCTTCGAGCTGGTGCGTGACGCACCACAGTGCGATGGTGGCGAGCGTGACGCCGCTGATGAACCATTGCACGCCGGTGAAGCGGTCTTTCATGGGGCGGATGGGGACGATGGTCGTGCCTTTGCCGGGCTGGAAGGTGAGGAGGAGGAGCACCCAGATCAGGAGGATGGAGATGATGCAGACGGGGAGCGCGACGAAGAACCATGCTACCCAGCTGGGTTCGGGGGACATGTTTTGCAGGGCGATGATGTTTTGCGGAGAGGCGATGGGGGAGGCGGCGCCGCCGATGTTGGAGGCTAGGGCGATGCCGAGGATGAGGGCTTTGGTGAAGCGGGAGTCGGAGGGGAGGTTGCGGAGCATGGGCTGCGCGGGTAGAGGTTAGCTGCCAAGTGGGGAATGCACGGCTGGTTGCTCGACTTACTTGGATGAGGGAAAAGCACAGAACAGGAGCTGCGACGTTGCTGATCCACATACTTGCTATCATCGCGACGAACATGTTGGTGAGGAGGACTGTTCGCGGTCTCGTTCCGGCTTTGCTGAGGACGAAAGTAGCCATGAGCTTGGCTATGTGATACTTTGACAGAGCTGCAGCTATCGTAAAGCCACCGAGTAGTAGCATGATGACCGGCGTCCACATGGCCGCGAACACATAATGAGCCGCATCCTGTGGGTTCAGTCGATTATGTGGCTTTTGATCCGAGCGGACAACTTGCAGTACGACCGCAAGGAAAGGTATAAGTAAAGACGTCACGAATAAGGGTATGACCTGCGACCGAGGTCTTAGCTTGTATCGGTAGAGGAAGCGTTTGTGATTTTACCTCCGTTGCCCACAACAGACTGACAAACACCAGCATAGCCAGGCAATTCTGCTGCTCCGGCTTCTTCATTATTGGCACAACCAATAACACGACAAATATAGCCACGATTCCTATCAACGCGAAAAAGGTAGAACTGAACAGCCACTTCGGACATACAAGCCGCCCAACTGGCGTGACGAGCTCTTTCATGCCCATCTCATCCGTATCATCTCCCTGCAGCCTCGCTTTCGAGGGATCATGGTCGCCACCGAGCAGGGTCCGACGCAGACCCAAATTTGCAGCTTGCGCTTTCCGCTCAATTCCAATCATCTCCCGCCAGACCGTGTTTCTTTCCCACACGACATGCTCTCTGAGATGTAATCTCAACTCTCGCTTTGCGGTGGGCATGTCTCCTTTCGTAACGACATCCGCATAAGCCTTTTCTATCTTCGCGATATTCTCGTCCAGATGCTGAATGGTCGATTTCTGGAAAGGATAGGCTGTGCCGACGCGTTGCTCGATATAGGCGTTCTTGAGATCTCGATTGAGTATTTTATCAAACTTCTTCAACGCCTTCGAAAAGCCGGTTTTGTTCAACTGGATGAACGATTTCAACTCGCACAAGCTCACGTATAGGCTAATGGTCCGCTTTTTGAGCGTGATTCCGGAATCATACAGCGCGGAAAAAACATGCTCGCTGTATTCGTCGTAGGCTTGACTTCCCCTTCTCCTTGAAGGCGGAAGTTCTCGGGAGCTTCGCATATCATCCAAATCCTGGCTGGCAGTCAAGTCCACCGTCTTACTTCGCTGCTTCACTCCCCTGCCCTTATTCAGAGCAGCTCGCTCATCCGCATCATCGTCACTGTCCGCGTCTTCATCGGCCTCGTCTATCGACCCGCTCAGCATACTTGTGCGCCGTGATTTTCCGAAGCCAAAGTTTCGAAATATGCTGCCCTGTCGTGCGCGTCCGCTTCTGTTCATTCCCCGACTGCCTGGTGGCCCATCCGTCTGCTCGGATTCTACCCCGGCCTGCTCAGCATGGAAATCCACCTCTTCTTTGAGTAAAGTGGTCACTTCGCCGTATATCTCGAGCTCTTTCAGTTGATAGAAGCTACAGATATTCTCGAGCTCGGCGTCGAGGGCGCGCTTGAAGACAGCGTCAACATCGCCGGCGGAGCCATGGAGGAGTGGCGAAGCTTCCACATCCCGAGTTGGTGGAGCCGAGGACTGGTTTATATTCTTCTCAAGGGTGTAGATGCTGCGTAAACCGAGATCCGCAGTTAGCCAACCGTCTTCGGAAGTGCAGGAAAGGCGGAGCAAGCGATGCGCCGCACAAGAGCAACGAAGGGGTGTTAAGAGAGCGCAATCCCGGTGTGACTTACAGCTTCTTGAGATTGCTGTAAGAGATGTAATGGCTGCTCCAGTCCGGCACCGCATTGAACTGTATGCTGTGCGAGAACTTCATTTCGTCTTCCTCAAGCAGGTGACGGAGCTTGCGCTCCGCCTTTTCAGCTCTCCTGAGTTCGTGCGCTTGTGTCTCCTGGTTAGCTTTGGTGATCAGGCTATCAAGCTCGATGCTGTTGCCGGTTTCATTCAGGGAAGCAACATCCTCCCGTTGCGCTTTGGAGGAAGGCAGTGTATCTGCTTGGCGTTTGAATTGGCGTGAAGCCTGTGCGCTTGGTTGAGAGGCTCCACCGACATGTAAGGTGGCGCTGGAGACTGCGAAGGTATCATCTGACGCGAATAGACCTACCTAATCCTTATGATGTGGGAGCGTACCTTACCTTAGCTCAGCTGAGAGAGAGTTAGTTAGCGCATATCTAAGTCCGATAAGGCTGATTAATAAGTTATGTACTGATGCACGGTATTTTCCGCTGCATCTTACACTTAGCTTTCCATTCACGTGACTGTGACTTGCATTAGAAACCTGCAGGTGCTGTATTGGGGTTACTATAAATAGCTTCTGTAAGTTACAGTACTTCCTTTTCTATTTCTGCTTCTGCCGGTCCGCAAGAATGGCAACCCTGCTCAATAATTCCCAGATCAAACCCTAACCCTAGCACTAGCCTGCTTATTCACCTCATACACCCTGCCTTGATGAGTCATGTCGCAAGCATCAATCCTTGATCTACTGTGCCCTAGGCTTTTCTGACTGTCTCCACTGTATCATCAGGAGTTATTTCTGCCGTCTACGGTTGTGTCTTATATGGTTGTTACAGTCTCATACAGCTGTGCTCAATTCTGCTATCAGACTGCAGCAAGCCATGAGGTGTTTCACGGGGGGGCAAAGGTAAGGTAGCACGTTGTGAAGAAGTCGATTTGAAATCAAAAGAGAGCGAGAGCGAGAGCGAGAGCGAGAGCGGGGATGATATCGTATGCTTACAAATGGGGGTTTGGGTTACTTATTCGGCCTCCAGCTACCCTCGACTTCGTTCTTCAAGCAAATCACCATCGACCCATTACACTGACTCTCCCAAAGAATGCGATTGAGCTCATCCGTATTCCACATCTCCACCTTCTACCAAAACAAGTACAAGAATTCCCAAGACATGAACAGCATCACCAAGGTTGCTCTGGCTGGGGTAGGTCAACGTTCATCGATGTCACCCAGCTCGCCGACTCATCCACTCTGCGACGCCCTCCCGAAGACTGACATCAAACTCCCATGCAGGCCACTGGCAACCTCGGCCCACCCATCCTGAAGCAACTCCTCGCCGCTGGCTTCAAAGTTACCGTCCTCACTCGCAAGAGCAGCACCCACCACCTCCCCTCCTCCGTCGCCGCCATCCCGGTTGACTACGACTCCCTCGACTCCCTCACCGACGCCCTCAAAGGCCAAGAGGCCGTCGTCTCCACCCTCGCCTCCGCCGCCATCACCACTCAACTCCTGTTGGTCGAAGCCGCGGCCAAGGCCCGTGTCAGGCGCTTCATCCCCTCCGAGTTTGGTTCCAACACGCTGAACGAGAAGACCCGTGGTCTCCCCGTCATCAAGGACAAAGTTGCGGTCCAGCATGCCCTCGAGAAAGAAGCAGCCTCCGGCGGCATGACCTACACCCTCATATGCTCGGGCCCGTTCCTCGACTGGGGCATCACGGTCGGCTTCATCATGAACCTCAAAGGAAAGAGTATCAGCCTGTTCGACGGCGGCGAGCGCCTCTTCAGCGCCACGTCCATCCCCACGATCGGTAAGGCCGTCGCCGGCGTCCTCACGCACCTCGAGCAAACGAAGGACCGTGCCGTGTACGTGCAAGATACTGCAACGACACTGATGAAGCTGGCGGCTATGGGTAAGAAGGTCGTTGGGGCAGATGGATGGAAGGAGAGTGTTGTGCCTATCGACGAGGTGATCGGGCAAGCCTGGGCCGAGCTGAAGAAGGATAAGCCAGATCCTGAGATTTTCGTATACAACTTTATCAGGGCGGCGATTTGGGGTGAGGGGTATGGGAGTCATTTCCAAAAGCTGGACAATGAGTTGTTGGGCATCGGGGGGATGAGCGACGCTGAAGTCCAAGATCTGGTGAGCAGCCTGGCGAAGTAGGTGTCTGATGCGGGTGAACGCTTGGTCCAGAAAGCCACCGTGCGCGGGGAGGAAGCGTGGCTTTGCCTCGCATGTTTTACATAGCAAAGAATTTTTCATGGACAGCTACCCCACCGACGAGAATATGATGAGATATGTTCCCGTGAACCAGAGAGAAGTATGCATTGTGCTTCAATGAACATCCATTTCCGCAACAAGCTGAAGGAGCGTAATGACATGAGGATCAAGGATGAGGTCAGTATGATTGTGAATCTGACAGAGACCGAAATAGTCTCGGGACAAGAACAGAAAGAGCAGTACACAGAGTATGTAAAAGGTCTCGGTAGCAACTTCAACTGACTTTGGGATGGAAGTCTTTCAAGCACAAGCAAGAGCATGTTAAAATTGACGCAACAGAGGAGGTAGGGGCCTTCGAGGAAAAGATAACCGTGTTCCAGGCGGTGGGTCGTGCCACCATTTTCGTCACACGGGATATGCATTTGAAATCAAGTGTGCCAGATTGTTGCAGAGGGAAGCTGGCAGAGGAAATAGCCGCATTGCTTGGCGCACTGACGGCAGCCGAGGACGCAAGTTGGAGCATCGACGCAAGTGCTGCTGCTGCGGGATGCTTGAGATGAGACTAAACTTCCGACTATCTGAAACCGCTTAGTGACACAACCTCGGAGATTCCTGGCTCTGGCGAACTGAGAGACATGATATTTCAGTCAGCTAAGCTGTTCCGTCTGGGGCAAATACATGGAAGTGCTTCCTGGTCGCAAGATCCAAGATGTGACTACGACCTTCCGGAACTGTCCTCTCAGCTCATATCCAGAAGCCAGAGTGATGATTATGAAGAGATCAAGAACCCAGACTCTTCAGCATCGAGGATCTGATCAGATCCGTCCGGGGTGCTGCGCTCAGACCTCAGACGGTAATCAGTCCAAGCAACACTCTTTACTCCAAGCCAGTGAGCGTGACGAAGACTCTTCAAACAGGCATACATTCCATGATTCCGTCTCTTCCTAGCTATCGTGCCCACGATCCTGGGATACAATTCGGGTGATGCTAATCTGGCAACGGCAACAAATTATGACCAGAGATCCATGAACACTGTCAAGAGCGTATCCGCCCTTGTCAAGGAAGCCGTAAATAATGTCATGGAAGTGCCATACTCATCCTTCTATGAGCCTGAGACTAAGGAAAACCTGCACCTCCTCCTCACTGTTGTTGCTGAGCTTGGATCCCTTCTCTGTAAGCTTATAGACCTTAGTGTTCTGCTGAAACAGTAAGTTGAGTTCCCTGAGCGTCTTGCCGGCGGCTTCGGGGAAGAAGAGGGAGATGATGGAGCACATCCATATTCAGATGGATTCTCAGGGCAGGTTGGCGGCGCTCAATGGCATGATTTCAAGCACCACGAAATTTACACAACCACTTCACTGTGGTCGCGAGGCGGTATCCTTGGGGAGGATCGTTGATCTCGGTGGGCAATTGAGGCCAAGTTAAGCGAGTCCAACGGCGCGATATCGGGATGTTTACGGGTTGCATCCCGCCGCGGAGCTTCAGTACGGTCTCCCTTCCAAGCGGTATCATGACTTTTAAACTGCCTGCCTGATCAATGGCAATGATTGCGTGACAGATCAGTGGATTGCTGCTTCTGAGGATGTGCAGCAAGAGTTGAAAATTCCTCACCGGTTAGCGAGTCTGTTCTTGCATGAGATGGAACGGAAAAACACAAGAAGACATGCGATGGCATTGTTCAAGACACAACTACGGGCAAAGCGTCAGCCATATCAATGTACAAAATGAGCATTCACCGAGTTGGTTGGGTTTTGACTTGTGACGCACGTGACGTGCTGCCCTCATTAGATAGCTAGCGAGGGGGCCTCATGCTTCATCATTACGGTAGGCTCACTGTCAGGCGTATCTTCTCTACACAGTAACTTACAGCGTAACCGGCTGCATATGTCAAGTGCAGAGTTCGTTGCAGCCACTAGCACCCAACTCCCTAAGGTAGTAACTCCAGTAACTAACAAAGGCAGCCGTGTTCAACCCCTGGAAGCAGCTAGGAACTTCAAACGTGGCGTCTGCAGCGGGAATAATTCCAGCGACTCAGCTTAAGCCTCGCAATCAAAATTGACCACACAAGGACCATACAGGTCGCTTGCTCTCACGGAAAGGTCCGTGGGACCAACTCACCTGTCTCCTGATCAAGAACATGACGAATCAGACACACAGCTGTTGGACCAGGGGGGTCCAGATGTCGCCGGATGTGGTATCAAGAGGCGAGCGGGACGTGAGGGCTGCTGGCAAGGCCAGGCTACGCAGGTCACACAAAAAAACCCTCAATTGCATTCACTCCGTCAAAATGATTGATATTCGCCTTCTCGTCCCACCCGTCTTCCATCTCCAAACAGCCGCTGTCTTCATCCCTCAACCTCAACCGACCACATCCACCTCTTCTCCCATCCATAGCATCACCAACCAAACTCTCCAACCATGGACATGCCCATGAAACCCCAACCCAGCGTGCAAACGACCTCGACGCCCGGCCTCGCCCCCACCACCGCCGCCGCTCACGCTGCCCCCGCCGCCAACGCACACGTCGACCACGTCCCGCGCGTGCTGCGCTGGCTGCAGTCCTTCCTGGCCGGCGTCATCGCCGCCCTCAGCATCGGCGCCAACGTCGGCTTCCACGACCTGCTGGCGCGCGACGACCTCGTCGGCGGACAGGGCTACGTCGCTGCTCTTGTTATCCCTGTTGTCGTCGTACGCTGCCCTCATCCTCCTCTTCCCTTCCACTCTTCTCACCTGTCCCCCACTCTTCCCCTCGTCGTCCCGCCCCCCTCTCCCTTCTTCCGCTCTTCCGCTCTTCCCCTTCTCTTCCTCCCCAGCCATCTCGCTAGCCCACCAGCACCCTCTCCAACCTCCCCAACCCCCTGGCACAGCGCAGCGCCGCAATCGATCCCACTAACCCTCTCCCCATCACACAGGCCGTCTACACCGTCATAACGCTGTGCTTCAAACCCGTGCCCGCCCGGCTCGTGGCCGAATACGTCGCCGTCCCGCTGTGGCTGCTCGCTGCCGTCTTCCTGGCTGCCGAGTCGGCTATCGTTATGAATCAGAGCTGCTACTACACCTGCATCTATATCTACGGCGCCGGGCCGAACGCCGGGTGCGCGGCGGCGGGGCTGGGGTTTGTTGAGGTGTAAGTTCTCTTTCTCCTTTTCTCTATATCTTCTTCGTCTTTTATTTCTCCTTCTTCGTCGTCTTGTTGTTCGTCTTTTTTGTTCTTGTAAAGGGACTCGACTGAGGTGTGGATTAGGGGGCTGTTTTGCTACAGTGCCTATCGGGGCCGGCAGGTGAGAAGGGGTGGGGCTGGGAGGGAGTTGGGGGGGACTTATGTTTGATGGCGGGGAGGGGTTAGGAGGGAGGTGGGGGAGAGCTTATGTTCGATAGCGGGGAGGGGTGGGGCCGGGGTGAGGTTGGGTTGGGTTGCTGCAGTCGATGGTGTGGGGATGGCATTGTTGGCTCGTGGCTTTGGGATAGGGTGTAATCAACTCGGTCGTCTGTTTATTCTTGGTGACAGTCCATATGCACAGCAAACATCCTTCAAATCAAGCTGAACCAGAACCGCACGGCGAGGACCTCAGATGAAGCAGTGACTCTGCATTGCGAGATAACAGCAAAGGTAAAGACCGTCAAATGGCATATGTGCCCAAACCAAGCCAAATCAAATAAATCAAATAAAGCAGTTCCGCATGACGCTTGATGACACTTGATGACGCTCACTCACGCTTGACACTGAGCGCAAGGTCTGACAAGTGAAACTCATCAACCAAAACTCATCGACCACGCTTTGTCCAACGACATTGACAGAATCCCAGAAAAGAGTCCAGCTCTTATCACTTATCCAACATTGACTCTGCAGTGATACTCCTGGTCTTGCGTCGAGACTGTACCATCACATGAGGGAACAAGAGCCCACCCCGCTCCCCGCTCCACTCCCACTGCCGATCGTTGCCCATCCCCTCGTCGTCCGTCCGCCAGAGCGCACTGGAGGCGTGGTATAGATGTTTTTATACTTGAAGTCGAACACTTTCTCACCGGTCGCAGGTTTGGCGTTCTTGGTAGGGTTTTCGGAAGCGAGGGAGCGTGGATGGTTCTCGTTCATGCCGGGGGCTGGGTTCGGAGAGCTCGCGCCCAAGGTGACGCCAAGGTGAGCGTTGTTTACGATGGTGCGGCCACTTCCATGACTGATGAATGCTGGAGCAGATGCTACTTGGCCGTGGTGATTGTGAGTGGCTACTCCGTGGATGCTGTTCGTCGGAGCGCTGCCGGACTTGCTTGATGTAGTGGCGGGGACGGAGCGCAAAGAGTGAGCGTTCGTTGTTGCAGGCATAATGAAGGTTTTCGAAGTTGGTTCGTAAAAAGTGAAAGAATGTCAAAAAGGACTGTTGGAGCAAGCTCAGTTTGTTGTTCATGTAGATTGCGCTGGACAAATCTGAACTTCTTCAGGTCTCCAAGAACAAGATGACTTACATGATGATCAGACCGATACTGAACCTGTTTGAATGGATGATACTTCTTTAGACAGTAGCTGATGATAGAACAGACTTCCTGAAGCCTGTGTTGAAAGGATAGTGCACAGCTATTGGACGTTGTAGAGATGAAGCGAATGAAGGAAGTGAGGTGGAAGAAGACAGAAAGAAGAGGTGTAGAAGAAGTATTTAAGGGCTCTGTATCTACCCAATGCAGTCGCAGACACACTAGCGTGCATGAGAAGGTGTCTCTCGCATGCCCTAATGCAGTCGCAACCCCTCTGCACCAGCTTGACAGATTGGTAGAAGACCTGCAAGTCACAGACTTGCCCACGTCGTAGTCAGAAGCTGAAGGAAGAACTAGGAAAGACAAAAAGACTCAAATAGTACTGCTAATCATTGTGTAGAACAGCTGGCCGCTCGAAGACCCCATGCTTATTGAAAAAGTACGCTGTTGCTGTCAATAAGTATCTTCCTGCATTGAAGGAACAACAAATTGATTCACATGATGTGTGCCTAGCCATTCAATTTTAGTGACACATTCTTTCCAACACGGAGCCTCCGGCTGCGCTGTGTTCCACTGAGGTGCTGATCCTGCCAGAAGTCTTTCCATAAACGAGCGATAGTTTCAAGATTTTGGATTGAGTGCATACAATTCCGTACCCTCGCCGGTACTGCCTGACCAATTCCTGTAACAAGTCTAGCTAGACTTTCAAAACTCCACGGACACCAAGCATCTGGATAGTACTCCAAAGTCAAAGGCATTCCAACACCAGAGGATATGCCGCAAGACACCACCAGAACCAAGAAGCTGCACCAGTGCTACACTGCCTATAGGATATACCGCCGCACGAAGTGGACCAGAAGATGTACGGTGCTTGTGAGATAGCTCGGTACGGTCCCGGACATTCACTCGATCGGTTTTGGAGGCGCCCTGCGTGTTGGATGTGGAGCAATATTCTCGCTCTTGCGGCCATCAAACCTGGCGGCATTGACATTCTCTTGGCGTTGTGTTCCGTCAGTACGGTCTACCAAAACATAGTCACTAGAAACGTTTTTCTCCGAAGGCTGCAGCATTACGCCAGGTATTCGCGGTATGCTGTATGAGGGCGATTCCGCAGTAGGCGGACGAGATTGAGTGCTCGGTGGTTGTGTCGCCAAAGGACTCGTAGCTACTGCCTGCTCAACCTCGCCTCCCTGACCACTAAACGCTCTACCGACGGGCGGACGCCTGTGAGCCGTATTTCGACCGTTGCCAGGGGACGATGGAGATGAATTTCGAGATCGTGTCTGCTTCAGACGCTCTTCTGTTTCTCGAAGACGAGCTTCGAGAGCTTCGAGCTCCTGGCTCTGTGATGATACTGCTTTCTTCCTATCCACCAGTCAAATATGGTCCCACTAACTCCAGGGCTCGTAAAGGTCTTGGTAATAGTATCAATGAGCATGTAGGCGCACTTTTGTTCCACAGCTTTAGATAACCCATCTAAGCTGTTGTCGATCATGAAAGCCTCGTTAAGCGCCGCAGAAAAGGAGCGTGCAATTGTCCTGGGGTGCATCAGCATCCTTATGTCCCAATAGTTCAGGCAATGACGCACGACTGAGGTCTGCCATTTGGTTTCCAGTTGTCCTCTTCCGCCATTTTTGGCACGGAGTACTGCCCCTTTTGAGGTACAGGCCCAGGAAGCTTCTCTTGGCCGAGGTCGTAGCGTAGTGTACCGGCTGCTCTTGAAGAGTTGCGACAGAAACTAGCAGGACCGAAGCTCTAGTTGCCCATGAGCAACAATGGGAGGAAAGATAGTCAATGAGTCAATGACTGCTGACTGCTGACTGCTGACTGCGTGAATAAGGAAGTGAGAAGCACTCGCAGAGAAGGAGCAGCTTACCTTGGGTACCTGCTTGTAACGGCGGTGGATCGACGTCCCCGCAAACTCTAACTCTAGCGCCCGCTTTAAGCGAAACTCTGCTTCCCATCGTCGCTCCGGTCGAAGTGGTGCTGCCATGTCACGTGATAGGAATCGCTTAGTCACAAGCTCTCTCGGTACCTTCCTTACCCCACAACGAAGGTTTCTGGAAAATCTCGCGCCAGATTTGGAAAATTCTAAGGGGACAGATACATGTAGACCACCCTTTTATGTACCTTATAGTCATAGACCACTTGACGTGTTTTGAGACGTGATGACTAGTCAAGTCTTTCTTTTCGGGCCGACGACTATCCGAGTCTTATATGCAGGCGCATGGACTAGTGAAGTCTTTTACCCTAATTATTTTACTCGTCGTAGACCACACCTAATCAGGACTTCCATACAAATTTCAATGGGGCTTTCTACAACGCATTGCTACACTGTTCTTATGTGTTAGACTGAGAACAATAGTATTGATAAGATATGCTCTGCGACTTGTGCCTGCCCTCTATGGATTTGCTGTCCTATCTTCTTAGAGGCCTTGCCTAGGGGCCTTGCCTAGGGGCTTTGCTTAGGGGTCTTGCTCCACTATAGAGGCCTTGTTTACGGGCCTCACTTAGGGGCCTTGCTTACCTAGGGGCGCTGCTCACTTAGGGGCATTGCTCCATAGAGGCCTCCCACAGGGCCCTTGCTTAAATGGGTCAAAGAATAGAATACCCTGTAAACACTAATAAAAGAATACTATGCCCCATAAAGAAATACCATGTTCAGCACACAAAGTAATCTGACTGTTATCACTGCTGTTTATAATCTTGTTGTCTCACCATCACTGTTAGAATATCTAGCCATGTGTAGCGCGGGTTGCCTAACGTTATAGGTCATGCGGGTTAGGGGTCCGGGTCTAGGGTCGGGTCGGGGGAACTTTTTTCCAGCCGTTTCGGGTGCGGGTTAACCCGACCCTACCCGCGCAGGGTCACGCGTTTTTCGCGGGTTATTATAGGCTTAGTAAGCCTATATATCTAAGGTACAGTACTAAGTGTCAAACATAGAAGAAGTGGCTAGTGAAATGAACATGTAATCATAAGTATCTAGCTACTCTATGAAAATGTAATCCTATAAGAAGATCTTCAATCAGCAAAAGAAAAAACTTTTATTTATAGCAAACTATTTATTTTAACAAACTCTGCATGTTCTTAAAATCTCTGTAGAACTTTAAATCACTAAGATAACAAAATAAGACATAATGTTTTGATATATCTTCTCAGATTGTTTCAATAACAGTAAGATAAGATAAAAAACAAAATCTTATAGCATCTCATTAACTTTAAAAGTCAATAAAACAATATCAAAATGCTTTTGACTCAATTTAAATAAATATCTTTAAGATATTGAAATCTTAATTGTTCTATCATTAGATCACAGAATCTTTGTCAGTGATTGATTAAACTGATAAAATTAATAAAATAAGTAAATTTCAGTGTTAAAAGTGACTTTATAAGTCTGTTAATGATTATGTTGCTTATAAGAATGTAATTAAGATGAATAAGTCTGCAGAATTTAACTTCTCTTATGAAGTGATGATATATATTAATGTGTTTTGTTTTAACATGAAACTCAGAATTCTTAATTAAAGCAATAGTTTTCTAATTGTTTATTCAAATTATAACTGTCTTAAATCTCTTTAGCTTTAGCTCTTTAAGTAACTTCTTTATTTAAACTGCTTTCTTTGTAGTCTCTGTTAAGATCATGTATTTCACTTTATAAAAGAATAAAATGACAATTTTCTAATGTTTTAAACTTCAGAATACTGATTTATTAACTATTTTAAATACATATCTCAATGTGAATCTTCTCAATTTAAGATCTTTCTCTCAGTTCAAGTTTAAATATTCTAATAATTCAAGTTGTTCACTCAATTTATATTTAAAAACAACATCTAAAGTTCTTTACACATATTAAAATACTCATTTCAGAGTCTTTCAATATGTGTTGTTAAAATTATGTGCAAATTAACTAAGAGTTAACACTGTATATGTAATGTTGAGTTACATTTGTGTCATAATGTATATAAAAGATTCTATGATCTTTTAATATTAAGTTATTAACTCTGATTCAACTATTTCAGTAATCTTTGTAAGATAGACTCTGAGTTTTATTGAAGTTATATTTGTCTTGACATTCTGTAGATTAAAGTCTTTAAACATCTCTGTAAAATAGATTTTCTATGATAAAATAAAAATTTGTAGAGTTTTGTTTTGTGTAATTAGCATTTTTAAGTAATGCTTACAGATCTCACAGTTAGTCATTTCAAAATGATTATTTAATTTGATCTTAAGATCTAGAATTTTGTTCTTATTGAGTTTACATAAAAGAATATCATCAACATAAACAGCAACAATTAAAGTTTTCTTTTTAAACATATTATTGTTCA
>JAABUU010005353.1_pt1 | contig 14455 bp, 22 predicted proteins | sample 5559301 | NCBI WGS metagenome assembly JAABUU01 (sample SAMN10711884, study PRJNA513360) | rock metagenome | isolation source: Antarctica rocks | place: Antarctica: Victoria Land, Richard Nunatak white | reverse complement strand
CGTCTACACCTCCACCCCTCCTCAAAGGACATCGTTTTTGAGCTTGCGTGGTTCCGGAGCCCTTTGCTAGTAATTTTGCACGTAGATTGGCTTGGACTGATAATCATAATCCGCTGACTACCTAGTCGAGTCAAATCTGACTAGAGCATTGACATGTGTTTGCAAACCCGCATGACGTAAAGCAGCTTCGATCAGCCGCTTCGCAGAAATAGTCTGCCAAAATGTGGGCCAGCAGAGTTTGTGCTACAAAAATGGCGGCATGCGCCGCTCGTTGATTTGCTCACGACGTGACGTGGCAGCAGAACCTGCAGCAGCATGCGAACCTATTTACAGCGGGCTTATCATCAGATGAACATGTCAGCTTATTAGCAGTCACCACCCATGGTCATGCAGGTTGATAATAATTCCATGAAGCTACATTACATCATACGTTAACATGATATGACGTGGTCTGGTGTGTCAAACACGGCATTGTCGCATTTCAATAGTCCTGAGGCATTGAGATCGAGTGTGACAGGGCGGGAGCTAAGACTCCAAAGCTACAGCGTGTTCGCAGCTGTTGCATTGAGGCAGAGAAACTATATTGCTGTGTTTGGAGAATTACAATAATACGGTACTTGTTAGGTAATGCTTGTTGATAACAATAGCATGCTGCAAAGGAGTATTCGGAGTTGCGTGCAGTTGCGTCTGTATACACAGTATTTTGAATGAATCATCTTCAGGCAGGTGGTTGTCAGCTCAAAACGGCAGTCTGAATGTCTCCTTCCCTCGGCATCTGTCAAGTCTCTTAAAGCTGTGTGTCAGACTCAAACTCTTCATCATCAGCTAAACCCAGCAGTGCAAGCTGTTGTTCCTCATCTATTTCTTCCACCCATTCTGCAAACTTCTCTGGTTGGTTGAACCTAGCCATGAGCCTCAAATTGGTGAAAACAAAAACCAGATCATTGGCCCTCTGAGGTGACAGCTTGTTACGCTTCTTAGAGTGAATGAAGTCATAAGAGGTCCAGTTACGCTCGCAAGCGCCTGCACTGGATGTCATAGAAGTCACTCTCTTTGCTACCTTGGCTAGCAGTGGTGTCTCGTGACCTGCAAAACAGGCACAACCATGATGACACCTGTTGCTGCCAAGGTCACAATTGCTTGCCAGGTCATCATGCAGTGCAATGGCTGTGTAGTGCAATGGCAGTGCAGTGCAATAGTAATGTAGCATAGCAGGACACCAGTAGTGATGTTGCAACTTGATAGTGTAGCATATGGCATAAGCATACCGTGTTCACTCCAGAACTGGTATGTAGGGATTGCATGCTCACTGTCATCTTGTGTCAAAGACATGATGTCAGAATCTCCAAAGATACCCTCTTTGTTGGTGAATTTGGTGTGCTGAGACAAGACAGCTTTGTAGTCCTCTGAATTAGGGAACATACGCTTCATTGTCTCCCTGAAGTCCTTTCTGACCTGTGTATGGTAACAGCCTGGGTCAGTGACTGCAATGCTTCAGCAAACACAGCATTGCAAAGCAGTTTTCTGCACTGCAGAATCTGCAGCATTGCAATACATACAGACAGCTGTGCAGAGCAACACTGATTGCAATTGTGCAAAAAGCACTATCAGTGGACGCATTCTGCTCACCTCTGGGCCAAAGTCAGTATCCTGAAACTGAGGTTCTAGCATGTAGCCCACAGAGTGCAATGGACTGTGCATCTTGTCCCACCTCTCACAAAAGAGCTCTGCCACATCATGTTTCACATCTGCTGGCAACTTGGTGCTTTCAATGTGAGTCTCAATCGCACAGCACACAGGGTACACCTGTACAACAATTTCACAGTTGCATTGCAGATGGACAGAAGTGCAGTAAACGAGCAGAGTTTTGACAGAGTCAGGCACCTTGGTCATGCTGGGCATGTTGCTGTCAACCAGCCGCAGCAGACGGACAATAGGCTTTAGGACGTGGCAGAAATTTGCAATGGCTGTCCAGAAGGCAGGATCCAAAACTGCTTTGATGACAAAGCGAGCCTTGTCCCTATAATCGCGCTTGTTTGCCCACTCATTCCACTCCTCACTGACAACAGTCTTTTGAACGGCACTTTGGCAGCGCAGCAATCGGCGTACAGCAATGTCGGCACTGTAAAACCTTGTGTCACTTGGCTTGAGAAGAAAAAGCTTGGAGTGGGATTTGAAAAGGGCACTGGTGAAGTGGTGGTTGGTAAGAATCTGAATGATCTTCTTGCTCACAGAGACAGGCTCAGAGAAGTAGGGAAGCTGGCATATCCTCTCCAATGCCAGGTCAAGGGCATGAGCAGTGCAATGCAATGTGAATAAGCCAGGATACCTGCAGCATTCATAACAATAATTGTTGCAATGTTTGCACTCAGCAAGTCAGCATGACACAGCCTGAACAAGCAACATTTCATGTTCACCTTTCCTCCAGTAGCTCACTTGCAGACACATTGTTGTAGACGCCATCCATGATGACAGCTGAGATGTACTCAGGACCAACCTCATCAATGACCTCTCCTATCTTGTCAGCAATGAAGTCGCCTGGCTTTTGCTGGCCTGATGTATCTAGAGCACGCACAAACTTGACGCCTTTTGGTGACACCAGCATAAAGTTGAGCAATGGACGACTCTGTGCATCTGTCCATCCATCTGAGCCCAGCACAAACCCTGTCACTTTCATAGCATGATCCCACCAAGACTTACAACCATCCTCTACTTTAGCCTTGACGGCGTCCAGCAGTTCACCACGGATTGCTTCATGAGAAGGGCCTCTGTATGGCACATTGCTGTTGCTGATGACTTCACACATCCTTCTGAAGTAAGGAGACCTGCATGCTACACTGCTTTAGCAGAGGTCAACAGTGCAATTGCAAGCTCTGTCACTCTTGCCTGACAAGGTGTAGAGGCAATCCACAACCATAAAAGAACTGCGCAACACTGATGTCAGTGGCCTTCTTGTCTGCTAGTGTTTGCTCAATTGTTGGCTGTCTGAGCCTTTTGGCAGGTCAGATCTCAGTAGAATTTGCACAAGCAAGGGGATTGACATCACAGTATAACTGTGGCAGCAGCACCTTACAGGACCCTCACAGCTACCTGAACCGCTCAGCTGACTACTTGAAGCCCTTGACCCTGACTTGGTGCGTTCCAATCGCTCCACTTCCAACTTCTTGTATCAGATCTGAATCGTTGCAGGCAGCTATACCATTGCCAAATGTGCCAGTGAGGTGTGCAAGCTGTCGAGTTAGTGATCCAGTGAACTCTTTTCGACAGTGTGTGCACACAAACTTTGTGTTACCCCCTTTGCCCTTGGCTAGCACCTTTATATTTGATCGTGCAAGCTCCTGCAAGCTAGCAGGGGCCGCCATCGGGCCAGGCGCGTCGCAAATGCAGTCCAGATCGCTTTTTTGCATGCTGGCGGGTCTTTCCAAACATGCAAGTACGGTCGTTACGGTAGTTCCTGCGACTTTTTATGCGTTACATGGTTGTTACGGTTGACTAATGACGATAGTACCGCACCAAGGCCTCGGTGCGCGCACCGCCGCACCCAGTTTCCAAAATTGCCGCACCGTGGAAACTGTGGTGTGTCTTACATGGCAACTTGACATACAAATTGACAAGGCACAAGCTGCAGATGGATCATCCACAGATCATCTGGAGGTACTGAAAACTGTTCAGCCAAAACTGTCATTCCAAAACACGGGCAGCCAAACATATGGCAAGACTTGGTTCAGAGACAACAAAGCTGCAAATCAAATCAACAGAAGTAATATGTTTGGAAAACGGCTCTTGCAACGTCATACATTCAACTTTGGTCTGTGAGCATGCAAGCAGGCTGTAGGCAAAGCTGCTACGAGTATCAGTCAGTCCAGGAATATCTAGATAAAGGCATAGGCTACCTATAGAAGAGTGTTGAACAGCACAAAGTTGATATGACATTGAGTGCTTGCACATGGCGCATGGGCAAGGTATGCAGGCCTGCACCCCTGTCACAGATGCACTCTTTGATCAGAGTCCATCTGGCAATATGCAGCATCAGCACTAAGGGCATTGCTCATGGTGCTATCCAGACTCCCTCAGAAAATGAAATGTGGTGTGCCTGCACTCACGATCAGCCAGCATGCCAAAGTGCCAGCATCATAAGCCCTAGTTCAGCTGCATATGATTGCATACATAAGGGTCGATGAGTGCCAGAACTGACGCCTTAGTGCCTGACTTGCATTGCTGCCATCTCCACATGCTGCTGCTGGGGATTGCTAGATGATCCAGATGATCCGGAGGATCCAGACCCCTCAGCTTGCTCCTCATAAATGTCCTTGCCCTTGTCCTTGTGCTGCACAGTGTCGTGTCCTACAACGAAGTCAGAGGGCTGGACTTCCTTGCCCTTAGGAATGCTGACTACCTTGCTTGAGTCTTCTGGTGAGGTAGACACCTGGTCAGCCGTCTTAGGCAAGACAGGCTTCCTCAACTGCTTCTTCTTGACACCAGCAACAAGCAGCGTGCCTGACAGGATCTTGAAGGCAATGACGATGAAGATTTCGACCCAGTAGCCAAAGTAGGCAAACAGCCAGATGGCAGTGCCTTGGTCCTGCAAGACCCACACCTCCATCAGCATACTGAACCGTGTTGACAACACAGGAGAAGAGCTCACTGAGCTTTGAGTCAACATGTTGCACGGCATGTCACAACAGCAACATGTGATTTGCGCTTTGAATGTGTGTACAAATGGCAGCATGTACACTGATGGCTGGTGCAGGTCTGGAAAATAATGAAGGGACACAGCAGCAGTGTTTGAGTCTGAGCGCTTTGCATTCTGTGTGTACGTACAGTGTACAGATCTCATCCAAAACGACAGCTGCATGCCATAAGAGACGCTGTGAATGTATGCACATGGGAGAGACACAGACAGTGCTGACCATGGCATACCTGGTAGCCAAAGATGGCATACAATATACCACAATACCAGTTGGTCTGAATGTTACTGTTACACTTCTGGCTCCAGTTCCATAGGGTTTGGTTCTGCCATGGCCTGGCAGATGTGGGGAAGCCATAGTAGCCAAACCAGCCCACGCTCTCAAACCCTACAAACGACCTGCCCACCAAGCCTGCACACACAGCATGCTTGTTTATGGTTGTTGCTGCAGACATGCCGCAGACAGCTTGCGCAGCCACGTTGAAAAGCCTTATGTAGCAGGTCAGGTCAAGCCTCAGAGATCATGCGCCCAACACCTGGCTTTTCAGATGTGCAATGCTGACACATGTCAAAGGAGATGTTTGACAAAACGTGCAGGGATGCAAGTCTGGGAATCTGCATGGCTTTTCTGCTGCACAATGCAATACGGCAATTGACATGTGAGGCTGGGATACATTAGGCATGGCAGGCTTAGCAGAGCACGCAGAATTGCAATCTGAAGGTCACAAAGCATGAGTCATACATGCGAGGCAACCCAGCAAACAAGGACTTGAGGATGTCATGTCAGCAGTTGTCTTACAAGAGGGGACTGACCAGCAGCAATGAGGAAAAGGAAACCGGTCATGCCATACATGAACCAAGCAATGTCAGTGACCTTCTTGCCCCTGCACACCACGCCACTGTTCAGCACTGGTAGGAAGGAATGTACAGCATTCATGCCGGATGTTGAAACAGTGTTGAGGCAGGACTGCAAAAATGGCAGACGTGATAAGCGAGGGCCTGTAACTGTGCATACCTTTAGGAACAAGTTCACGGGCAAGCTGAGCAATAGGTGCAGCAACACAGCAGAGTTGGCAAAAGGAGCTCACGTCCAGTACAGAATGAAGCCAACTGACAGCCCCATAATGATGCCAATGACAGCAGGAATAGGAATGGAGCTGACTGGCAAACCGGCACTGACTCCAGCAATGAAGACAACTGCCTCCAAGCCCTCTCTTAGCGTTGTGGTAAAGGCCAAAACCCAGATTCCCCACTTGCCTGATTTAGCATTCAACTGCATGATCATAGGCAAAGATAAGCGACAGAGTCTTGTTGAAGGGTGTATGTGCTCAATGCCAACCATGGTCTTGAGTCTCACAATGCTGCTATGGTCTGATAGCAAGCAGTGCCCATGATAAACTGACTTGACGTTGTCTTCATTTAGTTGTAATGATGCCATAAGCCGCCTGTTTTGTTTGTGCATGTGCAGGCTATGACTGAAGACACAGGGTCGGCGCTTTGCAACTGTTTGGATGCTTTGCGCAAGCAGCAGACCAGCAGGACATTGCACACCAATAGTGAAAGTCGCTGCTGCCCAATACTGCTATGCACAGCATATGCAGTATGCAGCTTCTGACCAGTGCACGACAACAGCTGATGCAACCTGGGTGTTTGCAAACCATGTCACAATGCTGTGCACAAACAAAGTGCATGCTATGCTGCACATGCGCTCTGCTGCAAACACTTACTGTGGGGTCTGTCTGAGCTGCTGCTTGTGCTGCTGCTTGCCGCTGAAGCTTGCTCTCCCACTTGGCTTCGTAGCCTCTGATTTTGAGCATAGCAAAGCCAAGCAAAGTGATCAGGTAAGAAGCCAGCAGAGTCAGCGCGCTTTCAAAAATGGTTTCGCCGTTGCCACTGAAAACCGAATTTTGTGCAACGTAAAACACAATGATAAATACTATTCCTATGATTAAGGCGAGGCCGCATCCCATCAGCGCTCCTATCCAAACTGCAACCCGCACACGGCACACATCAAAGGGTCCGGCCACACAGTCAACCCGACATACGCATCGGTGAGCTGAAGCGTACCGACTTTCTTCATAGGCTGCAGTTTCAGGCGGTCACACAATTGCAGCATGACGGAAATAATAATTGAAGCTTCAAGGGCTTCTCTGAACATGATCAGTAGCGCGACGACGCTGAATATATTCGCCATAGTGCCTGCTCGGCTTTGTCTCGGATTGAGTCAGTGGCCAAGCAGACGTAATTTTAAAGTTGCAACAGAACTATGCTACTTTTTTCCTTCCAATACAAACTTGTTGCCAGCACACAATGCATGCGGTGTGCGAACTCGCTGTGGCCTAAACTTGAACACAAGGCACGCGCAAAGCACAAGACAAATTTAGCTTACCCGCACATGCTACTCATGTGAGCCCATGTGGCTCAACACGATTATTCAGATTGGACCGAGTTCGTGTTTGACACACGCCTTGCAGCTTGGTTTGTGCTATCGCATTTTCACTTCTAGCCGCAGCGCCACAAAGCACTCAGTACATCTTCAGTCTTTTCAATAGAGCGCCGGCTGGGTATACGCGCTCAGGAGCTACCCGCCGACTCGAGTCTCCAAGCCGTCGTCTTCACTGCATAGTCAAACTCGACGCCGTTAATTGCGCAATGAGTCTTCGGACGGGAGCGCTCGTGGCTGTCGTTGTTGCTCTGGTCAACCTGCAGCTCGCTCAAGGGTATGTGCACACCAACATCGGTTCGACAGCAGAGACAACGCTGAGTGCTGATTGTCAGTCGCAATATAACGACTTGCTAGCCAGCATTCCGGTTCCTCCGGAGCCTCTGCTGGATGCTGGGGAGCTCAACTGCACAGACCAGATATCAAATGCCACAGCCAACACAGACGGAGTGTATTGCCCGTCACAGGCTGTTCTTGTAGCGTGCTTCCAGGTGATCACTAGCTCTACTTGCGTTTTTCAGGGACCGTAGAATCAAAGTCTGACATCGAATGAGGCCCACATCTGCATGAACAGTACTAAGCGGATCGTTCACCCTACAGCTGAACCAGACAGCCTGGACCAACCTGGTTGGCAACTGTGACCTGTTCACCTCAGCTCCCAACTGCTTGAATGGAGGTGTAGCAGACGCTATCACTGGCTCAGCCTGTCAAAGGCCTCGGCAGTCCAATGGTTGGTGGCTCTTTTCTGCCACTCAAGGCAAGTTTGCCATTGAGCAGTATGATTATGGCACTGGGATTGTGCCTAATGCTGGGGCAGATTGGCAAACAGTGCAAGGCGAAGGGGTGAGTTGCCACCTTCCTCTCCATCAACAGTATGCAGAGACATACAAATCACCTTGCTTTTGCACAGCATGCCAGCTTGCATATGCCTGGGGTACATGATGTGCAGCTTTTTGGCAATGTCATCCAGCTGCTGCATACTGTGTCAGCTTGCATCTGCAGACTCAGTGCAGCATGCTGTAGGTTCAGACTGTCAGTGTTGCTACATCTATCAACATGCGTCTGAGTCAGCTTTCTGATGGCTGCAGTCTAGAAGACTGTTGACATATCCATACCAGAGGGGCTATGCTCAGCGTCGAAGAGAACTTCTCCAGAGCGGTGAGTCAGAGGGTGGAGGATCTGGCGAGGCTGCTGGATGTTTCCCTGATCTATACACACAGCAGGATTTCATCAACTGGCTTGATGGCTCATACATAGGTACAGTCTACTTGACACAAGTGCCACAATCATCACGGTGTCTACTTGGATGGCCCCACTGGCAAGCCTGCAGCCATTCTGCTTGCTGAGACAATGTTATCCACTTGGCCATACTTATTGTATACCAAATCAGCATGTTAAGGATCCAAAACTCATGCAGGTGCTCATCACTGACTTGCCTGAGCTTTTTTCCTTTGCTTCTGCAGAGCCAACTTTTGGAGGCAACACAATCAACCCAATTGGTGTGATCCTGTGGCTTGTGCACGCAATTGGCATCCTGGCCATGTCAGCTTTCTAGATCAGTACTGCTCATACATTCTGCCCATGAATGCCATGGCCATGCTCTGACTCCAGTAGATAGCTGGAGCAGCTTCTGGGCATGAGGCAGCATGCAAAGACAGACTGTTAAGCAATTCTGATTGACTTGTGTCAGACCTCAAGACATCAACTGGGTGTAGGCCAAGTGCTGGCCTTCATTGCTATTTTTGGGCTGGCTGCTCTTAATTTCATTTGGCGATCATGTGCTTTTACACTGCTGCACTTTATGCAATTTAGTGGGCACATTACGTTAATCATTTTTGGTCATGACACACAATGTTGTACGCATTCATGTTGTATCTTTCTATGCTGCACAGCAGCATGTTGCCCACAGAATGCTACAAATAGCAATTACAAACTCATACATGATGTAGCATTCTGCCGGCAACTGCTATTTGTAACAGATGACTCCAAGTGCTACCTGATCTCATCTGTGTTGTGGCATGTCTTTTTGCACAATTCCTTGGCACTGGCAGCAACAGTATGCAAAACTCCTTGGGGATGTTGCATTATACGTAGTACATGGTACTATCCCGCAGATTTGTATTGCATTCTGGTATGCTGTCAAGACTTGTTACCAGTATCGATAGTTCTCGCACTGATGTAAAGGGGCGCTGCCCAGCATTGTGTACAGTCAAGTGATCCAAGCTGAAAGAGAGAGAGACAGAGGGCTGGCAGTAAAAGTAAAGTCTTGCTGTGTAAAGTCAAGGCTGCAGAGAGGCCTGAAAGTAAAACCCGCTAATTCATTTTTCATGGCTACCTTGTCTTTGAAGAGTGTGGGTGGGCAGCAACAAGTCTCGAGAATGCGATAACCTCCTGACAAGCTTAGGCAAAGGCACATGACCAGCTGTGTAAGTTCTAGACATGAACTTCAAAATCTCATCCACAATGATGACAGGGAAAGACAGCCACACTACAGCAGCCCATTCATTGCCTGACAGAGCTGTGACAGTGAAGATCTTGGCCACTGGCGGTGTGTACATGATGAAAACATGCAGCAGCATAGACACTGCAATGGCAGCCAGCAACCACACATTGCTCCAGGGTGGCAGCTGCAGTAAGCTGTTGTTCTCGCTCAGCGCATTCAGGGCGTTGAACATCTCCACCACCACCAGCACGGTCATGCTGATGGTGGAGGGATGCCTGTTCTTGAAGAGATCGCAGCTGAAGGTCTGTGAACCTTCTTGGCATTTCTGAAAGTCTGTCAATTGTTTCCAGGTCAGGCGTGGTCCAGCCTGCACTCATACACACCTGCTTCATCATTTTGAACTTAGATGCCTGAATGCCTTGAATTCCTTTGAACTAGATTAGCCCTGTCAGCTTGGAGCCAGGAGTTGCACGAGTGACAGTTCAGTCGCCTACAAAGCATGCAGCCATTTTGCTATGATGAAGCCAGACATCATCACCATGACGCAAACTGGCAACCACGCTGCACTTAAGGAATGCTAGTGGCATGCAGCTGATGCACAATTGAGGACATACTGTACAGACATTGCTCTGGGTCATCCCTTGCACAACAGCTTTCTGTATATGCTACTGCAGCTGTCAGCAAATGCATGAAGCCGCAAATAATAGATCCTGTGTTAGGCATCAGCAACAGCGATTGATCCAGTCCATCTCTCTTTCTGCATGCATGAAGGTTTGCACAAAGATGTAGATGTTCTCACCGCATAATACATGTACCACCAAGCGAATCCGGCGACTGTGACGCAGCCCACATACACACCAATGACCATGTAGCGCACAAACAGCCACTTGTTGACGATGGAGTCAGACATCCTGCGACCGGAGAATCCATAACGTCAGCATGTGCAACAATAACAGGGAGAAGTCAGTGACAGAACTTGGCACAATGGCGACATGCTGGCCTTATACTTACCAGGCTGTGCTGCTCAGCTGCATTGCTGCAAAGCATAGCAATAATCATCACTACAGGTGTGATAGGCCTTTCTGCTAAGTACGTTCTAGGTGTGTGGAAATGCATCTTCGTGCGTCAACATCTAGTAAACCGACACATCTGGCAACAGAGTCAAAACTACAATCAGAGTCAAAAATATAAGTCATTCTGGCAGTCATGGGCGTCAATACAGGTGCATGCATTTGTGCATCACACACTTAGGAAGTCTGACGTGAAGACACCCAGTCTAGTACAATTTGCACGCGGTCAATTTGAGGTGTGTAGAGACATGATGGACATTGCACCTGCGGGGCTTCTGCCTCATGATGTCTGCATCTGGTGCATTGAAGCCCAGGGCAGTTGCAGGCAGCCCGTCTGTCACAAGATTGACCCACAGCAGTTGCACAGGGTTGAGCGTCTCTGGCATGCCAAGCAATGCCGCAAAGAAGATAGCAACCACCTCCCCAATGTTGGAGGAGACCATGTAGCGAATGAACTGTAGTCAACAGGAAATTGATCTGTCAGAAAGCAGTTGATCAACTGAAACAGCTGATTGGCATTGAAGTAGCTGTTGCACCTTGCCACAATCTGGCCGGAATACAAGTCAGCACCAGCTGAGCAGCAAAAAAGGCTCTGCCACCTTTGCAGTGCAACCTGGCAGCAGCTGGCAATCCTTTCTCTGTTCTGAGGAAATGTGCAAAGGAAGAAACCAGCAGAGTGCAACCAGCTGGAATCCATATGAGGCACTGAACTGCTTTTTGTCCAAGTCCTTGTGCCTCAGCGGACAGGACAAGGCACATCAGCCATGCCACCAGTCAAAGCAGGCAATACCAAAGGTTAATGGTTAAAGTTCAGGATGTGAGATTGGTTTTAGAATTGGCACTGTACACTCACTTCAAGGTAGTACCCTCACGTCTCCATATACACTTTCTCTACATAGCTCATCACATCAGAGCAGGCAATATTATAACAAATTTAGGAACAGAGACCCCCTGTAGAACAAGATCCACTCCAAGACATTGCTTACTGCGTCAAGTCAAAGCTGTGTGAACACAAGTGTTGACCTGCTTGGTGTTGTTGAAGATGGCTCGCCCCTCCGCGACAGCAGCAACAATGCTGGCAAAGTTGTCGTCTGCCAGCACCATGTCTGCTGCATGCTTGGCGACAGCTGTGCCTGAGCCCATGGCAATGCCGATGTCAGCCTTCTTCAGAGCTGGAGCATCGTTCACTCCGTCGCCAGTCATGGCCACCACATGCCCCTGTACACAAACCACCAGGCACAATACTCAGATCACATGCCTCTGCAAACACACCACATGGCCATGGTGACATACCACATGGCGCTGTACATATACCACACCAGTGGACAACAGCACGCTGAGGTCAAGCTTCCCTGGAGGATCAAGACCGGGCTGGCACCTACCTAGCTCATGCTGGCACAGCTTGTGGATATGACCACCGTTACCTGGTAAACTGTGTTGACCACTTGAGAGGTGTGTCTGATACTACAGGAAAAGCAACACTACGATGTTGTGCAAAGCAGGACCCCACTGCCAGTCACGGCTACCACTGCCATGATCTGCACACTGTAACCGCAAACCAGGGGGTGAGAACGGGGCTGAGCTGGGGATGGGGATGGGGATGAGGATTGCCAATATGAAAAGTTATCATGTCAGATATGAGAAGGAAAGGAAGGCTTCCTTAGAGTTGTGCACAGTAGGCCAAACACATGATCACACCTGGGCTTGGAGAAGCTCCACAAGCCTGCTCTTGTGGCTGGGCTCCACACGCGCAAAGACAGACATGATGGACACTGCCTCGGTCTTCTCAACCGCTGCCAGCTCATCAAACTCCAGTCCAGTCAGCACCCTGTCAACACCTGCTGGCTCAGCTGCCTGAGGAGACGCTTCCAGAGCACCCACCTGCATCAAGAAATGCCCATGAATGAATGACAATGCAGAAGAGAAGGAGAACGAGAGTGGTAATGAGAGTGAGAGTGAGTGAGCGAGAATGAAAATACCACCTGCACCCAGGGTGGAAGCTCCGTGTCCTGTGTTCTCTGCACTGTGTGAAAACCAATCATAGGTAGCAGCATGGCATCCTCTCAGCAAGGTCCATGCCTTGTCAGCTGCAGCCCGGCTGTACCTCATCACATAGTGGATCATGCAGCTGGCTCATCCAGGTGGACAAGATTGGTTGTGAATGGCGGTGCTGTTCAAGCGGGTTCAATCATTGCCGCTGTAGCTCATGGTTTTGTAAAAAATGCAATGAGGCACATGACAAAGCAATGGGCCACACATTTGCACAGAGTGATGCCAGTGTTGCATTGAGCTCTCATGAATTGCACCAGAAAGTGTACAAACGATACAGCAATACAGCAATACCATGTCATCAGGCATTGTCAACTGCGCACTTGTGAGCAGATTGCAGTTGCTGTTGCTTTGTTGTCTCCGGTGACAACAATGAGGCGGATGCCAGCAGCTTTGCACAGGTCAATGGCCCCCCTGACTTCTTTCCTGGGGGGGTCATGCATGCCCACCAGCCCTATCCATGTCAGCTCTGACTCATCCTCTTTGCTGATCTGCAGCAATGTAACCACAATAAAATGTACGAAGTAGAGCCGCATGTTGCATTGCTGTCTCTGTAGTCTGTCACTGCTGTCTCTAAACTCTGAAGTTTGTTATTGCTGTCTCTCTCTGTAGTCCATGGACGTACAGCACCAGCCACAATTCCATAGCATGATACAATACCAGTGGTACGTGTTGCAGAAACAGAAGGGTCATGGCGGCTACTCCTGTTCATGTCAGCCCAATTTTGGCTCTTTGCTGATCTGCAGCACTGCAAGCACAGTAAAGCAGCACTACCAACAAGTCCATGGCGTGACGCAAAACCAGTGGAATGGAACCGAGACACAATGACCATTTCCAGTCTGTTGGTGCATGCTCATGCCTGCTTTCCCTGTTCATGTCAGCCAACCTTTGGAACTTTGCTGATCTGCAGCAATGCAAGCCTGCTGACAACTGTGGTTTACATGAGGAGTAGCAGATGCATGGTGTTGTCCCTGATGTGGTTTCCGCTGCAGCCAACAGCAAACAGAACATGGTAAGCAAACATGGCACACCAAGTTTTCCCCAGTCGGTGATGATTGTTTCACGTCCCATCATACTGCTGGTGTACATGTGAGCATCATGTGAGTCTGTCGTTCTCTGCTGCTGTGCAGCTAACCAGACAAGACAGGAGTTTGTGTGCGTGAACATGGATGTGGAACCCTGCTCCCTTGTACTATGCCAGCTTATCAAATGCTAAGTCAAGTTTTGCTATGACGATCAATTGGACAAACACACAGTGACAGGGGCCCACCTTGGAGCTATTGCCAGAATGGTGTTTGTAGGCAAGGGCCAGGCAGCGCAGCGCCTTCTTGCTGCCAAAGGACGCCACAGCCGCCATGACTTTCTCCTGTACGTCTGTTGTCATCCTGAACTCGCCGGAGCCATCGTTACTCATCACCTGCAATGCATGCAGATGCACATTGAGCCTCAGGACATGCCAGCTTGACTCTATTGCTCATTGCCCAGAAAGCAGTACCCCACACAGGGAACCCAATGCACCTCAGCCTTTTGCTGTTCTCTAACAAATGCCAAATAGTCATGTCAAACCTTCTCTTCCTGACTCCATCGTCAGCTTCCAAGACAAAGTTCTGGACAGCGTCAGGGTGCACTGACATAAGAGAAAACTTTGCTGACTTGACAAGTGGTCTGAATGCGGCAATGTAAAGTGCCAGAATGCCTTGACATGAGCAGAACAGGGAGTGCAGACTCACGTGACTACATCTGTCCAGTACAGACTCTGGAGC
>JAABUU010005352.1_pt1 | contig 14461 bp, 20 predicted proteins | sample 5559301 | NCBI WGS metagenome assembly JAABUU01 (sample SAMN10711884, study PRJNA513360) | rock metagenome | isolation source: Antarctica rocks | place: Antarctica: Victoria Land, Richard Nunatak white | reverse complement strand
TGTAAAGAATGGTTGACAAAGTGGTTTGGAAAGTGGTTTGCGGGGGGGTTGCAGAAGGGTTTACAGGGTGGTTTGTAAGATAATGTAAAGAATGGTTCACAGAGCGGTTTGGAGGGCGGTTTGCGGAGGGTTTGCAGAGTACTTTAGAGGGTGATTTGCAGGAGAACTGTGAAAAGCGGTGTACATAGTGGGCTGCAGAGCGGTTCACAGGGTGATTTGCAAAGTCTGCAGATGTATTGCATTGAAGGGGATGGCAACAATCACCTGATGCGGATGGCCAGGGCACTGGGCTTCTTATCCAGGCGGCCATGGTACAGCTCCATGCTGCTGTTGTCAAGGTACACGCTGTTGATCAGCTGGTTGTCAGGACCATTCTCGTCTTCGGACTGCAAATAAATTCAGCCTCTATCACTCCAAAACATTGTCTGAGTGCATGCTGTCAATAAGCTGGTTGTCAGATCCACCCTCATCTTTGAACTGCAGATGCCATCATTCTTTGTCGCTTGAAACCATTGTCCATAGACATGCGGTTGATCAGCTGAGTGTCAGGAGCTTCCCACGTTCAGACTGCAAACAACACCGTTTCAGTACTGCAAGATGTTTCAGGCAGCCTGCAGCATCAATCTATAGCAATCAGCTATGCAATCATCTGCTGAAACACTCTTCTGTGCATGCAGCTGGACACCATCATGCTCTTGCACTGTGTCACACTTGCAATCTCTGATTTATCATTCTTGATTCTTTGGCAGTGATACAGCCATGAAAGAAGGAGACTTCGTAAAGCACATGCTGCTGAGGGCACATACAAGGGCATATGTCCCATGGGCAGATGCAAACAGTGTGATGCCACAGCGTTGCACAAAATCTGCACTTAGTGACGCTGTCTGTGGTGCGTGCGTGCTGACAAACTGATCAATTTTGACTTTGTTTGGACATGACCTGTGTATTGCCACTGCGTGCATGCAGGTGACACCATATCAACAGCAGCAGCTATAGCAAAAACTGTGCGCCAGTGACAATGCCTCAGGGTTTGAACCCTGCACAAGGGAGATACATACTCTCGGGGAAGACCCGGTGTTCAATGAATGAACATATGTTTGAAAGCATGCTACCCGGTCGTCTCTGTTCTCCCATGTCCAAAAAAGTTTGTGCGATGCTTTTCAGTCTCTAGGGTGTGGTACCTTACAGTCTAGGGTGTGAGACAATGACTCACCATACATCTGGCGTGAAAATACAAACTGAGTAGAGGACGGCAGGGCATATACACAAGACCTGATGAATCACAATGGGCTCTTCCGTTCCCTCCTTGTTGTGGCAAAGCACAAGTGCCCTCCAGATGCACAATATATGATCAGTCTCCATGCAAACATCTTGAGATGTATATGTTCATGATGATGTTAGACCGTATGGTTCAATGATTCACTTGAATAAGTGACCCACAACTGTTGACTTGAAGATCATTATTGACTGCTTGCACAGCTGTTGCACATGCCAATCACTTCAAACAGCATTCTGTGCAATGATGCTTGGCTGTGGTACAAGGTTTCGATGGACTCACATCATCCTTCTTGAATTGAAAGACAGGCAGGTGCTGCAGGATGTGGTGCTTGACGCTTGTAGCATCCTGAGTGCGGACCCAGTACTTGGTTGTGGACCGCACAAAGCCTTGGGCACTGTCTTCATTCTTGACACCGCTTGTGTCACCTCTCAAGTCGCTGTAAATGTTACTCAGGTGCACAAGCACATCACTGTAGTTGCCCTGCACAGTAGAGGAAGGTGTTGCCTCTCAATGTCGCTCAGCTGCAACAGCACGCTACTGTAGTTGCCCTGCGCAGCAAAGGGGAAGGGTCCCCAGGGAAAGGGGGGAGGGCAACAGGAAAGGGACGAGCGTAGCTGTTCACAGATGCACGCATGCGTCAGTTGTGGAGGCTGCTGTTGACTGACAGGGCAAGGCAAGCTGGGGGGAGGTCTGGGGAACACCATGCATACAGCTGAACTGCCTGCTGCGTGCAACACCTCAGAAAGGCAGCCTTTCCAAGCAAACAGCGCCCCTGTGTATCTGCTGGACATAGGTGATATGCAATCTGCCGCAGTCAACAAGCCTCTTTGAGCTGGCATAGCTAGGGTGTGTGTGCAATGGCTTCCACAGACGGAATTTGATTTTTCTACCTGAGCGACGCAAATGCAGCAGGGCTGACTTGATACTGAACATGTCATGCATGCTGTCCGATGCACAAGACCGCGTCTGTGTCATGCACATGTGACACAATAGTTGAACGCTTGCATCAGCATGTCATGTGTATGTGTTAGAATGGTTGGATAATTGTGTAAGCATGGACTGACCTGGACCCAGGGCTGCTGATGCAAGTGTGTGATGTAAAATTGGCGGCAGGGCGCATGAGGCATCAGCTTGTCGTGCTTCTTCAGAATCTTGTGAAATCCCTGCGATGGCACACAAAAGACCAATAAACGCATTCCCTGTTTGTGTATCATACATGTTTCTGATGTGGGTTGATGCAGCAAGGGGTATGCTTGCACCTGACTATCCGTCATTTTTAAGGTCACAGATGTACAACAAAAGTAAGTAGTCGATATGGTCCCGTCAAACTCGTACAAGCTGAAGTGTACAATCAAGCAAGGATGACGTACAATGCAGGCACTTGGTCCAAAAGGTGACAAGGCATGAGGGCAATAACGAATTAGCAATAGGCCCAGCTGTCTAAGCATGGGGTGGATGTGAGCAGGCGCACCAGGTAATTGAGGTTGACATACTTCTCCAAGCTGAGAAACTCATCACCCAGACGCTGTGCTTCCTGCGCCAACAGACATCACATTATTTGCTACTTGCTTTGCTGGTTAAACGCATCAATGCCAGCAGCAGAAGAGCTAGGTCACCTGCATCAAGTCATTGTTCTGCTGATGATCTTTGTCATTGGTCACTTTGGCCTGCAGAGCCTTGGTCTGCGCGCGAAGCTGCTTCACAAGCTTCTCTGTGAACTCAGAAATTTTCTTGACCTGTGTGGTAGTGCACACTCCTCAAAACACCAGACAGACTTGTGCAGGAGAGGCAAAGCACTCTGAGCGTCGACGCTCACTTCCAGCTCAAGCTTGTTGAAAAAATTGGACTCCGGCGAATTATTGGCGTTCTTGGCAACGGACAGCGACGTTGTTCTAGGACTGAAAGCTGCTTCGTCGGAGCCTGACTCAAGCTGGGCTACAGCTTCTTTAATGTATTGCTTGAGCTGCCCATAGTCAAGGTATTTGTCCCTCCAATCTGGGCGTGCCTGCTCATCGATGTACTTACCGAACTTCATATCGATGTACCCGTGACAATCGCACCCTCAGCTACAAAGCTACTGCAGGCTCGGGCCTTCGGCCGAGCGTGACTGTTTGCCCTCACACGAGCAGAGCAATTCTCAACTGAAGCTCCACGAGGCTAGTCCTCCCGCCGTACTCGTTGCTGTAGCAGCAGCAGCAGCCTTGCTAGGTAATGTCGCTGTCTTAGTAAATTTTGCAAAATGTTCCCCAAAGGACTAATGTTTCCAAGAACACATCTCATGCATGCATGCCTTGTCACAGCATGCGCGATTGGCTCCAAAATTGCGGTTTGATCTGCTGGTCTGGCTAAAGCTTCATCAAGCTGTCACCATTGAGAAGATAGCTCAACGCAGCCACCTGAATCATGCAAGGTCGTGTAGTCAATGATGCAACACCGAGCTTTCTGGAAGGTCGTCGTGTACAGCACTGCATGCTAGTGAGCATTGGCATTGCATCTAGCAGCTCAAGTGCAAGTCAGATGATAAGGTGTCTGTTATATTTAATGTTAATTGCCTGATTGAAAGATATGTGCATCAGTTTGAACTGTTGTGACAACCAGGGATTTCAAACGAGGCGCAAGCTGCGAATCAAGAGGCACTTGAAGGCTGATGCGTAGAGCTTGTTAAGACGTTGAGCCCACACCACAGGAGCAGGGCTGTCATGTTAACAGGTCTGCAGAGGTGCTAGGTCAAATAGATATATCCAAAGAATCGAGGCTGAAAGGAATATTCGCTTTGAAACGGTTGCTCTCTCTCGGTCATCCTTCCGGTCAACCTTCCAGCAAGCTTAGATAGGGGTGGCTAAACAAGCTTCAAGAGGATTTGCTGCTGCTGTGAGTCTTTGGGTAGCAACCAGCACCTTGCGCCTTCCTGCCCCTCGCAGCATCACAAGTGGTCTCTTTGAGAGTGCAAGCTCTATTACTCGCCGGCACGGCAGACCTTGATAGGCACCTTGCAGCCAACTCTTCAGTGTCGACATCAAGCCTCCTACCCGCTATTGCAGTCCCAGTCATCTCTATCAGTGCCCAAGATGGCTGCGCCACTGCGAAGAACGGAAGCTAAAGCGTTTTTTGGTAAGACCATTGTATCGGCTACAGATTAGGCCTGCTGCTTGATCTTGCAACGTAGCACTAGAGGTCTTTTGTAGTTGTCAACCGCCTTCTGCTTGCACTACTACCTGTCTTGCAGTCTTGAAAAAAGTTGCAAAGCACCCTGCATACCTGCTTGATCTGATTACTGTTTTGTAATGCAGCCAATGAAAGAACATTTCTGCATTGGATGAACATGTCAGTCACCATTGGGTCTATTTCAGCAGCCATGCTAGGTATGCAGCACAGCACAGAATTGCTGCTGAACAGGTGCAACAATATGCAGCATGTGCTTCACTGTCAAGACTCAGCCAGCCCTCGATGATTGGCTGCACATTATGATCCAGGATGTCCTGCTTCTGCAATGCGTGTAGCAAGCTCTGTGCAGTAGATCCATAATTCTTGACAATATCTAGACTGTATGGCATCTGGGATGTTGCTTTATCAGCTGCATGGCAAAGTGAGAATGTAGCAATAGTGCCATAGTGCAAAAGCAGTCCTCAAAGGCTGGCTTGCATCATGCAGGTGTAGCAGGTCATGCACACAGACACTGGGACTCAGACTTCACAGCGCGAGCTATCTTTGTGCGCTCACTGGCACTGATAATGCTGCTATCCTCTGTGGCCATGGCTTTGTATGCTGCCTACAGCTTCCGATTACGGAGCAGTATGCTACAGTAAGCCCATCCTGTCATCCTCAGTGATCAAACTTTGACTTGAAGTCCCATGAGTACACGTCTTCTTTTGATGAGCACTCTGGCTTATCTGAGTGCTAATCTCTAATTTACGCTGTGCTGTCTGCAGAAATAAAATTGATGGCCCCTATGATAACCGAATCTTGCCAGTTCTGTTGAGTGTTTTGCTCATGGCTGCTCTGTCGGTTGTTCTTGGTGGTTCAATAGCGCGGACTCTTGGATGGTAGATCTGTTAGCTGCATTAGATTTGCATTACCCCTCGCTAGGATACCTGGCATGACTGGCACAGTGGGGATCAAAATGAAGAGCCATAGTCTGTTAGTCAAGACACACTGAGTTTTAGTATTTGTTTGTTGCTTGTGTTGCTCTGCAGCAAGATGCATTATGCTGTGGTAAGTGCTGATAGCTGTCAGATTTTCCGTGTTGTGCCAGCCGGACAGTCGACTAGACGTCTTCAAGAGTCAGCAGATGTTGCTAGACCAGTGAACGTAATTGGTATTGACAGCTTGCAATGTGGTATGATTGAAAGCTGCAACAGCATCTGCTCACGGCTGCACTCAGCTGCTTGCTGAATTGTGCTGTCTAAGTCGAATATTTCAATCAGATTGCGCCCTGCTATACCAGAGTAATGACAAAAGAGAGGTGCCCTTGGGCAACTCCATGTGCTTGTAGCCTTGAATTCTTTCGATTTGAATCTGTTACCAATTCGCCATGGCAATCAGGTGTACAAAATCACATGCACAGTACTAGCAAACGTGTACGGCAAACAGATGCAAGACAGTCACCTGTACAATGCGACACATTGCGCAAGGCAGATGCTGTTGCAGCATTGAGGTCGACGTCATGAGAGCACTAATGGACGACAATCATGCTATCTGCTATGCTTCAGCCTCATGCCATCACAGCATCCACACACACACTGGGACTGGATGCCATCTAGATCTAGATCTATAGCACAGCACTGAAAGGCTAATGTGACTCTGTCTCTCTCAAAGCCATTAAATCATCGACAATGGCGGTTGGTGGCTGTGCATCTGCAGAAGCAAGCAAGCTTGATATTGATCATGCCTTGCAGCCCAGTCATGTTGCAGGACTACCTACAGGCTGCGCAGCTTAGTCATGACGCACTGTTGTACAGACAATCAGTATTGTCAGAGAACCTGTTTATTCTGTGTCCATGCTTTACAGCAATGGACTTGTGCCCCTGTCATTCAGAAGCAACTAGGCAGCTGCATGTATGTAGACAAACGCCAACCTCGCATGATGCAAACAAAGGCGCTTGCTATGTCTCACCATATCTGTAAGCTGAGGAGTCCACTTCCATCAGTGCTAACTGGGACTCCAGAAGAGATGCAGGCATGAAGTGCGTCCCTTCAGCCGCACGCTGTTGCACTCGCTGTGTCAAGACATCTTTGCTTGGTTGTAGCAAGACCTGCATTGAGTTTTGCAGTACTTGTAGGCATTGATAGACAGTGGATTTGCAAACCAGACACAAAATTGCGATGCCATGCCTCCACAAGCTGCTTGGGTGATCTGAAAGTGTGCCTCACACACCACAGCACAATAATGCCTGGTGAACAAACATAAAGCGTCGTTGCTGACAACTCTGGGGAGCTTGATCTTAGCAGCTGACATCTTGCATGCAACACCGTTTCATCAACCTGGGTGCAATAAGTCGTTATACTATGGTTGAACCAGCATGTGACACAACCATTCAAGAAGTACTCACAAAAGCAATTTCTTTCACATGCTGGCTGCCCTCATCCTGGCCTGACAGAATGTCTCTATACTTCTGCTTCAAAGCCGAGCATGCCACTACAGCCAGCTCATCCCTGCAGACTGCTCGAGACATTTGTTGGTGAACAGTGCAACTGATTACTAGACAGCCACATGGTGATATTGCTTGTACCTGACAATGTGCTGATGTATGATGTTTGCCAATGTCTGCAGCCAAGGCCATCTATCAGCATCTTGGAGAGGAACGCCACTGTGCATCTTGTCTGCAAGCAAAAAGCTAACGTAGGTCAAGTAGTTTTGCAAGCAACATGTGCCACGCAAAGCTTACAGAAAACAGACAGCCTGCCTTTGTTAGCTTTTGGGTGATAGTCGTCTCCTTCGTAAAATGGGCATTGGAGTTTGGTTGCTAGCATCCGCCCAACGGTGCTGTAAAATAGATATTTTGTGAAATTGTTGTGTGATGCTACCATGCAGGCCCAACACGCATGCTGCTTCTGACATTATCACGTTCACCTCTTGCCAGACCCAGACACCCCGCCTATGACGTAACACTTGGGCAAGACCTTGTGCTGAATCAAGGCACCCTGATGTTGTGCAATAGCTGATGGACTAAAGCTTCGCTGCTGCTGGACAGGATGCATCGTCACAGAGCGGACGCATCTAGTTGCGACAACAACAGTAGTATATCAAAGCAATTCGATCGCTAGTTCTAACGAAGCTTGCATGTGTCTTTGAAAACTGCATGTGCTGAACGACGCGAGGTAAAGCACCATGCTCGACCGAATGCTGCATTCGGAATGCAAGCAAGCTGAAGAAAGAAATCCTTCCACGTGCTGACTCGTGCACGACTACATTTCCTTGCGCAAGGGCAGCGTACGCTATGAGCAGGTTGCCATTTGATGACAGACCCACACATGCCATTCTGTCGTTACGCGCGCTCGAACACAAGAGCTGTGTGTTTGCTTTTCGTAGTTGTGACCTGCGTGTGCAATCCCGCCTGAAGTGATCCGAGTCTTGGAGTTCGTGTCGCTGAAAATTGCTGGTCGAGATCCCTTGCCACTCGCCTGATCATCCTTGATCTGACTTGGGAAAATCAGCTGCACGCGAAGTTTGCACCGTCTTGCGACACTGGCTGAAGTTTGCAACTAGCACCAGTCTTCAGCGACTCACCTGCTGCGTTGTTGGCAAGTAAAGCTGTGTCCTGCATGAGAACGTCAAACTATGTCAGCAGAGCCCCAAGGATTTGAGGCAAAGCTAGCTGGTCTTCAGCCCAAGAACCCACAGGGCTTGCGAGCACGCATAGAGCTATTCCTACTGGAGCTTGTGCGCTTTCTGACCTGCTGCTGCTGCTATCAATGCCGCAAGCCCTTTGCATTTACCAAGCCAAACAAGAGGGAGGGTTGGTCAGCTCACAGGGCAGCATCATGCCCAGCTCAGCTGAAAGTTTCCACTGTCGATAAACGCACCATTGGTAAAGACCAGCCTGTTGCATTCCCCAGATACTTCTTTCAATGCAGTCGGCAATGCAAGCACTCTCTTGGATCTCAAAACGCAGTCCTCAACAAACAATTTTCGGTGCTGCAGAGGTCAAGATCACTTATGCAGAAAACGCGGGCATGTCCACGCAGCTGTACGAGGTTGATGTATTCATGTTCTTCCTGAAAGACTTGGAAGCTGTCACAACAAACTTCTATCATGACCTGTGGCAGAGCACCCGTATGCACACGCCTAAGGTCTGCAATGCTTTGTGCTCTCTGCTCTGTCCACACTCACTGCAACCCTTTAAACATGCGCAATGCCTTCATACGCCCTGGACTTCAGCAACTAGATCTCATCAACAGCATCATGGAAATGCACTGGATTTCAGCCACGAGACCTCAGAAGTAGCATTATGAATGAACTCAGCAGTCCCTGCAGCACTACTAACAAAGCAGCATATTGTGGATGATGCCTCTCACATTATCAGTTCATGTTCTCAGTAGCTTGTGGTGATACAGGTTCCTTTGGCATCTATGGCAAGTGGGGAGGCCCCAGACAGTTTGTCAAGTCTGATTAAGGAGCAGCTGCTGGTAAGCGGTCAGGTCCTGGAATCCAAATTATGTGCTTGCTTTCTCAACAGAGAACGCCACAAGCTACACCACAAGCTGTGACTCACAAGCCGGTGGTGTAATTACATGTTACTGCAGACTTGCTGTCAGGCAATGCTTAGGCACTCTTGGCGCTTGCGCCGAAGCAGGGCTTCTGACAGCAATCCAGTCTTGATTGCCAACAGAGCATGGCTCGCATGCATGACTAGCACTGTCAGCAAGCTGATGACGCACTCCCCTGGTGCACAGGTCATTCAGTACAAGCAGCTTGTTGGAAATGAGAGGGACGCATCGGTGCAGCAGGACATTGATCAAGCCATTGACACTCTGGTGCAGCAGCTCCGCCTACAGGTGTGCACATTTCATCCATTCATTTAGAGTCTAGAGTTCAAACTCTGACCAAACCCTAGCACATGTCTTTCCCTAGGGTCAGATATGTACCATCCTCAGCAGCTCTCTGTATGAGGTCCTATTTTTGCAGTGCGTCTAATGCATTATGAATGTCAAACACCTTGCAGCGATGCAATGTGCTGTCAGTGTCATGCATGTGCATGCCTACTGCATCATTCAGCACAGCAGCTGAGTGTGGTAGCAAGCATCTGCTTGTGCCTAAGTTCTGCAGGATCCAGCACACTTGCTGTGTGTGATAAGTTACATTTACATGGAGATGCTTTTATTGCATGGCTCATGTGTGTTTCGTCATTTAATCTTTCACTCATTGCTTAAACACATGTCTTCCCCTAGGGCCAGGTATATACAGCTCATGCAGTGTGTAGTCTGTGGGGCTGCCTACAAGCATTTCCAAGTCTTGTTGGTCCTGTCATTGTCCTCTTAAGGTCTGCCAGTCATTTCATCAACTTTTCCTGCAGGTCTTCCAGTCACTTTATTTACAGTACCCTTCAAGTCTGCCAGTCAATCCAACTTAATGTACCCTTCACGTCTGACATTCATGTCTGCATCTGATGCTGCTGTGCAAACACCAGTGCAACAAATGGACAGGTTCTCCACACACAACAAGGGCAACCAACTGTAGTGTTCAGTGATATTCTGATGCAATGCCCTGTCAGTGAAACACAAATTCATTGTTCACAAGTTGCAGCAGGCCCTTGACCAGCAATTTATGGATCTGGATCACAATCCACGGAATTGAGCAGCAATTCAGGGGTCTGGATCACCACCTGGCCTGCTGGCATGCATGTCAGACAGACATTAGTCATTACATGCCAGCAGTGCTGATTGCTGTGATGATGCTAATGCAATTGTGTATGTATGCAGGCGTGCATGTTCAGGCAGTCAGTCAGAAGGGCCATGAAGGGCATCACCACAAAACTGGAGCAGGTACAGGGCACGCCTGCAGACACAGTCACCATGCAGAAGCTGTCTACACAGATTGGCACAGTGGTGCAACAACTGGCTGAAGTAGTGCACAAGTTGCACCTGGTAAGAGCTACAGACACAATGCATCTTCACTGCACCTGTGTGATGAGTAAAGCTGCGCACACCTGTTTAGAGGCCGACCCATGTTCAGCACCGCATGTTTTGTCAGAATCTGCTTTAAAACATTAAGCCAGTCAGGGTTGCACATCAGCGCAGGCAACACTAAGTCAGAGGTGCTTGCGCACTGCCATTTGCAGATTACATGGGCGTATAGTAATGATTACATGAGAGTGTAACAGGAGCTGCATGAGTGTGGAACAGGATTTGCACGAGTGTACAACAAGACTTAATTGAGTGTACAACAGGAGCTACAGCCGCCCCATAAGCTGTACATGTCCTACTGCTTGCTGGGGTCACTGCGTCTGATTATTTTCCTGACTACAGCTTTGCCAGCCATGTGAATCTGAGGATGTCCCCAAGACCGTCCAAGAAACCTGGAAGATGGTGGATGAGTACATGCTCACAGAAGCTGAGATTGCTCTTGTGAAGCTGCTGGAAACCGTGGATCAGGCAGCACCACGCCATAGAGAGGCTCTGGATGGCTCAGACTGCATCATGAGACGGGCATCCAGACAGCCGCCAGAAGACCCAACAGCTCTAAGCCAACATGACACTAGCGGTTTCTGCATGTCTGCGGCGCATGGCAATGTTCCAGACGACCATACAGGAGCTATGTCCCACAGCAGCATCAGCTCCTTAAGCTCCAATGACTCTGATTGCAAACAGCAACAGCAGCAGCAGCAGACTGGGCAGATGGTTGCAGATGATAAGCAGACAGTGTTCGCAGGTGTCATTGGCAGGAAGTGTGAAACTCATGCTAACGGGGTTGGTGGTGCACTTTCTCACAGTTCTGGCATCGCAATGAGCTCTGACAATACTACTACAGCAGACAGATCAGAGACTGCTGCCTCTGTTGATGCATTCTCTCAGGGTGGGCAGATGATGCGCACAGATCCATTGCAGAGCCAGGTAACTTGCTCTGCTTGACTTCTGCTGTCAGACATGATGTGCATCTTACATGCTATGTGATGCTGCACATCCCTGCTGTAGCCACTCGTGCTGCCTGTGTTAAGCATGCCTCCTTTGGACTTGCAGTTGTGTGAGTTTTTACTGCGTTGCAGTTTTGACGCCACCCAAATTGGCAATTTGCTTGCCTGAAAAGCAGCTGATTGCAAGCGTGCAGACCATGTTGGTGTATGCTGTGCAAAAGCGTGCTGCTTTTCAATCCCTCATTTGTGTCTTGTAGGTTAACAAGATTGGCTGCGGCGCCTTGTCACCTGCTGAGGCCACCTGTGTCCATTCACCTGGTAGACCTGTCTTGCTCCATAGCTCGGCCAGTAGCCTCCCAGGAGCTGCTTCTAGCGCAAAGGCTTTGCTGAGCGCAAGCAATAGCAGCTCCCCAGATCAGTCCTCTCCTGACGCAAAAGCCCAGTTACAATCTGCTAGTCGGTTTGGCTCAGACCATCTCCACACCGCTCAGCTGACTCAGCAGAACAGTAACAGTGTTGGTGACGGCTGGGTCAGCCTGGAGAAGAAGACAGCAGGCTGTCACACTCAGCAGGCAGCAGCATATAGTCTGCTGTGTGACCCGAGAAAGGCCACAGGACGCAGAGACAGTGATCAGCCTAGCAGCAGCAACATGGATTGTGTGCCAGAAACCACAGAGGGTGAAAACCAGGAAGAAGAGGAGTCGCGTCAGTCAAATATGCAGAGCCTGATCCAGAAAGCCAAAGCACTGCAGGTAAGGGGAGGGATAGGTTGTATGATGAATCTACCAACCCACCTGTACCTTCTTTGGGTCTCATCAGGGGAGACAACAGACAATGACAGGGAAATCAACTCACACTCAGCACCAAATTTAAAGGCATGCCAGGATAGAGAGGAAATTGCAGTAGTGATGATGCCATGAGAGTATGGTGTGCGAGTACTGCTATTAGACACATACACAGCACATTGATGGCATGTGGGTGACAGTACCAATACCAGTACCAGTACCAGTACCAGTACCAGTACCAGTACCAGTACCAGTACCAGTACCAGTACCAGTACCAGTACCAGTACCAGTACCAGTACCAGTACCAGTACCAGTACCAGTACTCATCTACTGCATGTGCACAGACTTGACTTTGCTTCTAGGTTTTCTAGCAGCTCTATATCTGCTCTCATGCCTACACGCAGCGCAGGCACAAACATCATTGTGGTAATGTACAAACGGCCAGGTGCTCTGCTGAGGAATAAAGCCTCTGTCATGCTGATCAGATCTTGTCCATCTTTGAGGCTGAAACAATGTGCATGCTTGCAGGAAGCCAGGTGTGACGATTGTCCCATCTGCAACGACGACAGCACAGGTGACTGTGAAGAAGAAGGTGGAACTGACAACAGATAGCGCAAGGTCTTGTTGGAGCTCGCCAGCTCATTGTCGATGCAGTAGAGCTTCTCCAGGTGTGCTAAGCTGTGCTGTAGGGTTTCGGGTTTGCGTCAAGTTCCCTTAGGGTCTAAACCCTAAAGACTGTTGCTGCTACCACTGCCGTTCAGCCTGTAGAAAGTGCAACCAAGCTCGCCATTCGTCCATTTTTGAGCAGCTCACTGCATGAGGTCCTGAGTAGTGTGTCTTGCAAATAGAACATGCAGCATGACATGTGGTTGTGAACCAGCAGACTGCAGCACTGAGGCTTCTCAAGCAGAGCCTGGTGCGCGTGTGCAGGAGGAGATGAGGGAGCGCAGCTACTTTGAGAGCATCATCCATGATGACGACACCTACCATAACGAGGTGTACACCAACCGCATCAAGTGCCTGAAGCACAACGCTCGTGCAGCTGTGGTCCTCAAGCACCAGACCATGCAACAGAGTTTCCTGCTGGCAGATGTGGTTGGTGCTACCATTGCTGGCGTGGCAATGTGTGTCGCCATTGGTGGGATTTACCTTGCATATCGCTTCTCAAGGTGAGATCAGGGCCTTGTAGCAACCATCCGTGTCTGTGTTTGCGGCTTGTAGGTACTGGCCCTGTCCTTGGCCTGGTTTGTGATTGGGGCCTGTGGCTACAAGCCCTGTCTGTGTGCAGAAAGTATAGGCACCGGCCCTGGCCTCTGTTCAGGGCTGTTTTACTGGCCCTGGCCTGTGTCCAGGGCTTGTAGGTACCAGCCCTCTGTGGTCAGGGCGTATAGGCCCAGCCCTATTGATGCTCAGCGTCATCTCAGGCATTTGATCTGCATTGGTCGCATGTCAAAGCTGTGGATGATACCATCATTGCTTGTCACCCATAACCTTAAACCATAAACCCTAACCCCTATGCCTGGCTATTGATGGCACCTTCCTGGGCTCCAGCTTTCTTAGGTGATCATAAGCAAGGGCTTCTGATCAGGCTGCGACCTCTGTTTTTAGTGAACTGTCTTGTCTGTCTAGGGCTCACAGCTGCAGCAATCGCACTTGCAGCTTGCAACCGTATCTGTGAGCGCAACTAACAATGTCTGCTGCTTGAGACAGATGCTTGCTTTCTTCCTTGTTGCAAGGCTGTCATGACTGCAGCCACCATGCGGTGTGTGTGCCATTCCTCAAGCAGAGTAAGTGATATGCACACTATCAACACACGCTGTAGTTGTTATGCCTGATTGCCAAAACAGGACCTCATACAGGGAACTATTCAGGGCTGTTTGTATCTGTCTCTGGGGAAGACACATGACAAGTTAATGAGTGAATGAACAATCAAACAAACAAATGAACAACAGAATGACTGAACAAACAAATGCGTGAATGAATGAACGACTGCACGCACCCATGAGCGAAGAAGTGGTTCTGCAGCAGATGAGTCTCAGCTGAGCTCTGTTTGCTTGCTCATCACGCTATTGACATGAGCAATGAAAAAGCACACACATGTGTCAGCTGGAGAAGTGCAGTATGTTTACAACAATATTAACACTAATAACAGTAATAACAATAATAATAGTAACAATAGTAATAATAGTAGTAACAATAATAATAGTAGTAGTAGTTGTAGTGATAATAATAATAATCATAATAATAATTTTAAATAAATAATAACAACATCAAAAAAAGGTAGCGGCATGTTTATGCTGAAGGGTGTTGCAATGGTGCAGGTACCA
>JAABUU010005349.1_pt1 | contig 14465 bp, 12 predicted proteins | sample 5559301 | NCBI WGS metagenome assembly JAABUU01 (sample SAMN10711884, study PRJNA513360) | rock metagenome | isolation source: Antarctica rocks | place: Antarctica: Victoria Land, Richard Nunatak white | reverse complement strand
CACCACCTGGCTCATCAAACGTTCAGGGACGTAACTGACCTGAACAGCGCCATTCACGCTGCCGTCAAAAAGCTCAACAAGGAACGCATGAAGCATCCGTGTGAGAACCTAAAAAAGGCTGCTTAGATCAGGAAGTTCCGTTCCATCCAGGCCATGCCGGGCGCGTTGGCCTTGGTGACGACGGGGCCGTCGGTGATGACCGACTTGGGGATGCCGGCTTCTCCGGTCTTCTCGCCCGCCATGACCGCTGCGACCCCGGCGACGATGGCGCCGCCGTGGATGCGGCACGACGGATTGCGGACCGTCGCGTGCATCCGTCCGTCAGCCACGGCGGCCAGCGCCGGCGGCATCGCGTCGCAGCCGCCGACCTTGATGTCGGTCCGGCCTCGCTGCTTCATCACGTTGTAAGCGGCCAGAGCCATGTCGTCGTTGTGGAAGTAGGCGGCGCTGATCTTGGGATACTTGGTGAGGAGGGTGTCCCAGATACGGGCGACCTTGGTCACGTCCCAATCGCCGGGCTGGGTGTCCAGCACCTCGACCTTCGGATATTTCTTCATCACGCTCTCGAACCCGCGCGCCCTGCCCTGCGCCCCGGTGTGGCCCAGCGCGCCCTGGGTCATGATGATCGTGCCCTCGCCGCCGATGACGTCCATCAGCGCCTGGGTCACCGAGGCGCCCATGAACTCGTTGTCCGGCGCCAGAAAGGAGTGGACGTTGAGTTGGTCCAGCGGCGCGATCAGCGTATCCATGTCAATGACCGGCACGCCCGCGTCTATCATCTTGCGGACCGGCGCCGTCAGGGTGCCGATGCCGAAGGCCTGGATGGCGACGAAGTCCCAGGTCTGCGAGGCCATGTTGTCTATGGCGCCGCGCTGCCGGGTGGCATTCAGCTCGCCGTCGAACCAGGTCACGTCCACGTTGTACAGGCGGCCCCAGTACTCCGCCGCCGTCTTGCCCTGGGCGCACCACGTCGCCTGCAGGCCGGCGTTGGAGAACGCCGCCTTCAGCGGCTTTTCCGAGCGGCCCATCTCAGCCGCGAGCGCCGGGTCCACTGCCCCCAGCACCGAAGCGCCCGCCCCGGCGGCAAGCGCCGCCAGCAGCAGCGCACGACGGTTGGTTGACGGGATCGCTTGATCGTCCATGTGGTCGTCCTCCCCTGTGCCAGGGGCAGTCGTGCCGCCGCCCCGTGTGCGTACGAAGCTTGCGCCAGAGGCTCCGGCCGTTGCAAGGAACAACTCAACGCGGATGAACCGTCCGCATAGGAAGGAACATGTCCGTGGCAGCAACCTATCCAGACCTCGCCGGCAAGACCGTATTGATCACGGGAGGGGCATCCGGCATCGGCGAGGCGATCGTGCGGCGATTTGCGGCGCAGGGGTCGCGCGTCGGATTCCTGGACATCAACGACGCCGCCGGGGAGGCGCTGGCGGCTGAGCTGGGCGGCGACGTCCGCTATGTCCATGCCGACCTGACGGACATTCCCGCGCTACGGGCCGGGGTCGCGGCGGTGCGGGACGCCTTCGGGCCAGTCACCATCCTGGTCAACAACGCGGCGCACGACGAGCGGCACCGGACGGAGGACGTGACGCCGGAATACTGGGACAACCGGTTCGCCGTGAACCTGCGCCACCAGTTCTTCACCGCTCAGGCGGTGCTGCCGGACATGCAGGCGGCGGGCGGCGGCTCGATCGTCAACTTCGGCTCGACCTCGTGGATGGTCGGCCAGGGCGGCATGGCGGCCTATACCGCCTGCAAGAGCGCGGTGCTGGGCCTGACCCGGTCATTGGCGCGCGACTACGGGGCAGACAACATCCGGGTGAACGCCGTCGCGCCGGGCTGGATCATGACGCAGCGGCAGAAGGACCTATGGCTGACGCCGGAGGGCGAAAAGGAGCTGATGATGCGCCAATGCCTGAAGCGCGGCCTGCAACCGGACGAGATCGCCCGCGTGACGCTGTTTCTGGCGTCGGAGGAGGCGTCTGCCTGCACGAACCAGCATTACGTGGTGGACGGCGGCTGGGTGTAACCTGTCGCCTTCAGGTCTTGTGCAGGCCCCAGAAGAACGGCGCGCTGGCCGGCACGATATCCTGCAATGCCGTGCGGTAAAGGGTCGGCTGCCTGAACTGGCCTAGGGGCACGTAGGGCACGGTGTTGAATGCTTCCTGCTCCATCCCGGCTGCCAGCTTGCGCTCGGCGGCCGGGTCCGCGGCGGAGAACCAGGCGGTGCGGAGTTCCTCCATCCTGGGATCGGTGAACCAGCCGGGCCATCCCGCCCGGCCGTTGCCCCGCAACGGCTGGTGGCTTGCCGGCGTCGCGAACTCGGGCGACACGGCCGTGGTGTGGAAGATGTTCCAGCCTCCTTCGGCGGGGGGCTTCTGCGACGCGCGCCGGGCCACCACCGTGCCCCAGTCGGTGGCGACCAGGTCCACGTTCATGCCGATCCGCTGCAGCAGGTCGGCCGTCACGGTGCCTAGCGGGGCCAGGGTTGGGTTGTCCGCCGGCGAGATGATGACGACCTTGCGGCCGTCGTAGCTGCTGGCCCCGAGCAGCGTTCGCGCCTCGTCGAGGTTGCCATCCATGACGGCCGACCCGGCGCCGGTGGACAGTGGCATGCCGCACGGGAAGAACGCCTTGCACTCACTGTAGAGGGCGGGGTCGCCGACCATGGCCTGCATGTAGTCCACCTGATTCACTGCACGCAGCACCGCCCGGCGGGCGGCCACGTCGTCGAATGGCGGGTGCAGGCAATTGAAGCGCAGCAGCACGTAGGTGCCGACCGGATCCAGGGTGGACACCTTGAGGTCGGTCCGCTTGGCGGCCAGCGGCAGCAGGTCCGGCGACGGCTGCTCCAGCCAGTCCATCCGGCCCGTCTGCAACGCCGCCATTGCGGTCGCGGCGTCCGGGATGGTGCGCCACTCGACCCGGGCGACCCGGGCCACCTTGCCGCCTGCGGCGCCGTCCGGCGCCTCGTTGCGCGGCACGTAGCCGTCGAAGCGGGCATAGGCCGCCATGCTGCCCTGCACCCACTCGTCCGGCAGGAAGCGGAATGGGCCGGACCCAACGGCCTCCTTGATCTGCTGCGTCGGCTCGGTCTGCGCCAGGCGCTCGGGCATCATGAACGGCACCGGACTGGACAGCTTGCCGAGCGCTGCCGCCAGCAACGGGAACGGCGCCTTCAAGCGGAAGCGCAGCGTCCGGTCATCGGGCGCGGACAGCTCATTGGTTTGCGCCATCAGGGTTTGGCCGAACCCGTCCCGGGCGGCCCAGCGGCGGATGCTTGCGGCGCAGTCCCGCGCCAGCACTGGCTGGTCGTCATGGAAACGCAGGCCGTCGCGCAGCCGTATGGTCCAAGTCAGGCCGCCGTCCGTGACCTCGTGCCCGTCCGCCATCTGCGGCCGCACCCGGAACGCTGCATCGGTGGCGTATAGGGTGTCGAACACCAGGTAGCCGTGGTTGCGGACGATGTAGGCCGTGGTCCAGACCGGGTCGAGCGCGGGCAGGTCGGCATGCGGGATGAACCGCACGGTTGCAGCCGTCTGCTGGGCCAGGGCCGGGCGGGCGAGCGCTCCGGCGGCCAATCCGGCCAGCGTGGCGCGCCGTGTCACGACGGTCATGGAATGGTCTCCTCGGCGGTCGCGCTGAACGGGTCCGCGACCCGCGGCCAGAACGGCACGGTGCGCTTGGTGTAGGGGATGGCGGCGTAGTCGAAGTTCAGCGCGCCGGGGCCGGAGACGTAGCGTATCTCCCGGGCAATAGGCGCGAAGGCCGCCTGGAAGTGCTGCGACGACTTGACCACTACGAGCGCCTTGTCGTGCAAGATCAGTCCGAGTCCGGTGAAGGCGTCCGGCGCGAAGGTCTGCTGCCGCGTGCTGGTCAGCACGAGGTCCACCCCGGCGCCGGATACCCATGCGCTGCACCCAAGCTCCGAGCGTCCGCCGCTCAGCCCGGCCTGGGAATGGGCGGGGTCTATGCGGCGCACCGTGACCATCAGGTCAACCGGATCGCCGGACGCGGGGCCGCATTTGCCGCCGATGCGGAGGAGGAAGCTGGCGCCCTCCCCGGCCTCGGCGCAGAACTGCACGGCTTGGGGGTCCCAGAAGCAGCCCAGGACGGCGCGCTGCATCCCGCGGTCCAGCACCCGGCGCAGGATGGCAGTGTTGTCGGATGGAGCGCCACCGCCGGCGTTGTCGGACGCATCGGCGATCACGACCGGCCCCGGCCCGGCTTCCATTGCCGCATCCAGGCCGGCGTCGATGGTTTCGAGCCGGGCGTTGGCTGCCTCCCGCATGTCCCACAACTCCCGTCCCAGGCGTCGCGCCACCGACTCCGCCTTGGCCGTGTCGCCATCGGCGACGACCAGCATCCTGGAGCCGACCTCCGTCACGTCCCCCCATGGGAAGCCGTGGCCGAACGAGACGGATAGGATGCCGTCCCGCCCCTCCATCGCAGCCATGCGGTCCACGAAGCCGCGCATCGGCTGCTGCGTCGGGCGGTACGTACCGATCATGCGGCAGTCATAGTAGGCCATCACCGGCCGGACCTTGCCCGTCGCGGCGTCCATGCAGATGCGATACAGCTCCGGCGCCCGGTCGCCGATGTCGGTGTGCGGATATTCCTTGAACAGGATGATCGCGTCGGCGTTGGTCCGCATCTGCTCCGTCAGGTGGCAGTGCAGGTCCAGCTCGATGCCCACCTTGGCGGACGCCCCGACCGCCTCGCGCACCCGGGCCAGGGTGTCGCCTTCGCAATCGTCGTAGCCCTCGGCAACCATCGCGCCGTGCATGAACAGCAGCACCACGTCCACTGGCAGCGCCGCGTGCAGGTCGGCCAGCAGGGTGTCGCGCAGCTCCTCGTAAACATGGCGCAGGGTGGTTCCGGCGGGCTGGGCGAAGGTGCACAGGCTTTCCACGGCGTCATGGCCCTCCGCGTCGGCCAGCCGGCGCCAGGCGATCATGGGGATGTTGGCGATGGTCGGCGGCTGCCGGCTGGCATTGCGGCGATACCATTCCCGTCCGGTGGTGAAGGCGGCATGGCCAGTCGGGATGGGCGAGAAGGTGTTGGTCTCGGTCGCCAGGGTGGCCATGAAAATCCTCATGCCGCACTCTTCCATGACACGGGCTGCCAAATCCACCGCGCTTTGGCATGTTTTGCGTCCTGGTCTGCACAGCCACGGCCCAATGCGCCTCACGCGCTGAACTCCGGCCGCGGTCCTCCGTCTCGTCATGCAGTGAAGGTGGGGCGGTGACGGCGGGATTGAGACCGCTCCGCACCCGAGGACCTGACGACCGGCCTGTCCTCCATGCGGATGAGGCCGTCCCGCCGGAGGCTGCAGCAGACAGTGAAGCCGTCAGCCTGGGGTTCCCGCGGGCATCGGCGAGGGAAACCATGTTCCTAGCCGCACGCTAAGCGATCTCCGCCGGGGCTGGCGCCCGCTCACGTGGACCGGGTCATGGCCGACTTTGGCCCAGCCGGTGACCGGCAGTATTACCGGACCCTGGGACGGCGCGGCACGGGTTACTCATACAGGCAGGTCAGGACAGGGAATGCTAAAACAGGTGAACGCGCCAGCCCGGCTTGGAACGGAGCCGGTGCGGGTGGTCATGATCCCCTCGGCGTCCGGCGGCATGGGGCATATCTCCCGCACCGCGACGCTGGCACGGGCGCTGCGCCTGCTCGACCCGGCGGTGGAGGTCGAATTCGTGCTGGACGCCGACCGCCTGCGCGCGTTCAACATCGAGGCTACGGTGCGAATGGGCTACAAGCCGCGCCTGATGCCGGCGCGGCACCGCGACAACCGGGATGCCATCGCACGCCTGTGCCTGGGCGACGCCGACGTGATCGTGGACGATACCATGCGTTTCCTGGTGCCGCTGCGCGCCTGTGTCCCGAAGGCTGCCTGGGTGTCCATCCCGATCACGCCGATTGGGGACGAGCTGTTCATGGACTGGCCGTTCATGAAGCAGATGGACGCGATCATCTGGGCCTATGCCCCGCTGGTCGGCCTACCCCGTGACCTCGACCCCGTGCGCGACCTGGTGACCGCTACCGGGCCGTTCCTGTTGGTGGACGGGGTGCCGGGCCCGGCCATGAGCCGCGCCCGTCTCGGCGTCGCGCCGGACACGCAGACGGTTGTCTATGCCCCGCGCGGCTTCCCGTTCGGTCAGGAGTTCGGTCATCGCGTGCTGGCAGGAACCTATGGCGCGGTCGAGGCGCTTCGGCGGACCACGCATCCGGACCTGCTGCTGACGCTGATTGCGGTCGGCGACCCGTCCGACTTGCAGGGCATCCCGGGGGTGCCTGCGACCTTGCCGTCTTGGGTCCGGGTGCACGGACTGCTTTCCCAGGAGGAGGCGCTGATGCACATGCGTGCCGCGAGCGCCATCGTCGCCGAGGGCACCAGCACGATGCACGAGGCGGCTGCACTTGGCACGCCGCTGGTGCTGACGCCCGGCCCGATTGCAGAAACGACCCTGCTAGCGACAAAGTTGGCCGAGCACGGCGCGGCCAGGACCTTTCTGCCCCACGACGTCAGCATTGCGCGCCTGACGGATGCGTTCGGGGCGGTGCTGGCCGACCCGGCAGCGAGTGCGGCCATGGCGGTCCGCGCCCAGTCGCTGGTAACGGGTGGCGGTGGCGTGCTGGCCGCGGCCCGGCTGGTGCTGGACCTTGCCACGCGGCAACGGGCACAAGGGTCGGCCCGGCAGTTGGGCGCAGCATGACCGATGGCCTTGCGGGCAACTGCGCGATCGCGGTGATGGCGAAGGCGCCGCGCCCCGGACAGGTCAAGACCCGGCTGTCGCCCCTCCTGCAGCCGCACGAGGCGGCAGAGATGAGCGCAGCCTTCCTGCGGGACGTTACCGCCAACATCGCCCTGGCCTCGCGGGAGGCGGCGATCAGCGGCTGGGTTGCCTACGCACCGACCGGGTCGGAACGGCTGTTCGACGGCATGCTAGAGCCTGGCACCCGGCTGGTGCTTGCGGATGGCGCGACCGAGCCTGCGGCCGGAGTGCGAGGGTTCGGGTTGTGCCTGCTTCATGCGGCACGGTCCCTGCTGGGTAGAGGCGCGGCTGCGGTGTGCCTGCTCAATTCCGACAGCCCGACCCTGCCGACCACGTTGCTGGTTGAGGCGGCACGCCTCCTTGCCGCGCCAGGAGACCGCGTGGTGCTTGGCCCGGCGGAGGACGGCGGCTATTACCTGCTAGGCTTTAAGCGCCCACATGCCGGGCTGTTCGCCGAGATCGCATGGAGCACTGAGCTGGTGGCGGCGCAAACCCGCGAGCGCGTGGCTGGGCTGGAACTGGAGTTGGTCGAGCTGGCCGCATGGTACGACGTGGACGACCCTGCGGCCCTGCGCCGGCTGGTCAAGGGAATGGATGGCGGCGTTCTCCTGCCCTACCCCGCCCCATCCACCACTGGCCTTGTCGCCCGCCTCGGCCTCGCGCAACGCCTGGAGGCGTGAGGCGGGCCCGACTGGCCCGCTGCCGGCGGAGGCGTGATTGCGGGCGGCCATACGAACTGGTGAAGCCGGCAACGCCCAGCCTTCCCTATTGTTGGCGCTCGACGGACGCGGGTTGAGGCGGCTGGCGGACGCTGGATGGCTCGAACCCTGGACCAGCGCGACCTGCCGGCGTTGCGCAGGGCTGCAGAGGATGCAATGGCGGCGTAGGGGCGCATTAATATCCTGTTCGCCAACGTGGGCATCCAGGGCTTCAAGTCCATCCTGGAGATGAGGATGCGGACTGGCACGACCAACTCGACGTCGACCTGACCGGTACCGCGAATGCCATATGCGCCTTTGCGCCGCATATCGTCGCCGGCGGCTGGGGCGGACGGATCATCGTTACGTCAGGCACCCAAGAGCGTCACGGCACCCGGTTCGGCTCAGCCTACTCCGCCTCCAAGTGGGGCATCATCGGGCTGACGAAGTCGGCGGGGCTGGACCTGGAGGAGCACGGCATCACCGTGAACGCCGTCGTCCCCGGGCTGATAGACGCGCCTTTGACCCGGCACCACGAGCGACTACAACATGTTGACCGACGACCTGAAAGCGGTGCTGGACGGGCTGAACTTGGAGGGGATGCCGCGGGCCACCTTCGATGCGATGATCGAGGGCCTGCAGAAAGACCATCCAAATTTCCTGCGACGTTCGCGAAGCAGTTCTTCGGCGCCGGGCTGCTGAACTTCACCGTGACTGCCGAAATCCTGCAATGGTGGCTGATGATGGCGTTGCTCGGCTTCTCCAAGGCGACGCTGGATTGCGTGCGCGCCTTCTCGGACACCGACTTCCGGCACGACATGAGCACGTTCCGAGTGCCGACGCTGGTGATCCATGGCACCAGCGACGCGACCGTGCCAGCGGAGAAGTCTGGGCGGATCGCGGCCAAGATGACCCAAGATGCGGAGCTGCTGGAGTATTCCGGCGCCCTGCGTGGCCTGTTTTTTACGGAAAAGGACCGGTTGAACCAGCATCTGCTCACCTTCATCCAGAGATAGTCTCGCTGCCCGCGAGCAAGGCTTGGCGCGGGGAAGCGCGGCTCCGGGCCGGGCCGCTTCCCCGGGCTAGGCACCACGAGTAGCCAGGCGACGTTCCTGCCGGGCTACGAACACAGGCTTGTTTGTATCGGCCGTCCGGAAGTAGTGCTTTACGCGCGTCGGGCCGGACAGACTGCCAGCCAGCAGACTATCCAACGGGTCCAGGACAAGGAACACGGTCATGCGCGCACTTATCTGGCACGGCAAAGGCGACATTCGCTGCGACACCGTGCCGGACCCCACCATCCAGCACGGCCAGGACGCCATCATCAAGGTGACGGCCTGCGCGATTTGCGGCAGCGACCTGCATTTGATGGGCGGCTTCGTGCCGACCATGGAAAGCGGCGACGTGCTGGGTCACGAGTGCATGGGCGAGGTTGTGGAAGTCGGGCGCGACAATGCGAAGCTGAAGGTCGGCGACCGCGTGGTGGTGCCCTTCACCATCTGCTGCGGCGAGTGCCGGCAGTGCAAGTGGGGCAACTGGTCCTGCTGCGAGCGTACCAACCCCAACGGCAAGATGCAGGCGGAGCAGTATGGCTATCCGCTCGCCGGGCTGTTCGGCTTTAGCCATATCACCGGGGGCTTTCCAGGCGGGCAGGCCGAATACGTTCGCGTGCCTTATGCCGATGTCGGCCCTATCAAGGTGCCGGCGGGGCTGTCTGACGAGCAGGTCCTGTTCCTGTCCGACATCTTCCCGACTGCGTTCATGGCCGCCGACCACTGCGAGATCAAGCCGGAGGACACGATCGCCATTTGGGGCTGCGGTCCGGTGGGGCTGCTGGCGATCAAGTGTTGCCTGATGCTGGGCGCCAAGCGGGTCATCTCGATTGACACGGTGCCGGAGCGGCTGGCGCTTGCACGAGCCGCCGGGGCGGAGACGCTGGACTATGCCGAGGGTGACCTGCAGGCCAAGATCCACGAGATGACCGGCGGGCAAGGCCCGGACGCGGTGATCGAGGCCGTCGGCATGGAAAGTCATGGCGCTACTACTGCTCAGACCATCGTGTCCAGCGTCATGGCGGTCGCTAGCAGTTTCGAGCGGCCGTTTGCGATCAACCAGGCCATCCTGGCCTGCCGGCCCGGCGGCATCGTGTCCATGCCCGGCGTGTATGCCGGGCAGGTCGGGCCGATCGCCCTGGGCGCCTTGATGCAGAAAGGCCTCACGCTCAAGACTGGGCAAACCCACGTCCAGCGTTATCTGGCGCCGCTGCTGGAGCGGATCGAGAAGGGCGAGATCGACCCCTCGTTCATCATCACCCATCGCGCGGTTGGGCTGGATGATGGGCCGGAGCTGTATAAGACTTTCCGCGACAAGAAAGACAATTGCGTCAAGGTCGTGCTGCGCCCGAACGGGTAGCGGCGGACAATCCCACGCCCTCGCAGCAGTGACGCCGCGCAACGGGGGCGTCTGGGACAGCTCTTTGCACGAGTCTGGACTTGCATTGCAGTGATGGTGAGTTCGCTGTTGCCGAGCCAGGAGTTCTTGGTTATGGGCACGCCTAGCCGGGCTGGCCATCCTTTGCCTGGGCAAGCCGCACCGAGGTGGCGGGAGCATTCATGTGCTTCGCCAGGTCCTCGGCCGTCATCCCGCGGGAGTCGCGCCGGGCTGGGTCCGCCCCGCGGTCCAGCAGCAGGTCCACGAGGTCCAAACGGTTGAACATGGCCGCCGTCATCAGCGGAGTGCGCCCGTCGCCGCCTTGGCCGTCCACCGGTGCGCCGCCGTCCAGCAACGCGCGCACCACGTCCGCTTCGCCCTTGAAGCAGGCGCCGGCAAGCGGCGTCTGGCCACGTTCATTGGCGATGCTGGGATCGGCGCCCGCTGCGAGCAGCCGGCGCACGGCATCAGCATGGCCGTGATAGCTCGCCAGCATGACCAGCGTGTCACCCTTGTCGTTGCGCAAGTTGGGCGGCAGGCCCATCGCCAATACCTCCGCCAGTTCCTCCGCCTGCCCGTTCCGGGCATAGTCGAACATGCGGCCCGCAAAGGCGATGGTCTCCTCGTCGAAGGCCGGCGGGTCTTGACCGTCGGCCTGCTTTCCGTTGTTGCCGTTCCGCATATCTCGCCTTTTGGACATTTCGCGCTGGCGGGTGGAACTTAACCAGCGGTTTCAGGACAGTGAAGCCGGCAGTGCCTATATCGCGAACCACGCTGTGCTGCCAGGCGTTCGCCGGCTAAGTCGTTTGTTGCCGGTCAGCCCATCAAGCCCTGTATCGCCATGGAGGCGCCGCTTTGTCCTGCGGCTCCCTCAACCTGATGTGGGCTGATGCCGTTGCAGCCGTGGCGTGCGCGGACCGGCTGCACCGTGAGTCCTCCGCCCGGCCTCCGCAAGATGGCAGCCGTAGGTGAACCTTCTGTAAACCAGGGAGGGGCTGATCCTTGTCGCAGCCCCGCCCGGTGTCCGTTCGGCCGACGTTGACCTTGTGGTGTCGCGCGGAGAGCTTACCATTATTGGCGACATCCACGCCCACGTCCCTGCGAGCGCCATTTCGAAGGACGGCCCATCGGCAGGGGTGGCGATGTTCATACCGCAGACGTCGCTGCTGCTGAACCGGGCGATTGACCCGGCGGCGGCAATGACCGGCGAGATGAGCTTGTGCGGCCTTGTGCTGCCGGTGGGCGGCGTACGCGAAAAAGTGGTCGCGGCGGCACGGGCTGGGATCACGACGGATATGTTGATAGTGCGTAACCGTCGGGATTGGGACGACATCCCGCCCGGCGTCCGCGACGGCCTGCGTTTGGTGTGGCTGGAGACAGTGGAAGACGCGCTTGCGGCTGCGTTGCCTGACGGAAGCGGGGATGCGGCAATCAGCCTGGGGCCTGATCAGGCCGCGTGAAACGGGAACTGTCGGGCATCATGGTAGCGGAAGGGCTGCATCCGTTCCACCTGCCGCTGGGCATAGAGCTGGACCAGAGTCGAGACGGGTCGGCCATCACATATAGCCCATGCATCGCAAAACTGGGACAACATACCTTTGTCGCTGGAGGCGCCACGCAGTTTGTTGCGGTTAGACGTTTTGACGACGCGCTTTGGGCCATGCTGTCATCGCGAGGCGCGCAGCGCCGTGGCGATCCAGGGGCCGCAAGGACGGTGCTGGCGGCCCCTGGATCGCCGCGCCGCAAGCGGCTCGCGATGACGAAAACGGTCAGAGCAAATGGCGGCTGGTATTAGGCGATTACGGCCAATGAGGGTTGTAAGATCACCTGAGCCAAGGCCGCCCCCAGTGCAAATACCGCCTTGGACGTTGGACGCGTCGGTTTCAGCCGGTATAGGCGATGTTCAGGTAATCCTGGCTACCCGTGTTCCCGGTCGTGATAGTCAGCTTTGAGGCAGCGTCCGCGATGCTCAGCCCGGCAAAGGTCGCTGACTCGTTCACTCCAATCCCAGTGCCGGCAAGCTCGGAATGGATGGTTGCACCCTTGTAGCCTTCTGCACCGTCAGACGCAGTCCAAGGCATCGTGCTGACGCCGGGCACGAATCCCCAGATCGTAAGGCTGTCGCCATGATGGAAGTTGACGACCGTGCTCCAGGTCGTGCTTGCTCCACGGCCATCTACAAAGAAGGTGTCCGCGCCACCGTCGCTTCCAGCGGCGCCGACAAGGAAGTTTGAGCCGCCCCCGCCGTCGAGGACGTTAGTCCCTCCCGTAACGGTAAGGGCGTCATCGCCGGATCCGCCATGCAGAAAGACGTCTGGCACGTTGGAGGCGACGGCAACGCCATCCGGGTTGGACCAGATGAACTGTTGCCGCAGTGATGCGACCGGGCCGGAGTAGGTCTCCCCGACGGCGCCACTGGACGTTTTGGCGGTGGTGTTGGTGATCGCAAAGGCGGGTGGGGAAGGTGGCTGCGAAGGGGCGTCGCTCGTTGGTGGGCTGCCGACGGTTACAATCTTCAAACCATTGGAGAGAAAAGTCAGGCAAGCAGCGGAGACAATGCTGCCCGCGTACGATGCGCCGTCCAGATACAGGTTGCGGTCCATTCCCGGCGATCCGCCCCAGGCGTCATTGAGGAAGTCCAAGGAGACCTGGTGCGGCCCCGGCCCGAACCCGCCCTGAACCTGGTAAGCCTGATCCAATCCAGACCCGTGGGAGACCGTGGTAGTCTGGATGCCGCCGATCTGCACCCCGTCCACCGTCACCGTGAACTGCGCGTCGCCCTGCCAGGCATCCTCCGACACCAGCAGCGTCAGCGTGTCTGGACCCGATCCGATGATGATGCCTGGTATGGTTGCCTGGGCAGCCGTGAGGTCGCCAAACGCAAAGGAGAAGGCCTGCTCGCCACCCTTGTATTCGCTCAACTGCGCGCCTGGGATCGGCGAGCCGTCCAACCTCGCGCTGTCCAAGAACAGGTTCCGGTCGCCGCCGGGGCCGCCGCCGAAGTTGTTCAGGAAGTTCACGCCGACGCTGTGGCGGCCTGTGCTGAAGTCGGACATCACATGGAATATCTGGACTGCCCCGGCCGAATAAGATGCAGACGTGGACAGCAGGCCGCCGACTTGCGCGCCGTCAATCGTCACAATGAACTGCGCGTCGCCCTCGTATGCGTCCTCGCTGATGCCGAGCGTGAGATCATGCGACCCCTGCCCCACCACCTGGTCGCCGGTCGGCGCCGGTGCCGGGGCAGGCGGAGCTGTCGGAGGAGCAGGCGGCAGGGCAACGCCGCCCAGCGCTGCGTTGCCATTCGCATCCGTTGCGCCATAGAAGTCGTAGCCCCGCCCATCGGGAGATGAAATGGCCTGTTGCGGAACTGCTGGATTCGCGCCGTTCTTCGAGTAGGCCCGGATGTAATCAATCAGCATGTCCGCGGACTCGCCGATCGGCGCACCTACCCAATGGCCGCCGACGGCGAGGTTGGCCAGCAGGTACATCGGCTGGTCGAAGCCCGTCGGCGTGGGAATCGTTTGGTATGCAAGACCGTTGAAGTAGAACGTCAGCGTATCCGGCTCCCAATCTACCCCGAAAGTGTTGAATTGGGTGTAAAGGTTCGCACCATTCGTGTCGTTCCACTGCCCCTGGCCACCGCTGGCTGCAATCTGGCCGTTGTGGAAGGAGTATGCGCCTCCGTCGCCCTCCGGCCCCGACGCACCAAACGCTTCCAACGGATCAAGCTCCGGCGGCCAGACGTGCTGTTGAGGGAGCATCCAGAATGCCGGCCACATGCCGGTCCCCTGAGGCAGCTCGGCACGCATCTCGAAGTAGCCATAAAGCTGCGAGAACGAATGGTTGGTCGTAATCATGCCAGAGGTGTATGGGGCGCCGTAGGTCTGCGTGAGGTTCAGGGACGGCGCGGCATGGATGTCGAGGCAGCCGTTCGTAACCGAGAACGGATTTATGCCGACAGTTGGGTCCGAGTACATCTCGACTTCATCGTTCAGCTTGCGCTCTCCATAGGACAGCGTCGTGTCCCAGGTGCCGCTGTGGCTGGGGTCCCCAGGGTTGGAAGGACCATTTGAGCTGAATGCGCTGAACTCGTCATCGAAGGTCAGCTTGAACCCGGTGAGATCAAGTGTACTTTGGGATGCCATGAAGCCCTGCCTACGTGGATGCTGCGGCTGCGCTGGGCGGCGGTTCGAACCGACCGGCGAGCGGTGCAGCCTTTGTAGGGCATCGGCATTTCGGGAACGTTAACTCGTCCGGACGGGACGCAGCACAGCAAGTCGCAGCCTGCAGACTGGACGAACTACAGGGTTATCCCGAGCCGACGTGCGGCTAGGCTGGCAGGGCGCGTTAGAGTGGCCGGCCTTGGCCCTCGGGGCGGGACCGGGCACAGCTCGGCGTCTGCTACTTACTAATCGGCTTCACCCTGAACGCAGGGCTGTTCAACGCTGCTGCATGTGCTGCACTGAGGCCGCCCTGCTACATACAAGGGGCGAAGTAGGCGTCTGATCGCAAGGGGGTTCCCGAGCCGGGCAATGTCTGACTTCTACGGCAGCAA
>JAABUU010005347.1_pt1 | contig 14469 bp, 20 predicted proteins | sample 5559301 | NCBI WGS metagenome assembly JAABUU01 (sample SAMN10711884, study PRJNA513360) | rock metagenome | isolation source: Antarctica rocks | place: Antarctica: Victoria Land, Richard Nunatak white | reverse complement strand
GCCGTCCTCGCCTGCCACGACGCGGATAATCTCCCGCCCCTTCGTGCCCTCCCCCCTCTCCAGCGCCTCAATGGCCTCCACCTGCTCCCACCGACTCCGCCCCATATCCTCGAGGCCCAGCACCTGCACCGCGATCGGACCGCGCAGACGTCGCTCACGGACGTTGGGGTCGTGAATCTCGGGAGGGAAGCAGAGGCTGGGCTGGGAGGTGTCGAGCGAGGTCGTGATGTCGGAGGCGAGCAGGCGGAAGAGGGCCGTTTGTTTGAGGGCTGCGAGGGGGGTGGTGGGTTTTTGGGTCGTGAGGAAGGTGCGGAGCCATTGGGGGGAGGGGTGTAGGGATTTGCTTTGTGAGATGTGCGTGGTGAGTTGGGGGAGGAGGGTGCTTGGTTGGGACGACATGGGGTGGTGGTGCGGGTTGGGGGATGAGGTGCTATGTTGTGGTGAGGCGTTGACTTCTAAACAACCTGTTGACTGAGAAGAGATGTTGGTCCAAAGAGGGATATCATCATATAGTGTCAGTAAGATTTCAAAGGTAGGGAATCAATCTTGGGTTTCTCATCTCCGTAGCTGTCAAAACACAAAGTGAAAGCGTTTGAAGCTTTGACCGACCTATGCAGTACCTAGCGCGATCTCGGTCCGACCCGCAAACCTTATATTTCCAGCCCTATCGATCGACCTTCATGCAAACCTTGCCCCTTCTGTCCCAGTGTACATTACCTATCTCTCCCACGTCGCCACACCTCCACACCCGATCCTCTCCCTTCGGAAGAAATAATGTCAACAATCACGTCGCCCCGTCCCTCGACCCCGTCCCTCCAAACGCCGAGCTCCTCCCGCCGCACCTCCACCGACACCACCCGCTCCCGCGGCGTCTCACCGGCTGGCCGCCCTCTGCAACCACACCAGCGACGCGGTAACCGCGCCGCATTGCGAGATTACTATGGCTTGAAAGCTGGTCCTGCTGCTGCAGCTGGGTCGACGATTCCTCCAAGGCTATCCGAGCCTTCGTTTGACGATGCGGAGGTTAAGGAGAGCGAGTTGGACAGGGAAGGATTTGATGCGGAGAAGTATGTGGCGGATGTGTTGGGGAGGGAAGGGCTGGAGGGAGTACTGAGGGTTGAGGCGAGGTTGATTGGTGGTGAGTGGTTATGCTGTGTGACTGGATGAGAAGAATATATGTTGGGCTCAGGGCTGATTCGAATGTTGATGGGGTTAGAGATCAGAGGTCTAGATGGTGAGCGGAAAGCATTGGTATATGACAACTACTCGAAACTGATCACTGCAACGGATACAATACATAAAGTAAGAGCGCTACTCTTGTCATGTCAGGTGCTGTCATACTGATGTTGTGATCGTAGATGCGTATGAATATGGATCCTCTGACTCCTACGACTTCCACTCTCTCGCCCGCCATCTCTAATATCGCGGAAAAAGCGGCTTCCTTGTCCAAATCTTTACAGGAGCGGACCATAGTGTCGCAGGGAACTGGGGTCCCTGCATCATCCACAGCTGATCCGAAGAGCAAACAGAGACAATTGGTGAGATGGGTTCTAGGAGCTCCTCAGAGACTGAACGCTATGCTTCAGGAGGGCAAAAGAGAAGAGGCGGAGAGACAATGGAAGGAGGTCTCCCAGCTGCTGGATAGATGGAAAGGTGTTGACGGTGTAGATGATGTTCGACGGCAATGCGAACAAGTATTGACGGGCAAATGTACAGATACAAAGATATAGAATTATTAACAGAATATGCCATCAGCTCACTCCGTGCAATGTTCAGCGGTGTTTGTGACAGCCGACGATCAATCGTCACGATTGATATAGCACGGCTTATGAAGTTATCTGCCAAGGTTGCCTTGCGCCAGAGCTCAATCTGCGTGCTTCCCGATCTTTCAGGCGCATCTATCAGGCAATAGTGTTGATCGGCTTCGCTTGTTCAGATGAATATTACTAGCCACCAACTCTCTCTCTATACTTCCAGACGCAGAGTTTTCTATCATAGAAGCTTGTCGATAGGCATGTAATCTCATCAGTTTCGTCGCCATCGGCTGTTCTTGAAATTGGTTGCACATCGCTAGCGTAATTCATACTCTCGTGCTCTTCGAACTTTGCCAATACCTTGATAGACCACCGTCCTTCTGCGTCCCGAGTAACCCTCAAAACTCTGACACCAGCATGCATGCAGCTCGCCAGGACTGTGACCCTGACCTCCGAACTTGTGGCGTTACCACCAGCGGAAGGCTTGCACGACTCAGAGAACGACATCAACTTGAGTCTCCAGACTCCGCCTCCTAGCTTCTCTTCCGCCAATACATGTGGCCTATTGACGGTGTCGTAGACTCTGAGGTACTCGTCATAGCTCCCCGTCAGTAGAAGATTTCCATCGATGTTCTGCGCGATAGGTAATGGCAGGATTGCAGTCACGCCAGCTCCATGACTCTTTAAATCCCGGGCCACAGGATCATAGCTTGGGTTTGTATCACGTCTGACGGGCTTCCGTATACTGAGGGTCGAGTCATCTCCTCCCGAGTAAAGAAAGCATGGCAGATCTTCCCGAAACTGTGGAGAGTAGGCCACAGTCCAAGCTTCTAGTGGATGGACGTTGGATTGCCACACTATCTGATGGCTTTGGAAGTTGTTGGATAATGCTATGATGGCTACATCGCCGTTTGAGAGAGAAACGGAAATCCTTGGGTAATCAGTTGGGTAAGAAAAGCAGGTCACCCAGATAAAGGATAGGACCAGGATGTCAGGTTCAGATACTCGGAGTTGAGAGAAAGCCTCCAACAAGGGTTCTGGGGCAGAGTTGACTAAACGACAAAAGCAGAGATCACCCGTACTCGTGGCCGCGGCGACAATGTTTGGGTCATGCGGCGCAAAGTGAAGATCTAAAATCGCGGACGTGGTGTATGAAGTGGAAAGCAGAATCCTTGAATGTGGTCAGCAAGGATAACTTGGTCTTAGTACCGTAGAAGGTAAGTCAAGTCTGCAGGAAGCTTCTATCGTTTGAAGCATCGTCAAGTCTCACAAATTCTGCCCTGCCAGGCGAAATAGAAGTAGACTACCTCGGCGCTCTTGAGGTAGGCTTCCTGACTGGTCATTGGTTTGCTGCTCTAGGTAGTAGGTCCCTACAACGAAGAGATCTGGAAAAGCGGAGGAGATTTCGATACAACTGGGCGGAAGTTCTAAGGTAATTGAGGTAAGAGATCGTAGGGCTTTGGGCTCGTGTAGGGTCATCACCGGTTTTCTAATGAATCGAGTGCATCTATCATGCAAAACACTCTGTATCCTTTGAGTCAACACAACGAACTCCCATTTAGCAATTGCTTGATTACATAAGCATAGTGCAGATCAGGGGGTTAAAAAGGGGTTGAACGGCACATACACTTGGTCCGAAAACGACCCCAAGACTCCATATAAACGGACGTAGAAGACCCCACTAACCTGTCCGAGGAGTTCATCCAGAGACTGAGGTCAGGATCCTGCTACGTTGTGTAGCAGTTAGATAAAGTGCCGCTTCCTCTTGCATATTTCTTGATCTCACGCTACAATGGAAGCTCTCATCGCAGCAACGGAGAGCTTTGTTCGTGAATACATGAGTCAGTACGACTCCTCCCACGACTACCAGCATATCCTCCGTGTGCTCCATCTCTCAAAGTATATTGAAGCAAAAGAGCGTACGCTCCGTCCAGATGTCCATTATGATACACATGTGATAACGCTCGCGAGCCTTCTCCACGATGTCGGCGACAAGAAGTACTCCAAGGAGGGCGACGACGCTGCTACAATGGTGGAGAGGTTTCTCACCTCGCATGGCGCAGATGAAGAGCTCGCTCGCGCAGTCCAGCAAATCGCGACTAACGTATCTTACTCGGCTGAGATCAAAGATCCAGCGGAGGTGCAGAAGGCTTTGCGTGATTACCCTGAGTTGGCCGTCGTTCAGGATGCGGACCGGCTGGACGCACTCGGTGCCGTTGGGATTGGGAGATGTTTTACGTTTGATGGAGCTAAGAGACGGGAAGAGGGCATGAATGGAGCGATCGACCATTTCGGTGAGAAGCTAGAGAGGTTAGAAGACATGATGAAGACAGACACTGGCAGGAAGCTAGCTGCGGTACGGACCCAGAGATTGAAGACGTTCAAAGGCTGGTGGGAGGATGAAGTGAAAGGACTCGACCACATGAGCTCCGATTGATAGCTATTCTATCAATGGACTGGATTCATAAGATCCCAGTGTTCGTCCAAACTTGGTCACCACTGGCGTCGGGCTTGCGACACCTGGGAAGTGAACTCAGATCTTTCAGGCCCCGATTCCGCAGAAGCGATGTTTTGAATGTCCCTTGGAGCTCCTCTTTAGCCCTGTTGATGCTTAATGGAGGGCGGTAGGAACCCCGCCAAGTGAACCAGGACACTTCCTCGCGATATCGCCGCGCCAGCGAGATCGCCTTGGAGCGCCACCCTATTAGCATCATCTCAGCAAAACTGAGAAGAAAGGGGTTGTGTTGGGAATTATCGGTATCTTCAAAGATGGCGGAGATTGTACGATGCGTGCATGCTGGATATGGAGGAAGCCAATCTGATCTGCGAACACCCTGGGTCAACCAATGCCTTAGGTATGTGTATATGGCGTTGGACCATATGTGACTGCCGTTGCACATCACTTGAGTAGTGATATACGTATGCGGAGGTGCCCAGCACCGTCTGTATAGGTTAGACAAAGTATTCACGATCTTATATATCATACTGTTGTAAGACTCTCTAAATAGTATAGAAAGTCGACCTTGTATTGATGTTCCGCTCGATTTCTGTCTGCAATGAAGTCGTTTCAAGTAAAGTGATTCTCGCATTGAATCATGAGAAGAACGAATGACCGTTTCAAGCCAAATTGTTCTATTCTTCTGTACCGTGCACGTTTCCTACTGGACACATCTATGGTGAGGTCTGACCAAGTATGAACCCTGATAAGTTTCAGGAGCGGGGTCTACTAGGTACAAACCCAGGAGCACGATTCCGACTCATATGCCCCGCTCTGCTCACCCTTCATTGCCATTTTGAGCGCCCTGGAGACTCATATCCCTTATCCGTTCATGTTGGAAGAATAGTAAATGCCGTCAGTGCGTTCCGACTACGCCCACATAGCCCTGAATTTTTGGTCAAATGTTGCCTTCAGCATCTGAAAAGCCTTTAGTACATCCATGAGGCCTTTTTCCGATAGTGATGACGAGTCGCTGGCGTTGCTGTAGTCATCGTCATCCATGTAAGGATCATGAGTGACGACCCCAGAAGCGGCGTCTGCATGTCCTGCAACGGCCTCTTCCTGATGGTCTCCATCCGAGCCATCCCAACTATCTGGCACAACCTTCTTCTTCCCCGGAACCTTCCGTACCGGCTCCGGCGAAGTCGCTCTAACCGTTTTCGAAGATTTACTTGATGGTGCATCGGATTCTTCTTCCGCATCCACGGCCTCCTCCATGATTTCTCCTTGTCCAGCGAGCGAGGCCATCTCGTCATCTTCCATTGGCGCCACCTTCAAAAAGTTCTCCAGACTGGTGATGATGGTCGCCAGAACCAAGGAGAAATCGTTCAAGAGAAACCAAACATCACCCCTTCGAATACCGTTAGCGATCTCGAGCGGCCGGACGGCTCCGTGCATGAAGAAGTCGTAGAGATAGGCGTTGAGTGGGGTGGCGGAGGGGATATCCAAATATGGGATAACAGCCTCCTCAAGGAAGATGCCGGAACGGGCCGAAGAGCAGAGGTCTGTGATGGATGTGAAGGTGTCGGAGTGGCCTGAAAGGGCGACGAAGTGTGAGCGAGCGGTGGTTGCAGGAAGCAGTTGAAGGGCGTCGATGGCGATGGGTTGGGATCCGCCGACTTGGTGGCCTGTTAGTGGGAGAGTCCGATCCTCGCCTTTGACGTGTTGCTTGGCGAAGGTCTTCACGTAAGTGGTGAATGTGTTGAGAGTCTCCCGATTATGCTGCTTAAGAATCTCTGTGGCCTTTCTAGGAAGCTCGGGGAGAATGACGATGGAGGGAGAGTTCTTGACGATTCTTTCAATAAATTCCTTATCAGATAGTCGACACGGGCGGCGGCCGAAAAGATGTGCCATGACGAGCATCAGTTGACGAAGAATTGTCTGTGGTTTGGACTGAATGTCTGCACAGAGGCCGTGGAAATATCCAGCTTTCAACAGAGCATGGAACGCAAAACTGCTGTTTTCCGTGAAGTAGAGATGAGATACGCAGCTGGTGAAATTGATGGGCTCTCCCCCCGGTCCCAGTAGGTCCTGTCGTCGGAGGTACTCGATAGAGAAACGGAGATGGTGTAGGACCTGGTCCTTGAAACTTTCGCCACCAAGGTACAATCGCGGCTGTGAGAGTAGGGAGTTGATCGCTCGCCGTGCGTAAGTGGAGTTCTTCGATTCGTGTAGCAACGTGAACAGACGCAAGACCAGGGTTGTGGTCATAGGGAAATGTCCATTAAGATCGGGGAGTCTCGAGCTTAGAAGACGGCAGGCCTTGTCGAGAGAGATACCGTGAAAGACAACGTTTCCTAGGATATCAAAGCCACGACGACCTGCTCGACCAGCGCCTTGACGGAAGTTGAGAGCTGTGAGAAAGACGCTGTCTCCGCTGAAGACAACCGTCTTGCAAGGCATCTGCATCATGTCCGATTAACAAAATCCACATCGCATCGGGGAAGATAGTGGCCTCCGTACGTTTATACCAAGCGCCAATGTTCCCGTTGCAACGACGACCCTCAGATAACCTTTTCGAAAAAGAATCTCAACACTACATAAATGTCAGAGGTCTTCAAGCTGTGCAGGAGAGCCACCACAAAGGATAGCTTACGTCTGTCGATACTTTCTATTCATTCCAGCATGATGGATCCCGATTCCTCGAGTCAACGCCTTCATCAACCACTCCGATATTCCGTGCCATTGCAATTTGTTGGAATAGCCCTCCATCTCAGCTTTCTCCACCTTCTGCATATCGGCAAAGCTAAACTCCTCTCGTGGCGCATTAGGGTCAAAGTGCTCGTACTGACTGCCGTCCCGTTCTGCAGACTCCCTCTCAGTGTCAATCTTTGAGAGACGTTCCTCATCTTTGCCTTTGTTCTTCTTCGAGTTTACGACTTTGGCAGCTTTATTCTTCTTGGTGGCTTCCCATCTCGTGTAGCCGTCCATCAACGATCTCCATTTCGGGCTTGTCTCTTTCCATAATGTCTCGGCTCGCTCCAGACTTTCCAGCATGGTATGGGTAATGCGCTCACAAGCTAATCTGTCGTAGTTGAACAATATGGCAGGTAAAGCATTTTGTTCATGGAGACCAGCCACGAGCGGAAGCGCGGTTTGACAGAGATCATCAGACTGCATCACCTCTGTGGTTGCTTCTGTGCCTTGTGCGGGCGACATTAGTATTTCGTTCGAACGAGGCACCTCCAACGGTGCACTCAATTCTTGAAGTACTTTGTCAAATGGTGAGTGCGAATCCAGCAACCAAGACGACAAGAGTTTCTTGAGTTCGTTCTCCCATTTTATGACATCAACCTTCGCAATTATCAGTGGGCAACAAGCCTGCGGATTTAGCTCCTCAGGGACAGGGTAGGCAGGCGTCTGATATTTAATCATCTTCTGCCACAGAATAAGACAATCTCTCGCTTCCAGTGCCATATCCTTGGGTATCCCACGGGATTTGTTGATAAGACTGGCTACCGGGTGAAAGTACTGAAATCTGGAAACCCCGTCTAAACCCACATTACCCAGCGTGGACCTCTTCCCTAGGCCTGAGAATACGAACTCCTTTGGTGGATCGTACACGAACTTCCTAAGATCCGAGTAACGATGCTGATGTTCGATCATGGTCAATTCAAATCCTGAGGAACGCTGGGTGGCTGCAAGCCAGTCATTGAATTTCAAGGGGTTGCCCACAGTCGCTGACAAAGCGATGATTGGGCACGGGGCCAGGAGTAGCAATTGTTCCCATACCACACCGTCTTCGGCCTGACCAATAGAGTGAATCTCGTCAAAGATAATGCGTTTCACGCGCGGAGCCCAAGACTTCGCGTTCGAAGGCGCCAGCAACATGATCTGCAGGATATGCGGCACTGTCACCAGAACTTGACAGCCCGCAGGGTTGTTGACTCGGTAGTCTCTCGTATGGATCGCCCACACGCTCTTTCCACCGTGTTTGTACGTCTTTGAGAACCGTGCCTGCACCTCTGCTCCGATCTGGTTGACAAGAGCTTTGGTCGGGGCGACATAGACCAGTACCCCATCGTCATCCGCTCGAAGCACCTTCTCCATAGCATAAAAGCTTATGAAGGTCTTACCGGCACTTGTTGGTGCAACAACAAACACGCTGTGATTAGCGTCGAGCTCGTCAAGGACCCGGCGTTGCCATCCATCGGGGTTGAACGAGACGCGAGCGTCAGGGCGTGTGTCCATATTTCGGTCCAGGTAAGGCCCGCAATGGAGAAGCTGAAAATCTTGGGGTGAGAGATCGACCGAAAGAGTGGATGACCGTTCGATTGGAACTCTGAATTTAAAGGTGAGAGGACGATCAAAAGTCGTGCTGGATATATCCTTGTCCGTGGGTAATCCGAGGAGGCGGGAGACTTCCAAAGTGTGCGTAAGAATGGTCTTTGTCAAACAAGTCTCCGCTTTCCAGATGCTTTTTATTCGGTCCCATATGAGCGCAGCAATTTTATATCCGTCATCCTTGTGGTCTGCCTGACAGTATCCCGACCATATCTCCAGCAGGGGCTGCAAGCTGTACAAGGTGATCTCTGCATACAAGATGGTGGTTCTATCCGGGGTAAGATCTTGAAGGTAAGCTCTGCTTTTGGTGTATCGAGCCTCGGGGTCCGCGTTCTTATCAAGTGTTTCTCTTACGTTAGCCCAGGCAGCAAATGCCTTTTCTGCATAGGCTACTTTCCTACCGTCAGAATTGGCTTGAGCGAGTTCTTTTACTTTACTGGCTGGTTGCTTTTTTCCCGGTTTGCCTTTATGAGTGTCCAAGGACGATTCCAACTTCTGATTATTTGGGTGAATCGTAGATGGAGAGGGCTTGCTTTCCTTCTGAACGGTGATGGTTTGAGGGTTGAGGATCTTCCCGGCAGCGTTGGTTAAGCTTGCCGCGTATTTCAGCATCTCATCCATGTAGCGCTGGTTTGCTCTTAAGAGCCGCTGCCCTTGTCTATTATTAGAAATCTTCATCACCCTCATTCTGTCGATGGGTTTTCCGGCATTGTGCCAATGTGTTATCTCCTTGAAGATCTTAGCGGATCTCGAATCGATTTCCCCAGCATCTTGAACGTCGACCTCAATCTTGATGGAAGCCAGGTGCTGACTAAAAACTTCGTTCGAAAACCGGAGAATGGAAGGGATGACTTTCGGGTCTCGGGCTGGCCGCAAGAATTTGCCGGTGAGGTGGTGCTCCTCTGAGACTTGCAGACGAACACCACTATGCGCCTTTACGATGTTCGCGAGTGAGTTGAACTCATGCTGGATATTCTCAGGCAGCAAAGCTATCACGTGGGGCTGACCTTGAATGGCGAGCAGCACCGCCTTGAGAAGTCTTCCGTCGATGAGATCCACAACATCACAAGGAACCCCGCTGTTATGGAAGGATTGCCTCCAGTGGCTGCTTTCGAGAGCCGCCCTTGCGGTGATAGAAAACTCGTCGAGAAACTTGCGGTAGTTTCGGACGCCTTCATCATCCAGTGCAGCTGTTCTCAGTTGTCGGTCTGACAAGGGGATGTGGCCGATCAATATCGCATGCAAAAGAAACGCGGATGCCAGGGGTGCTTCTGCGGGTGTTTCTCTGAGCTGTCTCGAGAGAGTATTGATAACGAGACTAAGGCGTTCGGTAGAGAGATTGACGCCTATGGACGGTTCATCCCGAGGGGGGACCGAGTCATCTAGGGCAGGGGTATTAGATAAGGGAGTATCTAAGAAAGCGCCTAAACAATCAGGCTGCCCATCAGGCTGCAATACCAGCATCTCCTTCTCTGGGAGATCTGTTGCGGGACCATGAGGAATATTATCATGTTGTTGAGTGCTTGCTAGCACTTTCTTTGCGCGTGTCCCCTCAACGATCATCGCCATCACCTTCAGTACAGAACTCAAGTCAGACTCTCAAATTTGCACACAACCAAAAGGGTTTCGAACTCGTCATACCTTCGTGTCCCTAACCTCTAGACCGTTGACGAGTGCCACGTTAAAGCCTGTAAAGATGAACCGCAGTATCATCTTTCTCAATGCTACTTTCTGCGTCTGTGTAGTTACTGCATTCATCTCCGAACCTTCCCAGCCAGGTCTGTTGGGACCACGGGCCCCATCGTGGCACATCACGAAGTATACTCCGGACGACTGCAGGTAGTTTTCAAACGCGGGATCGTAGATTGATACGAAGTTGTGGATTTCGATCCTGGGATGAGATTTGGAAAGATGACATGAGAAGTGTCTAATGATGACTGAACGTGCGAGTAGATACAGGTTTCTCGCTGCGTATGCGTGCGGTGGAACACACAAACTTTCATTGGCTGAGGTATTCCATGAGTCTCGTCAACGGGCACAGAATTGAAGATAGTATCTGCGAGGACTCACCGCGGAAGAAGACAAGGTGGAAATTGCAGAGTCTTCGTACGAGAGCTTCCAAAAACCGCTCCACCTCGTAGACTATGTGAAGAAGCTGAAATCCATCTATTCTGAATTAGCAAGCGACTAGGGTATGGATGATCGCAGAGGATGATTAGACTTGCCTTCGACGTCAATTCTGAGATCTCCAAAGCATTGAAGTAGGAGTGAATCTCCCTCTATAAGGAAGAGTTCGCTGCCCGCATAGTCGCCCACAAGGTCAAGCGTCCGATTGGGGAGCCCCAGATATCTTTCTAGGATCTCGTCTTGCATGTTTGCTGCTATCTCTCACCCAGAGATATATGAACGAGGTGGAAAGGTACCCAAGGTAGCTTTGACGGATTGATGGCGGAGATACAGAAAAGATACAGAGGTCAAGAGAAGAGATTAGTGGTTTCAGAGAAGTGAGTGGATGAGAGCAGCAACAACTGTTGCTATGCAGACCAAGAGGTTCTGATCACCAAGCGTTTCACCTCCTGCAAGTGGCCGCACCTGATATTCAAGTCAACGGGTCACTGATTGTGATCTGAGAGACTCATAGATCATCATACAAAAGAGGGGTTGTCCATAGATGTGGCCCAATGTTAGATAAGGACACACAGTCCATACGCACTTTATGCCGCAGTAGGCCTCACGAGCCAGGGAGACTTGATAAGGTAAGCCAAGTCTTCACCCACAAACATACACCACACCATTGGCAGCCAGTTTCTTCCAATTGCACTTTGACCCACACAGTGATTTCCAGTGTCTTGCACACAAGTTTGAAGGTGTTGAGACATACAGTATCTGAATAGTAAATGCTAACGTAAATCTGCAGTCCCGCACAAAGTCTCATTCGCCTAATTTCTGCCAGCGGCTTCTTCGGCCCGAAAGCGGTGTGACTAGTGTTGCCGATCACTGCTTGGCACATGTCAGACGTGGACGCTAAAGAGGTGACAGCTGCAGCTCCAGCTTGTTTGTGAGTGCTTTTATATCATCCTTCGTGCGCCGCCCGCGCACACTCTTTCTCATTCAACATGTAAAACCATACAGGCTACCTCCAGCAATGGAGGTGAAGGTAGCTGAACAACTCGTGGACGGTGATGATGGTTGGATATCGGACGAATCCAGCTTCTACGGTACGGCCTTCGTTTCGCAGCCCTTGTTGATCTACCTTTGGTTAACGGAATTGCCTCACAGGCGACGAAGAGCGCCGCAACCAGCTCGAAAACCAAGTTTCGGACTTCGACCCGGCAAGCTACTGGTCCGAAAACCAGCTCTCCCTCTCCTCCATCGCAGCAGCCAACGTCGCCGCCGCGGCGAAAGCCAAAGCTGCGGGCAAATTGCGAAGTGCCAATCTCTACAACCCATACGAAGGCAAGGCCTACGCTCGCCAACTCAAAGAGACAATCGAAGAGTTCCTACAACGGCTCCCGCCCCTCACGACGCCGGCCACGGATAACGGTCCTTGGATCCGCATTGCCAACCCCCACTCTCCCAAGCGGCCATTACAAGAGGACCTAGCCGGCCTCACCGCCGCCGGGTCGAAGATCCTCTCCGACTTCTCTGCGCGGAAAGCCGAGATCGAAACGGAGATGACGGGACGACCCAAGAGCACCATGGCCAGGAAAGTAACCGAAGAACGCAAAACCGTCGAAGAAGCGCTCCTAGCCGCCGCCGTGGAGAACGACTGCACGAGCGGCAAATGGATGCTCTTCCCCATGCCCGAGGACCTGGCACACACGTGGCGGCTCGTGGCGACGGCAACGGCACGGAATGAGCTGGGCACAGCCGCCAAAGTCGGTGCGGATGAAGGGAAGAGCAATCGGGTGCCGCGGCTGGTTTGCGTGTATACGCGGGATTTTTCGGATATGGAGGACGTGAAGAGGGTGCTTTTGAAGTTGGTGGAAATGGACCTTGTACAGAGGCCGGCGAGGGATCCGAAGGGAGTGAGGAGCATTTACTATAAGTGCAGTATGTATCCGCTCTCAGCCCTGCTTATCCTGCTGCTGTTATCCTGCGACACGACACTCACTAAACGTTGCGTTAGATGCCTACACTCACCTCGGCATCAGCTCTGGCAATGAGTGGGGTCTGAAAGCGTCCATGTATGCGTCGAGGGATCTGCTGCTCAGTAAAAAATGATATGGCCGGTCAATTGTTCGGGGTCATCTGCTTCGTATCTCACGCAAAGCGTTGGAAGTCGAGCTTCTTGAGCGTGCAACTTTGCGGACTATATACCCCATTTTGCGTGTTTCTTGGAGGGCTCTGGCATGTAAGAAGGGTGGCTGTTGGGCTTCAGTACACTTCGTTGTTGGGTAATGCAGGACTTGAGTACATATGGCTCGGCTGTTGAGCTCCGACGCTGGCTGATTGGGTACTTCTTCCATATCTTGACATTCCAGCTATTCAATGGCTTGATTCTCCATTCGCACTTCTGAAAGTTGGATCTTGTTCGTCGGGTCGTGAGCGTCTGCTTGCGGACGACGCTATTGACCCGACAGTGTGTCATGGGCGCTCGCCACCAGATTGGCTGACTGCAATACTCCCCTATGCATCAAAGGGACGTACTCAAGCGTCGTAAATGCAACGCCTTTATGCCACCCGGCTGCCACCCGGCTGCCATCACAACAGCACTCCATGCCTCTATTTGCCACAGACCAACCGCCAATGCACCGCCCTACACAATCGTCTCCAATTCCCTCGCATACCCAATCGTATTCTCAATAACCTGCTCGCTCGCTACTAGAATCTCCTTCTCCGGCCGCGCATCGCTCCCCTGCTGCACGGGAAAATAGATCCTCCCATCCTTGACCACCCAACCCCGTGCACGTGCGAACTCGACTACGCTCCCCTCACTCTCAAGAAACAGCAGATTCTTCGCGTTCGAGATGGGCAGCGACGGATACGCTCTCTCGGAGCAGGACGCAATCTCCGACCGGATCGTGCCGACGAGCACCTGCAACGCACACACACGCTCGCATCAGCCACCACTCTCCGGACAACCCCCTGGGCTCCCCCCTCTGCGGGCCGTCCGTCGTCCCGGGAAACCGCTTACCTCCGAGAAAACCCCATACTCCTCACTCGGCGCGCGCTCGCCCTTCGTCGCAGCCCACACGCGATCATAGCTCCCCTCCATCAGCCACTGCTCGAGCTTAACCGGATACTGCACAAAAACATCCTCCTCGAGGCCCGGCCCGTCGCCGACCGCCGTCTCCAGACTCTCCAGCAGCGTGTGAAACCCGGCGTAGTCGCCCTGGCTCAGCAGCAGGAGCAGGTACAGTCCCGTGATCTTGCTGCGCTGACTCCCGTCTCGGGCGAGCGAGGTGGAGGGGAGGTCGTAGAAGGGCTGCAGTTGCTGGAAGTAGCGCGTGAAGGCGGCGGGGTCTTGTAGGCGGATGGAGACGAGGGCGCCGAGCTCGAGGGTCTCGCGTGCGAGGGAGAGGGTGTGGGCCGGGGTGGTGGGGGAGGGGACGAGGGCGTTGAGGTGGAGGAGGGCGAGCTTGGCTTTGGAGAGGAGGGTGGTGGATTTGTGGTAGTCGTGGCTGGTGAGGGTGGTGTGGAGTTGTTTGAGGAGGGAGGTGAGGTCTTTTTCGGCCATTTTGACGGAGGGGAATGGTAGTGACGAGGAGGGATTGGTATCTGGTTACGCTGTGTTACTTTTGGGGATCTAAGATCTGTCGGATCCGTTGCTCATACTCTGATTACGTAATCACCACAATCCCTAAGATAAGGTACACTGACCGAGCAAGGCAAAACCACAATAAATGAACAGCATCTACACCCAAGCTTTAATATTAACAATGTGCCATGACGCGAAGGAGCCCGCACTGCAAACAACCTCCAGCTCAATCC
>JAABUU010005344.1_pt1 | contig 14476 bp, 25 predicted proteins | sample 5559301 | NCBI WGS metagenome assembly JAABUU01 (sample SAMN10711884, study PRJNA513360) | rock metagenome | isolation source: Antarctica rocks | place: Antarctica: Victoria Land, Richard Nunatak white | reverse complement strand
CCTGCATCATCTCTGCAATGACTCCTATTCTCTTTCCTCTTAATGGCTTGCTGTTCAAGGAGTCAACAGAAGGCAGAGCAGCTGCAAAGTCTGTGACTGGGGCAGCTGAACTTGTTGCGTCATGGGGGTCTTGCCCTGGGACAACAGGAGCAGCATGAATCCATGACAGGTGTAAGGATGAGACAGGCAGACCAGCTAGATGCACAGGCATGCAAGGACACGAGACATGCAAAATCATGAGACATACAAGTTGGCTGATAAAATTGCGCATACTCAAAACATAGGCAACAAACACACAGTGTATGCAAGCTGTGCCACACGTCTGAGGGCAGTCCATGCTACAGCAGCTATGCATGCACATGCGACACAGCGCCGTGCAGAGCAATATGTTGTACCCCACTCACCTGCCATGACACCCAGCATGATAGCTGCATCCTCAACTGTGCTTGACAAGGGTCCAATGCAGTCTAAAGAAGAGCCATAAGCTATCAGGCCATACCGTGAGATGCGGCCATATGTAGGTTTCAGCCCAACAACCCCGCAGAAACTTGCTGGCTGCCGTATACTTCCTCCTGCAGCAGAACAGAGTTGCCTCTGATCCTCCAGGTATGAACGTCACTTTGCGTTCCTGGCAGGGTCAAGTTGAATTCTCATCCTAGGCTTGAAAGAGGCACATGAAAGTGCAGCAAAGTGGGCTTGCCTGTATCACTGCCAAGGGCTGCTACACACTGTGAAGATGCAACTGCAGCAGCAGAGCCCCCTGAAGAGCCTCCTGGAACCCGCTCTGGGTCACAGGGATTGCAGGTCACCTGCGGGTACAAGCATGAACTTGCGCATTAGCTGCATGACCATGAGAATGCAAAATAGCAAGGAGCACTGCAACATACTATGCAGAGCTGCGCATGCAGCCAAATGCAAAGTGCTTGCTGTGACATTAGCCTAATGCCGACTGCTGACAGTGATATGCTCAGGCTCAATGCACAAGAGACTCATGCCTTGAATCTACATGATGGTGATGGATCTGGCTGACCTGATAGTCAGAGTATTCACTTGAGCTGCCCATGCCAAAAGCATCCATGTTGGTCTTGCCAATGATGATAGCTCCAGCTGCTTTGAGTCTAGCTACAGCAGTTGCATCAAATGGCGGTCTGTACCCTGCATTGCAGTTGGTCAGTCTATGCCTGCCACTGATGGGTGAGTGTCCGGCACAAAGTGACCAAAGAAGATGACATGCAGTGCAGGGATCAGCACACAGCTGGCATTTTGTTAAGCACCTTGCAGTATTTTGGAGCCTGCAGTTGTCTCTAGTCCTTTTGTGCAGATATTGTCCTGCAAGGAGTAGTCACATAATGTGGGGCAAAGTATAAATACCAGCAAACGGTCGACTCAGTTCCTTTGCCACAGCAAAAGGAACATGTGCTTACCTTGATTGCAATGGGTATGCCTGCCAACGCCCCCAAGGAACTAGTGCCATCCTGAGCTATCTGCTGGTCCAGTGCTTTTGCCTGCGCTGACAGCTTGAGATAAGCTGTTGAGTGGTGCAGCAGGTGTCAGCCCTGCCATAATAGGCAAGGTCATTGTACCTGTGCCCTAGCTGTAGCTGCATCCGTGGTCAAGAAGCTATGATAGGTAGGTTCTGTGCTGTCCAGTCTGTGAAGGTACTGTTCTAGCACATCACAAGCACTGCGTTCCTTGCTGCGCAGGCTCCTTTGCACTTCGCGTACCGCAGAGCACTTGCAGATGTATGCGCTTGCAGATGTATAGTTCCTTTTGCAGTCAAGCTGCTTTCTCCAAAATTGACGTGCAGTGTTATGGGCGCAAGTTCCTTTCAGTAACGCTTGTGCTGTCATGACCTTGTGCGTAGACCTTCAGCACAGTTGCTGTCTGAAAGACCAACAACGCATCGTTGGTTAGATCTGTGTTGGCAGTGCCTGTCGCAACGACATGATACAGATCAATCGCTGCGCAGATGGTTGCGTTGACTCGAATGTGTTTGCGACAGCTTTAGGCTTTAGATTCACCAGGATTCTGCAACCAGTTCATGCGGAACTGCAACTCAAAAGGTGGCGCCAATTTTACCTGAACTGCGTCGAGTGTTAAGACAGCAGCAACCCCCATCAAAACTGCGTCTTGCTGCCACAGCACTTGTGAGGGTCAGGGCAAAGCTGGTACTATCACTTTTGCGCGTCTGGCAGCCTGTGCCTTGGGCGTGGTAAGAGTGACAGGCGGTGAACAGGGGTGCAGCGGAGTCTCTGTTGTTCACGACGCAAAGGAGCTGCAATGGGATTGTTCGATGGTTAGCATCTCGCTCCATCACCTTGTTCTCTGATCAGCGGCATGGTCACCGCTCAGCACAGTGAACCTGTCAACTGAGTAAGCATGGCAGCAGCTGACCTGAAAGCTTTTACAGATGGCGATGATGATGGAGGCAGCAGCTTTCTGGCCAACATTCACAAAGAGCAGAAAAGACTCAACAACCTTGCACCTAGCACCATTCATGGTACCGGCAAGGTCACAAGTGGCAAAGGGTACGCATCTTGGCTCAAAACCACTGGCGGTGTAGTAGCCATTCAATTGAGCTGTCATGCATACAGAGATCATCTCTATTGGCAGGAGACTCAAGTAAGTGATGTTTGCATGTGCAGGATGACTAGCCAGGCCACGAAGCCAGGACGCTTTGCAAGTGGTAGGTGTAACTATGCTACAGCTCAAGTCACTTGCTGCTTTTCCAGCTAGCATGCTTGCTGTGTAACACTATACAAAGGTGGTTCACTGCACTGGAATCCAGTAGCAGTGTTGCAGTACTGCAACGTGCGTACCTAGAGCACTGCTTTGAGTATTCAACATACTCAATATGGCTTGACATTGCTATGTATGCAGCTGCTGATGACGATGATGATGACCTGTTTGCTGAATTTGATGTGGACATGGACATGGATGGTGAGCCAGCACCTCTTGCAAAGCCCTCAACGAGCATTTCTGAAGAAGCTGACAACATGCACATGGAGGTAGACAGAGACACCGCTACACCTGCTGCTGATGCAACACCAGAAGACACTAGCCTGCCCGTCAACACAAAGACTGATGACCAAGCGCTGTCAGGTGTCAGTCATGATGCTGCAGATGCAGACCTGCACAACATGCCTGACAAGCCTCCTCAGTCAGGCAAGAGTTTTATGTCACATCTGCAGCTGCAGCCAAGGCAGTGCAAACTGAGCAGATCTGGTTGTGCTTATGCAGGGTTTAGTGCTGACATTGCTGCAATTCAGCCTGCTGAGCCAGCAGCTACTGTCTCTACATCTGCAGACACAGAAACATGTGAGCCTGCTGCTGTTGAGGATTCTGACATAGCCATGCCAACCAGGGCAGAGAACGATGCATGTAAGGGCTTGCCAGACCAGCCAGCAGATACATTGCATGCGGAGAGTGCGCTGCCTAGCGCTCCAAATGCTCTTGGCACACAGCAGCATGAAGATGTTTTGCAGCAGAGGGAGGAGCAGATGCTCAGCAGCAGCTACCATCAAGCACAGGCAGAAGAACAGCTTCCGGCTGACCATCAAGATGTGCCAATGCAGATTGAGGAAGAGCATGCACAACTAGAATCAGATGTAGCAACCAATCAGCAGCACACTGGTGCTGCTGGTGGCACACCAACTAGCAAGACAACTATGACTGAGGATGCACAGCACAAGACAGCAAATCAGTCTGATGTTGACTTGCCTGGCGCCATCATCACACAGCACACTGGTGAAGCAAGCCACATGCCTGGCTCATGCGGTCAAGGTGTGGTGCAGGCAGACATAACGCCTGAGCCAGCGGCACAAGATGATCCTCTGCTAGTCAATCAGGATGTGCATCAGACAGTGGATGCCGTCCCTGCTCAGGACAGCCTGATGAAGACCCTGCCTGGAGCTACTAAGCCTGTGCCAAGTGAGCCACCTCTGGCTGAAGAAACTGCTGCAGAGCAAGGCACACACCAGGCAGAGGTGTCAGACATGTTGCAGTAAGTATTCACAGAGAAATTGGAACAAACATGATACCTGAGCTAGTACAGTTTGGTAGTCACATGCTGTGCAGCATTGCAATGCATGCAATATCATTATTGTCGCCTCCGCAGGCTAAAATGTCCTGTCAGTGCTGCATTCTTGCTTGGGGCATATTCTTAAGGTTTGGGGTCGGTGCTGCACGAGTGCCTTGTTTGCAGGCCTGACTCAAAATAAGCTGCCCTGCAGGGCCGTTTCAGGGAACAGACCTGCAGGTGCTGCAAGCAATGCAGTTTCAGCTGATGTGCCAAGCACAGACAGAACTGCGCCTGAGCCCACTGTGCCTGCAGTGGCCACTCAGAATGCCACTGATGCCCCCAAGGCTCCTGACCTGTCATCGCCACTGCAAGCTCAGGAACAGACAAGCCTTGCCAAGTGTGAGCCCAAGGCACCAATCGCCTTGCCTGATGTAGTCATCACAGCTAGTAAGCCAACCAAGCAGGCTAGCAGCTGCAAGTCCTCGTTCTTCATTCCCAGCTCCTGCAAGCCACCGCCATCATCAGCCGCCAAGCATGCACTCACTCCTTTTGGCAAGTCTCAAAGCAAGATGGTGTTCAGGACCACTACATCCTCTCCCCTGTCAGCCCCTGCCTTCAAAGCTGCGAATGCACCTCCACTGGCTCAGCCTGACAGAGCTGCATTGGCACTTCCTCTACCAGCAGCAAAGAGCACTTTTGTGCCAGCAGGCACAAGGGCTGCCATCACCTTACCAAGCCAGCACAGCAGCATCAAGCAGCCTACTGCGCAGGGCTTGGCAGGATTGACTCAGAAGCTGAGCAGCCCTCCTACATCAGCGAGCATTGGCAAACCCAAGGATGCAGGCAACAAAGGGGCACCTGCAGCTCAGGCACCATTCAAGTTCAGCAGCCTGCCTGTGCCTCAGTCAAAACCTGTCAATGCTAGGGGGCCTGCCTGGAATGGTTTCCCCAAGCAGCCTGCAAGGATCAGTGGTGGGAGCACCAAGTCACTGGCTGTCCCCCTCCCAAGCTTTGGTTTCACACCTGTGCAGACAGCAGCAAGGTCTAAGCCCTCAGGTCTGAGCAGTGCTCCAACAGGTCTGCCTGGAACTCCATGTGTCATCAGAGCAGTGAGCTTATCCAAGTCTGGAGGAGCTGCTGCCACCCCTGTGCGCCTGCCTGTGAGCTCAGTCCCAGCAGTGCCAAAAGCAGCCAGTCCTCGATTGCCAGTCACAGGTCCAGCTCACAGCATAGACACTGACCAGCAGCTGAGCCCCATTGCGGGCATCACAAGGACACCACCAGTCAAGCAGGCTCAGCAGCAGCAGCAGCCATTGCCTCAGACCCACGGACCTGCTGTGTCAGCTTCATGCGGAGATGTACAAATGAGTGCACCAGATACACCTGTGGAGAAGGATGCAGTCATGGGAGAGCAAGGGGAGAACAGCCTGCCGACAGCCAAGCCCTGGACATCTACGTCACTGGCTGGTGGTCTCATGGGCAACATGAAAAAATTGGAAGCGGTGAGATATCCAGATTCTATGCTCGCCAGCATTCGTGTGGGCTTTGCAATCTTCAGCATCTGTACTAACATGTACTTGTGAGATGCCGCCTTTTGGTTTGATGTGAATATTTCAATATACACAGTCCACAGTCTTGGCTGGGTGCAGATGCTATTCGAGGTGCAGCAGATGCATGATGATATTCTGGAGTGCAAGGTGGATGTGGCCATCAGCAGCAACCGGCTGACACGTCTAGACAATCCCATAGTGCATGACAAGCTGAGGAGTCTGAAACGGCAGGCTGAGACGGTGTTTCAGGCAGCTGCTGAGGTACATGACAAGTAATTTAGACATGACAGTGATTAGCGTATGTGTTGTCCATCAGATCACTCACAGGCTGGCAGCAACTGCAAGCAAACTACTTTTGCGCACATTACACCTGAGTGGCAACGAAATTTGGCGTTTGACAGCATGTCTGAAGGTGTAACTTGATTGCAGGCATCAATTGCAAATTTGGTATGAACGACCGCAACCGTTTGCAATGAAATTTTGCTGGCGGCAGACCATCACAGTCTGCAATTGTAAATTGTGGCTTCATAGAATGTGTCAGCAATAGTCCCAACCATAGCATTACATGAATTAAATTATGCACAACACAGTCATCGCCCAGCAGCAGTGACATTGGTGACTTGGCCTGATCTCTGCATGTTCTTGAGTGTGTTGGCAAGCCTGCACAGAATACATGCATTCAGCTCAAACATAAAACAGGCAAGGATTGTAACATGTCAGCCCAAACAAGATATGCAGTTCGTCACTGTGGGCTCTCATACCAGTCAAGACCCTCATACAAGCCCTCCCCACGAATTGAAATTGCACCTTGGACATGCCAGCTTCTGTTCTTCAGTTGCCCCAAGCCTAGAGCTTCACACACTTCAGCGGTGGTCAAGGCACCTTTCTGCAGAAAGATGTCATCGATTGTGTTGTTACATGCTGACACCTTAGGCAATGTGCGATTGATCACTCATGATGCAGGCATGTCAGGCTACTTGACACATGATACATTGTGAGTATCAAAAGCCAATGAGCAGAGATGTGAACCTCAGATGCTGGCTGCACTTACCAAATCTTGCTTGTTGGCAAAGACAAGCACTGCGCTGTGCCTCATCAGAGGATCATCCACAATAGCCTGCAAGCAGGTGAGCTTTGCTTGACTGCTAGGGCATCTACAATTGACAGCTGTTGCTGCAGAAGCAGCCTGCATGTAGCACCTTGAACTCTGTGGCAGCTCGCTGCACTCGCTCCCTGTCTTGACTGTCCACTACGTATATCAAGCCATCTGTGTTGTTGAAGTAATGTCGCCACAAAGGGCGGAGTTTTTCTTGACCTCCAACATCCCATACAGTGAACAAGACGTTTTTGTATTGCACCTTCTCCACATTGAAACCTGCATGTTGGGCTCATCTTGTAAATGAACTGGCGACTGAAGTAGGCTATGACATAAACCACGGACATTGGCAAAGCAGTCTGCAGCTTCTGTCCATTGGTAAAGTGCGCGGCCTAAGCCTAAATTAGGATGCACTGCAGATGTCATCAGATTTCCAGCATGACAGCATACCTATTGTAGGTACTGTGCTTAGCACCTCCCCAATATGCAGCTTGTACAAGATAGTGGTCTTGCCAGCTGCATCTAGACCCAACATGACCACCTGCACGATTGCGGCACGCATAAGTCTCGGTGGGGCTGTTGTACGCAGGCCCTAAGCAGGGACCTGCTGGCTGATCTTACCCGCATCTCCCGATTGCCAAATAGCTTGTCGAACATCTTATGAAATGAATTCCCCATGCTTATCGTATGTTTTTTGCAGCGAAAACAATGTAATGTCTATGTTTGACACGGCTTCATGGCCTGTCGGGCACGTTTCACCAAACTAGTTTGCTGTGCGCGCGACCTGCTAGATGTAGGCACGCCTGGGATCAACTACGCTTGCTGTTGCGAAGCCCAGGTGTCCAAACGAGTGGAGTGATGCAGTCACAACGCACTTTCAGCAGTGGAGAAAATGCTGGGCCTGATCGGGTGATCTGCAAGCGATATCAGCAACCAGCGTCTACAGTGACTATGGAATATGGATCAGTGAGTTGGTAGAATTTGAAAGCGTTGTCAGCTAATCTGCTGATGCATGTTGACATTGGCCAGGTGGAAACTATAGGCCTGCAGCATGTCTACCAGAAGCTTTTGCTTGACTTTGCTACAAGAACTGCGAACAAAGAGAACAAGTTGCAGAGGACCCCCTGTAACAGGTTTAAACTAGGAGTTTGTCTCTCCATAAAGGCGGTCAATGTCCACATCAACAACTTCAATGCTGCCTGATTTATCAAAATTATACAAGACGTCCATACCATCTAGCATGACACGGTACTGGCTCACATGCAGATCACTTCCACCTCTGTGGTTCACGTGCCGCGGTACAGCATCGACATGTTGAAGCCTCTGATGAAGAGAGCGTATGTCTCTAGAAAGCACTTGCACAAGCAACTCAGTAAACTCTGCTGGATTATCACACAAAGGTCTTGTTGCCTTGTCTGTCAGGCTCTCTTGCCACCTTTGCTGCAATGTGGCTGACACACCATCAGCTAAGCGTACGTCGGCTATGTGTAGCACACTGCTTTCATTGTCGTCTTTCACCTGCATAGCAATAAGCATGTTGCAGCACATGCTCTCACAGTGCTCTTGTGCAGTCACGTCTGCCACTACACATGGTGACTGATTGCAGCTTCACTTGATCAATTCTGTTTTTGACAGCTTCTGTATCGCATCACATTGTATGCAGAATGCAGAAGAATGTGGCAGCATGAGAGGAGAGTACCCATTCGGGGGCAGTAGCTCTGACCCCTCCATCTACATATGGAATATATGGTTTGATGTCCAGCACGGGTGTACCATCGACAACATCAGCACCTCTGAAAACAACTGTGTCAATGTCCACGCTATCTATGGCAGCTACACTTAGGCCTGCATGCAAATTGCAGGATTGAGCTTTGACTCATGACTGACAGCAGGTATGCAAGAGGATGCCAGGAGATTGCAAGGCCAGCATAACAGATTATCACAAACTGATCAAGTACGTTGATTTGATGGTGAAGGGCAGAGTATGCAATTGCAAATGCTTGTGCAAGCTGCGAAGAACCCATTTCTGCACACAACGTGTTCATTGTGCAGAACAGGCAAGTTTCGTCAAGTGCTGGCAGGAAGGTACTGACCCACAGGATTTGGTCTGTGAGGTGTGCGTGTTGCAAACACGCCCACTCGCTGGCCGTTTAACTTTGGCACTTGCACTTTGGCCTTTAAACCTCGATCATCCCCTCGCCATAGATCTTGCAGATCAGTGTTGCGATGAAATATGTAAATGATCCAGCAATGACTGTAGCCTTGCAAGCCTTCAAGACATGCATGTGGTATACCTGGCCTGCATGGGCAGAGCCCATTCAAACCTTTCCTGCTATCAACATTCATGTGACATATTGGGATCAAGAGACCAGACAGTACGCTACAATGTACCTCAACTTCAGCCTAGCTTTTGCTGCTGGTACAAGTAAGGGCTGCCTTGGGGTGCCATTCCGCTGCCTAAAGCACGACTCCAAGATACCGATGGGTTTGAGTGGGTAGACTGTAAGATCTTCCTTAAGGGCAGCACCCGGAGACTGACTAGTCAGCTCCCGCAACCGCTTCTGCATGTTTGTGTACTGTGTGTCTGGGCCAGCTGGACAAATAGCACTGACAGCAAAACAAGGCAGCGGGTACGAGTCACTCGCCTCAGCTCGAGTCCGGCCTGCTCTTTCTTCTTTGCGCAGGGTACGCTCTCTTTCAGCGACAGCCTGCAAATGACAAATTGGAGTGTAAGCCATAGCCGAAGACAAGATCAGTGCTAACGCTCACAACCGCATGCATGCATGGGCAGGGTACCTGTGACTGCTGGCTGTCTAAGCCGCCTTTGCGTTTTCCCACCAGATAACCAAACACAGCAGTGACGACAAAGATTAGAAGTGCATAAGATGACATCGGGCACGCAGCGAAGGGGCCCGAGTGGCATTTCGCAGTTTTAGGGTTGAGTCTACCGCCATTGCTCAAGGTTTCCCGAAAGTTCGGTGTGTTGAGCATTCTTGACCGGTTCTGTCTGCAGCATCAGCGCAAGGTATATTGCTAGCAGCAATCCGCGCGTTCAATACCAGTGATTCTTGACCGATTAAAACCGATCTGGGCCATCTGCTTCACTGTCTCCCCTCCGAAAAGCCAACTGATCTTGTCCCTGGCTGCTATTGTGCAACATGTCTGTTGCTGGGTTTGACATTGGCGACCAATGCTCATGCATTGCGGTTGCCAGAAAGAGAGGCATTGATGTTTTGATGAACAAAGAATCCAAGCGCGAGACCCCTAGCATCGTTGCGTTTAACGCCAAACAGCGGCTGCTTGGAACTGCTGCGGTGGGAGCTTTGTCGACCAGTCCCAAGAATGCTGTTTTCCAAATCAAGCGGCTTTTGGGCAAGAAGTTCAGCAACCCAGATGTTCAGCGAGACATCAGCATGTTTCCTTTCGAGGTTACCGAAGGATCAGATGGCCACTGTCTCATCACAGTTGACTACCTCGGGGAAAAGACTCAGCTCACTGCGGAACAACTGCTGGCAATGGTGTTGGTCGATCAGAAAGACATTGCTGTTCAGGACGGCAGCCCTGTTACAGACTGTGTCATTGCTGTCCCCACTTATTTCACAGAAGAGGAGCGCTATGCGACTCTCAATGCAGCACAGATTGCTGGAGTCAACTGTCTGCGGCTGTTCAACGACACCACCAGCACAGCTTTGTCATACGGCATCTACAAAACAGACTTGCCAGAGACTGAACCAGCAGTTGTGGCTTTTGTCGATATTGGCTACTCAGCGCTACAGGTGACAACCGCACTGGAGCCTTTTGCTCACACGTGTCCCCAGAAGCTTGTCTTTGACTGACAATGCTGTGCAGGTCTCCATTGTTGCCTTCAAGAAAGGCAAGCTGCAAGTGCTTGCACATGCATGGGACCGCAACCTGGGTGGCAGAGACTTCGATGAAGTCCTGTTTGACCACTTCTGCGAGGAATTTGGTGCCAAACACAAGATTGACGTCAAATCAAATGCCCGTGCCAGTTTCAGGCTGCGGCTGGCATGTGAGAAGGTAGCTGCAATTGCAAGTAGTGAGGCAGCCTATGTTCCCTAGGTTTTCATCATGTGTAATGGTACTCAACCAGCTGTTTAAGCGCAGATGAAGAAGGTATTCAGTGCAAACCCAGAGGCCACAATCAATGTGGAGTGCATCATGAATGACATCGATGTGGCTGGAAGGCTGTCTCGTGACATCTTTGAGGAGAAGTCAGCTTCAGTCTTGGAGCGTGCTCGTGCACCTTTGCAAAAGGTACCCCCATAATCCTGGTCCCTCACAGCCTGTTTCAGCAGGTGCACCACATGTCATCATTGTGCCTTTGGGATTGGCATGTTCTGCACTCCAATTGATCAGTACTAAGCATGCTTGCTGTGGCTTATCAGCATGGTTTTTGTGTGGCAGGCTTTGGAGGATGCCCAGATCACCCAAGCAGATGTTCACACAGTTGAGGTTGTGGGTGGCAGCTCCCGCGTACCTGCTTTGCTGAGGATCATCAAGGACTTCTTTGGCAAGGAGCCTGGCAGAACATTGAACGCTAAGGAGTGCGTGTCAAGAGGGGCCGCTCTCAACTGTGCCATGCTCAGTCCCATCTTCAGGTCAGTCCCAAAGCATGATGTTGGCAGCAGCTCACATGCACCCCTTATCAGTTGTCACATCTTGCTTTGCCTACTTGTTGCTGCCTGCCACTGCTGGTAACCTCCCCCCCCCCCTTTTCCGCCCCCGCCTTGCTGCCGTATACAAAGCATGACTGTTGCTGTTTCCCAAATGCTTGTCAGACTATTGTGAATAGGGCAGATCAGTCATTTGCTTTTGTCGCAACACTTCGTGACAAGGCGATCATGGTGGCTGTTACCTGGGAAGCATACGATTGGCGCAACACCGGTGCATTGTGACTGCGGCAGGGTGCGAGACTTTGAGGTGATTGACAGCTATCCTTTTGGTGTGGAGTTCACTTGGGAGAAGGATGGTGCACCTCACACCGAGACCCTCTTCAAGCGGGCAGGCCCCATTCCCAGCACCAAAATGTTGACCTTCTTCAGGTATGCTGCCTGGCATTCTCACTTTTGGTGCTTGTTGCAAGCATGAAATGGTTTCATACCCAGCCATGTTGCTGCCAGCAGCATTGACATGCCATGCAGCAGCCACGCATCAATCATTGATATTGCTACATAGCTGCAAGTAGCCTGCCAAATGCAGCATACCTGAGCAGTACCATCATTCTGCTTTTTGCATGGAACAAAGGGCCGTGCTTTGAAAGAGATGCTTTGCTCCGCAGGGAACAGCAGTTTGAGCTGCAGGCGAAGTACAGCGCTGACTCACCCATTCCCCAAGGATTTGACCAGGACATTGGTCGATTCATGCTGGGCCCCCCCAAGGCCCCTGCCACTGGAGACAAGCCCAAGCTCAAGGTATGCTCATACATTCTCAGCAGGCAGGAAGTATTGTTCTGACACCATTGCCAGTATACACGTTTCTTAGCGGGCTGTACTGTTTTCACCAGGCCGATGCATACACATGTGCTCTGCCACAGATCCTTTGTGTAAGTGTTTGATGTGCATGGAAGCAGTATCATTGATGTGTACTGCTTTGCTGTGTTTACTGTAGGAGCTGCATGATGAGACTCGCAGTCAATCCACTAGTTGACTCTGGTACAATTATTGCTTATTTGCAGGTCAAGGTCAGGCTGAACTTGCATGGAGTTGTGGGTGTAGAGAGCGTGCAGCAAGTAGATGAGGAAGAATACGAGGAGAAGGTCAAGAGACCAATTGCCAAGGTAAAAGCGCTCGTCTCTTCTCAAACGGTTCTGTGCATTGCTTCACGCAGAACCAGCGCAGTTTTGCTGCGTGCATGCACACAATTTGTTGCAGTAGCCTGCTTGCAGCATTCACCAGATGCCGTGCCTGTCATCCCCCACCTGCTGGCATAAAGCAGCACATGGAGATGTCATAGCCAAATCTTGTGGTGGCTGCTGCTGTCTGCCAGCAAGCTTGCTTCTGGAGCAGTAACAAGTGCATGTTACAGGACACAAAGATGGCAGATGCAGCACCTGCTGCCAAGCCAGCAGATGAAGCCATGGATGGCGACGTGCGTTCAAATGGCCCTTCAGAGGTGACCAACGCTCTCTCTCTGCCTGCAGCAGCCCTGCCTGGTTCCCAGTGAAATACACCCTAAATGAGCACTGTGTTGCACAGCTGGCAACCCACAAAGCAGCTGAACTGTTGTCTTGCCTTTGTCAATGACTTTCTGGGCAGTACTTGGCATAATCCGTAACAATTTTGCAAGCATGCCAGAATTGGTTCCAAAAGCACCAATTTCTGGTCCTGAAGTTTTGCACATAGTATCCTGAGACGCTCAGCTACAGGTTGTTGAATGTTGAGCAAGACCAGTAGTGTTGGTATGATGCAGGACGGAGCGCCACCTTCAGAAGCTACACCAATGGAAACAGAGCAGAAGGAAGCTCCTGCAGCAGCTGCCACCCCAGCTGCGCCTCAAGAAGTAGAGGAGGTGGTCAAGAAGAAGCGCACCAGGAAGACCAATGTCAGCTTCACTGCCCAGACAGCTGGCATGCAGACTGAACAGCTCACGGTAAGCACCACCTTCCTAGTCTCCATTGCTGCCTGCACTGTCCGCTAAACCATTTCTGTTTAGTGGTCAGAGACTCAATCTTCAGTGTCTGCTTTTGTGCGAGCAGCACATACCCACCACAAATGAAACGCACCCTTGTGTGTGGCATATCCAGCATGCCTTGCTTGTGTTTATTTGTTGTTGCTTTTGCTGAGGGCCAGGCATGTTTGCGGTGTCTTGACTCCCTGCATCTGGCTGACGTGCAGGCTCTGTATGAGAAGGAATGCAATATGGCTCTTCAAGACAAGGTCCAGGATGCTACAAATGAGGCCAAGAATGCTCTGGAGGCATATGTATATTCTCTGCGAAACAAGCTGTATGACCATTTGTCGGACTATGTGACAGATGACTTCAAAGAGTCCACTAGCCGTAAACTGGAGCAGATGGAGGTAGGATTTTGAACCTCATGTCAACACCTGCATACATGTTGTTTGTGTGACATCTTTGTGACATTGTTACATCCATGTGACACACTGCACTGCCCTCAGGTTCACATCTGACTAGCTCATCCAGTCAGAGACCCTGCCCGACCTACTCACGCTTAACAGCTGGACTGCATACACGTGGTTGCTTTGATCATGCCTCCAACACAACACCTTCTTCATCTGGCTTGGTCAACAAGGATGAGTTCAGATCAGTACTCTGTTAAGTGCTGAGCGCTGCAGATTTATGCATCTGACCGCTTGTGACGAAACAAATGGTAGGCAGTGGCTGGTAGCATGTCTGATAGCATGTCTGGTGTAGGACTGGCTGTATGAGGAGGGAGAAGATGAGACCAAGAGCACATATATAGCCAAGTTGGAGGAGCTGCGCCAGGTCGGGGACCCTGTTGAGCGCAGAGGCATTGAATTCCAGATGCGGCCTCAAGCCGCAATTAGGTTGCGGGAGACTGCCCATCACTATGCTAACCAGGCCTCCTCATCTGACCCCAAGCTTGCTCATATTGCTTCAGCAGACAAGCAGAAGGTGCTGCCTCTGGCTTATCATTGTGAATGGGTAGTTGTAGAAAAACACATCAGCAAACTTTTCAGCATAGTTGTGGGTAAACACTACATTTCTTCATTCATGAGATGCTGCATGCCATTCTGTACTTATGTGTCTGTTGGTCATACATCTGCCGATGCGCAGCGGTTGTGTTGCTGTCAAGACCATCTTGCTGTT
>JAABUU010005343.1_pt1 | contig 14481 bp, 13 predicted proteins | sample 5559301 | NCBI WGS metagenome assembly JAABUU01 (sample SAMN10711884, study PRJNA513360) | rock metagenome | isolation source: Antarctica rocks | place: Antarctica: Victoria Land, Richard Nunatak white | reverse complement strand
TTACCCGGCCAAGGGGTCAGAATCGACCGCTATGCGACATGGAGGGTGGAGCAATCGCGGTATACCTAGGAAAAGGCCGATAGATGCCCTCGGAGGGTCTCGAACCCCCAACCCCTTGGTCCGAAGCCAAGTACTCTATCCATTGAGCTACGAGGGCCGGTGACACAGGGCCGCGCTCGGCACGCCCGGTGACCGTGGTTTAGTATAGCGACCGTGCGGGGCGTTGTCGAGTTGGCACCGTCCCCGCGCCCGGTCGGCGGAACTCGCACAGGAGCGGTGGCAGCCCCTAACTGATGTAGCCGAGGAAGTACGCCGCCCCCGCGACGAGCGCCACGAGCACCACCAAGATCAGCAGCAGCACGAGCGGGTTCAGGCCGCGACCACCCCCGCCCGCCGTGACCAGTTCGGCCTCACGCGCCGCCGTCGCGGGCTCGTAGAGGATGATCGCCGCCGAGACGTTATCGGTCGAGCCCTGTTCGAGCGCCAGGTCGATCAGCGCCTTGCTCGCCTCCTGCGGTGCCCGGCGCAGCACGAGCGCGGCCATCGCGTCGGACGCGACCGAGCCGGAGACGCCGTCGCTGACCAGCACGATCCGGTCTTCGGGCAGCAAGCCGATCTCGAAGATGTCCACCTCCACCTTCGGGCGATGCCCGAGGGCGCGGGTGATGATGTTGCGGTAATTGCTGGCCCGCGCCTCGTCCTCGGTCATCACGCCGCCCGCGACCTGCTCGGCCACCAGCGAGTGATCGCGCGTGATCTGCGTCGCCTGCTCGGCGCGGACCAGATAGGCGCGGCTGTCGCCGACGTTCGCGATCGTCAGGTGCGCCCCGATGATCGCCCCCGCGACCATCGTCGTCCCCATCGAGCCGCTGCCGCTGCCACCATTGATCGACTCTTCGAGGATGCGCTCGTTCGCCCGGCGGAAGCCGCGCTGCAACGCGGCGACCATGTCGCCACCCGTCGCAGCATCCTCGGCGTAGAAGCGCTCGAAGAGGGTCTCGATCGCGATCTGACTCGCCACCTCGCCGCGCTCGTGCCCGCCCATGCCATCGGCCACGGCGAACAAGAAACCGCGCGCGACCGCGCGCTCCGACTCGGGCTCGGCCAGCAAGACCTCGTCTTCGTTATGATCGCGCACCCGCCCGGTGTCGGTGGCGGAGCCGACGAGCAGCTTGCCCATCCGTTTCCCTTCTCTGCTCAATCGCGCGCAGGGCAATGACGCTGGCTATGGCCCGATAACGCCGGATAGTAGCACAGTGCGCGGGCACGGCGCAAAGGTCCGATGCGCGGGGCAGATGCTACAATCTGCGCGGATAGGGAACGAAAAACAGGTGGGCGGGGAAGGGCTCCGCCCGGCAGCGAGGAGGGTGCGGCGGATGGTCGAACGACGCTACATGGCGCACAGCGGGGTGACGGCGCACGGACGCGGCGGGCCGCGCGCGGCGGGGCCGGGTCGGGTCGAGATCGATCACTTCATTCGCGCCTACCATACCACCCTCCAGTCGTCCGGCGAGGTGCAACTACGCGCCCTGACCGAGCCATACTTGGCGATGGATTCCGCCCTCCACATCGGCGCGCGCGACGCCCGCCCCGATCTCTCGGCGATCACCTACTCCACCCTGCGCCTCCCGGCCCAGATCGCCGGGGTGCGCCTCGTCCTCCTGGGGCAGTCGGAGGCGGTCTTCGCGCGCGCGGGCTACCCCAACGTGATGGCGTGGCAGCGCGTCTCCGCCCCCGGTCGGCGGCGGATGATGCTCTACGACGGCGCGGAGACGCTGGCCGTCCTGATCGCCTCGCAGTCGGACATCGACGACCTGATCCCGATGCTCCTCGCCTACGAGATCGAGTGGAACAAGCTCCACCGCCACCTCGCGGGCACCCCCGCCCTGCGCGAGGCGCTGCTGGGGGACGCTGACACGGAGGCGACCCCCGCCGAGCTGACGGCGGCGATCCAGGAGACCCTCGGGCTGGACGACGCCGAGTGGTCGCGCCTGCGCCTCCTCTGGGACGGGCACGGGCTGGCGCAACTGGCGCGGATCGCGGCGCACAAGAAGCACTTCGCCCTCCGCGTCTTCGGCGGCTCGGTCACCGATTACGACAAGGTCACCGGGCAGTGGTGGCACCACCTCCGCGACGCCACGCTGGAGGCGGGCGGGCCGGACCTCGAACTCTACCCCGGCCCGGTCTACTTCGTCTCCTCCAACACGCACAGCCTCGTTAACCTCCTCTCCGGCTACGCCGGGCTCCACGAGGACGCCCTGATCGAGTACGTGCGCGCCGACCACCCCGACCTCTGGGAGGAATACGCGGGCATCCGCGCGCAGGAGGTGCCGAGCAGCCGCGAGAACTTCCTCTATTACGTCGCCAAGAAGTATTTGCAGGGGCCAGGCAAGGAACACGAGCGTGCCGAGCGGACCCGGCAGGAGCACGCGGTCGGGATCACCCACGTCACCAGCCGCCATCTCCTCGACATCCACGCCCAGGTGATCGAACTCCGCAAGCTCGACCCGGCCCTGCTCGACCCGCGCCTGCGCGCGTTGCCGGACCTCGAACGCCTGCGCGATAGCGACGCACTCATCATCAACATCGACTACCCGCTCGGCTGGGCCGCCTACCAGATCCTCTCGGTCGTCTCCCGCCACCTCGAAGACCTGCGCGGCCTCTACGTGATGGGCAAGGCCGCGACCTTCAACGGGCGGATCGGCGACGTGATGATCGCCGACCACTTCTACGACGAGCATTCGGGCAACACCTACCTCCTCGACAACTGCTTCATCGCCCAGGATGTCGAGCCCTATCTCGTCTACGGCTCGGTCCTCGACCACCAGCGCGCGGTCGCCACCTACGGCACCTTCCTCCAGAGCGCGGGCTACATGGATGGCCTCTACCGCGACGGCTACACGGTGCTCGAAGCGGAGGCGGGGCCATACCTCGACGCCCTCTACGAGGACACCTTCCCGACCCGCTACCCGACCGGGGAGGTCGTCAATCTCTACGAGGCCCCGTACGAGGTCGGCTTCATCCACTACGCCTCGGATACCCCCTACTCCAAGGGGCAGAATCTCGGGGCCAAGAACCTCTCCTACATCGGCATGGACCCCACCTACGCCAGCACCCTCGCCATCACCCGCCGCATCCTCGAACGGGAGCTTGCGGCGTTGCGCTAGCGGGGGTGGGGGCGAGGGGACGTGGGCCTCAGGGACACAGAGACGCAGAGAACGGGAGAAGAAGGGACGGCACAGGAGCCACCGAGGCACAGCGGACGAGGAGAGAGAGGGCCGGTTGCCTCCCGCCAACGGAGCAGCCAGAAGCCCCCCACCGGCACTTCCCCGCTCCTCGGCTGGGCGGGTGCCCTCCGGGCGGCGTGGGTGAGGGTGCCTGGCCAGCCCCCACCCACGCCAACAACCAAGCCCCTCTCCCGGGGTGGCGGGTCCCCCGGAGGGGAGCTACTGCCCGCTGGGCGGCGGGTGGCGAACCGGGTGCCCGCGCAGTGGGCGACGAGCCGGGGTGCGGATCGCACCCACAAACCCCGCACCTATCTGATAGGTTGACAGGCCATAATCCTGGTCGTATGCTCATCGCGCGTCCGACAAACCCGAATCGGCAGTCCCGATGTCTATGCTCATGGGCGGTGAGCAGGGTGAAATAGGCGATGATCGAGAGCCCGCTTGAGCGGCACACACTATCCGAACAACTGACCACACGCCTGACCGAGCTAATCACGACGCAAGGGCTCAAGTCGGGCGACGAACTGCCCTCCGAGGCGGACCTTTCCGCGCGTTTCGGTGTCAGCCGCGCCGTCACGCGCGAGGCATTGCGCGCCTTGCAGGGGCGCGGGATCATCGCGATCGCCAACGGGAAACGCGCGACGGTCAGGCCGCTGACAAGCGCGCCGCTACGCAACTTCTTCCATTGGGCGGTCAGCTTCGAGCGGCAATCGCTCGTGGAGCTATTGGAGGTACGCAAGGGTCTGGAGATGCAAGCGGCGACCCTCGCCGCGCAGCGCCACACCGCGGAAGATCTCGCCGCATTGCACGACACCCTCGCACGGATGGGTGCCGCCGTGCGCGACGCGACCGCGTATACGGACCTCGACGCGACGCTCCACCGGCAGATCGCCGCTGCGGCCCGCAACGAGATGCTGCAACACCTGATCACCTCGCTGCATGAGCCGTTCATGCAGCAGCTCGTCGCCTCGCTGCAACAGCCGCACGCCAAAGCCCGGACACGGGGTCGCGACCGCCGAGCCGATCAGCGCTGGCGACAGGCGCTGCACAGCGAACACGAACAGCTCGTCGCCGCGATCGCGCGTGGCGATGCCGAGACGGCGGCGGCGACGATCGCGGCACACCTCGAGAGCGCCCGGATGGTCATCGCCCGCGATCCCTACCGATCAACCAGCGTAGCGGGGGTGCCGCGCGCGCCCTGAGCGGCAACTGTCGGTGTCGGGGGTCGCCCGTGTGGGCGCGATCCGCGACCGCGAGGTCGGTCCGGGGGCGCGATGGATATGGATAAAGAAGGGGAGCAGGAAAAGATCATGGCAGGGCAGATCATCACGCGACGCAGTATCTTGAAACTCGCCGCAGGATCGGCGGTGACGGCCCTCCTGGCGGCCTGTGGCACCGCCCCGAGCACGACCGCCCCGAGCGGGCGGGGCCGACCGCCGCCGGGACGAGCCCGGCGCTGGCCGGTGGCACGGGCGGGCAGGTGGTCGCGACCCGCACGGCGGGCAGCGCCGCGACCGCGAGCGCCCGCGCGACCGCCGGGGTCGCGCCGCTCGTCACCGTCACGCCGAACGCGGCGAACGCGGCGGCCTCGGGCAGCGTGCGCTACTGGCAGACGACCTACGACAACCCCGAACTGCCGAGCTCGCAGTACCATCAGCAGTGGGTCGCGCAGCTCAAGACCGTCCTGCCAGGCGTCCAATTCAAGGAGGAGCAACTCGCCTACAACGACATGCTGGACAAGCTCCGCGTCGCGTTGCGGGCGGGGCAGGGGCCGGACATGGCGGTGCTGCCGCTCCTCTGGGGGCCGGAGTTCGCGGCGGGCGGCGCGCTCGCGGAGATCGACCTCGCGGAGTTGGGCTACAAGCCGGACAACTTCTGGCCCGGCGCGCTCAAGTCGGTCAGCTGGCAGGGCAAGCTCTACGGCGTCCCCACGAACAACGAGACGCATGGCTTCATCTGGAACAAGGAGCTCTTCCAGCGCGCGGGCCTCGACCCCGAGACGCCCCCGAAGACCTGGGCCGAGGTGCAGACCTTCGCCAAGCAGATCAAAGACAAGACCGGCAAGGCCGGCTACGGCCTCGTCGCCAAGCTCAACGCGGGCGACATCCCGTACCGCTTCATGCCCCTCTGCTGGGCGCACGGCGGCGCGGCCCTCGACGAGACTTCCGACAACCCGCAGTACGCGAAGTCCCAATTCGATAATGCGGGGACGATCGCGGCGCTGCAATGGGTCTACGACGTCTTCGTGCGCGACGGCTCCGCGCCGCAATCGGCGCTGACGAACACCGGCGTGGAGAACCAGAGCCTCCTCCTCTCCGGCGAGATCGCGATGATGTCGGGCCACCCGACGACGTATGCGGTCGCGCTGCGTTCGGCACCGCAGGTCGCGGAGAAGCTTGGCTACACGCTGATGCCGCAGGGGCCGGTGCGCCGCGCGGTGGTCTTCGGCGGCTCGAACATCGTCATCTTCAAGGGCGCCAAGGATCTCGCCGCCGCCAAGGCGGTGGTGAAGGACCGCACCGCGCCGAACTGGTCGCTCTATCACCAGTGGGAAACCTCCAACCCCGGCAACCGTGACGCCTTCAATCTCCCCGCGCAGCAGCGGCGCCTCGCCGAGAACCGCTTCCTCAACGTGACGACCGACAACCTCCAGTACGGCATCTCCTTCCCGGCGGTGCCGGAATCGTCGGACATCATGAACCTGTACGTGCCACAGATGATGCAGGACGTGATGCTGAAGGTGAAGACGCCGGAGCAGGCCGCGCAGGACACCGCCAAGAAGGTCAACGATCTGCTCGCGAAGCGCCGGTAAGTGGTCGCTGGCGACGCCCTGCCCTGGCGCATCCGCCGCCCGGGCAGGGCGCTCGCCGCCGACCAGGGAGGGGCGTGGTGGGTACGCCCTCGGAGGAGGTACGGATGGTCATCGCGACGCCGACGAGCCGGGGGCGCGTCGTCCCCGGCAAGCCGCGTATATGGAAAGAAATCTGGGCACACTGGGCCGACTACGCCTACGTGGCCCCGGCCCTGATCGTGATGGGCCTCGTGATCTTGTATCCGCTGATCGATGTGCTGCGGATGAGTTTCTTCTACACCTCGCCCTATGGCGGCGCGGAGCAATTCGTCGGCCTGGACAACTACCGGGAGGCGATCGGCGACGAGCACTTCGGGCTCGTCCTGCGGAATACGGTCGTCTGGACCTTCTTCAGCACGGTCTTCGCCCTCGGCCTCGGCCTGCTCGCGGCGCTCGTCCTCGCCCGCCCGATCCGCTTCCGGGGCGTCTTCCGCAGCATCCTCTTCATCCCCTATGTCATCAGCGCCGTGACGGTGGCCTTCCTCTGGAAGTGGATGTACCACGCCGACTTCGGCGTCATCAGCGGGATGCTGATCGGGCTGGGCCTGATCGGCCAGCCGATCAAGTTCATCGACTCCACCGCGCTGGTGATGCCCTCGATCATCGTGGCGAACGTCTGGAAGGAGTTCCCGTTCGCGATGATCATGTTCCTGGCGGGGCTCCAGGCGATCCCCGAACAGCTCTACAACGCCGCGAAGATCGACGGCGCGGGGCGCTGGCGGCGCTTCACCGACATCACGGTGCCGCAACTCCTCCCCGCCCTGACGATCACCAGCATCCTGCTGATCATCGCCAACATCAACGCCTTCACGATCGTCTGGGTCCTCACCGGCGGCGGCCCGGCTTATCAGTCGCAGATCTTCATCACCCACCTCTATTCGGTCGCCTTCGTCGGCACGCCGCACTTCGAGCTCGCCGCCGCGCTCGGCGTCCTGATCTTCCTGGCGCTGATGATCTTCGCGGTCCTCTACATCCGGCTGCTCAATCGCGACACGCGGCCCGCGCGGGCAGGGGGGGGCTGATGGCGACGCTCGAACGCCCGCTCGCCGCGACCAGCCAACCACACGCGCAGTACGCCCAGGCCCGCCAGGCGATCCTGCGGCGGAAGAGGCGCAATGCGCTGCTCGACGGGATCATGTCCTACGGCTTCCTGATCGTGCTGAGCGCCTTCGCCCTCTTCCCATTCCTGTGGATGTTCAGCACCTCGATCAAGAAGGCGCAGGAAGCCTTCGTCATCCCGCCGCGCTGGATCCCGCACGAGATCACCTTCGTGGCCTACCGCGCCCTCTGGGACGCGCAGGCCGCGAACAACAACAACTTCCCGCGCTACTTCGCGAACAGCCTCGTCGTCAGCACCGGCACGACGATCCTCGCGCTCCTCGTCGCGGTGCCGGCGGCGTACGCCTTCGCGCGCTTCACCTTCCCCGGCAAAGCGGCCTTCTTCTACTCCATCCTCGGCCGCAATATGTTCCCGCTCGTCGTCTTCCTGGTGCCGCTCTTCCAGCTGATGGCGGCGCTCCATTTCCAGGACAATTACTTCGGGCTGATCCTCGCCTACCTGACCTTCTCGCTGCCGCTGGCGATCTGGCTCCTGCGGGGCTTCTTCGCCAACATCCCCGAGGAATTGGAGAAGGCGGCCCGGATCGACGGCTGTACGCGCTTCGGGGCCTTCTGGCGGATCATCCTGCCCCTCTCCACGCCCGGACTGATCGCGACCGCGATCTACTCCTTCATCGGGGCCTGGAACGAGTACATCTTCGCCAGCACGCTGACCAGCGAGCCGAGTATGCGGACGCTACCGGTCGGGCAGGCGTTCTTCCTCACCGAGAACAGCGCCAACTGGGCGGGGCTGATGGCGGTCTCGCTCGCGATCAGCCTGCCGGTTATCATCTTCTTCCTCGTCCTGCAACGCTTCTTCGTCCGCGCGTTGACGGAGGGGGCGGTCAAGGGCTGATAAAGGCTCGTGCGAGCGACGCAGTCCGCGCGACACGCGCCGGGGCTGTACCCGGCGGCACACGCAGGAAAGGGAGCAGCGCCATGCAAGCGGAACAGTTGCGGGTCGGGCTGTGCGACGCGACCGGGCTGAGCGACGAGGCGTTGCACTTCGGCGCACAACTCGGCCTGCGGAGCGTCCGCACCGGCGGGAGCAGGCTCGGCCTCACGGAGGATGGCCGCTGGGAGGCGGCGGAGTTGCGCGCGCTCGCCGAGCGGGTCGCGTCGTACGGGCTGCGCCTCGAAGCGATCGAGAACGTGCCACACTCCTTCACCGACAAGATCCTGCTCGGGTTGCCGGGCCGCGACGAGCAGATCGCGCACTATCAGGCCACCATCCGCAACCTGGGCCAGGCCGGGATCCCGATCCTCGGCTACCACTTCATGCCCAGCTCCGTCTGGCGCACGCCGCTCGCGGCGGGGCGCGGCGGCGCGGGAGTCACCGCGTTCGACCTCGCGCTCGTCGGCGGCGCGACGCCCGCCACGCGCCGCAGCTTCTCGGTGCCGAACAACGCGGCGATCGATGGCGTCTTCGCCCACGCGGCGGGCACGGTCGTCAGCCGCGAGACGATGTGGGCCAACTACGCGTACTTCATCCGCGCCGTCCTCCCCGTCGCCGAGGAGGCGGGCGTGAAACTGGCGCTGCACCCCGACGACCCGCCGGTGCCGGAACTCGGCGGGATCGCGCGGATCTTCTGCTCGCCGGACGACTTCAAGCGCGCCCACGCCCTCAGCGACGGCAGCCCCGCCTGGGCGCTCGACCTCTGCCTCGGCTGCTGCTCGGAGATGCCGGGCGGCGCGGCGAATGTGCGCGCGATGATCGAGCACTTCGGGCCGCAGGGGCGGATCGCCTACGTCCACTTCCGCGACGTGCAGGGGACCGTGCCCACCTTCCAGGAGTGCTTCGTCGGCGAGGGGAATTACAACCCGGCGGAGATCATGCTGCTGCTGAAGCGGAGCGGCTTCACCGGCTTCGTGCTCGACGATCACGTCCCGCAGCTGGTCGGCGATGTCCCCTACGGCTACCGGGGCCGCGCCCACGCCATCGGCTACATGCAGGCGCTGCTGCGCGCCATCGACACCTTCGGCGTGTGAGCCACGGCCTGCGCGCGCCGTGCGTTGGCCGCACCCGACCTGCTCCACGGGCGTGCGGGGGATGAATCAGCCCCTCGCACGCCCGTGGAGCGATTCTCATCGTATTCTCATCGAGTCTTCAGCGTTTCCTTGCCGCCACGCGCTATACTCACAGCCGTAACAGTCGCCTTCAATACTGTCACCGCAGATATCATCTCAGCCAACGATCACGCATTGCTGGTATGACCGCGTGCCGATCAGGGGCGTGGTGAGGGGATGGGCATAATCGCGCGCTTGCTCCGTCCGAGCACCGTCGAATACTCGGGACTCACGCGCCGCGCGCACCTCCTCTTGCGGTTCCTCGCGTTCATCTGCTTCCTGCTCCTCCTCAGCAAGGCGTGGTGGGATATCGATCTCATCGGGTGGGATGCCCTCTTCTATCACCTCCCCTTCGCCGCCCGCATCTGGCGCATCACCCCCGCCGCCGCCTACGGCTTCGTGGACTATCTGGAAGCGGTCTATCGCGGTTTCCCGCTGCTGACGGAGGGGTTACAGGGCCTCCTCTGGCGGGCGACCGGGCGGATGCAGGCGGCCAATCTGGTCGCGCTGGGTAGCCTCGCGCTCTACTGCGCCTTCGCCCGCGCCTACTTGCGGCTCCCCGGTGCGGTGCTCTTCCTGGCGCTGATCGCGACGCCGCTGATCCAGATCCACGCCACCACCAGCTTTGTCGATCTCCCGGCCAACCTCGCCTGCGCCGCCGCGCTGATCCTCGCCTATCGCCGCTGCCTGACCCGCGCCGTCCCCGCCCCGTGGGAAACCGGGCTGCTGATCCTCGCGCTCGGCGCGACCGCGAACATGAAGATGCAGTTGCTCCCGATGGTGCTGCTCGTCCTCAGCATCGTCCTCGCGCGCCTCGTCTACCTCTACCGCTGCGGCGACGTGGCGATCCGCACTCGCATCGCCTACACGGTGCTGGCGGTGGCGGTGGCGACGCCGCTGATCTTCGGCACCTACCTCAAGAACACCGTCCTCTACCACAACCCCCTCTACCCGGTCCCGGTCGAGATCCTCGGCGTCGAGCTCCCGTTCGGCTGGGATGTCTACGCCAAGGCCCCCGCCTACCTCCAGGATGCCCCCGAGGCGGTGCGCTGGCTCTGCTCGATCCTCGAATTCCGCGCCTTCGATGCGGACCGCCCCTATCTCTGGACGGTCGATCAGGGCGCGGTGCCGGACGATTCACCAGGCGACCGCATGGGCGGCTATGGCGTCCCCTTCGTCCTGGTCAACCTCGCCCTCCTCGCGTTCTTCGCGCTGCGGACCCGCTCGCGCGCGGCCCGGATCGGCGCGCTCGGTTTCCTGCTCATCTCGGTGATCACCGCATTCCTGCCGCAGGCGCACCTGCTCCGCTACTACCTCTACTGGATCATCGCCCTGCTCACCCTCAACGTCACCCTCCTCACGCAGGTGCGCTTGCGCGCGCAGCTGCGTGACGCTGGGCCGGTTCGCGGCGGCCTGCTGTGTCTGGCTGCTGGCGGTCGTGGTCCTCACACGGGGCGTCTACCTCCATCCGACCGACCAGGAGGCTCGCCTCGCGTACATCGCGGCGATCGAGCCGGACATCCACGCCGCCCTCGCGGAGTCCGCCGACCTCTGCGTGACCGGCGGCTCGCAAGTCAGCTACCTCTACGCCGAGAACTTCCACGCGCCGCTGCACTACGCGGTCAAGGTCGCGTTCGAGGCGGACGAGTGCGGCACGGCGCTGGCGCTGCCCGCCCGCTGAGCGGCGGACGAGCATCATCCGCCCTGTACGGTATCATCGCATTCGGGATCGCATGTCCGTGGTATCCTACCCGGATAATGCGCGATCGGGCGCTTGACCGCCGCGACAGTGGAGAGATACGGATGATCTTCCGACGGCTACCGCGCGATACGCACGAGCGCCGCCTGCGCGCGCTTGGCCTGCTGCTCGACGAGCGCGGCTACGAGCGCGATGGCCTCTGCATCCTCGCCATCGAGGGGGGCTTCTCGGTCACCGGGTTGCGCGTGCCGACACGCGGCGCGGCCTACGATCTCGCGCAATACACCGAGATGATCGCCAGCGCGGAGCTCGACGCGGCCACGGCGCGCTTCCGCGACCGCGAGTAGGCCGACATGCGCTTCTTCGACGGCCTGGCCCACACCGACTACCAGGATCTCCTCCGCGCCTTCGGGGCGGAATGCGATCGCGCCGGGGTGCGCGACCTGCGCCTGCTCGAGACGGACGACGATCTGCTCCTCCAATGCCGACTCGCGGGCAAGCTATCCTCCGGGTTCCAGGTGGTGCGCTACGACGACGACGCCCTGATGGAACTTTTGCAGGACGCCTACACGCGGCGCGGGCTGAGCGTGGAAGAGCCTGCGACCTTCCCGCCGCTCGGCCTGAGTTACCAACAGACGCTGCGCGCGGTAGGTCGCGCGCTCGATCAGGCCGAGCTACGCCACCTGCGCCTGATCGAGCAGCCCGACGCCATGCTCCTCCAGGCCGGTGTTGGTGCCCTCCGGCGCGGCTTCCGCACCTACCGTCTGGATACCGAGCGCCTCTATGCGCTCGTCGAGGCGACGGCGGCCAACGGCGTCGCCGCGCTCGGCACACCCCTGGACTGAGGCGGCGAGGGAAATCCCGGGCCAGCGAAATGCGCGCCACGCCGCATAGTACGCGCGCCATTGTGCGCGAGGCGCGGGGAAGAACGGGGAGGATCGCATGGAACAACGACCATTCGGCCCGCACGGGGCCAGCATCCCGATCGTTGGCCAGGGAACGTGGTACATCGCGCAGGGCGACCGCGCCAACGCCATCGCCGCCCTCCAGCGCGGGCTCGACCTGGGGCTGACGCACATCGATAACGGCGGAAATGTACGAGGGGGCCGAGGCGCTCGCCGGCGAGGCGATCGCGGGGCGGCGTGACGAGGTCTTCCTCGTCTCCAAGGTCGTGCCGGAACACGCCTCGCGCCAGGGGACGATCGCCGCCTGCGACGCCTCCCTGCGGCGGCTCCGCACCGACCATCTCGACGCCTATCTGCTGCACTGGCCCGGTCGGCACCCGCTGGAAGACACCTTCGCCGCGTTCGAGCAGTTGCAAGCGGCGGGGAAGATCCGCGCCTGGGGGGTCAGCAACTTCGACACGGACGACCTGGACGACGCGCTGGCCGTCGCGGGGCCGGGCAAGATCGCCTGCGATCAGGTGCTCTACCACCTGGGCGAGCGCGCGATCGAGCACGCGGTCCTCCCCTGGTGCGCGGCGCATGACGTGGCGGTCATCGCCTACAGCCCGTTCGGGCATGGCGACTTCCCGCGCGGATCGCGGCCGCGCTCGCTCCCGATGCTGTAGGGGGATGACCGATTGGGAATAGAGGACAGGGATGGTGCCTGGAACGACGCCGGTGCGGCCCTCACCCCGGCCCGTCGCCCAGAGGGCACCCGGCTCGCCACCCCTCTCCCTATCAGGGAGAGGGGACCATCGCCGCTGCGGGCGTATAAAGTTTGCCGCGTAGCCTCTGCACATCGCGGTTCGGGGATCCCAGCCCGCGCGGGCGGGTATTATGCCCTTCATGGGTACTTCGCCGGTGCCGTCTATGGCTACCCCCAGCCGGGGGCATTGTGCCCTTCATGGGTGTTTCAACCCCCGGAATGGGCGGTGCTGACACCCTCACCCCGGCGCTCACGCGCCACCCCTCTGCCCATCCGAGGAGAGGGGGAAGAGGCGTTGCGGGGATTCTAGTCCCCTGCGGGGACTTCGTGGCGGCGCAGCCGCCCTTAGCCGGGACAGTGTGCCCTTCAGGGGTATTTCAATCCCGGTCTGCGGCTCGCGGATATACCACCCTTGCTGTACCAATAACGGAAAGGCCCCACCGATGACCGACACCGCACAGGCCAATAAGACGCGCCACGAGGAGAATCGCCGGGCGTGGAACGCAGCGACCGTCGCGCACAACAGCCACAAGGCCGATCAGGCGGCGTTCCTGCGCGCGGGCGGCAGCACCCTTTTCCCGGAGGAACTCGCGCTGCTCGGCGACCTGCACGGGCTGTCGCTGCTGCACCTCCAGTGCAATGCCGGGCAGGATACCCTCAGCCTCGCGGCGCGCGGCGCGACCGTGACCGGCATGGATATCAGCGACGAGGCGATCGCCTTCGCGCGCCAACTCTCCGCCGACACCGGCCTCCCGGCCACCTTCGAGCGCGCCGACATCTACGATTGGCTGGCGGACGCGGGGGCGGCGGGGCGACAGTTCAACATCGTCTTCTGCTCCTACGGTTTCATCGGCTGGCTCTCCGATCTCGACCGCTGGGCGCGCGGCATCGCGGCGGTCCTGAAGCCGGGCGGGCGCTTCGTGGCGGTCGAGTTCCACCCCTTCTCGATGGTCTTCGACCTCGACTGGTCGCGCAAATTCGACTACACCACCAGCGGGCAGGCGCATAGCTGGCCGACCGGTGTGGGTGACTACGTGGCGATGGCCGGGGAGACTTTAACGCCGTCGGGCTGGGTCGCGGGGGTCGGCGACTTCACCAACCCGCACCCCGGCCACGAATGGTTCTGGGGGCTCGGTGAACTCGTGACGGCGCTCCTCGACGCCGGGCTCACCCTGCACGCCCTGCACGAATACCCCTACGCCAACGGCGCGCGCCTCTTCGAGGGGATGCGCGCGGGGCCGGGCAGGCGGATGTATCCGCCCGAGGGCACACCCGCCCTGCCGCTGATGTTCGGCGTGGCGGCGCAGCGCCCCTGAGCACGCGCGGCGGCCAGCAGTCGGGGCACGCGGGCGGCCCCGTCATGGTGCGGGGCGTTCGGGACTGCGGCCCCCCCACGGCAAGTGGGCACCAACCGGAACAACGTTGCGCGGTGCCCCACTGGTGCGCGGCCACCGCAACACGTACCATCAGTAGAACGGCATCGCCATCCGACAGGAGCAGGCCGATGGACCGACACGATCAGGATACGACCGACCAAACGCCTACGGACACTGGGCAGGCGCACGACGAGCAGAGTGCCACGCCGAGCGAGTTCATCTGCCCCGGCTGCGGTCGCCCGCTCGCGATCACCCTCCACAGCACGATGTGCTTCGCCGAAGCCCTGGTGTATTGCGCCGATTGCGAACACGACTACCAGCAGCGGCGCGGGCAATGGGCGACAGGGGACGGCAGGCCGCGCCCCAGTTAGCGCGTCGGTGTTCACACTAGTACATCTCGGCCCAAATAAGTTTGCGATATACTGCCCGGGGTGAACAGGGCGCGCGGCTGCGCCGAGAGCAGAGGAGCAGGGGGGCCGATGCGGGCGAGGCGGATCACCTTGACCGCGGCGG
>JAABUU010005338.1_pt1 | contig 14486 bp, 16 predicted proteins | sample 5559301 | NCBI WGS metagenome assembly JAABUU01 (sample SAMN10711884, study PRJNA513360) | rock metagenome | isolation source: Antarctica rocks | place: Antarctica: Victoria Land, Richard Nunatak white | reverse complement strand
GTTACACCGCGCACACCGTGCTCCTGGATAGTGCCTGTTTCTAGACAATCCAGAATCTATACGGGACACGGTGTGTCGCCCATAACCGGTGGTCAAGCCGCCCACGAAAACGTCACAAGAGCCTTTTTTCAATACCGTCGTCCTGGCCCTCGGCTCCTGGTTCGCTCAGATCATCGTTGCCACGACTGCCGGTTACGCTCTTGCAATTCTGCGTCCCAAGTACGCGAAGGTGCTGACCTCTCTGGTGATGGCCACCCTGTTCGTTCCGGCCGTGGTGCTGCTTGTACCCCTTTACATCGAAATCGTCCACCCGCCACTGATCAACTATTCATTGATCAACACGTATTGGGCGGTGTGGCTACCGGCAGGGGCCAGTGCCTTCAACGTGGTGTTGGTGAAGCGCTTCTTCGACAACCTGCCGACGGAGATCTTCGAGGCTGCGCGCATGGACGGGGCCGGGGCTTTCCGCCTGTTCGGCTCGATCGTCGTCCCGATGTCCCGACCGATCCTGGGTGTGGTCTCCGTCTTCGCCATTCTCGCCTCCTGGAAGGACTTCCTCTGGCCGCTCCTTGTCCTCAACGACCCTGACCAGCAGCCGCTATCGGTGCGGCTGCCGGCGATCGCACCACAGACCGATCTCGGAGTGTTCCTGGCAGCGCTGCTCATCGCCACGGTGGTGCCGATCGCCGGCTTCGTCCTTTTCCAACGACAGTTCCTGCGCGGATCCGGGCTCGGTGGCGCTCTGAAAGGGTGATGCACATCGGCAGCCGGCATCAGCAGCGCGGAGACGGCGTGACAGACCATACAGTGGCGCGCCGCTGCTGGCAGCTCAATTTCCGCAACCGCGGAATGACCGGAGCTCTAGGTCCTCGAATGCGGTAGTAGACTGCAGCACGTGACAGATTTTCGTATAAGCCAGGCTGCAGCCCTACTGGACGTCAGCGACGACACGGTACGTCGCTGGGTCGACGGCGGATCGCTGCCGACGACCAAAGATGCCGCCGGTCGGTCGGTCATTCCGGGTGCGGAACTCGCCTCCTTCGCACGCGAGCACGCCCGGTCGATGTCAGATCCGTCCGGCGTGGTCCGCTCTGCTCGGAATTCATTCGTCGGGCTCGTCACCTCCGTGGCCGCCGACAAGGTGATGGCGCAGGTGGAAATGCAATGCGGGCCGCATCGAGTCGTTTCGTTGATGAGCAGTGAGGCGGTACGAGAACTGGATCTCCAGGTCGGTTCGCTGGCCGTCGCCGTTGTCAAGGCGACCACGGTCATCGTCGAAACGCCCAGGGGCACTTCGTGAGACGCCCTCGAGGTGCCGCTCACAGCCGAATGTCATATGTCACCGTCGGTGTGCTGCTGAGCGCGCTTGTCGCCTGCTCCGCCGCATCGCAGCCGGTTGCGTCGACTTCGGGCACCGGGGTAGGAGCGAGCATCACCGGAACTCTGCAGATCGACGCGGCTGCTTCGCTGAAGAAGACGTTCGACGAACTTGCCGCGCAATTTCGGAAGGACCATCCTGCGGTGAAGGTGAGCGTCTCGTACGACGGGTCCTCCGTACTGGCCACCCAAATTCTGGGCGGTGCGCCGGTTGACGTCTTTGCCTCCGCCGACGGCAAGAACATGGAGAAGGTGATCTCCGCGAAGTTGATCACCGGAAAGCCGACGGAATTCGCAACCAATACTCTGCAGATCGCGGTGCAGCCCGGAAATCCTCGCAAGATCACCGGTCTCGCGGACCTCGCCCATCCGGGACTGAACCTCGATCTGTGCGCTGCCGCCCAACCCTGCGGCGCGGCCGCAGAGAAAGCCCTGGCCGCTGCGGGTGTCACAGCGACGCCGATCAGCAGAGAGCAGAATGTGACTGCCGTTCTGCTGAAGGTCGAATCCGGCGATGCAGACGCAGGTCTGGTGTACCGGACGGACGTGCTGGCTGCCGGCGGGAAGGTTCAGGGCATCGACTGTCCGGAGGCACGGCAGGCGCTGAACGCCTATCCGATCGCGGCCCTGGACCACGCCTCCAATCCGTCCGCTGCTGCCGCCTTCGTCACCCTGGTGACCGGACCGGTCGGCCGGAAGGTGTTGGCCCAGGCCGGCTTCGGTTCACCGCGCAGCTAGCAGATCGCGCAAGAATGGAAAGAAGCGAGGAGATCGGCCGCCGCGGGATCCCGCTGCCCGGCAACCCGCCGCCCCGTGACCCGCTTGCCGGCATCCCGCTGCCCGGCGACCTGCTTCCAAGCAACCCGCCTCCTGGCAACCCGATGCCCGACGGCAGAACTCGCCGGCCCGGCATTCGGCCGGCGGGGGCGGCTGCGAGGTCGGTGCCTCGGCTGCTGTTCGTTCCGGCCGGAATCGGCGTGGCATTTCTGTTGCTGCCGCTGGCGGCGCTCGTCGCCAAGGCCGATTGGCCACGCCTGCCGGCGGCGATCAGTTCCGAGAGTTCCCTTGCGGCGCTGACTCTGTCACTCAAGTGCGGAGCGGCGGCAACTGCCATCTGTCTGCTTCTGGGAATTCCGATGGCCGTTCTGTTGGCCCGGTTCGATGGACGTCTGGCGCTGTTGCTTCGCGGTTTGACCACCTTGCCGCTGGTGCTGCCGCCGATGGTGGGCGGGATCGCGCTGCTGTATCTGCTCGGCCGCAACGGGTTGATCGGCGCGTTCGTGAAGACGTTGTTCGGGCAGGTCGCGTTCACGACCGGCGCCGTCGTGATCGCGGAGGCCTTCGTCTCCCTGCCCTTTCTGGTGCTCTCGCTGGAAGGCGCGCTACGGACGACCGGCACCAGATTCGAGGTGATCGCGGCAACACTCGGGGCCGGGCGCTGGACCGTATTTCGCCGGGTGACCCTGCCGCTGGTGGCGCCGGGTCTGATTTCTGCGACGGTGCTGTGCTTCGCCAGGGCCTTGGGTGAGTTCGGCGCGACAGCACTGTTCGCCGGCAACGTTCCCGGCATCACCCAGACCATGCCGTTGGCCATCTACGAGGCCTTCAACGGCGCAGGTGTCGACCAGAATTCAGCCATCGCGATGTCACTGCTGCTGGTCGCGGTCTCCGCGATCATCCTGGTGTTGATCCGGCCGTGGCGATCGGCGTCGACTCCGTGACGGGCCGAGGAATGCGCGGCACGCCCGCCCCGTCGCCCGGTGTCAACCTTTCCGTAGCAGTCACTCTCGGGCGCAATGATTTCGAGCTTCAGGCAATCTTTGATGTGCCGGCCGGTGAATCGGTCGCAATCCTTGGTCCCAACGGCGCCGGGAAATCCACCCTGCTGGCGCTGGTGGCCGGTCTGCTGACGCCCGACTCGGGAACCGTGGAAGTGGGGGGTCGGTTGCTCAGCAGGGCTACGCCCTTTCTGCTCACGGCTCCGGAGAAGCGGCGGGTGGGATTGATGGGGCAGAATCCGTTGCTGTTTCCGCACCTTTCCGCCTTGGAGAACATCGCATTCGGACCTCGTTCTCGCGGCTGGTCGCGGGTCAGGGCAAGAGCCGGCGCACGAGAATGGCTGGAGCGGATGGAGCTGGCGCCGTTGGAATCCCGTCGGCCGTACGAACTCTCCGGCGGGCAGCGTCAACGGGTTGCGTTGGCCAGGGCGCTGGCCGCCGAACCGGAGATCTTGTTGCTGGATGAGCCGTTGGGCGCTCTGGACGCTCGGACTGCCCCGGACATCCGGCAGGTGCTCCGAACTCACCTTCGCGACTCTGGAACCACCAGCCTGCTCGTGACCCACGACGTTCTGGATGCTGCCGTGCTCGCGGACCGGGTGCTGGTGCTCGAAGGTGGACGGATCGTCGATGACGGTCCTACCGGCGCCGTACTGACGGCTCCTCGATCAGCCTTCGGAGCCACGCTGGCCGGCTTGAACGTCGTCGACGGAATCGTGCAGCGGACTGCCGCCTCCGGCGACGCCGCCGAGTTGAGGACCGAGAACGGATTGCTGCTGCACGGGATCGCAGCGGACGACGTGCGGTCAGCAGATCCGGCGGCGGCGATATTCCGGCCGGCAGCAGTCTCGGTGTACCTCGTCCTGCCGGGCGGCAGTCCGCGGAACCATTGGCGCACGAGCGTTTCGACGATGGAGCCGGGGACGTCGGCGGTTCGGCTGCGTACCGTCGCGCCGGCGGTCGCAGCAGACGTGACACCGGCGGCGGTGGCCGAACTCGGTCTGTTCCCGGGCTCTCCGGTGTATCTCTCGGTCAAGGCAACCGAGCTGCACATCCACCGCCGCTGACCCCGCTCAACCAAGCGACAGATGATCCGATGGAAAGCTGTTGAAGCGCAACAGATTACCCGGTCGAGCTTGACCGGCAAGGTCGATGTCCCGGTCGAGAACTACTGCCACCACAGGATACCCGCCGGTGACCGGGTGATCGGCGAGGAACAGCACTGGTTGTCCGCTCGGTGGAATCTGAATCGAACCGAGCACGACGCCCTCACTCGGCAGTTCCCGCAAGGAATCGGGCGCCAATATGGGTGCCACGGTTGCATTTTCGTCCGGCCCTGGCCTGTCGAGGCGCAGGCCGACCCGATTGCTCTGCGAAGAAACCACCCACTCCCCCACGGTGAGATCGCCCGGACGGCGAAACCAATCGTTCCGAGGGCCGAGCGTCACCCGGAGTTCGACCAGCGACGGAAAATGTTGGGGCATCACAGATCCGGCAGCGGGAACCAATTCTTCCGGATCCGGGCCGACGGCCAGTACGTCCCCGGCGGCCAGCGGAGCGGGACCGAGCCCGGAAAGGGTGTCGGTACTGCGAGAGCCCAGCACCGGGCCAACGTCGATGCCGCCCCTGACCGCCAGATAGCTACGCAACCCCGAGCGCGGTGATCGCAGCACCAGCGTGACGCCGCTCCGCAGTTCCACTGCGGTCGCGTGCGGCTGGCGAACTCGATCGAATTCCATCGCGGCGGGCGCGCCGGTGACCGCCACCAGGAGATTTCCGCGAGCGCGAAGCGCAAGTCCGCCGAGCGTGCATTCGATGGCTGCACTGCCGGGCCGGTTGCCGACGAGCAGATTCGCTTGGGCCAAGGACCCGCGGTCGGCGGCACCGGACCGGCCGACCCCCAGATGCGCGGATCCGAATCGGCCCTCGTCCTCGATCAATGCCAACGGCCCTGGCCGGATCACCTCGACTGCGCCGGTCACTGCCGACTACCCGGGATCGCAGGATTGTTGTCCGCGTCGACGAACCGGACCTGCCGTCCCGGTGCGATCAGAGCCGGCTGTGCCGCCTCGCTGTTCCACACCGAGACGTCGGTCCGGCCGATGAGCTGCCAGCCGCCGGGGGATTCGCGCGGATAGACGGCGCCGAACTCCCCGGCCAGCGCCACCGCACCTGCCGGAACTCGAATGCGGGAGGTGCTGCGCCGTTGAATACCGAGCAACCGGCTGTTCCCGCCGGTCAGGTAGCAGAACCCAGGAGCGAAACCCAGGAAGGCCGCGCGATAGCGGCTTCCGGTGTGAGCCCGAATCAGCTCCTGGCCAGTCATTCCGCAACTCGCGGCGACCTCCTCGAGATCGGGTCCGTCGTAGTGCACCGGAAGAACGACGGCAGCTCGCATCGACGCATCCTCGCGCGAATCGCCCGGCGCGTGAACGACTGCGGTCACCTCCCCGCGAAGCTGGCCGAGCGAGGTTCCCGGGCGCACCCGGATCAGCACCGTTCTGGCGGCCGGAACGATATCTTCCACCTCAGGGAGCGCCAGAGCCCGCAGCGACCCAGCGACGGCGAGAACTGTGTCGAGATCCGGAAGCTCGACCAGCAACCCTCGATCACCGGCCGCTCGGATCGAGACCGGTTCCTGGTCGTCTCCCGGCAACCGGCCGGGCGAGCTGTTCCTTGCTCCGGGGGCAGGCACAGCAGCAAGGTACCCCGAGAGTACTGACAACCGCGCTGATCGTCGCGAATGCGCTGTTCCGCCGTGACCAGGACTACGGATTCGCGTTCCAACAGGCCGGGCTGCTCGAATGGCGATCCGTGGCAGCCAACGTCGAATTGCCCCTGGTTGTCCATAAAGTCCCCAGGGCCGAACGACGGGCCAGAGCCCGGGAACTTCTCGAGTTGGTCGGCCTTGGCGATTTCGCCGAGCACCGACCTGGCGAACTCTCCGGCGGCATGCAACAACGGGTCGCCATCGCGCGGGCGCTGGCCGAGAGTCCGACCTTGCTGCTGATGGACGAGCCGTTCGGCGCGCTCGACGAGATGACGCGGGAGCGAATGCAGGGCGAGCTGGTCCGGATTGCCGGCGATACCGCAGCCGCCATCGTCTTCGTGACCCACTCGATTTCTGAGGCGGTCTTCCTCTCTCGACGAGTGGTGGTCGTGTCGCCGCGGCCGGGACGGATCGCTGACATCATTCCCATCGACCTGGGAGCCCGGAATTCACGGACCAGGGAGGCGCCGGAGTTCTTTGCAGCGGTGACCCGGGTCCGCGAGGCGCTGCGCGGACATGCCGTGACGCTGGACCGGCTCCGATGACCACTGTGCAGCCAGACGCGGATGCGTCGAATTCTGAAGCCCAGGCTTCCCGGACTCAGATTTCCGGCGTCGCGTCGGTCGATCCGGTTGCCACGGGCGCGTCGATGCTGCGGCGCAGCCGTTCGGTGCTGGCCTCGGCCTGGCCGGCCGTCATCTTCGGGCTCTTCGCTCTACTGTGCTGGCAGGGACTTGTCAGGGCATTCCATATCGCCACGTTCGTGTTGCCCGCCCCGTCCGACATCTTCGCCGCGTTTGCGACCAATTTCGGCCGCGTCGCCACGGCGGCCGAGAACACCGGAGCCAACGCATTGGTCGGCCTGCTGATCGGAACCGTGCTGGCCGTTCTTGCCGCCTCTTTGTCGGCCAGATTGCGCATCGCCGATGAGCTGATCACGCCGTTGGCCGCCGCCGCGGCGACGATGCCGATCGCGGTGCTGGCGCCGATCTTCAACACCATGTTCGACTCGACCTCGACCCTGCCGCGCCGATTGGTGGTGACCGTGGCGACATTCGTGCCGATCTTCGTCAATACCGTCCGGGGACTGAAGCAGATCTCCCCCGTCCACGCCGAGTTGATGGCAAGCTATGCCGCCAGTGGGATGGCTGTTCTGCGGCACGTCCGGATACCGGGCGCACTTCCTTTCTTCTTCACGGGAATTCGGCTCGCCGCGTCCCTGTCCGTCATCTCCGCGGTGGTGGCCGAATATTTCGGCGGCCTGCAGCAGGGGCTCGGTCCGAAGATCACCTCCGCCGTGGCCGCCAGCGACTATGCCCTGGCGTGGGCCTACGTCATCGGTGCCATCGTGCTGGGATTGATCTTCTATCTCCTCGCCCTGGCAATCGAGAGTCTGGCGATGCGGTCACGGCAGGTCGCCGGTCGCTGATCCCCCACCCCCTAGCCGCACCCGCATCGCGCCGCGGCGCGACCACCACAGTCACCAGTCGCAGTTCCAGATACGCACCGAATGAGAAGGAGAATCCCGTGCAACATCGCATTCGCAAGGTACTGACAGTCGCTACCGCGGTCGCCACCGCGGTCAGCGTGGTGTCCTGCAGCAGCGGCAGCAGTGGCAGCACCGCGGCATCGTCCAGTTCCACCGGTGCCGGAGCGTCGTCGTCAGCTGCGCCGACCGGTTCCGGCGCAGTCGGTTCGGGTGCAGCCGGCTCCGGAGCTTCGGTGCCGAGCGGGCCGGCGGTGAAGGTCAAACTGCAGCTGCAGTGGTTCAATCAGGCCCAGTTCGGCGGCTATCTCGCCGCGCTGGACAAGGGGTTCTACACCGAGCAGGGCCTGGACGTGACGCTGCTCGAAGGCGGCACCACGATCGTTCCACAGACCGTTCTGGCGCAGGGACAGGCCGACTACGCCATCGCCTGGGTACCGAAGGCGCTGCAATCGAGGGAGCAGGGAGCCGGCATCACCGACGTCGCTCAGATCTTCCAACGATCGGGCACGACTCAGGTCTCCTTCAAGGACAAGAACATTTCCACCGCTGCGGATCTGAAGGGCAAGAAGGTCGGCAATTGGGGCTTCGGAAATGAGTTCGAGTTGTTCGCCGGCATGACCAAGTCCGGATTGGATCCAGCCAAGGACGTCACCCTGGTGCAGCAGCAGTTCGACGAGAACGCACTGCTGAACGGGGACATCGATGCTGCCCAGGCGATGATCTACAACGAATACGCACAGGTGCTGGAGGCGAAGAATCCCAAGACGGGCAAGCTGTACACGCCGGCGGACTTCGGCGTTCTGAAATGGACCGACCAGGGAACGTCGATGCTGCAGGATGCCGTCTGGGCGAATACGGCGAAGCTTGCGGACCCGGCCTACCAGGCGACGACGGTCAAATTCCTGACCGCAAGTTTCAAGGGCTGGATCTACTGCGCGTCACATGCCACCGAGTGCCGTGACATCGTCGTGAAGAAGGGCTCGAAATTGGGAGCGAGTCATCAGTTGTGGCAGATGAACGAAGTCAGCAAGTTGATCTGGCCGTCGCCGGCCGGAATCGGCATCGTCAACCAAGCCGATTGGGACCGCACGGTGAAGATCGCCCAGAGCACGAAGAACGCCGATGGCAAGACGGTGCTGACCAAGGCGCCGGGCAAGGACGCCTTCACCAATGTCTATGCAAAGAAGGCGATCGACGCGCTGAAGGCTCAGGGCGCCGACGTCACGGGGTCGACCTTCAAGCCCCATCACGGTGACCCTCAACGCCGGCGGAGCATGATCCGAACCCGCTGCTCGCTGCCGCCCGGCAGGTAGCTGCGGCAAAGGCCCGTCCGACCGGTCTGTCCCACCGGTCGGACGGGCCTCGCGCAGTGCCATCAGGCGATGACGGTGCTCAGGTCCAGTAGCGATGCAACATGCTGTCGACCGGAACCCCGTGGTTCGAGGTGTAGACCGGACGAACCTGCACGAACATCCCGACATCCGGCGCCTCAAGCAGGTACGGCACTCCGCCGATCACACCCAGATAGATCGCAACGTGTCCTTCGTAGCCGATGATGTCCCCCGGCTGGCCCTGGCTCCATGGCACTGATCTGCCCGCGGAACGTTGGGCGCCCGAGTAGGTTTCGATTCGTTGACCAGCCTGCATCAGGACGTAGGCGGTCAGACCGGAACAATCGAGGCCCACGATGCCCTGACAGGAGTTGGACGACCCACCGGCCCTGCTGCAGCCCTGGTCCGCAGCTCCACCGTTGGTGCCGCCGCCGTAGACGTACGGAATACCGACCGCCGCGAGACCGGCCGCCAGCCCCCTGGCCATGGCCGCTGTCGGCGCGACGATGGTTTGACCGGCAGCTCCGGCGGCCACGTGCGGGCCGGCCGGAATCGTGATCTTGACGCCGTTGATCACCACACCCTGGGCGACGCCACCACCGGTCGTTCCGAAGTACTTCTGGAACATGAAGAAGAAGTTCCGGTTGCCGTACGAGCTGCACTTGTCTCCGACACCCGGATATGCGGCGAGGGAAGCGGCGTTCGGTTGGTAGGGCGTGTAGTCGTACAGGGACGCCGTTGCGATGTTGCGGATGTAGACGGAGGATCCACCGCAACCACTTTGGGCGATGTTCCACAGGATCGTGGTGGTCTGGCCGGCGTGATAGTTGTATTTCTGCGGTTCGATCCGGTACCGGGCCCACTGCTTGGCCATTCCGTAGGCCTGGTTGAACAAGCCCGCATACTGCGGGTCGCAATTGGCGCTGCCACCCGGACCGGTGTCGGGGCAGTGCCAGCCATAGGCGGCGGCGTAGGTGGACATACTGACGTCGGTTCTGGTCAGCAGCGCCGATTCCTTCTGCAGCGTGACGAGCATGACCTGCGGATTGATGCCGCAGGCCACGGACAACCGTTGTAGCACCGCGGCGACGTCTTCGTTGGTGCCGCCCTGATAGGCGGCACAGTACTGATCCGCGACCTTGCTGGTGGTCGTCAGCTTCAACGAGCGAAGGCAGGCAGGCGAGGTACAGGCGGCCCCCTTGTCGTTGATGAAGGTGCGTATGTCGGCCGCGGTCATCGCCTTGGTGTTGTAGAAGACGGCGTCCGAAATGATCATGCCCGGGTCGAACGAGGTGGACCGGCCACCGGTTGCCGGACTACATTCCCCGGCTGCCACCGCGGCAGGCCTTGCCAGACCCGGATCCGGCCCGACGGATGGATCACTGCTGTTGTTCGGCACCGGCGCTTCCGGCGGATCGGGATTCACCGTGACGTTGACCGGGACGGTCGGTTTCGGCACGCTGCGCGCGCTCGTCGGGGTGGTGGTCGGGACGGTGGCCGGCATCCTGACGGCCGCCGAGGTGGTCGTTCTGGTGGCGGACGCGGTGGTCGTAGCAGGGCTGGCCGTGGTGGTCTTGGCACGGCTGGGCGCCGTGGTCGGTAGGGACGATGTGGTTCCGATCCCGGGTGCGGTGATTTTCGTAGTCTTCGTGATTGTGATCGGTGCGGCACTGGTCGTGGTGGGAACCGGTGGCCTGGTCGACGGCATCGTGCTGGTCCTGGGCATCGTGCTGGTCGACGGGATCGTGCTGGTCGACGGGATCGTGCTGGTCGACGGGATCGTGCTGGACCTGGGCATCGTGCTCGTCGTCGAAGCCGTGCTGGTCGTCGGTGTGCTGGCCGTTGGCCTGACCGACGTGGTGCTGGACGTTGCCGTGCCGGGCGGAACGGATCCGGTCAGGGTCGAGGCCGACGACGGCTGGCCGGTCGGATTCGCGGTGGCGGTCCTGTCTTGGGTCTTCGAAGTCGCCGACAAGGCTGCCGACGGGCCAGAACCGCTGGTGGAAGCGCCGACCGCGGTCGGCGCGCTCGTCGCGGTCGACCTCACCTCCGGCGATGTGGGTGTCGCCGATGTGGGGGTTGCTGATCTGGGAGTCGCGGACATGGAGGTCGCCGACATGGAGGTCGCCGACGTGGTGGTCCCCGACGTGGTGGTCGCCGACGTGGAGGTGCCCAGGACCTGGACGACCGGATCGGAAGCGCGGTTCGCAACGCCGAGCGCGGGACCGGCGGAGACGAAGCCGTTGCCGACCGGGCCGACGTCCGCTGCCGCAACGGCGACGAAGGCGCCACCGCCCAACCGCAGCGCGGGAACTGCCGGCTGCGACGTTCTGTACGCGGCGGGGATGAGGGTGATCAATGGAGCGGCGAAAAGCTTCACCGTCAATGCCTCGGAAACTCCGAACCACTGTTCGACGTTCCGTCCGACATTGGTCCGCTGGACGATCTCACCGATCTGCCAGTCGAGTCGGTGATCCGACTCGTACTCGGGAACAAGTTTTACCAGTTGCTCGAAGAAGCCCTTCGAAGCCGCTGCCGCATCCAGCCGGTCGTAGGTTGCATAGAGGCCGGATTGCACGTCGGCGTGTTGCTGGAAAAGACCGACATACCCGGCGCGGCTGGCTGCGGGATCGAGCGACGACTCCTGCATCGCCACGGCAATGGCCACCCGTAGCCCTCGTCGGGTGATCTTCATCGATTTTCCCACTGAAACAATGGTGGATGCTGCAGTTACCTGCGCGGCGCTCAGGCCGACGCCGTCGAACAATCCTCCGGTGATCGGCGCCACGGGTGGCGGCGTGACAGGTCCGCCGGAAGGCAGGCACGTGCTTGCCGGGGTGACCGCCGGTGCACTCGTCAGCGGTGCCGCAGCCTGCGACTGGACCGGGGTGCCCACCAGAACGAAGGCCGAGGCTATGACGGTGATTCCCCAGCGGCGCCAACCGGAACCGGGTCTCCACCGCTTCGGGCGATCTGGCGCAGAGACAGTCGGGCGCGCTGTCGACATCAGTTTCACTGAAGAGTTCCCTGCATATTGTTGAGGCGAGATTCCCGGGTGCCGCGTTGGTCCAAATGGGCGTACCTCGATTCTAGGACCGGGCAGCGGTATGCACCACGGTAATCACCCGATCGAGACCGAACCGCTCCAACGAGAAATATCTGGTGACTGAGAGGCTTTGAATCGGCGGTGCGTGAGTGGCGAGCAAGTGCGACCTCGGGCCGAAGTAGATTGGTGTCGTAAGGCATCGAGCGGCCGGCTCGCGCAAACCCCGTCCGCGCTCCGATCGAGAATGAGGGTGGACATCATGGGACTTCGCGACGCCTTTCGATCTCTGCGCGGCGGCACCGATCCGACCGCCGAGGTCGAGATATCGGACGGCGAAGCGCCGGAGCCGACATGGTTTCAGGTCCGGACCGACGGCTTCTACGAGGCCCCTCTCGATCCGAGCGCAGACCTGATGTCGGTCCGGCTGCAATTTCTTCCCGGCGGAAAGGTGAGCGAGTTGAATGGGACGCGTTCGGCGGACGCCCAGCGCATTTCGGGGCAGCGGCAGGAGCACCAGGACCCGCGACTCGGGGATTACACTGCCGCCGGTCGGTTCAACGTGCAACGTCGGTTCGAACGCATTGTCAGCTATGCGGCGCTCGAGCTGACCCCGGACGGCTTCCTGGCGCGCCGCATCGACACCGCAGACAGGCAGACCCTGGAATTGCAATTCATCTTTCGCCACGATTCCGCTGACCGGCTTTGATCCCTCCGCCAACCCGGCACGCACCTGCTCGAAGGAGATCCTTCCCGAGCCGGCCCACCGCGGCAGCCTGCCGCCGCGCGATGCCCGCTCCAGGCGCGGCTCCGCGTAGGCTGGCCAGTTGTGAATGCCGACGAATCCACTGAGCTCAAGGCCCTCGAAGCGACCATGACCAGCATCGAGTCCGTGATCGATCTGCCACGGTTGAGAGCCACGATCGCCGAGCTGTCCGAGATGGCCAGCGTTCCCGACTTGTGGAACGACCCGGAGAAGGCGCAGCAGGTCACCAGCAAGCTGTCGCACGCCCAGTCGGAGCTCAAGAAGCTGCAGGATCTTCGGCAGCGGCTCGACGACCTCAATGTTCTCTTCGAGCTGGCCGACGACGACGCCGACACCATGGTCGAGGCACAGGCCGAACTGGTCGCCGTGCACGGCGAGGTGGAGACGATGGAGGTGCGAACCCTGCTGTCCGGCGAGTACGACGTACGGGAGGCGCTGATCACCATCCGGTCCGAGGCCGGTGGTGTCGATGCTGCCGACTTCGCCGAGATGCTGATGCGGATGTACCTGCGCTGGTCGGAACGGCATGGCTACGCAACCGAGGTGTACGACACCTCCTACGCCGAAGAGGCGGGCATCAAATCGGCCACCTTCCAGGTCAAAAGTCCTTACGCGTACGGAACTCTTTCGGTCGAGCAGGGCACCCACCGGCTCGTCCGCATCTCTCCGTTCGACAACCAGGGCCGGCGGCAGACCTCCTTCGCCGGAGTCGAGGTGATCCCCGTACTGGAGAGCAGTGACCACGTCGAAATCGACGAGAAGGAGCTGCGGGTCGACGTCTACCGTTCTTCCGGCCCGGGTGGACAAGGCGTGAACACCACCGACTCTGCGGTCCGGATCACCCACATCCCGACCGGCATCGTCGTTTCGTGTCAGAACGAGCGCTCCCAGATCCAGAACCGTGCGTCGGCGATGGCCGTGTTGGGCGCCAAGCTGCTGGTCCGGCGCAAGGAGGAGGAGAAGGCCACGATGGACGCATTGCGTGGTGACGGCGGCAATTCCTGGGGGAACCAGATGCGGTCGTACGTTCTGCACCCTTACCAGATGGTCAAGGACCTCCGGACGAATTTTGAAGTCGGCAATCCGACCGCGGTGTTCGATGGTGACATCGACGGTTTCCTGGAGGCGGGGATTCGCTGGCGCCGATCCGCCGACCCGGACAGCAACTGACGGACCCGGCCCGGTCACCACCCCGGATGGACCGGCCCGCTGCCGGCTGGATCGGACCGGCCAGCATCCCAAGGAATTGCTGCAGTTCATCCTCCTCATATCCGAGATGGGACAGCAGCAGGTCGGGCTCGGCTTCCAGGCGGTTCAGTACCGGCTGGATGCCGGCGCCGGTGGCTGCCAGAGCGGGGAACATGTGGGTGTCCTCGATGGTGTGGTGAAGGGTGACCACCCGGCAGTATTCGGCACAGAAGAAGCCCAGCGTCCACCCGTTCTGGCGCATGGTCATTCGGTTGATCATGCCGCGGGCAGCGCCGGCGTCGAGCTCGCCGGCCGCGATATCCTCTACTGCCCGGCGAATCTGGCGAAGTTCACCGCGCAGATGATCGTGGATTGTTACCAGGTTCCGCGAATTATTCGCTCCTGCCGCGGAGGACCGGCCGACGACGGCTCCGGCCCTCGGACGCTCCTGCACCGGAAGCTCGCCGGCAGCACCCCAGTGCCCGTCCCGCTCGGCCGCACCACTGTGCCCGATTTCGCTGTCCATGGCTCCCTTTCCATTGCTCCCTCTCCGTTACCCAATGGGAATCCGGTGCCACGACTGCCCGTCATTCTGGCGAGACCGTGGACTTCATTCGTCACCCGAATTCTCGCCAGAGCACGACGCACATCGGTTGCGGCAGCGGGATCGAGGCGATCAGTTCCATGCCCGGTACGCCGAATACCTGCACCAGGTCAGCTCCGGTGGCTGACACGAAGAGCCGG
>JAABUU010005328.1_pt1 | contig 14499 bp, 8 predicted proteins | sample 5559301 | NCBI WGS metagenome assembly JAABUU01 (sample SAMN10711884, study PRJNA513360) | rock metagenome | isolation source: Antarctica rocks | place: Antarctica: Victoria Land, Richard Nunatak white | reverse complement strand
CAGAGCTTAAGTCTTAAAATACTATTGCAAAACATATTGAGTAAGTACTTAGCATGAGAAAAAAGAAGAATGATGAGTACTATATAATGATTTATAATTTCTACCTTACTATTTTAATCATCTTCTTCTCTTAATAAGCATTTCATATACAGTAAGATCATCACAATCTAAAGTCACTGATTAAGCACTACTGCTTTAAAAAAGATGCATACTCTTTGATCAGTGATTTCTGAAATTTAGATTTTTGCAGATTTAAGACTTTAGTGAAGGCTGAAGCATACATAAAAGATTATGAAGTGAAGAACTACAAATATGAAATTAAATAAAGAGCAGAGAAAACAACATTAAAGAAAAATTAAATGACATATTATGCAGTAGTAGACTGATCATCAGGTTAGATCAGGCTCAGATTTTAGAATTTAACTTAACTTATTAAGTTTTACTTTGCAATCTAACTCAACTCTGTACAGAGTTAAGTTTTAAACAAAGTTAAGTCAGATTATTCTTGACAGCTTAAATTAAATTAAAATTAATTAACTTCTGTTATTAAGCAGCTTTATATTGACAGCAGCTATTATTGCAACATTTTTAATTAGCATTGCACACAATTCTTTTTGTTTAACTACATGTCTGCTTTATGAGCATTATATATAAGCATTATTAACTTAATTATCAGATCACTCATTCTCTACAAAGCAAAAATACATTAACTAATACATTCTATCTTCTTAGTAAGTCTGCAATGTATAAAAGATTGCTTTCATCTTGTATAATTTTTCTGATGTTATTAGATTCTCTTTCTTATGTAGTCTTACTTATAACACTCATGTATTAGTAATCTCTAAGTTCATAATCTTTATTCTTGAGTTAAGTCTCAAGAACTCATTTACTAATCAGTTTCAAAATTCTTAAAATCTGAACAGAGCTTCTAAATTAAGTTAAGCTTCAATGTTAAAGTTTAATCTGAATTCTTAAGCTAACAATTAAAGCTTAATCTAATCTGACTTAAAAGCTCTGTCTAAGTCAGGTCAGGTTAACCTGACTTGATGATTACTTTATGCAGTAGCAAATGATTATACATCAGGAATTCAGAAATACTACTAGTATATCTTGAAATCTGTTTATAGATAGCTGTTTTAACTCATGAACAGCAAGAGTGATGATGTAAAGTCAGAGATAATATGCTTTTTGCATGTCTGTCATAAGTATTTTTAAATGTTAACATAGGCAGAAGTCTTCATTGTGAATTAATAAGTATCTATTGATGTGTTCACTTAGAGAGAATGTACACTTAGAAAGTATATATACTTAAAGAATCTGTATGCTTAAAGAGTCTGTACATTTAAAAGATATATATACTTGAAGAGTACATATTCTTGAAGAGTAAGTATGCTTAGAGAATGTATACACTCAGAGAGTGTATATGATTAAACAGTATATATACTTAAAAGATGTGTATGTTCAGAGAGTGTATACAGTTAAAAGATATATACACTTAGAAGGTACATTCACTCAGAGAATGTGTATATTTAAAAGGTGTATATGTTTAAAGAGTGTATACACTTGAAAAATATGTATGCTTAAAGAGTGTATACACTCAAAGAGTATATATATGCTCTTTACAGATAGTATCATTGAGTCTGAAGAACTAGTATGCTCAATTGTGAGAGATTTGAAATGCAAATATCACTGTACTTTGCTCATCACTAGATCTGTGATTTGATGAGTGATCACTCTCTGTAAAGAAAAAAGTAATACACATTTCACATAGCATTCATAAGCTTCTCAAAATTTGCAATGCAATATAGTACAAAATCTCTTAATGACTATGTATTCTCCTGAGACTTTCACTCTGACAATTTAGAAATATTCTTTGACTCTTTCTTCTCTGACTTTTGTGATCTTTCATAAATCATATTAATGCAGTCTTTAAGTAGCAGATTAACTGACAAAGAGTATGATTTATTCTATATTTAAGTCAGAACAAAACTGATGTATTTATTAAATCTATATCTATTAAATCTGTATCTACAATCTCTGTAATTGTAAGAGATCATTGATCTTGATTAATTAATCAATAAATATAATATTTATTGTTTTTGCAGATAATCAGTGCAAAATCTGCATGACATAACTGTATCAGCTAATCTATCTTTCTTATAAGATTGAATTTTCTTCTGATGAATTGTTGAGACTTTTCTTTTACTGTGTATGACATATTGTTTATTCTTTGTCATAAGAGATTGATCAGACAAAATATGAATGACTGTGTAAAAGTATACATATTAAGAACTGAGTTATAAAGATACTTAAAGAAGCAAATATATTAATGTGTATTTTAATCTTTGATTTCTTTTCTAAATACATATCAACTTAATTTTGCTGAATCACTTAGTCTTCAATTCTGATATTTTGAGATGCACTTTAAATCTTCTTAAAATACAAATTAAATCATCTATAAACTTCAATTTTAACTTCTCTTTCTTTCTTAACAGTCTCTGACTGCTAGTTTCTGAGATTACTTTTATTCTTTACATAGCTTTTATATCTTAAGCCTTCTCTATAATGATGAACTCTGAGTTAATAGCATTATTGAGTTTACAGTTTTAAGTAAGAACTTTAGAAACTGAAATCTGAAGTATTTTTTGAATTTATTGAAGATGTTAAAATTAATCAGATAAGTAAAGATATTTCATTTATAAATGAATGACAATGACTAAGCTCTTATTCATAATTAAATAGAAGATCTGTCATAATCATCTTTACTTAATTTTTATTACATTAATGCAAGCACTCACTTCAACACATCTAATAGCAACTTGCTGAAGTTTCAGCACATTGAGAGCTTTATATTAATTAAGAAGTTGCTGTTTTTTTGTTCTTTTGCTATTGTTTGCTTATGTAGCAAAAGAAATCAGAATACTGATGATTAATATTTGTGATGTAATTAGAAAGTTCTCATTATATAATGTAAGGTAGCTGCTGTAGAGTCTGAGAACAGTATATTTTTTGCATAACAGCATATATGTGTTGTTCATTGTAGTGAGCATTCTCATAATTCTGAAAACATTAAAGTAAACATACAGAACATTAAGTTTATTAAAGAACTATGTATATCTTGACTGACAAACTGTATTAAAAGATAGTTCTTAAGTAAAGTGTGACATCTAATGAGAAAGAGTTGAGCTGCTTAACAATATAACTCTTTTAATTTGTTAGATTTTACTGATCTAGAAGCTGTACAGCACTCATTATGATAGACAATACTTTATATGATATCAATAGACACTACTTGTGAAAGCAATGAGTTTTTGCTCAATTAACATAGATTTTAAAATGAAAAAATCTTAAGACAATACAAGTTTAAAAACAGTTTTTGTCTTGTAACACTATCTGCTCTACTCTGTGATAGAGAAATTGATGAGATCATAATTACAGTTAATGAAAAGCTTTACTTATAATCTTTATACTAATAAAAGATATCTTAATCACTATCTTTCTTGTTCTGCAACTTCTCTTATTCTATAAAAGTGTCTATTCTGCATCATTATTTATTCTATAACTTTCTTTATTCTGCAATCTTTCTCATTTTATAATAATCTCTTTTCTACAATCTTCTCTATCTTACAACCTTCTTTATTCTATGATCTCTTCTTTCTTAAAAGCATATATTGATTCAAAGACTGACATTCATTGCATAGAAGATTTTAAGAACACTTGTGAAGAAGAGTTAAAAAATAAAAAAGAAGTGCAGACTGTTTCTGTGAGAATTTGAAGTCAATAATGATTGCAATTGACTAGTTTTACTCTATTGCAAGTCTTCTTCAATAAGTGTGATGACACACTGTGCTGACAAATCATACACTGACTGAAGGTTTACTGAGTGTCAAAATCTAGACCTTAGCTTCTGACAGTTTTCTTACTTATAATAGAACACCTTATAATAGATGCTCTCAAATATTTGATTAATCAATCTTATAATAGGTCTTAGAGTCATTTCATGATCACAAGATATTAAGTCAGAGAGACTGTTCAGATAGATTAAGAAAAAGATTATTGAACTTTGTTTTGTCTATGATATTGAAATATAAACAGATATAAAAATATTACTGCTGCTACTTACAATTTGCACTCAAACTCTTTCTACTAAATTATTTTCTATTGATTGTTGTCAAGTCTGCTAAATCTAGTCTTTCATGAGCTATCTTGTCCTAAGCTCAGTATCTCAGCAACATAAAGTGGACCTAGGTGGCATGATCTTGAGCCTGAGAGAAATATCCTAGGAGAAGCTGCCCAGGCATGGAAGCAGGTAGCTGAACTGGATTAGGATATCAAAATTGAGGCATGGTGCCAGAATTTAAACAAAGTACCAGAAATGAAGTAGGGTACCAGAATTGGAGCAGGTTGCCATGAGTTGGGTGTTATGACCAAGAACCTGATTGGTTCTAGGAACTACGCAAGGCGCGTACGGCTAGGTATAAGCTCGACAAGTTCGACACGCTCGACGGCGAGCAAGTCGAGCAAGGTGTGCAAACGTGCTCGACACGCTCGACGCCCTCGACGGCGAGGCCGGCGAGGCCAGCGAGCACATGAACTATATAGTAGGATCGTTTCCCCTATGGAAACGATCATGTTCAACTTCTCATTTAGTTACGATACTGCTATCTAAGAATTTATCTATCAGACATACTGTGTCCCGTGCCTTTATATCAACAAGCCAAAAACTCTTAGCCCTATATCCGAGGAATCTCGGATGGGGACGTAACAGTATGCAGGCAAATATATTTAACACTATATTTCAGGCCCGCATCATGATTTGACAATTTCAGCCAAGGTCGCGCAGGTTCGACGGCTTTCAAGCAAATTAGTGTTATAGAACGGCCCGGGCCGCAAACTGAAACTATATGCAGAGCTTCATCGATTTCCATCTCATCCAATCAATGCGACCAAATATCATGCGCACCTCCATTCGTCATAATCAGTGAACGAAAGGGGTAATAGCCATTGGGCTAGACTTGCTGCCGCCGTTTCTAGATGCGGTAACGTGATGTATGCTACTGCATGAGTCATCAACCCTTGTTGCCTACCGGAGGCACTGGGAATGGCCCGAGCCAACACTGATCGAGAAAGTTAGACCCTGCGCCATCGTGTGAGGTCTGACAGCCCCTTTTCTCGGTGCGGTCGCTTGCACACAATGGATGAATTTGAAGGTCTATAAAAACAGTCAAACCTGATGCTTGCTTCACTCCTCAACCCTCTTAACCTCATCCGATTCCTCACGTCTATCTTTGCAACTTCATCAAGTCTGTTTGATACTAAGCGAACACACCAAACACTAATATGACCTTTAGCGGCGGCTTTGTCAAAGTTCCCACTGACGAGGAGGAGGAGCGCATGCGCAAGGCAGCAGAGGACTCTCAGAAGCGCCGGGAAGAGGCTAAAAAGAAGCGGGAGATGGAGGAGCTGACGAAAAAGGCCGGAGAGGACTCTCAAAAGCGCAGGGATGCTGGAGGCAGCGGCGCTGCCGCCGCCTGAGATATTACTACTATCTAAGAAGCTAAGTTGTGGCCTGTGTATGCCTCTGAAACTCAATCCATCTACAAATGTAGGAAGCTCTAACAGGGATTCAGGAAACCTCTGTGTGGAAAGAGACAACATTTGTCAACATAGCTGCTAGTCGCTCATTTTGGTTTTTGGTGGTTGAAGAAACGAAGGAACGTTGGTCTAAGATGATATACTCTACTCATTCGCTACCTCTCTTAGAAAAATGAGCAGTACACTCCTCTTTATATGCCTCTAGCTGCTCCATTTTCATCTGTTTTATTGACTCCATCTCTGCCCGCGACTCATCGTTAAGCGACTCAACACTAGCACTACTGTCATGTAGTGCAGCCCAATAGACAGCGTCTACATCAAAACTCTTCCTTATTCCATAATCGAACCAGAAACGACCAGTCGTCCATGAGTCACGCATCCGGGTAGAAAGACATAGCCCACCGGGTTGCTTCCCTCTTGATCCTAATTTCGCTTCCACTCGTTCTAACGCTCGCAAGAACTGCTCCATTCTGGGCTCGTAGCGGGCCAAGAATTCTTCTATGGTGCGGCGTTCAAGCCACATGTCTGGCCCTAACAACAGCAACCACCAGGGCGGGTCATATGCGAACTGAGCTGGCATGGTGTTTGTAAACTCGAAATCCAGTACGGCAGTAATATGGAGGGTTTGCAGGTCCGCGAGCATGTTCGAAGGTTGTAGGTCGTCACAGAAGGGTTTGAACGGACCAGAGTCTTCGATGCAGTACTGTGGGATAAGCTGCTTGAACCAATGACGGGCGACAAACCGCTTCTGAGCGTCTTCTGGGTTATCGGCAAGGTTGCGCTGGGTCTGAAGGTGGATTAGGTGTTCGTTCGCGAGATTCTGGAAATATTCGTTTACAGATGCAAATTGTGCCGTAGGAAATTTATCGATAGGGTAGCCTGAGACAGTCGCCAACTCGTTCATGTTATACGTTAGGGGCCTTCCAGTGACGGACCATATATTCGAAGCGGGGTCCTCTGAGATGGCTCCAATGCTAGTGAAATCCAGTTTAGAAAGTTGAACCATGTAATCGGCGATTTGATCATAGACAATGTCTAGCGTTGTGTTATCGATGTCCGGGTTTAGGATCACGTCCTCTTGGTCGTTTTCAGTTGGTTGCTTTAAGATGGTTGATAACCGCGTTCCATCGACATAATCCATGATGATGAATGGCCCTAGTTGGTATGGGCTCTCCTCAGTTAAACCCCAGCTGATCACACGAGGGAGAGGAATAGTAGTGTTTTGGCTAAGATATTTCATGAACTGGACCTCGTTCGCGACCTTTTCGTCCCTAAGAGCTGTAGCTGTGTGTCCCGGTTTTGGGAACCGAATAATAGCGTTCGGTCCTCCATCGCTGAATCTGATGCAGATGCTGAGGTTGAAGGAACCCTTGAGGTAACGGACAAACTCTCCGGCTTGACCTCCTTCCCGACGTCCGGCAACAAAAGTTACTATTTCATCACGTAAGGCGAAGACCTTTTCCAACCAAGCCTTCCATTCATTATCACCGTCGGTCTCGGCTATCTCGTCAAAAACAGTCATATTTACAGCACTGTTGAGCCGACTGATGGCATGGTTAGGTGAGGACGTCTTCTGTTGAAGCGTGTTGAGCAATTAGGACGCCACTGGACAAGGTGATTGAAAAGATGGCAGACTTGGTTGTGGAGGTGTGAAGTTGAGGAAGTGAAGTGGGAATTGGATTTAGCTTCTGATACACAAGTTGATTGCACTTAAACATACTAAACAATAAGCATGCCAATCATCTCATGTTGTTGAGAGATCTTCATTCAGAGAGGATGGTTCTGCTAATGATGCTGTCACTGCAATAGATAACTGCTTCTTAGTCTCTACAGTTCACAAAGTTTATTCTCTCTTTAAAGTGATCTATTTCTCTGTCATCTGATTACAACATTTCTTTGCTTGACATACAAGCAACAAATCTCACCTGATCAAACAGAACATAACATTGATGAGCTTCTCTTCTGAGCACTGAAGTGAAGAAAGATTGTCTCACAGCATCAATTTAAGTGAGCAGAAAAGCTATAAAGCTTCTTAAGCAGACAATGAACACTTTAGAACTGCTGAGACAGTTATGCAAATGAAGAAGCATTGAGACTATGAGAAAGAATGACTTGAGCAGAAAAATGACTTTGATGCAGATATCAATTAAAGATGATCCTACTGTCATGAATATAAGTCAACTTCAAAGAACAAAGAATGCAGAATTTCAGAACTATATAACTTAAAGTGATGTCATAAGACTGAGTTCAACACTGATATTCATTAAGAATGCAAAGAATTATGTAAGAGATCTCATCACATTATGTCAGAAGGCTCATGTTGAGTCAATTCTTAATACTTGACAATTAATTTATTTAGTAAGAAAGTGACAAATGAAGTTAAACTTAAAGCAGATAAAGAAATTAATTAAAATGTTGCTAAGATCTTTTTGCTGTTTCTATCACAACATTTAGCTAATAAGAAATTCTATCTTTTGCAAAGACTGTAAGCACAAATAATGTTTAGAGTGTGTTTTAACTGATATTATGACATGTGCTGCAAAGAGAATGAAAAACATAACTAAAATAAAAAAGTATATATAAAAGCACATCTCTGCAGTTAGTAGCTCTGACATAAATACCTAGTAATATAAGATGAGATGATGATCACCTTTTCTGCTATTTCTCTATGTTAAAACACCTTACCTAGTCTTGTCTGTTATGATTTTACTCTTAACTTGCTTTCTTCATGATTGATTAATGCAGTTAGAATGATATCTACAACAAGAATGACAAGATATGATATGAAGAAGATTCAGAGACACTTATGCAGGCTCTTTGAGGTCAGAAAGGCTTCATTGCATTGTAATATGTATAAGAATGTGAAATTAAGACATTTTATAATGTCATTTTAAGCATGAAATCACTGTGACATCTTGTAGTTATTTTGATCTCAATCTCATAGTGAAAGGTGACAATGCATTTAATTTAAGAAAGCAAATATGTTGATTTGATATGAATAAATAAGCATTTCATAACTGTAAAGAATTGATTTAATGTGAGTTTGTATGAAACTCAATGACACAAGTTACATAAGAGAATATGATACACTTATCTCTTTAATATGACTAAGACAAGCATACTATATTCTGCAGAGCCTTATGTTCATTAAGCTTTATGAGTTTATAATAATTACATCTTTATCTAAAGTTTCTATCTTCATTTAACAGTTACAGTGACAGAGAATTTAAAAAAGCTTTTATAAAATTTTAAACTTCTTCTATCTTTTCTGTCAGTCAACAACTCTCATTCTAAGAGCTATGTGCAATTACTGAATACATTGCTGCTTTTATGAGTCACTGCTCTTCACATTTACATTCTTTATCTTGTGACAAAATTTGTCAGCTATGCTAAATAACTCAATTTTCATCTCTTACTTCTTTAACCTCTTAAGAGCCTCAAAGACAGCTTTTTATTTGTTTAACTTTAACTTAATGATCTGCTTAAAAGAACATTTAAATTTGCTTTTGTCAGTGATATCTGTTGTTATGACAATTAGAAGTGATGTTTTCTTTAAAAAGCTTCACATAGATGTGTATAAGATGTTGCTGCTAATCTTAAGAAGAATTTTTATCTGCAAGTCTGAATGATGATGAGATAGCTGATGAGAGAGTCTCAGCTAGATCAAAGCAGATAGATTAGCATTTAAGATAATAACTTGAGATAGTATGTTCTATTATGAATAGAATGAATATCTTGCTACTTAGCTTTTTTGCTAATTCATCTTTATGTAGTATTACAGTAGCAACACATTCTCTCACTTCAGTAACTGATAAAATGATTTTGCTTGTGTTGTCAAGATTAACTGAAAGAAATATGAATTTATAAAGAAGTCAATAACTGTCAGATCAAAGCTTAAATGAAAGATAAGTATTTGTTTTTACAAATCACTCTATAATCATTCATTGAGAAACATCATGATTGCTGTCTCAATAGAAGAATTGATATGCTATGATTGCAGTGTCTTTCATTGAGATAGCTTTCATGATGTATTGAAAGCTTATAATGCTTATATATAATCTTTTGTGACAGAGAGATCTAATGTGAGAAGAAAGACTTAACTTTATAGCAAGATTTATGAAATAGATGCTCTTGATGACTTCTGTAATGACTCACTACTTAATAGAACTGACTAACAGTTCTTAATTATGAGTATCATTGCTTAAAATGAAGATCATTCTGCCTGCACTTTTATTAATCATAGATTAATTGAGAAGACTTAGAAACAATTCTCTTTCTATACATGACTTGTATAGTTACTGTGATCAGCTTGATTCTTAATAGATAATAGATAAGATATAAAGCATTGATCTTAACTCTGAGTTTACTCTCTCTAATAAATTAAAGAAGTGTTATGCACTTTTATAACTGAAAATTATTTGTATATCTTTAATCTTCATTCTATCTTGACAAGGCATTGACTCTGCTACATAAGTAAGAATGCAAATGATAATGAAGAAGAGAATCTGATTGACTAACTGAATGATGATAAAGCTTAGAAAGAAAGAGATGACAAAGTTATAAATGTAAAGTTTAATGTTTAACTTATGTTGAAGCAGTGCTCACATTAAAGAACTCATGATCAATACTATAAAGCATAAACTAACAATACTCAGTGTGACATGCATCAATTTAAACTCAATACACTTGTCAGAGCATTCAGAACTATATGTGATTGAGTAAAGTAAGTCAATTATACTCTGTGTGAGTTTCTCTATGCACTCATTTCAGATTATGCAAGACTTTTTATGTTACATGTTGTGGGCTTCAGAGCATGTGCAGAGAGAAGTTAGATTCTAGGTAGTTAAATTCCTTACTGTATTTGATGTTAGCTTGAATTCACCATCATGTGCTGCAAGAAACAGCTCACCAGCCAGCTGCGCTGCAGCTAATAACTGCATGATAGGTCTTAGAGGTTATTGTAGGTCAAAGATTGTTACTTTGCAGGCAAAGCGCTTTCATAAGAGACAAAATTTTTTTCTTCTGTGTTCACTAGAGCTGCATAGCTGTCTCATGCTAGCGCAATAGTGGCAGACACAAAACTTGCCTCACTTAACTGCCTTAGTGACCACCAATTGCTTACCTTATCTACCTTATGCAATCTACATTTGACAAAGACAACTATTATATTCACACTAGTCTCATCAACATATGCAACTTTCTTAGATGATTAACTTATTCAATTTTTCTCTTATTTGCAAGATACCTGCAAACATCAACTCAACAAATATGAACATACAGAATGATCAGTCTTCATATGAAGAACTTAAAGCAGAATGTCAAGTTAAAGATATAGACAATGAATGAGAAATAGAATGATCATTAAGTTAAGTTAAACTCAGATTTTAGAACTTAACTTACTGAGCTTTACTTTACAATTTAACTTAATTCTGTGCAGAGTTAGGTTTCAGACAGAGTTGAGTCAGACTATTTTTAATAATTTAAATTAAATTAAAATTAGTTAACTTCTGTTATTAAGCAGCTTTATATTGACAGCAGCTATTATTGCAACATTTTTAATTAACATTGCACACAACTCTTTTTGTTTAACTACATATCTGCTTTATAAACATTATATATGAGCATTATTAATTTAATTATCAGATCACTCATTCTCTACAGAGCAAAAATACATTAATTAATATACTTTATCTTTTTAGTAAGTTTACAATGTATAAAAGATTGCTTTCATCTTTTACAATTTTTTTAATATTATTAGATCTTCTTTCTTATGTAGCTCAGCAACTATATCATAAATAAGTCATGAAAAAGATTCTCAATATATAAGAACTTATATTTTCAAAAAATATATAAAGATATATCTTACTTGTCTTCTACAAATCTATAATGACTGACTAATTTCATTTTAAGCTGTCATTATACTGATTAGAAATCTCTTCAATTAATAATGAGAAGAATTTTAAATTTAAAATAAAAAAATGCAGCTTCTATCAATACTGTTACTGCTGCATTGCATGAGCTAATCAGAGAGTATTAAAATTGAGTGTTTTAATTTAATTAATGATGCAATTATATAACTTACTTAACTCTTTTTGTGCAGAAACTGATTTAAAAGAAGAAGAGTTATTAATGATTTAATCTTTTTCTTTAAATATATTATGCTTAATAATTTATTTTTTGCTTTCATTTTATAAATTTAATTCTGTTTTATACATCTTTATCTGTAATTCATATTCTGTTCTCTTCAATGAATCTTATGTTGTTAAGTTCACAAGCTTTAAAATCTGTTTAATATTTCTTTGTGACTTTGACTTTTATTGTAACTTTGTTATACTATACAATATAATTTTAATGTTAATTTCTTTACTGTGAGAAGATCTATACTTAGTAAAGAAATTGCAATTAACATGATTGAGATATTACACTTTACAAATTGTATACATTGCTTTGAATTTCTCAGATAGTAGACTTAAGAAGAAATAATTATAAATTAATAAATTTAAATAATTGTGCAGCTTAATTTAAATTGATCTTAGTTATCTATAAATTCACTGATAACAAAAACACAACATTCATGTAAACAAATAATAATATAGAGACTTAGCAAGTTCATTTATCTTTAATATAATACTTTTTACATTTTCTTTCTATAAAGCATCTTACTTTTTGTATTAAGCTTTCTACATTTTCTTTCTGCATCATGTAAGTAAAGTAAGTAATGAAGAGATATGATGCTGACTTTTATTTTAGAGATACATCATTAAAACAGAGAAAACTGAGTGCAAAGATTATCTTTATTAATGTAGTAAAAGCATTAAACTTTATATCTTTCATTACTGAATTAGATTAACTCATCAATATAGTAAAAATATTAAACTTTATATTTCTCATTACTGAATTAAATTAACTCATTAATAAGAAAATACATTCTACTGATACATCAGACTTCTCATCTCAATTTAAAAAGAAGAAAAAGAAAAAAATCAATAAAATTAATCTATTTATTTTAGACATTGCTTGTTACATTCTGATTGGAGGTTCCTCTGATATAGGGGCTAGGGGTTAGAGCTTGTGATATAAGAGGGTTTCAGGCATGTTGAGTTAACTGATAGCTAGTAGTATGCTAAGTAATGATTGCATTGAACATGCTCATCTTCTTAAGGGAGATGGCCTGTATATATATCAGGCTGCTCACCTTGCTCACTTGTGAGCACTGTGAGCCAGCTCACTCAGCTCACTTGTGAGCACCGTGAGCTTACACTGAGCTGTACACCTTCAAGGTGTAGTTCACTGAACCTACACATCCAATGAGCCTATTAGGATGATGGCTGTAACACCATCCTCCCTTCCCAGGCACTAGTCCTCTAGGGCCTATTTAAACAAAAGTTTCTGCCTTTGTAATCCATAAGCTTTCCATGATGAAGTCATCCAAAACACACAATCGCCTTCGTCTTTATCAATCCATTAGTAAAGATGGTGATCCAGTGTCAACTGCCTGTCTCCACTGTTCCAATCTCTCAATTCTTTGCATGAAGATGGAGAATCATCCTAAGTGTGCTGAGTGTGTTTGCCGCGGTCGCCCATGTGTCGGTGTGTTGTGGGAATCTCTTGACCATACACGCAATAAACTCAAGTCCAACCTGTCTGTTGCTGAGGAAGAACTGGCACAGGCTCTTGCTAGAGTCGCTTGTCTTCGTAAGACATTAAAACATACAAAAGATAAAGTTGCTGAGAAGGCACTCTGCCTTGCTCGCGAACTTGCCAATGATAATGATGGTGTTTCCAGAGATGAGGACGACCCTGGTCCTTCAAATCTCTTATTCTCAAATTTCTGGGATGGCCTTATCTCTGCAGCCTCCCCTCCTTGAACTGCTGAAGCGTCCTCACACAGTTGAGTAAGTTATTCTTGGGTTCTCATGTGCTTTCCAAAGCATCATACCCTTTCCATTTGACGAGGTAGTGAGCTTCCCTGCTAATCATTCTCTTTCCTAGAATGTCCTCAACTTCATATTCGGTTTCAGGTTCAACAGGCGTTGGTTTGGTCTGGAGTGGTATGGACTGGTTGCATCGCTGGAGCATTGATGCGTGGAATACTGGGTGTATTTGCATCCCTTGGGGTAAGTCTAGCTCATAGCTTAGCCCCTTGATGTTTCTCTTGATCATGAATGGCCCAATGCTCTTGTTCATGAGTTTCTTGCTCTTCTTCTTCGTTCGCATGTTGTCCGTTCGTAGGTATACCTTCTTGCCAACCTCAAATGGTTTTACCTCTGTTGTTCGTCCCTTCTGCCCCTCGATTCTCTTTGTGAGATCGGCATGCAGTTTCTTGAGCTCAGCAATATCCAATATTGCTTTCTGGCTCCGAGATCTGTGCGCTCGCGGGTCTCGCCAAACCTCCGGGTGGTATCCATAATTTGCTTTGAATGGTGTTTTTCCCGTGGTTTCGTTTCTGGCATTGTTGTACGTAAACTGTGCCATGGGTAGTAGCTGTACCCAATTGTTTTGCTTTGCGTTGACATAGTGCCGCAAGTATGTCTTGACTGTCTGGTTCATTCATTCGCTCTGTCCATCCGTCTGTGGGTGGTATGCCGTCGACATCTTGTGTTTTATCCCGAGTTCTGCTGTGAGCGTTTCCCAGAACTTGCTCGTGAACAGCTTGTCTCTGTCGGTGATAAACTCCTTTGGTAGCCCGTGATTGCTAACCAATTCTCGCAGTATGGTGTACGCCAATACTGGTGCTGTCGCAGTCTCTCTGAATGGAATGAACATCGTGTACTTCGTTAATCTATCCACTATGGTCAATATGCTGTCGAATCTGACTTCCCATGCCGGGTCCTTGGATTTTGGTAGCTTCGTGATGAAGTCCATGGTAACAGACTCCCAGGGCGCATCCGGTGCGTCCAGTCG
>JAABUU010005324.1_pt1 | contig 14506 bp, 17 predicted proteins | sample 5559301 | NCBI WGS metagenome assembly JAABUU01 (sample SAMN10711884, study PRJNA513360) | rock metagenome | isolation source: Antarctica rocks | place: Antarctica: Victoria Land, Richard Nunatak white | reverse complement strand
GACGGTTTGTCTCATGGGAGGAAAGGTTGATGCTGACGATCTGGGGGCGAAAGACCTCATCCAACGTCCAGGCGCTCATGTGGTGCATCGGCGAGCTTGGCCTGCGTTACGAGCGGCACGACGCCGGGCACCGCTACGGCGGTACGGACACGCCGGAGTTCCTGGCCATGAACCCCAACGGCACGGTGCCAGTTCTGCGCGACGGTGACGGCGAGGCACTATGGGAGACCGGCGCGATTCTCCGCTACCTGGCCGCTGGCTACGGAGCCACCCCGTTCTGGCCCGCGGAGGGCATGGCGCGCGCCCATATAGACAGGTGGGCCGAGTGGTCGAAGATCAACGTCGCGGGCGGCTTCACGGAGCCGGTTTTCTGGAGGGTGGTACGGACGGCGCCGGCAAACCGGGACCCGGCTGCAATCGGCCAAGCCGTGGCAAGGCTGGAAAAATTCCTCGACATCGCCGAGGCGCAGCTCTCGCGCGGTGCGTTCCTGGCTGGGGACGACTTCACCCTGGCGGACATACAGTTCGGGCACGTGCTGTTCCGATACTTCGACATTCCCATCACCCGGCAGGACCGTCCGGCCCTGAGGCGCTACTACGATGCCCTCACAATGCGGCCTGCATTCCGCGAGCACGTCATGGTGCCCTATGAGGAACTGAGAGTGCTGAGCTAGGTCAAGCTTCGAAAGTGGTAGCGGTGACTGGGCACCCGGGCCAGGAAGGTTCTTTGAAGGCCGGCGCAGGATTCCGGAGCGTTCGCATGCTCATCGGCTCTGCCGATCCGCAGCTACCTTGGCCGCCGTCAGGCAGGAAATCCACTCAGCCGACCTGTCCAGAATTCCAGAGCCACCTCACCACCTCAGTCCTCCGAGGCTTCGAGCGCCTGGGCGGCCACCTCGTGGTCGAATGCTTGAGCGCCTCGGCGAACCCGACCGGCCCCGGCCCTGCCGAGCTTGCCGTACGCACGCCTGGCCGGGCCCGCGTGGGCCTGCTCAAGGTCGCCGAACAGGTCGGCCTGGGCGAGCGTGGCTGGCGTCATAGGTTCGATCCTGACCCAACTCCGGCCTTCCCTCAAGGGGCGACAGATCAGCCGATTAGTATGGGATCACGTGCCCTCTCGGCCGCGCTGCGCCTCGCCTCGGCACTGCGGCTCCCTTGCCGCTCCAGTCGACGCGCTGGAAGGTGTCGATTAGGTTGGATCGCGGCACCTTGAATGATGCACCGCTCACAGAAGGGCGTACGGGTATGAGTGTTACGGAGCCGGAGCAGGCCTGATCGTGATGGAGCAGCGCTGCTCCCTCCCGGCTTTCTGCGCGGAATCGAAGCAGGTTTTGAGTTCGCCATCCGTAGCACGCACCATCGTGTAATCCGCGACGAAGCCATTCCACTTCTCCGGGTTGGCCCGGCTCATAAGGCCCATGCCGGCATTCCAACGATCCTCGCCGAGCGCCGAGGCCGCCAGGCTGTCCGGCAGGTTTCCGAGCGGCAGGAAGCGCGCGAGCGGGAACACGAACAATGGAAATATCACCAAGCCGGCTGCAGCCCCGATCGCGGCGGTGCGGATGATCCACGCCCGCTGCTCCTCGCGGGTGCGGGTATGGCCCGCCGCTCCGTGCAGGGCATGGGCGGCGTCCGCGACCTCGCGCGTGGCCCGCTCGAGGTCGCCCCGGGCGGGGCGCAGGCTTGCGTCGTAGACGCGGGCGATCTCCCGTCGTGCCAATTCGGCCGATACCGTCGCACCCGTATGCGTCTCGATCACCTCGATGCGCGACGCGATCGCGTCGAGGCTCTTTGCAAGGGCGCCGAGCGTCAGGCTGTAGTCCCGGGCCTGGTTCTCCCGCAGTACTGGCTCGATTGCCTCGACAGTGCGGCGCAGGATGGTGATTTCGGCCCGAAGGCCCTCGAAAGCCCGGGTCGCGTCGTCGATCCCGTCTTCCTCGATATCATCGGCCATCAAGGGCCACCATCACCGGCTGAGGTCCTGACCCCGGCCGAGCCGCATCGCTTCACGCTCGGATTGTGCTTCCACGACGCGGCTGAGCCGCGAGCCGTGCTCGATGCCAAGTTCCTCTCGTCGCGCCTTCATGACGCTCTCGGCTTGTGGATCACGCTTGATCTCGCCGGCGAGCACGCGCATCGCCTCCTTCGCATCGTCTTCCCCCTTCCCGTACCGGTCGGCGTCACGCGCCTGCTCCAGCTTTCCCCAGCGGTCAACGTAGCGCTCGGCCCGGAGCGCCGGGTCTTGGCGCACCTTGCGCTCGCGGTCGATCGACGCTGTCAGCGCGGCCCGGTTCTCGCTCCCGCCGGCGGCGAGCCCGGGGTTGCGGTCAAGCGCGCTGCGCAGGTCCTGCCCGACCTGGCGGTCGGTCGCGTCGAGCCGCTCCCCGGCTTGCTGCAAGGCGAGCTCCTGGTGCGCCAGGACGGGCAGTCGTGCCGCCCGCATCCGCTCGGCGTCAGCGAAGGCGCGCGCGTAGCCCTCCACGGCCTGCGCCAGCCCTCCCGGCTGCTGCCCCGACGTCGGGGCCGCCCCGCCGCCCTGCTCCTGGCCGATCCTGAGGCCGGCGAAGGGGCTGCGCTGGGCCTGGGCCTGCCCCTCGGCGCCGCCCCGGACCGGTTCCTGACCGCGAGCGGCGCCACCCCCCAGCTTGAGACCCGAGAACATGCCCCGTTGCGGCGCTTCTCGCTCGGAAGCTCCCTCGTTTTGTGTCGTAGCTTCATGCGCCGGTGGCTCGACCGTGCCCGTGGACACGACGATCTCGGAGCGGGGCACGATCCCAGGCCGCTCGGCGAAGCCGGCCACCTGGTCCGAACCGTCGCCCGGCCCCGCCGTGTAATCGAGCGTCGTGTCCTTCGCCCGCTCCCGGCCGAGGCTCCAGGCGAGACCCTTGCCGTTCCGGAAATCGTCGCGGCCGTAATGGGGACCATGAGGAAGTGTGTGGTCCCCGCGACGGCGAAGGGGCAGGCGCGATATGTTTGACTGGTGCCCCGACCTTCGAAGCAACCGAAGCCTGCCGCTGACCCTGATGCGGCACCGCCCGTCGCCGATGCAGCCGGCGTCGTGCAGGTCAAGGTCTGGCTGCTCGGGATCAGCCCCATGGTATGGCGGCGCCTCCTGGTGCCGGATACCTGCACCTTGCGCGAGCTGCACGGCATGATCCAGGTCGCGATGGGCTGGGAAGGCATCCACCTGTATCAGTTCTGCCTCCGCTCCCGCCGTTACGGGTCGTGGGAGGTGTCGGCCTCCTCGCCTGACATCACCTTGGCAGCGCTGAAGCTGCGCCGGGGCGCCCGGTTCACCTACGAGTACGACCTGAACATCCCGCGGCGGCACGAGGTCAGGATCGAGGAGAGCCGGCTGGATGCGGAGCCGGGCAAGGTCCTCCCGCGCTGCATGGCCGGTGACGGCGCCTGCCCGCCAGAGGACTGCGGCGGGCCACGGGGCTACCTGGCCGGCCTGGACGACGGATCGTCGTGGGACGCCTTGGAGGACCTGCACACGATGGCGGACATCCTGCGCGAGGTGGTGCTGGAGAACAGGCCCGAGGTGCTCGGGGATCAGGACAAGCGCTGGGAATTGGATGATGCGCTTGAGCGGGCCGAGGCGCGCGAGCGCGCCCGGGGTTGCCCGTTCGTCCAGCGGTCGGTGAACGCCAGGTTGCGCAAGGGCGAGCACCTGATGCTCATGCACCAGCAGTAGTGACCTTCCCGGCGCGGTGCCGGACGAGGAGGTCGGCGGCGAGCAGGGCGGCATCGTCACCTCGCTGCTGCCGGATGCTGGCGACCAGAGTGTGGGCGGCGGGGTCGGTCAGCTGGTCGAACCGGCGCTGGAGCGTGGCGGCCGTCGTCTCGGCGTAGAGCCGGGTGGTGCTGATGCTCTCGTGCCCGAGAAAGCGCTGCAGGTCGGTGATGTCCATCCCCAGCGCGAGAAGCCGGGTGGCCACCGTGTGCCGCAGCAGGTGCGGGTAGACGCGCTTGGTGATCCCCGCGGCACTGGCCACCCCGCGGACGACCTGACCGACGCGCTGCCGGGTCAGGGTGTACGGTGCCGGCCCTGTCCCCTGTTGCCGGCTGGCCAACAGCGGCCCGGCCCGGCGGGCGCCGATGTGCAGCCGGAGCAACTGGGCCAGGTCGCGCCGGATCGGCACCTCGCGGCGTTTCCCACCTTTGCCGTGTTGGATCGTGACGAGGCGCTCGGCGAGGCTGACGTCCTCGACCCTGAGCTGCACCAGCTCGGACGCACGGGCACCGGTTTCCAGCAGGGCTTGCAGCATCAGCCCGGTCCTGCCGCCCTGGGCGTAAGCTTGGTCCAGAAAGCGCAACTCTTCCTCAACGGTCAGACGGTCCACGCCGCCGCGGCGCTCTGGTGTGGCATGCAGGCCGGCCCGCGCCCTGGCGGCTTTGAACACCGCCTTGCTCTGGGCATAGTCGATGCCCTCGCGCACGAGCACGGCGGCGACAGCGGCAGCGGCACGCGCAATAGAGGCTATGCCGCAGTTTGCCTTGCATGGTTCAGAATGCAAACTCGTGGCGTCGGGCCAGCTAAATGCGCCAGAGTGGGCCAGCGGGGGCCATGCCCGACCCGCTTGGGCTTTCCACTCCGGCTCTTGTGGAAAGCTCGCACATCAGCTTTCGCCATCCCCGACCGGAGGTGCGCCATGCGCGTCAGCATCCTGCTCCAGATCACTGCCGACGACGGCACCGCCGGCCGTGCCGAGGAGGTCGCCGCATTCGAGAAGGCGACGGAGCGGGCCGAGGACGTCGGCCTGTCGCTTGCGGACGGCAAGGGCTTGCTCGCCGCCGTCCAACGCCGGATCGTGCAGGCCCAGGTTGGAGAGTGGGCTGGGCGCCACCGCTGCTGCGCATCGTGCGGCGCCCGGCGACGCAGCAATGGCAGCTACCCCGTCCTGTTCCAGACCCTGTATGGCGATGTGCAGCTTGCCAGCCCGCGGCTGCACCGCTGTGCGTGCCAGGGCAAGGAAGGCCCGGCCACCGTAGCGCCATTACGGGACCTGCTTCCTGGCCACGTCGCCCCTGAGCGGCTGTACCTGGAAGCGCGGTGGGCTTCGCTCGTGCCCTACGCCGCCGCAGCCGACCTGCTCGCCGACGTGCTGCCGGTCGCCTCGGGCGCGAACGCCACCACGCTGCGCCAGCACGTCCTGCGCGTGGCCGAGCGGGTTGAAGGTGAACTCGGGAAGGAGCAATCCAGCTTCATTGATGGCTGCCCGGCGGAATGGGCCGAACTGCCGATCCCGGAGGGGCGCATCGTCGTCGGCCTTGATGGTGGCTACGTCCGGGACTGGGACGACAGGAAGGCCAACTTCGAGCTGATCGTCGGCCGCTCCATGCCGGACGACCGCGATCCACGCTACATCGGCCTGGTGCATGACTACGACCAGAAACCGAAGCGCCGGCTGTTCGAGTTGTTGAAGGGCCAAGGGCTGCAAGCGAACCAGGGGCGCGCCCTCACCGAGTTGGTGACGCCGGAAGCCGAGCACGTCCTGGACTGGTTCCACATCGCCATGAGGCTGACGGTGCTGGAGCAGTATGCCCGCGGTGTCGCCCACCATGACGCACATGAGGGCGCGCGCCTGCTGCGCACCCTGGAGCGGATCAAGTGGCTGCTCTGGCACGGCAACGGGCACCGTGCCCGGCAACAGGCCGACGACCTGCGTGACGACGCCAAGGGGCGGGAGCTGGACTACCCGCACCTGGGCAAGTTCGCCCGGTCGGCGCACGAGTTTGCCGTCTACATCACGTCGAACGCCGGCAGCCTCATCAACTATGGCGAGCGGTTCCGGTCGGGGGAGCGTATCTCGTCTGCCATGGCCGAGAGCACGGTCAACGCGGTGGTCAGCAAGCGCTTCGCCAAGCGCCAGCAGATGCAATGGACCCGGCGGGGCGCCCACCTGCTGCTGCAGACCCGCACCCGCGCCCTCGATGGCACGCTCCGGCGCTTGTTCGAGCGGTGGTATCCCGGGCTGGCAAACGACAATCCGTCCAGTGCCGGCCAGCCAGTGCGGCGTAAATACCACACACTTCCTCATGGTCCCGCATAGCCGTCCACCTGCAGTACGCCGTTGAAGCCGGCGAGATGCGCGATCGGGCGCTCGGCCTTGGGGTCGGGCGGGTAGAGGTAGGCCACGGCCGGCGGATCGGTGCCGCCCCAGGGTCGGTCGTCGCGCGCGTAAGCCCCGCCCTCGATGAACACGAAATGCCGAACGGCGGCGTAGATCTCCAGGACGAACATCCCCGGCCCCCCCAAAACGGGGAGCCTATCCACTGGCCGGATTTTGCTCCGCCCGCGTCAGCAGTTCGCCGTCGCTCCAGTGGCCTGGTTTGTCACCGCCCTACACACCCTCGGCGTGCTCGCGCCGGATCCGTACTACCATCTCCAATATCGCATCCCGATCCCGCCCCGTTAACAGACAACTTCTCTCGAACGCGCAACAATCCGACGGCGGTATGCCAAAATCTCATCGACGCTTTGGCGGCGGCGGCCCGATCCGTTCGCAATGGTGACCGACACGCTCCGGGAATGGTTCGAGGCCGAGCCCTGGCGATCATCGGGCGAACTCCTGCAGCGGCTCCGGGCAGAACACCCGGACAAGTTCACGGCAGGCCAGATCCGCACCCTGCAACGGCGCGTGAAGGCTTGGAGGGGCGAGGTGGCGCACAAGCTGGTGTTCGGGGACGGCATGACCTCCGTCGACACCACAGCGGATCCAACGATCGCGGCCGTGCCGGGCTGAGCATCCCGCTCAGCACTCCAGGGTTGCCCACCTCACCGCAGCCGCAAGCTTGGCATGGGCCCGTCTACGCCGTCGAGCCCTGCGCCGCCGGCGCACCGCTCCGCGGCGTCGGGGCTTGACCGCGTAGCCAGTCCCTTGCCGAGAGATGGCCGTTCCGACGAAGGGGTAGAGCGTGCTGGCAACCTTTAAGCCCTCGTCAGAGGCCTGGACGGGAGCAATTCCGCATGGCAACGACAATAAGCCTTCGGGAACATTCTCGGATGAGGCAATACGTATCTCACCTTGATCGTCGCGGGACAGATCATCGAGGCCCAAGCCGAACGCGCCGCCTGATCGAAGCCGTCACCCAGATTCAGTCATAGCTGACGTGGACCTGCCGAAACCACCCTGTCGCATGATCTGGGCCAGGGCCCGCGCGTCGTTCCGATCGGTCTTGTTCGGCATCGTCTTCCTGGCCGCGTTGGCCTGCCGCGTCTCGATGCAGATCGCCGGCAGACCTGCCGCGCAACCCCTCGTGAAGCCAGGCGGTCAGCGAGCACGCCTCGAGCCCAACCCAGTCCAGAGGAAGGTTCAACGCCTGCAAGCCTTTGACGAGCGCCTCCGGGTCACTGAGCGCACGAACTTCCTTCACGATCCTGCCTGTGTCATCGACAAACACAGATCGCCGTCTCTTCCAAGGACACGTCCAGTCCTGCATAATACGTCACGGCTGCTCCTCCTCGATGCTTGTGGCCTCCCAACACGGATCACACTTTATCATCCTGGCAGGAGCAGCCACCGTCGTGTCTGGGCTGGGGACCCCCAATCACCCCATCCGTCCGATAAGTCATGCAGCACAACCGCTCCTTCGTAGCAGCATCATGACGGAAGCGGCATAGAGGAAGGCCTTGGCGGAGGCGATCGTGGCTTCCGGGTCCTTCCAGAGCCTTCGGTTTCGGCTGATCCAGGCGAAGAAGCGCTCGACGACCCAGCGGCGCGGATGGACCGCGGAGCCGACCTGTCCGGGGCGGCTTTCGGACGATCTCGATTGTGATGAGGGTGGCGCTCACGGGTCGGTCGCCGGCATAGCCCGCATCGTCGAAAGCCTTGGTGATGAAGGGATAGGAGGTTGCGGGCCATCCCTTTCCACCCTCTCTTGTTCTGGGTGCGCCGGGGCCACCATCCCGGTGCTCGACGTTCTGTGCGTTTGTTTTCCTGACGCTACTTCGTCGAAGACGGGGCTGACAGGTGGATATGTCGGAGCTGCCACCCGCTGTCGGCCCTCGACCAGACCAGCGTGGCAAGTTGCCGTTCCTCGACCGGCTTGGTGCCGGGTGGCGTGATTGATCCCACCCGTACGCCGGTCACGACCGCAGCGGTGCCGAGTGCCTGCACCTGCAGCCCCGTTATGTGCAGGTCGATGGCCAGCCCGGACTTGAACAAGCCCTCGAAAGCTTTCGCGTCCAGCCTCTGCACCCCGTTCGAGTCTGGGCTGATCTCGGTGAAGCCATCAGCGGGGATGAGGCTCAGGATCCCCGGAAGGTCACGGGCGCTCATGGCCGCGAACAACCGTTCCGATGCCGCTACAGCGCTCTCGTCTGCAACGGTCGCCGGCAGCGTAGGTGCGGCAGCAAGACTTGCCATGGTCAATGCGGCCATGGCCACGGTGCAGCGGCGCCATCCCGACTTCGAGCCATAATCTGGTTTCATTATACGAAGCCTCTTGCAAGCGCGGATCATTTGGGAAGCTCGATGCCGAGCGCCTTCAGCGCAGTTTCGGCGATGTCCTGGTCCTGCTGCTAGGTGCCGCCCGACACGCCGATCGCACCGACCACCGTGCCGGCTTCCTTCACGGGATAGCCGCCACACACGGGCATCAGCCGGGGGATGTTCGCGAGTTGCGCCACCTTCGGGTCGCCGGTCAGGTAGGCATTCCAGACGTGCGTGGGGATGCCGTACGACGCCGCCGTCCACGCCTTGTGGGTCGCGACGTCGCCGGTCAGGAAGGGTGCACCGTCCGTGCGCCCGAACGTCTTGAGGTTGCCGGCGTTGTCGGTGACGGCGACCGCCATCTCGATGCCGATCCCCGCGGCTGCCTCAAGTGCGGCCTCGACAAGCGCGACTGCCGCGTTGCGGGTGATGATTGCCGTGGCGTAGGACTTTGCCTCGCCAGTCACCGTGTCCATGATGTTGATCCTTTCTGCTGGAGCATGGTGGGAGGCGCTGCCCTCAGATCGCAGTATCGAAGCCTTCGAGCACGACCTTGCCCCGCGCCGTCCCGCTCTCGATCAGGGCGTGGACGCGCTTCAGGTTGGCCGCGTTGATGGGCGAACCGCTCGGTCATCGTCGTCCGCAGCGTGCCGGCGTCGAGCAAGCGCGACACTTCGTTCAACAGGCAACCCTGCTCGGCCATGTCGGTGGTGCCATAGATGGAACGAGCGTACATCCGCTCCAGGTGGATCGAGACCGACTTGCGCTTGAACAGGTTGACGTTGAGCGTCGCCGGATCGTCGATCAAGGCGAAGCGGCCTTGCGGGGCGATCAGTTCGGCGATTTGGTCCAGGTGACGCTCGGTCTGGGTCGGGGAGAACACGAAGGACGGGGCGCCGATGCCGAGCGTCGCGGCTTCCGCCGCCAGCGGCTTGCCGTGGTCCACCACATGGTGCGCCCATGCTGGCGACCCATTTGCGGGTCTCGGAGCGGGATGCCGTGCCGATGACGGTAAGATCCGTCAGCGCGCGTGCGAGTTGGATGGCGATAGAGCCGACACCACCGGCGCCGCCAACGACCAGGATGGCAGGTGTTGCGCCCGGCACGAGCTTTGCCACGTCCAGCCGGTCGAACATAGCTTCCCACGCCGTGAAGGCCGTCAGCGACACGGCGGCGGCTTCTGCCCAGCCCAGCGTCTTGGGCTTGTGGCCGACCATGCGCTCGTCAACAAGGAGAAACTGGCTGTTGGCGCCGGGCCGACCGATGGTGCCGACGTAGAATACCTCGCCGCCGCGGCGGAACAGCGTGGCCTCTGGCCCGGCGGCGACGACAATACCTGCGGCGTCCCAGCCCAGGACCTTCCACTGCCCTGGCTCGGGAGTGTTGCCCTTGCGGACTTTCGTATCCACCGGGTTGACTGAAACCGCTTTCACCTCGACCAGGATATCCCGGCCGGTCGGGACTGGCGTCGGAAGCTCAATGTCCACCAAGGCCTCCTCACGCTCTAGGGTCCCTGGCTGCTGGTATTCGATGGCACGCATGGGCTGCTCCACTCGTTGAGTGCCGCCTAGCTAAAAGTTTCGACCGATTGACCGGGAACTGCGCTCAACCCCGGGAGGGCGTCCCCCGGCGGGTGGCTTGGCCTAAGGGGTCGCGCGGCCCTCCACCATGACCGCGCGGTAGGTTGCGCCGCTGAACCGATGCGCGGCCGCCTCCTGATAAGCAGGGCCAAAGTACCAAGCCCGGGCGACCTCGATGTCCAGGAATTCGAGAATGACGACACCTTCGAGTGGCGGGCCCTCGAGCACCTCATGGGTACCGTAAGCGGCAAGGAATTTTACGCCATGATCCTTGAAACTCTGGCCGACCAGTTCGCCGTACCGGTCGAGTTGCTTCTGGTCTTGCGTGCTTTCCTTGATGAACACGATGTAGGCTGGGGGCATTACGCATCCTCGAATCGCGAGAGACGGCTCGACGCCGCGGTCCGCCCTGTTCAATCGCCTGCTACGAAGCCTTCGAGCACGAGCTTGCCCCGGGTCTTGCCGCTTTCCACAAGTGCGTGGACGCGCTTCAGGTTCGCGGCATTGATGGGGCCAAACCGCTCCGTGAGGGTCGTGCGCAGCACGCCGTCGTCGACCAGGCGCGACACCTCGTTCAGAAGAGCGCCTTACTGCGCGATGTCGGCGGTCGTGAAGATCGGCCGTGTGAACATCAGTTCCCAGTGAATCGAAACCGACTTGCGCTTGAGCATACTCACGTCGGCGAGTTCGTCGATTAAGCCCAACCGCCCCTGGGGCGCGATCAATTCCGCGATCTCGCTCGCGTGCTGATTGGTTTGGGTCGTCGAAAAGACGAAGGCGGGCGCCCCCAGTCCAAGGGCCGCGACCTGCGCCGCGATAGGCTTGCTGTGGTCGATGACGTGGTGGGCTCCCATCTGCCGCGCCCAGGCCTGCGTCTCGGGCCGCGATGCGGTGGCGATGACCGTGAGATCGGTAAGCTGCCGTACGATCTGGGTCGCAATCGATCCCACGCCGCCGGCGCCGCCGATGATAACGATCACAGCCGCTGCGCCGGGTACCGATCGTTTCACGTCGAGGCGATCGAACAAGCACTCCCACGCCGTGATTGCAGTCAAGGGCAAGGCTGCCGCAGAGCCCCAATCAAGTGATTTGGGCTTCACACCGACGATTCGCTCGTCCACGACATGAAACTCGGCGTTGGTGCCAGATCGAGTTATGGAGCCGGCATAGAAGACCTCGTCGCCTGGCTTAAACAGTGAAGCTTCGGGGCCGACTACCTTTACGATGCCGGCAGCGTCCCAGCCTAACACCTTCCAACTTCCCGCTTCGGATGGCGTGCTCTGCCGCACCTTAGTGTCGACGGGATTAACCGAAACGGCTTTTACCTGAACGAGGATGTCGCGCCCATGAGGCGTCGGCGTCGGACGCTCGACATCGACGAAGGCGTCCTCACGGTCGACACTGCCCGGACGTTGATATCCCACTGCACGCATAAGCCGGCTCCAGAGTTGCTCTGAACATCAGATAGCCTATAGAGTGCATCGACGTAATACGCACAAGCGTCGCCCATAGTATCAAAAAGGATACCGTCATGGCCAAGGTCCGCCACTCTCGCTTCGATTGCAGTCCGGGTTGTTCGGTCGAGGCGACGGTCAGCCTCATCGATGGCAAGTGGAAATGCGTGATCCTGTTTCACCTTCTCAAGGGCACAGCCCGCTTCAACGAGATTCGTCGGAGGCTCCCCGGCGTCACCCAACGGATGCTGACAAATCAGTTGCGAGAGATGGAAGCGGACGGCCTAATTATTCGTACCGTTTACCCCCAAGTGCCGCCAAAGGTCGAGTACCGGCTTTCACCGCTTGGACTCACGATGGAGCCGCTTCTATATGGGCTTAAGAAATGGGGCGACGCGAACATGGATCTGTTCAGTCGATCTCAGCCAATAGCTGCCGAGTGACGGCCATTGAGCGTTGAGTTATTAGGGGGCGAGATGCATAGGATGGATCTTGATATCGACTTGCTTCGCTGCTTCATCGCAGTCGCCGAGACTGGCAGCTTTACGGTTGCGGGAGAGATCGTCGGGCGAACGCAATCGGCCGTGAGCCAACGCGTGAAGCGATTGGAGGGTCTCGTGCGTTGCCGCTTGCTGGACAGGAACAGCCGCGGGATATGCCTGACCAGCGAGGGCGCGGTGATCCTCTCTCACGCCAGGGAGATGGTGGGATATAACGACCGGATCCTCGATCGCCTTGGACGTAACAAGCAACGACGGCGGCTGCGGCTCGGTATCGCCGAGGATTTCATCCAGCATCAACTCCCCAATGTCTTGAAAAGCTTCAGTCTGACCTGCATGGACTTTGACCTGGAAGTCGAAACCGGCATGAGTTGCGGCTTGAGCAAGGCTTTCGAGTGCGGCGACCTCGACCTCGTCATTTCTAAACAGGACGGTAAAGAGAAACGTGGGCGCGTTTTCTGGCGCGAGCCGCTCGTCTGGATCTGCGCGAACAGCTTCAAGATCGCCCCAGGGCGGCCCCTGCCGCTTGTCGTCCTGCCACCACCTTGTACCTACCGGGCTATCGCTGAAGAGGCGCTCAGAAGGGCGAAGTTGCCCTACGAGGTGGCTTGCACGTCGCGAAACATACTCGGCGTCCAGGCTGCCGTAGCGGGAGGCCTTGGCGTGACAGTGCTTGGTCGCTCGTTCATCCGTGACGGCGTCCGGCCGTTGCGCACCGAGGACGGTATGCCGAGCTTGCCGGACACCGAGATTACGCTGATCGGCGAGGAGCGAATGGATCCCTCGATCAGCGCGGAATTGATCAGGCTCATCGAGCAGGAGCTTGACGCCGGCGGGACCAGCGAACGCTATGCTAAGAATGCCTTGGCAAAGCAGGCTTTGCCAGATGCCACCCTCCTCGTCTAGCCAGGGTCGCTGACTGGCTGGCCTGTAGACGGTCAGTGCATCATCTTGGGATCACGCCCGGCACGAGGTATTGCTGGACGACGACGAGGATGCCGAGCAGGAGCGTGAGAACGATGCTGTGAATGAAGGTGCGCGAAAGGACGAGCCCTTCCTGACCTTTCAAATCGGTGACGGAGATACCTGTGGCGATGTTTTGGGGAGAGATCATCTTCCCCATTACGCCGCCCGACGAATTGGTTGCGGCGATTAGGGTCGGGCTGAGGCCAAGCTGGTTGGCAGCCGCGACCTGAAGATTGCCGAACAGGGCGTTGCCGGACGTGTCGCTGCCCGACATGAACACCGCGACCCAGCCGAGAAAAGGCGAGACGAGTGGAAAGAGAATGCCCACGGACGCAACGCCTTTCCCCAGCGTATAAGCCATCCCCGAGTAGTTCATGATGAAAGCCAGAGCCAACGTCAGCATTACGGTTAGGATCGCCAGTCGGGCTTGTCGCCACACAGACCCGACCTGAGCGAAGAAGACCGCCGGGGGCAACCTGACGAGAACCGCTGTTGCGACGGTGGCGAGGAGGATGGCCGTGCCGGTTGCAAGCGGCTGAAACGTCCACACCGCGCCATAGGGAACGTTGTTGTATAGAGTGATCGAAATCGCATTGTGCAGACCGGGCCATAGCACCTTCGTTTCGCCGATCGCTGCAACCTTGAGAATGCCCCAAATCACAATCGTTGCCGAGACGACGAGCCATGGGAGCCAGCCACCCCATCCCTGGCGCTGGGGCAGGGCCGGTCCCCGCGTCGACCCGAGCGCGATTTTATAAGCGGGATTGGGCGCCGGCTTCCAGATGCGTAGAAACAAAAGCGTCGCTGCAAGAGAGCCGAGCGATGAGAGCACATCGGTGAGCTTATAGTCGATGACGTTCGCCGCGAGGAATTGCAGGGCCGCGAACGACCCCCCCGCCACCAGCAACATTGGCCACAGGGCAGCGACGGACCGGCGGCCTTCGAACACTCCCACCACGTAGAACGGCAGAAGCAGGGCGACGAAAGGGAGTTGCCGCCCGATCATGGCTCCGAGCGTCACATCCGACAGGTGTGTGACCTGGGCAAGGACTGCCACCGGAACGCCCAGCGCGCCGAACGCCACCGGCGCGGTGTTGAAGATAAGCGTACAGACGAGCGCGTCGAGCGGCGTGAAGCCGACGGCGATCAACAGGGCACTGGTGATTGCGACCGGCGTTCCGAAGCCGGCAATGCCTTCCAGCAAGGCCCCGAAGCAGAAACCGACGACGACCAGCACGACGCGTCGATCGTCCGGCAGATTGCCGATAAGCCAGAGTCGAAATGCTTCGAACCGGCCCGATGCCACCGCGACGTTATATAGGAGCAGGGCATTGACGACGATCCACATGATCGGCCAGAGAGCGAAGACGGCACCGTTCGCAGCAGCGTCAAGAGCGAGGCCGGCCGGCATCTGCCAGACCGTCACGGCGATCAAGGAAGCCGCTAGCCCGTCTTATTCACCGGAGTGCGTGGGAGGGGTGGCGGACGTAGTTTAACCCATTGAAGTCGTGTAGTGTTTGGTTGCTGAGACCGAAACCCGCCCGCTTCACAGGCTGCCACGTCCACCA
>JAABUU010005322.1_pt1 | contig 14508 bp, 19 predicted proteins | sample 5559301 | NCBI WGS metagenome assembly JAABUU01 (sample SAMN10711884, study PRJNA513360) | rock metagenome | isolation source: Antarctica rocks | place: Antarctica: Victoria Land, Richard Nunatak white | reverse complement strand
GTCTTCTGCTCCCCAACCACCCCTAGCACAGGCACCAGGCTGACATGCACACTGCAGAAGTTGCCTGCGCCCACTCTAAACTGAAATTGCCTGCAGGGTGTGCAAAATGCTCTTGTAGTGGGACTAAAAACACATTACTGAAATTGTCTGCAGGTTGATTGCATTGAGATGGCTTGCTACATACTGATTGTATCAGTAAAATTTTGGGGGTTGCAGTATCAAGCGCAAAATGATTGGTTAGCAAATGCACAAGACAGCTGATGCCTCACATCATAAAAGCTCTTGAGCCCTGTTCAGTCGTCATGCATGAGATTGACTTGGCGTGCTCGACATGTCGGATCTGACATGTTGCATGCATGCTTGCGTGCACACAAATGCCATGACAATGGTGTATCCAAGAGGCAACATTGTGCCTTGGAAGCCCTAAATAGGCAACATTGTCACCTTAGGGCTTCCACAAAAGGTGAGGATTCAATGTCGCCGACAGTGCCACCCAGCTCTATCACGCATACATCTGGGCTGCCCTCCTTGCCATCAACAGGCACTTTGGCAACATCCTCAATCCAGTCTTGAATGGCATCTGTGATGTGTGGCACAACTTGTACAGTCTTCCCCAGGTAGTCACCTCTACGCTCACGCTCTATGACATGCTGCAGAGCTCAGCAATCGTCAGCGTGCTGAAGGGCTGGGGGTGCAGTGCAACTGTCTATGCTTGCATGCCTGACCTGATAGATTTTGCCTGTTGTCAAGTTGTGTTTTCTAGTCAGACTGATATCCAGGAAGCGTTCGTAATTTCCCAGATCCAGGTCTACCTGCAGAGTTGTGCTTGCTTACACAAAAGTCCAGCATGGTGTGGTCTCCAAGCAGCTTGGCTGCAAACCATACCTCGCCACCGTCATCGAGCACAAACACCTCTCCATGCTCGAACGGTGACATGGTACCCGCATCTGTATTGAGGTAAGGGTCTGCAAAAGCAGGTAAAGAGTTGTACGTTGAGATACTCTGATGCTGTCAGCCATGGAGCTTGCAGTGGCGAATGTCGGAGTACTTATGTACACTGCCTGATAGCACACCTATCTTGACAGAGGTCACACGATGACCACAGTTCTTGAGAATAACGCCAATGCTACTAGCTGTTACACCTTTGCCAAGCCCACTGACAACACCACCTGAAACTAAGACATATTTCATTACTGGCGCGACGGCGTGCGACACGGTCGCGCCGAACTGCTCGAAGCAGGCCGAGGAGGCGCGTGCTGGCAGTTGCCAAAGTATCCACAGTCAAGTATAGGTCTGCAAGTAGTCAACAGCCGCATTGGTTTTGAACGTGGGGACCGCCGCTATCCCTACTTTACCACCGTCACCATTTCTCGGTCAACCTTTCAAGGCATCGCTGCTTGTTCCTTGCTGCTGAATAAGCATTTCCCCGCAGCAGAAGCATTCATACCAAGCACTAGTGCCAATTTTGACGTTGCCACATCGGGGGCTGGAACACAGCAACGCTCCTGCGAATTGTTGATCAAGGCTATTTGGGATAGTCGAATCGGACCGGCTTCACGCTCGCCAGATTATTTAAAGTGATTCTGTCCATGTGTGACTTGATATAGCTATCATTTACACCAACGGATGGACAAATTGCCGCCATTCAACACTCTGAACATGTTGGTGTGATCTGCTGGCTGCGCCAGCATGCTTGACAGTCTTCAGAACTTTGACATACTCATCACATGGCTGAGCCAGAAATGGCCTGCCATCATCGGAGCGGCCTTGGCAGCGTACACTGTTACGAACCTGTTTCAGGGCATCTTCAGCTTTGTTAGCAGAAGCAGAGGTCTAGCTGGGATACCAACAGCCCCAGAAAGCAACTGGCTGCTAGGAAATGCAATAGCCCTGGCTACAAACTCCCCTTGGGAGAAAATGAATGAATGGGTTTTGGCAGAGCCATCTGGCATCATCAAAGTTCGAGTCCTGAACACATACCTGGTGATTGTGGGCTCACCACAAGGCTTGAAGCAGGTCTTTCAGACCAAACAGCGAGACTACGGCAAGGACGTCGCCTTCTCCTACCATAACTTCCTGAACATACTTGGAGCCGGTCCCACCTCTGGTCTGGTTACAGCTGAGGGTGAGCACTGGCGTCGGCAGAGATCTCTGATGGGACCAACTCTGCGGACGGACATTCTAGATGCTGTGATCGGTATTGGCAAAAGGGCAGCTGACAGGCTAAGTCAGAAGTTGGAAGCGCACAGAGCATCTGGCCAAGTGGTAGACATGGAGGAAGAGTTCAGGCTGCTGACATTACAAGTCATTGGGGAAGCTATGCTGAGCCTGCCACCTGACGAGTGTGACATGGTGAGTTTGACCAGTTTACTTTGCTGCTCCAGCCAGACATCGCCTCTGATGACAGACACAAGTTGTGTCAGTCACAAGCTATTGGCAAGGTACCACATTACCATCAACTGTTCTACCTCAGACTGTGCAGCAGCAGCACATGCAGATTGCTCCATCCAAAGATGCATCCATGATGGCTACAAAAAATCAATATAAGTCAGCATGCAGCAGCAGGCACACAACTTGTTTTGAACGTCATGGCTCTCACATCATTGTGTCATGTGGATACAGGTGTTTCCTGAGCTGTACCTTCCTGTAATGACAGAGAACAATCTCAGAGTGCTGAAGCCTTGGCGACGTTATATCCCCTCCGTGTCTCAGCTGCAGCACAAGGCTAAAGTGCGGCGTTTGAACAGCTACATCAAGCATTTGATACACACTAGATGGGCAGAGAAGCAACAGAGCAGCAAAGATGGCAATCAGACAGGCAAAGAGGATGTTCTGGAACGCATCATGCAGGCACTTGAGGTGTGTCCATGATGTTAATGATGGAGTTGGTGTATTGTGTCCATGACTCATGCTTTGCTGGGCTCAGGCATGTGCAACACCATATGAAGTATGCATGCATAGGCATGAACGTGCGCAGTTCATAACAAACGTCGCCTCAGGCATTGCCATGCCTTATTGACATTTGATATTCCATGTGGCCCAAAGGGCGTTACAAGAGCCAGTATAATTTCAGATTTTGAAGGTAGTTGGGGCCAATCATGACCATGTGACCAATATAATGAAATATCAAACAAAGTCATCTAAAGATTTCAAAGTGCTTGTAGCAACATTACTGTGTGGCCCATGCACTGGTTTGTGATCAGTGGACACATGTCAAAGCTGCCCTCATGACATGCATGCAGGACCGAGGAGAGAGCATAACTGCAACAGTAGAAGAGCAGCTTTGTTTCGAGATCAAGACCATCCTGCTAGCGGGGCATGAGACAAGTGCTGCAATGTTGACATGGTCCCTGCTAGAGCTGACCAGACATCCTGACTGCCTACAGAAGGTTAGCTACACATGCATGTTGGGCTGCAACATGCTGAGCTTGGGACACCATGCTCCTGTGCTATGTGCTGTGCATCATCAGGATCAGGATTTCCTGGTGGGCCACTGCAATTTTTGCATGCCAACATTGTCTTGATCAGGATGCAGCAAACTGTACAAGGTGATGGTCACTGGTCCTGCTGTTTGCTGTCATCTTGCACATGTAAGATTTATTGGACCTGCAAGCAGACTGGTCACACTTTTTCCTTCAGGTGGATCTGGTTGCATCAAAATTCTGTGTGGCTTGTTTGCAGGTCTTGCATGAAGCGCAGCAAGTTTTTGGGGCGGCAGAGCAGGAGCCTGCACGAGACGTCGCAGAAAGTATGCAATACACAGTAGCTTGCCTCAAGGTATGAGAAACCATCGTGCCCAACTCGTCACCTTGCACAAGGTGGTTGTGTTCATTGTTCCTCTTGCAGGCAGTTGCACTGATCTGCTGCCTGTCAGGCACGCAGCTCATTGCAGACACCATTTGTAGATTCTTCTCACATATGTTTCCCCCGTATATTGTTAATGGAAAGTGGAAAACCAAAAAATGCAGCCCGTGTGCACACGACACTTGACGCTGCTGATGGCGATGCGCAAGATCAAGCCAAATGCACGCAATTTCATGACATTGTGCTTAGGCAGCATGCAAGCTTCAGCTTGACCTGCGACTGCTGATGCCACACACATGCAGGAATCCCTGCGGCGCTACTCCGTGGTGCCTGTAGTGGTGAGGGAGCTGCAGCGCAATGATGTCTTGTGTGGTTACGATGTGCCACGAGGCTCACATGTAGTCACAGCCCTCAAGGCTGTGCACCAGCAATGGAAGGATCCTGAGACTTGGCAACCTGAGCGTTTCATGCCAGGAGGGGAGTTTGACCAGTTCCCTGACGACATACGGCAATACATGGTATGCTGTGTGCATTGTGTGTAGCATGGTTGCTCTACACCATCATGGTTGCAGCTTCTTCATGAACTTCTGCTCTGCAGCAGACTTTGCCAGAACTGCCTGTGCTGTGGCATATTGCTTAGCTGTGGTTTGCATGGCTGCATTAGGACCCCCAAGCTACTTGTAACAAGACTTGGTTGGTGACCTCTGTCTGTGTTTTGCTGAGCCGTGTGTGCAATGCAGTTTGTCCCCTTCATCCAAGGGCCTCGGAACTGCCTAGGTCAGAATTTTGCCTTACTTGAGGCACGGGTAGTTCTGGCACTGATTGTGAAGGTGAGAGCTGCCAAAGTCATCACTGTTGCAGCAGAGTCCTTTTTCTATAAATCTCTGCATGTTCACTCACAAAGCTGCAAATGTTCCCATGCTGACCAAGCTGTATGTGTGTGTGCAGCGTTTTACCTTCCAGACCGTCGAAGATGACAAGATCATTGGGATTCAGAATGAGTTTATGATTCCGGCTCCTCCTTTGCATGGTCTGAAAGTGCATGTGAGCTGAGGTTCGACTATGGACCATGTCATTCACACCTTCGCCCACGGAGCCAGAGGCTGCCCATACTGTAGGCTACGCAAATAAGCACATGATGAGCGAGAGAGATAATCCTTACTGCTGTCAGTAACAGGCCCTTTGCCATACTGAATTTTCTGTCTGCCTTTAGCGTAGTGTGAAAGCATAGCAAGGCTTCAACATATGTGCATGTATGACAGCTTAGTTGCGTACTTCATTTACTGCTGTGACTCTCCAGCAGGCTTGCTGGTATGGTGTATTACAGAACAGGTGAGATTTAGATGTCTCGACTTTACGCCTGTAACTTTGACCAACATTGGAGCCGCTGCGTGGGGTAGGTGCAAGGACGGACGACGCCTACCCGCTGGCAGCAAGGGCGGAGACAGCGTTTTGCGCTTGCGAACCCTCACCTCGAACATGGCCTCGCCACAGAAGAACGTAGAGTGCGTGAAGGTAAGCAAACGTTTCTGCACAGCAGTACGGCGTTTGGGCTGCGCCTCAGTATGCGTTGGCACAGGTGGTAGTAAGATGTCGTCCTTTGAGCCAAGATGAGGTCAAAAGTGGTCACCAACCGGTAGTCGTTGCCAGGCTTCCTGAGCAGCAAATACAGGTACCTGCAGCACCAAAGCAATGCCGCGATTTTCCAGCGTGCTTGACTCTAAACATATGTTCTGCTACAGATACAACAAACAGGGTCATCAGAAGCTCCAAGAGAGTTCACTTTTGACCAGGTATGGCATCTAAAGGGCAGAGACCTTGTGCGTCCCACCTGGCTGGCTAGCTGGTATGTTTCATAATCAACCATGGCGTTCAAGTCATATTTCCATGCAGACTACTGCTGCAGGTGTACGACTGGAACTCACGGCAGCAAGACATATATGACGCAACAGCCCGGCCTATTGTTGATGCTGTTCTGAGTGGCTACAATGGTACTGCACCTTGACCTGCAACAACAGGCATTTTACGCTTGCATCACAAGCAGAACCCCTCATGTCTGCCAGGGTACACACCAGTTTGAAACTGATTGTGCTTAGTGCCTGTGGCGCAGGAACAATCTTTGCCTATGGACAGACAGGCTGTGGCAAGACTTTCACAATGGAGGGCAAGGAGGATCCACCTGAACTCAGGGGAATCATCCCACAGGCTTTTGACCACATCTTTACAGAAATTGCCAAAGGTACTGATGCACATGGCACTCGCATGGCAGGCCTATGCAGTTGGTCAGACCGTGAAATATAGCACAATTTCAGCCTGGTGACTTTTGCTGTGATTCTATGCTGCAGTGAGCTGGGAGCATGTGCCAATCTTTGCTGCTGCGCAACCACATTGCAGCTTTGCACCTTGTACTTGAGGGCTTGCGGCTCGCCAGCTCCATTAGTGCTCTCTTCTCATTTGATATAAGGTTGTTGGATCAAGCGTGTTCTAAACTTGTGACATGGCAGTGCATGTGAGTAGGCCATTTGCAATGTGTCCATCTACTGAAAGCTCTACCATTTGCAGGTGAGCATCGCCAGTATCTGGTGAGGGCAACATACCTGGAAATTTACCAAGAAGAGGTTCGGGATCTGCTCAGCAAGAATCCCAACCAGCGTCTGGAGGTCAAGGAGAGCGCTGAAAAGGGTGTCTATGTCAAGGGACTGGTCCAATTTGTTGTGAAGAGCGTAGCAGAAATCAACAGCGTCTTGCAGGTGTGCCTTGCATGCCCATCTCATTGCACTGCTGTGTACGAAGTCAACGAGAAGGGTGCTAGTAGCAGGCCATGCAAGCATACAAACAAGTTTTGTGTCGTATTACCATGCATTGCCATGTCGGTGGCTAGAGCCCACTGATTGTGTCGACCCACTGTGCCAAGAACACACTTGACCTTGTTGACTTGATTCAATGACTCCAGCATCCCACCCTCAGATGCATGCAATATAGGTAGGAAGGAAGAATAGAAGCGTGGGTGCCACATGCATGAACCAAGACTCATCTCGGTCCCACTCAGTCTTCACTATCACAGTAGAGACAGCCGACAAGGAAGACCCTGCAGCCACCGTCAGCACTAGCAGCCCTGCCACTGGCATCAGCGGTGGCACCAGCACTGCTGGCGGTGGCAAGAACACAGTGAGGGTGGGAAAGCTGAATCTGGTGGATCTGGCCGGCAGTGAACGGCAGAGCAAGACTGGAGCCACAGGGGACAGGCTGAAAGAGGCCACCAAGATCAATCTGTCTTTGAGCGCACTGGGGAACGTGATCAGCGCGCTTGTGGATGGCAAACCTGGGGGTCATGTTCCTTACAGGGACTCCAAGCTTACAAGGCTGCTTCAGGTTCATGCTGATCCCCCTGCTGCTGCTGCTGCTGCCTTTCCTGCTGCTGCTGCTGCCTTTCCTGCTGCTGCTGCTGCCTTTCCTGCTACTGCTGCTATTCTTCCTGCTGCTGCTGCTGCTGCTTTTCCTGCTGCTGCTGCCTGTCCTGCTTCTGCTGCTCCTGTTCTTGGCTGTGTCTGACCCTTCCTTCTATCCAACATTTTATCCTCAGTCAGAGTCTCTCCTATCCTGTCCTCCTCTCTCTCCTCCTGTTCTCCTACTCGCTGCTCCCCTCCTATTCTTGCTATTCTTTCACCTGCAATGCTTCAAATTCTTCTTCTCGATGCTGCTGTCAAAGCTTGTGACATGTTGTGGCATCAGCCCATGTGACTGTGTGTTTGTAAAGTTGGCAATTCCAAGGCTAATATGCGTAGCAGGCTGCAGGAACATGTGGCTCAAGCAGCTACAACTTTGGGCCCAACGCCGTGCCTGCATGCTAAGTGCACAAGCCATTCTTGTCATTCTTGCATGCCAGTCTGCAAAGTCCCAGACTGGGACGCTTCAAAGGCTGCAGCTGCCAGCCTGCTTTTGACACGCTATCCATTGCCGCAGGACTCTCTGGGTGGCAACACCAAGACAGTGATGGTTGCCAACATTGGGCCAGCAGGCTACAACTATGAGGAGACGCTGAGCACGCTGCGCTACGCCAACAGAGCCAAGAACATCACCAACAAGCCGCGCATCAACGAGGATCCCAAGGATGCCATGCTGAGGGAGTTCCAGGGGGAGATTGCGCGCCTGAAGGCGCAGCTGCTGACTAAGGAGCAGGCGCCGCCACCTCCTCATGTCGTTGAGCAGGTTACTCTCATGTGCTGAGCAATGTGTTTGTAAAATTCACTCTGAAAGTCATGATAGATGCCTGTTTGTCTTGTGTCCTCTGCTGCTGCTAAGAGTATGCTGCTGTGCTGCATTAGTGTTACTGAAGCATGACTTCGTTTGGCAAGTGGTGTTAACACAACACAGTTTGCAAGGCTCAAATTTGCATACAGCCTGCAGGATGCTGGAACATCTGCTTCACATGAACCAATGACAGCTCAGAGGCCTCATGTTGACAGACGGTGAACCCAGGTGCATCTCATGAGACCATAAGCTGATAGAGCATGACAACAAAGCATGCCTGCCCTCACGACTTCTTACATCATTGACAGCTGCCGGTCACGGCAAGTACACACATCCAGATCAGCCTAATCACATCTGTCTGCATGCATGCAGGTGGTTGAGAAGGATGCAGCGCCTGAGACAGTGGCAGCAGTGCGGGAGTCTCTGAGGCGTGAGCTGGCAGAGCGCATGAAGGAGGCGGCCAGTGCTCAGGCCTTGGCTCAGGCCCGGGCACAAGCTGAGGCCCATGCTCACTCCCAACTGCAAGCTTTACTTGCTCAGAAAGCAGCCGGTACGATGCCGGTGTATAGCAAAGTCTGTGGTGATTATTGTTTTGCATTGTCAGTATCATACAGGGAGGTACTCAGGACTGTATGTCCCGGACCTTAGGGGAAGACACAATGAATGATTGTGAATGAATGTGAGTGAGTGAGTGAACGAATGAACGAATGAATGAACGAACGAATGAATGAACGAACGAATGAACGAACGAACGAATGCACAAACGAACGAACGAACGAACGAACGAACGAACGAACGAACGAACGAATGAATGCATGAATGATTGAATGGTTAGTACCTAGGCCGTAGCTCAGGCCAGGGCCCAAGCTGAAGCCCACCCCAACGGTCACAATTTTTTTCCAGATTTTGGCTATGACAGCCTACTGACAACACTCCTGGCGCAAAGAGCAGCTGGTACAGCGTCCCTTGCTTACCCAGTGTGCACCAGCAAAGCAGATGGAGTGAGCAAACGAGTGCAGTGAGTGTTTTCCCTGCGCAAGAAGAGAAGATAGGGTAAGGGGTGCTCATGACGTGATGGAAGAGCAGGACGCTGGGCTTGGCATATGGCCCCGTAATCATCTTCATTCGTTGAGTTGCATGTGTCTTGCTGTGGCTTGAGCATCGAAAGACTTGCCCTTTTGTAGCTGAGAGACGAGAGACTTCAAAACATGTGTGTTTAGCTTTCTATGTGCTGTAATTCAAGCATTGAGAATTGCCCTTCTGTAGGTGAAGAAGAGAAGAGGAGGGCTGGCAAAGCATTGATCAAGCCGGCGCTTGAGCTGTAATGCTATTTGTCCAGCACTTGTTGCATGCATCTGTTTCATATTTGTAGGTGAAGAAGAGAAGAGGAGGGCTCATGAGGCACTGGAGAAGCAGGAGGCTGAGCTGGCACAGTATGCCCAGCAGGTGGCGGCTGACCAGCAGCAGGCTGCAGCCCTGCAAGCCAAAATCAGGGCCATGGAAGAAAAGGTGACCTGCATTCTGCTGCTCCGTGCGTGCAGCCATTTGCAATCACGCAGCAGATTTGTCAGTTCTTTGGAACTTGTCATGTACAGTCCAATGAATACTGGGACTGCAATTTGTCTGCAGCAATGAAGTTCGTGCTTGGCTTGCTGGGGCTAGCATTGAGATCAGATGTTCACACGCCTTGCATCGCTGCAGCAGCTGCAGATGACTGGATAACAGTTTTCAGCTCTGGCTGAATAGCTTGCTAGAGGTCATGTGACCTGGAGCTGCTTGAAGTGACACTCAATGCACGACCATCAGTCTGAGTCAACACCCACTGGTCACGCTACTCTAGTAAGCCAGCTGTTAATGTATTGACAGGGCTTGTCTTCAACTTCAAATAAATGAATGAATGACTGACTGGATGGAATGGTGGCCGCAGGTGCTAAATGGTGGTGAGAACCTTCTGGAGGTGGTGGACAAGCTGACTGCTGAGGCAGCTGCTCAAGAGGCTGCCCTGCAGGCGCAGAAGGCGGCAGAAGCTGCCTCCCTGTCCAGAATTGCTCAGTTGGAGGAAGAGCACATGCACATTGAGGAGCAGTACTCCAGTGTCCAGGTGACCTTTTGTTACTTAACTTAGCCATTGTATGCATTACCACCCTATGGTTTCTGGTTTGCACTGTGTGCACTCAACATCTGTTTGTGCATACATGCGTAAACTTGTTCATTAGATCATGACTGAAATTGTTTATCCACCCATCTATGTGTTCATCCAATTTACTCATCCCATTCACTTGATGCTTATCTGCATGATATGTCAGCTGTGTACAGTCCTCTGTAAGTGGTGAACCAGCTTGATGCAAGCATTGAGAGGCGTGGTGCCTCCATGACTGGCAATCATCTGAATTGCGTGCATGGATGATTAGTGATTTTATGTGCACTGTGTGTCTGCGCACTGCAATTGCCAGCATACAAGGCACCTCACAGTGCACTGTTGATCCAGCCTCTTGACCATGAGATATGCGGCTGAAGGATCAGATGTTTGTAGCTGAGTGCATGTGACTTCATCCCAGGAAGAGGTAGAACAGAAAAGGAAGAAGCTTGAAAAGCTGCAACGCAGCTTCCAAAGCAAGAAGGCAGAGGCGGCAGACCTTCAGGGCAGCTTCCAGCGCGAAAGGGAGGACCTGCTGGAAGACATTTACATCCTTACAAGGCAGATCAAGCTGAAGGATCTGCTGATAGCTTCCTACATACCTCCTCATCACCAGCAGTGCATCATGCAGCATTGCACTTGGGATGAAATGCAGCAGTGCTGGCAGATAGAGCACTTGCACCTGGCTGGAAACGCTGTCAGAGCCAGACAGGATGCAGCTAGGCAGCAATCTGGAGATAGCATTGGTGCTGTGCATCACAGCAGCAGTGCAGCTGATGAGAATCAGCAGCCTAGTGCATACTTGACATACAAGTCTTTGAAAGCCAATGGTGGTGACGTGCAATCAGCAAACTCTAGGCTGGGGCTGAGCAGTGCAAGGAGGCGGCCTGGTAGTGCAGTGCAGAGACCTAGAAGTAGTCGGCATTCCAGTAGAGCTGCCAGCCGAGGTGCTGATCCAACTGATATTGGCACTCTGCAGGATCAAGTGGCTAAGAAGGAAGTTGATAGGTCTAAAGTTCAGGCTGCAGCGTTTCCTTCTGCACGGGGTCTGGTGTCTGCCGGTCGCAGACCGCCTAGTAGAGGACTCAATATCTGAACTGATTGTCGAGCAAGTTGTGTCCTGTCATTGTCTCTGCTGTGTTGGGCAGCATGCTGCAATGTTTGCTTGTTATCACTAGACATGGCATGCCCAACAGCTGTGTTTTATGTTTTCCAAAGGCTGTCACCAGTACTAGCTGTAGCTTACTGTGCCAACGTACTGGAAGCATTGCGACATGCAATGGTGTAGTGGCAAAGATGGACTGCGAGACAAGTCGTTGTCGATTTCACTTTTGGCTTAAAGGTTGCAAGATGTGAGCGTTACGGCTATTACGGCTAGGCCGACCGTTGTCGACTGCGTAGAAACGAAGAGAGCACAGTCGCAAGGCTGGGAAACAGACTGCGCAAGGCCTGCATCGCATCATGAAGCGCAAAGCTGCAGATTTGCAAGAGGTCTCCCGTGACGAAGCCGAAGAGGACTTGGAAGACCAAACATCCCATAGCAACAGCGATAGCTTCAACAGCTCCGGGACTTCGGGATCCGACGACAGCAGCAGTGATAGTGAATCAGAGGGCAATGAAGAAGTGGATGTGGATTTTGAGTTTTTTGATCCGCAAGAAGTCGACTTTCATGGATTGAAGGCGTTATTGCAAACATTCTTAGACGGCAGTCCCTACAACTGCTCTGAGCTTGTCAACACGGTCATAAAGCAGGTACACATGGATGTGTAGCTCAGTCGTCGATGATCGCAGCGTCGCAGAAGCAGCAATGGTGTGCACCACTGCATGCTGCAGAAAACAGTAGGGACTGTGGTGAAGACAACAGACAGTGTGGACCCAATTGCGCTGCTGACTGTCCTGCCACTGAGGCGCTATACCTCACTGACATGCCTCAAGGAGATCAAAGCATATTTGGGGACCAAGTGCAATTCCAAGTCATTCCTGCAGGTATGACTAGCCCAATTGCAGCGCATATGTTTTTCCATGATTGTACAGCTGATGTGCATGTTGCAAGCAAGGTCATGATATATTTCTGCTGAACAGAATGACACATTGCACACGGATGCATGGCGCCAGCTGTATGCTGAAACGTCGGATTGGCATTGCTGAAGGCCTGGGATGATGCATATACTGGTCTGCTCCTCAGTGAGAGGCTGGTCAACTGTCCACCACAGCTCGCCCCTCCTTTGAATCAGGCTTTGTTTGATGAGGTTACATGGGCACAGGAAGATGAGCCAACCCAGGTAAAAATTCACTTTAGGATGCATTGCTGCTGTTGCTTTACACGTCAAACATCAGCATCCATCTGCTAGCAACCTTGGCAAAGCTCACAATGAACCAAACTAATGGTCATAGAGATTTGTATGCTGCTGCGATGAAAATGCTGATGACTTTGCACAGGTGCAGGACGCATTGCTTCAGGCATATCACTTGCTGAATTCCATAATAGTGGTTGCTTTTGCTGCTGCAGGAGCTCAGGGATAGTTTCAAACTTAAGCAGTATATTTTGGTTTCACGGGTGTTCATGGATCCATCTGCGCCAGTGGTTGCGCCAACTAAGAAGCAAAAAGCGGTAAGTGTGTCTATCTAGGGCTCGAGTATTCAGTACATGCTGTACTGTGGCATCTGCGTTTGTTGACAGCTCTTTTCTCACGTAGGGCAAACTGCAGGACGCTGTCATAGTCTATGCTCGTCCAGAAGATGAATTCTACCACAAGCACTGTAGCTGGTCCTGCACATTCCCCATCACAACTCGTGAGGTAGAGAAAGATGAGCTGCACCCTCTCCGCATGGTCCTGGGGATCACAAGTCAACAGGCTGTCTCAGCCAGGTGTGATACTGACTTTGCTGAGGTCATCCTGGAGTGCTGGTACTCAAACCCTGTGTGTTATGCAACTGCAGGCAAGAGATGGAGCAAATTGTCGGCAACGCAGCCACTTGAGCATAAATTCAGCATCGAAACATGACCTTCAATAGCTGTTGCAACATCAGACTGTGCATGGTTGGGCACCTTCAAGCTTCACCTGTAGTGATGACTGCTTGAACAAAACCTCCAAATCTCCGTGCAAGCCAGCCGCGCACCTTCGTTGCGCTGATTACAACCTGGTGACTACTCTGTGCAAGGTTGCACCGACAATTCCCATCAGGATGATGTTCCACATCACCAAAAAGAGTACCAGGACAAAGATCGCTTTCTCTGGCTTTGTGCACGAGTCCCAGAAGGTACTGCTGCTATCACTGATTCTCTGGCGCCTGCTGACGTTGAAATGAGTGGGCGGCGGAGGTGGGTCTTGCATGTGTAGGCGCGGCAGCAGAACGCTACAGAATGTGTACAAGAACAGGTCTTGCGAAACTGTCGTGACATTCATTAGTCATGTAATCTCTGGTGATCTGCTGCGGCATTCATTTCGCATCAGCAACACCTTGCCAAACGTCGTCGCTAGACCATACAGTTCTTGCAAGACATGCCAATAATTCGATCACAGTTGCAGCGCTCGCTCGGGAGGCGACTTGGCCACCACACCGCAAACTTTCGATCTTGCAGCCGACCCGTTGGCGCCTCTGTTGCTCCGCACAGCCGGCAGCTGTATTGCTTGGCTTCTGGCGAAGCCTCAAATAACGGCGAGTCCGGATCTCGAGGGCAAGGCTTCGGCAAGCCGTCGTCAAGTCAACAAAAAAAGCAGAAACTCCAAGTCAGCAACACCGCTGACGCTTTGCTTCGAAGCCTTGGAGGCAAGCTTCTGACATCAGCCTACATGGAAAGTGTCGTTTCCGTTGCATGCCGGGATGATGGCGTACTGTGGACTCTGTATGTGTGAGACAAAGCTTCTATCTGTCTCTGCAATACAAAGGCTGAACAATTTGTGCTGTTGCAGAGGTTTCCAGTAGCTCTGGTAGGGACGCTGGATCAAAGAACCTAGTCTTGGGCACGAGTGACTCAGTGGCAAAGTGGCGGCAACTAGATGAAAAGGTCTTCCCTATATGCTTGTTGTGGAGTACTCCTCATTACAACACATAGCACTGTTATGTCAACCATGCTGACCATGTAACATTCTGCTTACTTTGTGACAGTGTATAGCACATGTGTACACATATCAGATGTGCTTCTAAATTTGAAGCATGAATTAACAATTCTGCAGCGACAGCCTTGACAACTAATGTAGCTGTCAGCCACTCAGGACTCATCACTGAGCAACCTGATATACAGGTAAACCAGTATCCAGGGCGTCGGGACTTCAAAGCCATTGGGTCAGGTGGCGAAGACTTCAAGCAGACCA
>JAABUU010005321.1_pt1 | contig 14508 bp, 20 predicted proteins | sample 5559301 | NCBI WGS metagenome assembly JAABUU01 (sample SAMN10711884, study PRJNA513360) | rock metagenome | isolation source: Antarctica rocks | place: Antarctica: Victoria Land, Richard Nunatak white | reverse complement strand
GGGCAGGGCACCCACCTGTGACGGTCTCGAAAACCGGTTACGGGGTTCTCTCCGTACGAGGGTTCGAATCCCTCCCTCTCCGCTTTAGGGCTCGTTCGAGCCCGGATTTGCGGCGTCTGATGCCGCGACAGGGCAGCCGCCGGGTCAACGCGAGTCAACACGGGCCTGACGCGCGGTGACTGGCCCGCTCGAATCGCCTCGGTCGTCTCCGACAACCGGCACTCGGCGAGAGGACAAGACGACGCGGCCGCGGCGCAGAAGCAAACCGGGCACGTTTTCCGAAGGCTAGGCCAGCGCAGGCCAACCGCGGCCTAGGACCTCATCGCTTCGTTCCCTCGACGAGGCGCACCTCCACGCGGTCCCGTGCGCATAGCCTCCGAACCCCATGCCCCACACAACGAGATCGTGGGAGTTGCCGGGACCGCCGTCCGCAGCCGCTCTTACGCTGCGTCGGATGCTCAGGCTGGGTGACGAGGAGTTTGTGGAGCTGCTCGCGATCAATGACGCCGAGGAGCTCTACCGGCGACTGCTGGCCTCCCCGTCCGGCTGGCGACGGAGCACCCGGCATACCGAGGCAATCGAGTTGCTCGCCAGCGTTGGAGGCAGCAGTGAGCTGCCGGCCTCGTTCGTCGCGCTGCTGGTGTGCACGTGCCGGAGGTGGGATCGGGTCACGGCCAAGCTGATCGCCGCGCTCCAGGACAGCGGACTGCTCGACGACGCCGAGCTCGACGAGCTGGCCGAGGCGATGCTCGCCCACGAGCAAGCGATCTCCTATTCGCTGGCGTGGGTCTCACCAGAGTGGCTCGAGGTCGATGTCGATGACGGGACCTCCTGCAGGGTCACCGTCGACGAAAGCGCGCTCGGGGCACACCGCCCGTCGATCGCACCGCCGCTGCGCCGGTGGGCGGCGCACCGCGCGCTGCTCTCGAACGCGCCACGGTTCGAGGAGTTGCTGTCTGCGGCAGAGCGATTCGACCCGCGCCACCGCAGCGCGCTGATCCACGGGCTGCTCGATGCCGCAGACGTCCTCGACGCCTCGCACCAGCGCACGATCGTCTACCGCGGTCTACAGGCCGGGCAGACGAGCATCCGGCTGACCGCGCTCGACCGTCTGTGTGAGCTCGACGGCCCCGAGACCGCGCTCGACAGAGCACGAAGCGACACGAACGCGACGGTCCGCGCATGGCAGCCCACCGCGGAGCCTATGCAGACGACCCTGTTGTGAGCGTGGCCCGCCCGCCGCGACCCCAGATCAGCCGAGCCGAATTGGACGAACTGATCGAGCAGGCCACGATCGACTGCTACAACGAATCCGAGCAGGTCACCGGCCTGTTTACGATGATCGAGGAGCACCTCGCTCTCCCATTCGAGACGACGGTGCTCGGCACAGCGGCGAGCGTCGAGCGCATTGACGTGACCGTCGAAGACGCGATCATCGCGATCTGCCAGCGCGACGGGCACCTGCAGACCATCGCGGTCCTCGATCTCCCAATTCCCGCACCTGTACCCGATGGCTGGGAGTGGATCGAGGCCTATCGCCGCTGGCTCCAATAGCCCAGCACAGCCGATGGAAGGCATGGCCGATCGACCGCATCTTCCGAGCCGGCGATACCTCGCCGGGATCGTCGGGTGGAGGCGGTACGGTAGCCGCGTGAGCACGATCGCGGACAATCGGGCCTCCGCCGCGGCGGGCCCTGTCGCGGCGCACCATCCGGTGGGAGTCTCGACTGGTGTCTTTGATGCCTCGCGGTGCCGCTGGCCGGAACTCGTGAGCGAGGCATGCGGCGTCTCGACGTATGCCGTTGAGCTGTCGGCGTTGTCGGCAGGTGAACTCCCCGGGCTGGTCGCATATCTCGAGAAGAAGCCTCGGCTGCCGTTTCGGTACGTCAGCGTCCACGCCCCGGTGAAGATCCTCGATCAAGGCGACGCCGCGACGCTCGCACTCCTCGGCAGAGTTCCGCTTTGGGTGCGGTCGATCGTGACCCACCCGGAAGCCCTGTCAGACGTGGAAGCGTACGGCGGGATGGGCACGCGACTCGTGTTGGAGAACATGGACGACCGTAAGCGGACGGGGCGCACGACAGACGAGATGGAGAGCGTCTTCGACGCGTTGCCGGACGCGGGCTTCTGCCTGGATGTCGCGCATGCCCGGTCGATCGATCCGACGATGGAAATGGCTCACGAGATGCTCGACCGCTTCCGTTCCCAGCTCCGGCAGGTCCATCTCAGCTCGCTCAGCGACGGGCATCACGTGCCGCTCACCGCGGACGACGAGGATCTATTCGCCGCAGTTCTCGGCCGATGTCGCGACGTACCGTGGATCCTCGAAGCCCGCCCCCCGGAGTGGTGGGCCAATGAACTCGCGGCGACTCCGTTTGTCTCGGGCCGCTCGTCCCTGGCGGCCGATCGGATGTGAGCGTCGAGCGCGGCGTCGCTGGCCTTGAGGCAGCTTGCGGTGTTCGGTTTCAGCGAATCGCGGTCGCTCGAGCTGAGACCAGGCGCCGCCTTCGTGAGCGCCAAGACCGTCTTCGGTCCGAAGGCATCGTGATCGACAATGACGCCACGATCGTTCTGACGGGATCATGGGGCCGGCATGAGATCACCAGCGAGAGCGACGATGACTTCATGGTTCTGTTCTCAGGCTCCCCGCGCGACAGCGCCCTGCCATCCGTCGAAGACGCGGCGATCGCTCTTGGTGCGCGGCCTCCCGGGCGTGAGGACATCTTCGGCACACACGTGTGGCTTGACGATCTTCAACGCAAGATCGGACGGGCCGAGGACAGCAACGCCAACCTGACGCGGAGGATGCTCCTGATCCTCGAATCCGTCGCGGTGTGCGGCGAGACGGTGCATGCTGACGCCAGAGCAGCGCTCATAGCCGGTTACCTCGATGCCAACGTCAAGGACTACCGCCCGCCGCGCTTTCTCCTCAACGACCTGGTCCGCTACTGGCGCACGATCGCCGTCGACTTCGAGAGCAAGATGCGCGCCCGTCGAGGCGAGGGATGGGGACTGCGTAACGCAAAGCTCCGGCTCTCTCGGAAGGCGCTCTTCGCGGGAGGGCTTCTTCCGGTGCTTGAGTGCTACCGCTACTCGAACGACGGCATGCTCGACTACCTGTGTGAGCGGATGTCGGTCCCACCGCTTGACCGGATCGCCGACGCGTTCGTCGCCCACGGCGCCGTCGACGCCGGTGTTCGAGTCATGAACGCATACGACGCGTTCCTGGGGATCCTCGATGACCAGGACAAGCGCCGAGAGTTGACCGAGCTTGGTGTCGAGAACAGCAGCGAATCACTATTGTTCGCGCGCATTGCCGAACTCGGCGAGGAATTTCAGGCGGGGCTGCTCGCGCTCCTGTTCGACGATCCGGAGCTTCGCCGATGGGTTCGCGAGTATCTGATCTTTTGAGCGCCGGCCGTTCAGACAGATCCGCGGTCCACGATCCCGTCGCGGCAACCAGTCTTGACGCCGCGATTCTGGACGCGCGGAACCGAGTGGAGGAACTTGATCGCCTGAAGACCGCGGCGGCCGAGCGTCTTCTCGAGCTGGCCCGCCTCCGAGGCGCGCAGCCGGATCGCGGAGAGCCCAATGGCGCAACCGAGTATTCGCCGGCCGCGAAGCTCCGGATCTTCCGCGACCTGTTTCGCGGCCGCGACGACGTCTTCGCCGTCCGCTGGGACAACAGCGCACAGAACCGCGCCGGCTACTCCCCCCGCTGCGCCAACGAGTGGCAGCGCGGCGTGTGCGGGAAGCCGAAGGTCAAGTGCGGCGCGTGCGGCAACCAGGCGCTCCTGACGCTCGACGATCGTCAGCTGCTCGCCCACCTTCAAGGCCGCCAGGTTGTCGGGTTGTACCCGCTTCTGGTGGGCGATCGGTGTCGGTTGCTCGCGATCGATCTCGATGGCCGCTCATGGCGCGCTGACGTCAAGGCAATTGCCAGCAGCTGCCGTTCCCTCGGGATCCACCCGGCGATCGAGCGGTCGCGGTCAGGGGATGGCGCACACGTCTGGTTCTTCTTCGCCGAAACGGTCCCGGCAGCTGAAGCTCGGCGGCTGGGCTTCAGCATCTTGACGCGCACGATGGCCGCCGGCGCCGCGCTCGGCGTCGATTCGTACGACCGGCTGTTCCCAAGCCAGGACGTTCTCCCGACTGGCGGATTCGGAAACCTGATCGCCCTGCCGCTTCAGCGCGAAGCCCGCAAAGCTGGCAACACCGAGTTCCTCGACGCCGAGCTCGAGCCCCACCGGGACCAGTGGGCGTATCTGGCGTCGATCCCGATGATCACGCACGAACGTCTCGGCGAGCTGCTCGCGGCCGGCGACGACGACGTCACACTCGCCGGCGAGCCCGACGGCGACGGTCGAGACGCGCCGTGGCGACCGCCGCGGACGCTGCGACAGCGACTGACAGCGGTGTCGCTGCCGGCATCCCTCACGGTCACGATCGCTGACCGCCTCTACGTCGAGCGCGCAGCTGTCCCGCCTGCCCTTGCCCACGCGATCAGACGTCTCGCGACGTTCTCCAACCCGATGTTCATGGAGCTCCAACGGATGCGGATGTCGGTCGCTCGGACGCCGCGCGTGATCGCGTGCTTCAACGACCTCGGCGGACATCTCGCACTGCCCCGCGGCTGCCTGGCGGACTTGGAGGCACTCCTTGACGACGTCGGAGTCCAACTCGAGCTACGCGATGAGCGGGTGGACGGGGAGCCGCTCAAAGTCGTGTTCCAGGGCGAGCTCAGCAGCTCGCAGCGCCAGGCCGCCGACGGCTTGCTCCGGCACCAGACTGGCGTGCTGAGCGCGCCACCCGGCTGGGGCAAGACCGTGCTCGCGACCAGCCTGATCGCCGCTCGCGGCTGCTCCACACTCGTTCTCGTCCATCGAAAGCCGCTCGTCGACCAGTGGGCGGAGCGCCTCGCCGAGTTCCTCGCAGTCCCGCCGAAATCCATCGGCAAGGTCGGTGGCGGACGCAATCGCGTCACGCGGCAGCTCGACATCGCGATGGTCCAAACCCTCGCCCGCAAAGACGACCTAGCAGAATTCGTACGCGCCTACGGGCACGTGATCATCGACGAATGCCACCACGTCCCGGCTGTGTCCGTCGAGCGCGTGCTCTCCGCGATCCCCGCCCGGTACGTCACCGGGCTCACGGCCACGCCGTACCGCCGAGATGGCCATCAACCGATCATCGCGATGCAGTGCGGCCCCGTTCGACACACCGTCAAGACCGCCGCGGCGCACACGGACGAGCGATTGGCGCTAACCGTCGTCCGCAGAGACACGAACTTCGATCCGACGGGCTTGCCGGTCGGAGCGTCAATTCAAGAGATCTACGGCGCGCTCGCCTCAGACAGCGATCGGCTTGAGCTTATCGTTGCTGACACGGAGAACCTCGTCGGCGAAGGACGCGCCCCCGTCATCCTGACCGAACGCCGAGAGCACGTAGAGCGGTTGGCAGACTCTCTCCGCGGGAGCATCCCGAACGTCGTCGTGCTGCACGGCGGGCTCAAGCCGAAGGAGAAGCGCGCCGCACTCCAACAGCTTGCCGACCTGAACGAAGGCGATCCCCGGCTGCTGGTCGCGACCGGCCGCTACCTCGGCGAGGGCTTCGACGATCCGCGCCTCGACACGCTGCTCCTGGCGATGCCGATCGCCTGGAAGGGAACGGTCGTTCAGTACGCCGGCCGCCTGCACCGCGCCCACCCCGACAAGCGAGACATTCGCATCTATGACTACGTCGATGCCGACGTCCCGGTGCTCCGACGGATGTACGCAAAGCGCCTGCGCGCGTATGAGGACATGAGCTACAAAACTGACGCTCAACTCGACCTCGTGACCTGACGCCTCCGGGCGTCACATGCGGTCGGCCGTGTGGACGCCTGCCGGATCGCCCACGGCTCGCAGGCGGAGGCCACATCTGAAGCGGGCCAACGAAGGCCATGCGGGGACAGCTCGCGCCTGCCGCGGCGGAGCGCCTCGACGCTCCGCGCGACACCGTGGCAACCGCCGCGGGCAGGCGTAAAGTCCGCACCGATGCAATCTCCGAGCCCCAATCCGTGTCGCGGCGCTCGCCGTCGACAGCGCGGGCTGCACGTGCTCGACGGACGCAACCTCGCTTACGTCACCCGCAACGCCGCCGAGGATCCGGCCACGACGCGGTGCTGTCATCAGCGGATGACCTCTCTTTCCCTCCGGCTTTCCCCCCGCGCCGGAAGCCCAGTGACCACGGGGCCTTGCGGCCTGTTTGCGCCGGTCTCGAAAACCGGTATGGGCGTAAGTCCATCGGGGGTTCGAATCCCCCCCTCTCCGTTACGAATTGCGGGGAATCTGCCGACATGCGGGCAGTTTCCCCTACTACGGGGCCTCCGGAGAGGGGCTCGGGTACGCCGCTCAGCGCCGGTCAAGACCGCTCCGGGAGGGGTTTGATTTCCCCACGGTTTCCCCACACTCGGGATCTGGGACGGTGGCGCTGCGAGCTCGCTCATGCGATTCAGCAAGATAGGCGTCGAGGAGGACGGCAGCTTCCTCTTCGGATCCGGGAAACAGGTGGCCCTATCTGTCGAGCGTGACGGTGATCGACGAGTGCCCCATGAAGGTCTGCAGCGCCTTCGGGTTCACGCCGGCCGCGATCATCAGGCTCGCGAAGGAGTGACGGCATTCGTCAGGGGTATGGGGCGCAGGCCGGCCGGCTTCCAGGCCTTGTTTGCCCGCAGGCTGACGCTGAACGTGGCGAATGGAGTACCGTCGCCCCGGCCGAAGACAAGGCCGTGCTGTCGGACCATTCGGTGAGACACGAGTAGTCACGTACCGCCGCGATCGGCACCTTGCGGCGACCGGCGAATGACTTCGGCTCGATCACGCCCTCCTTGACGTCCCAGGAGCGCTCGACCCGGAGCACTCCGCCGGCGAGATCGACGTCTGACCAGCGGAGCGCGCGCAACTCGCCGCGGCGCAACCCGGCGTAGAACGCCGTCGCCCACAGAACGCGATTCTCCGGTGGGGCGGCCTCGCTCAGCAGATGCGCCTCATATGGGGTCGCGAAGCGCAGGCGCCGGCTTCGCACGGCCGGTATCTCGAGGCCGGTGGTCGGGTTCAATTCGATGTCGCCCCGCGAGAGCGCCCGGCGGCGCACGGCTCGCAGCGGAAGCAGCGCGTTGCGCAGGTCGCGGCGCTGATCTCGCGTCGGGCGAGGTCGTCGGCGAGGCGCTGGATGTCCTGCCGCCGCAGTTCCTGCAGCTTGGCGGCACCGATCTCGGGAAGCACGTACTCGCGCAGAGCCTGCTCATGGCCTCGAAGCGTCGACGGCTTGTAGCGATCGCCGGAGCGGTTGCGGATGCTGTCGTCTGACGCCCCGGCGAGCCACGTCTCGGCAAACTCGCGCAGCGTGGTCGGCCGCGGCGCGACGAGAACGCGACTAGTTGCCAGGATCGCGCTGACGCGTTACATCGAATTCCCACGAAGTGTCGGAGATGACCGCGGTTCGAACGCTGTCTCGCCCAGCTTTAGAAGTCTCGACATGCGCCTCCGCTGAGAGACCCGCAGCGCTAGAAGCGAGCCGGCTGCCGATTCCGCGACGACAGTCGTTGCGCCCCGATTCTCCCCGACGGCCAGGCGACGACGAGCGGGAGCGCGTTCGGAACCGTGCGTCTCTTCTGCTTTCGACCGGACGATGCAGTCAGTGCGCCGCGCGCAAACCTTGGCTGAAGCCGGTTCCCGCCGGCCGGCCTGCGGTATGCGGATCCGCTTGCGGTCGGGCTCGCGGGCGTGTGGCGCAGACTGATCTGGCACCTCAATGCTTGATCGTTCGCCGTGGACATCGCCCGAGGTGGCGCTCTTGGTCCTCGCCGTTCGGGCTGATGGCGCGACCGATGAAGCGATCTGGCTATGGCGCGGACGGGTACGCTTCGTCTGCCCGGGCTTCTTCGCCGCGACGGTGGCTCAGGCTTTCAGGTCGGCTCGGTGAGCGGTCGGTGAGCGTGCCGGCGGCCGGGCGGGGCGTCGAGGCCGGCGATGATCTCGCGCAGCGCGGTGACCTCGATGTCGAGGGCTTGGCGTCCTGCGCGCGTGGCGCTCAGCCACGTACGCGGCCGGCGGCCCTCGATCACCTTATCGACGCGCACGTAGCCGGCCTCCTCGAGCCGGCGAATGTTGCGCGAGAGGTTGCCGTCGGTCAGCTCGAGCGTCTGGCGCAGGTAGGCGAAGTCCGCCCGGCCACCCTCGCACAGCACGGCGAGAATGCCCAGCCTGGTGCGCTGGTGGACCGCGTCGTCTAGACGCCGGCTGGGATGGCTCACGACCGCGCCTGGATGGCGTGCAGGCTCACGCCGGCCCCGATCAAGGCGGCGCCGAAGGTCAGCTCGACGATCCACGGCGCGAGGCCGGCCAGCGCCAACGCGGCCGCGAGCGCTGCTCCCGGGGCGAGCGCCAGCGACGCCACCGGGTCGCGCTGCATCCAGCCCAACCCGAGATAGCCAGCGAAAACGACAACGATCGGCGCCAGCAGCCCGGCCGCCTCGCCGCTGATCATCCCGGCCGCGACACCCGCCGTCATACAGCCAACGAACATGGCTACAGCGACAGCCCAGACGCTCCGCCCGCGGGACATCACGCCGCGCTCGCGGGCGCGACGACGATAGTGGCGGCGGGTGAGCAGCATGCCCACGCCACCGGCCGCCAGCCAAAGCGGGAACAGCGCTGCCGTGCCCCCGACGGCGACCACCGGGACACTGAGCACCGTCAGCGCCCCGAAGCAGACCAGAGGAAACCACGGCCGGCCCAACGAACGGCGCGTGCGCCGCCGCAGCCGCGCGAGATCATCCAGCGCCTCCGCGGCCTGCCGCGGGGACGCGTCGAGCGGGTCAGCCAGCACCGATTTTACTTTACTATGCAAAGCACTTTCCGGTAGCGTACAACGAGCGCGGCGCCCGCCGTTGGCCGTCCCCCTCCAGGAGGTGCTCGTGCACGTAGATGATAAGGACCTGCCCACCGTCCTCTCTCAGCAGCCTAACGGTCCGCCGCTCACCGCCGCCGTGTACGCCCGGGTTCACACCGCCGCGAGCTTCACGCACTGGCTCGGCCCGCTGGGCAACTACCTCGTTGCGCGTCCCGCAGCACGGGCCGCCGCGCACCGCGACACCGAGCGGACCGACATGCCGCTGGACGCAGCCGTCGTCCTCGGGCTCGCGCCAGAGGCCCTACACGTGTGGGCCGCGGACCCGATGCTCAGCCAAGTCCACGATCACCTCGGCACCGTGGAGCTCAACCAGATCACCGCGATCCGCGCGCAGACCGCCAAGTCCTGGTGGCCGCTGACCATCACGCTCACCGACGAGGAGTCCGTCGCGCTGGAGGCGCGCGGCGACGTCTCCGGCTTCGTGACCGCCTTCGAACAGCACCAGAATACGAGCCAAACCTAGACCCTACGACAAGCCTCTGGAACACCCTGACCCGCATGCCGAGGGTTGACGCCCTTCCGTCCTCCGACGACCGGACATGCCACCATGGAGGCGTGCAGAGCGTGTACCCGACGTTCCCAACGGCCTTCGCATCCCCCACTGGTCATAGGACGGCCTCCGGCACTGAGCGGAACAGCCGCTGGACTCAGCCGGCATTCCCCATTGCGTCACGCACATCGCCGTCCCGCTGGCCGATCGCTTCGGGCTATGGCCGATGATCGGAGTTCTGCTGATCTCAGCCGCCGGCGAACTCGATGCGGTTGCCGTCGGGGTCGATGACGTCGAAGGTGCGCTCTCCCCAGTGGGGGTCTTGGGGTGGCCCGGCGGGCTTGATTCCGGCGCGCAGTTGGAGGTGGACCTTGTCGATGTCGTTGGTGGAGATCTCGAGGTGGAAGCTGGGCGCTCCGAAGCCCAGGAGTCCTAGACGGGTGGCCTGTCCGAGGCGCAGAAGTGCGAACTCTTTGGGCCGGTGGTGCTCGAGGATCGCTCCGGGGAAGTGCTGGTAGAACTTCAACGACCGCTCGACGTCTGCGACCTGCAGTGTGATGCCGTCGAGCCATACTTTCATGCTGTCGGTCGTTGTCATCGTTACGCCTTTCGTGTGATCAGCTCGGTGCTCAGGCTCCAGAGCCGCGCGGCGGCGGTCTGGTCCTGAGCCAGAGAACTAGGATTTCTCGGTCTGCACTTCGCGTAGTAACCGCCCGTGTCGGCGGCGGTTTCGGGGGAGGTGGCGAGGCATACGGGAGTGGTGGCGGCCTTGTCGGGGCTGAGCTGGAACACCCGCGCTGCCTTGAGAAACAGGCCGAAGGGCCCGGGCGCGTCGCGTCCGAGGCGGGTGCGGACGAAGCCGGGGTCGGCGGCGTTGGCGGTCACTCCGCTGCCCGCGAGCCGGCGCGCCAGCTCGGTGGTGAACAGGATCGTCAAAAGCTTGGTGGTCAAGTAGGTCCGCATGTGGTGGAAGTTCTCGCCCGTGGCCAGCGCGTCGAAGTCGATGCGCTTGACGTGCTTGTGGCCCGATGAGGAGATCGTCACGATTCGCGCGGGCGCCGAGGCGCAGAGCAGATCGCGCAGGCGTTGGGTGAGCAGAAACGCCGACAGGTGGTTGGTCGCGAAGTCGACCTCGAAACCGTCGGGCGTGAGCTCGCGTCGTGGTCGCGCGACCCCGGCGTTGAGGATCAGCACGTCCAATCGGTCCCAGTGTCCGGTGACGCGGTCGGCGATGGACTCCACGTCCCCCATGACCGACAGATCCGCGGTCATGACCTCGATTCGGGCAGCGGGCACGGTGCGCCGGATCCGAGCGACGGCGGCCTCCCCACGCTCGGTATTGCGGGCGACGGCGAGGACATCCGCTCCTTGCGCGGCCAGCTGCGTGGCGATCGCCTCGCCGATGCCGCTGGTCGCGCCGGTCACCAGGCAATGTAGATCACATGAATCGGTTATGCGCATAATTTATGTCTATCATAACTTATGCTGACCATGCGTTACGATGATTTTGTGGCGTCGAGAGCTGGAAACACCGATCCACCTGGGCGATCCCCTGTGGCTGGGAGGCTGGCCTTTGAGGGCGGCACCGGATATCTGCTCTCACGTACGGGATCGGCGGCCCGGCGTCGTTGGGCACGCATGCTCGCCGAGCGCGACCTCACCCCCCATCACTACGGGATGCTCATGACCTTGCACGAGCACGGACCGTCCGGTCAACAACACCTCAGCGCACTGATCGGAATCGACCCACGCAACGCCGTCCCGGTCGTCGACGCCCTAGCCGAACGCGGCCTGCTCAGGCGGGAGGTCAATCCCACCGACCGCCGGCGCCGCGTGCTAACCCTCACCGAGATCGGACGCGACATGGTGCAGGAGCTGACCGAGACCGGGGCAGAAATCGAAGCCGATTTCCTGCGCGCGCTCGACCCCGCCGACCAAAAGGAGCTCCACCGGATGCTGCTCACACTGCTGGCATCCAGCACATAGTCAAACGCCAACACGTGACCGACGGACGACGGACGACGGACGACGGACGACGGACGACGGACGACGGACGACGGACGACGGACGACGGACGACCATGACAATACCCAGATCATCCTTCCGCCGGGGTAGCGTTGCGCCCCGCTAGCTAGGCGGCCGCGTAGGACGTCCTGAAGCGCGAAGTCTCGCCGTCAGCGGATTCGACACCGCGTCCCGTGCGCCGGGAGGTCAGCGCGCGGTTATATCCATCCGGACGGCCCGAACATCGGCGACGTATGCTGCGCTGAATGCCCTTCATCGACCCCAGCGAGATGATTCGTGGCGCCCCGTTGCCTGGGTGGTCGGGTCGGTTCTTTCACTCCGAGAACATGACCTTCGCCCGTTGGGACATCGCTGAGGGGGCGGACGATCTCCACGAGCACCATCACCCCGAAGAGGAGGTCTGGCAGGTGATCGAGGGGAAGGTCCTACTGGTCCTCGGCGATGAAGAGCGTCATCTCGGTCCAGGAGGCGCGGCGGTCATCCCCTCCAACACCCGCCACTGCGCCAAAGTGCTCGGCGCCTGTCGCGCCATCGTCGTTGACCATCCCGTCCGGCACCAGCTGCCAGGAGTCCGGTCCTCGTAACGATCTGATGGATGAGCCGCGACGATAAGTCAACGTCGTTGCGAGGCAGATACACTGCCGCGCCCCGAGTTTTCTGCCGTTGACCTCCAACCGCCGCCAGGAGGCTCCCTTTCTCGAGGCGGTCGTCCAGCTTGACCGGCGGGGCGGGCGCCACCGTTCCGAACTGCTCGAACAGCGGGACCTCCCACTCTTCGAGCTGCGGGTCCTGGCGCCTGGCTCGTCCTTCTATGACACCCGCGTCCAGGGCCGGCCCGCGCACCTTCGCGCCGGTGATGCGCGCCAACTCGCGCGCCGAACCGGTGTGGTGCCCGTGGGTCAGGAGGATCTCACTGCGCAAGCGCCGGGCCCGCGAGCCGCTCCAGCGCCGCGTGACCACCGACCCCGGTGTGGGGCAGCACTGCGGACAGGTCGAGAGCAATCCCCCGGTCAACGTGCGGGCGGCCGGGCGCCCCGCGCAGCTCGACCAGTCGACGTAACGCCTCGTTCAACCCCTCGACATCAGGAGCGAAATCCTCTTCAAACGCCACCATGCCAGACTGCCACACCCGGAAACCGAGCCGGTCGCACTGCCGCGGCTCGGACTGTGCCGCGGCGGACCCCCTATCGGATGGTCGACCACGGGAGCCAGGCAGTGCAACGACCTCTCGCCCCGGTGTCGACGGCCCGAGGTCAGGCCGCTTCGACCGGGCGGACCCGCTGGTACTCCATCCGCCGAGCCAACCCGTCGGCGAACCCGTGATCGGTCAACCGCTCCACCAGCCACAGCGCCAGGTCAATGCCGGCCGTCACGCCCCCACTGGTGATGAGATCGCCGTCATCGACGACGCGCTCGTTGACCACCTCAGCCCCCGTGGCGGCAAGGTCAGCCAGCGCCGTGTGGTGCGTGCTCGCCCTCCGGGTCCCGACCACGCCGGCGTGGGCCAGCAGCATCGTGCCGGTGCAAACCCCCGCCATGATCCGGACCTGGCGGGCGGCGTCGGCCAGCAGGGGAAGCCAGCTGCCGGCCTGCACCTCTGCGCAGGCCCCACGCTCGGCCCTGGCTGCCCAGCCTCCTCCGGGGACAACGAGGACATCGGCTCCCGGCTCGTAGGTAGCGTCGGGGCAGAAGCGAAGCCCGAACGCGCCCGTCACCTGCTCAGTCGGGACTCTGGTCACCAGCCGAGCCGTGATGTCCGCCCCGGCCGCTTCGGCGCTGCGGAGCACTTCCAGTGGCCCGAAGGCGTCCATCTCGTCGAGGCCGTCATAGACGACGATGTCGATCTGCACGAGGCCAGCATCGCAGACGAGAGGACGTCGTCGCCCCCGGATTCCGTCGGACAAACTACGACGACCGACTCATGGACGTCCAGCCGCCGGTGTGTCCCGTCGGCGGATCCGGCAGCGGGACGACGGGCCCGGCGCGCCGTCCACGAGCCAGCGGCCTACCCGCAGAGGGGTGCTGACGTCTTCTCCCAGACGGAGACGTGCATGGGGCTGTCGCTCGTGAACAGCTCGCGCTTCCAGCCGCCCCAGCGCTCGCGCAGCGTCATCCCCGTGAGCCGGGCCATCAAGTCGAGCTCTGACGGCCAGACATAGCGAAACGGCACCGAGAGCACCTCGAGCTTACCGTCGACCTCGCGGTAGTGGTGCGAGATCAGGCCCTGCGACGCCCCGTCGTACTCGTCGAACCCGAGCCGTGTGGCACTGATGTCGAAGGCGCGGATGGTCTCGCCGGCCGGCAGTCGCTGCAGCTGCGGAACGCCGACCTCGATGACGAAGCGGCCGCCCGGCTCCAGATGCGCCGCACGTTACGAAAGCACGCCACCTGCTCCTCCTGGGTGGTCAGGTTCATGATCGTGTTGACGACCAGGTAGGCGACCGAGAACGCGCCATCGACCATCGTCGTGGCGAAGTCGCCGATGCGCACCTCGATGTCCTCAGCGCCCGGCTTGGCCCGCAGTCTCGCGACCATCGACGGCGAGAGGTCGATGCCCTTCACGCGGACGCCGCGCTGCGCGAGCGGGAGCGCGATGCGGCCCGTGCCGATCCCAAGCTCCAGCGCTGCGCCCTCGCCGGCAACATCAACCAGGAAGTCGACGACTGGATCGACGACCGCAGGCTCGAACGTGGCGGCGTCCCGGTCGTCATAGCGCTCGGCCACACTGCTCGCCGAAGTAGTCCTCGGGCATCGGCGGACTATCCCAAACGCCTCACGTGCGCGACAACAGCGATCCGGTACAGGATCGCCACCGACTGCGTGTCATATGAGGATCGCTGAGCGGGGCGGCTGTCGATGTTGGTATCACTGGCGGGCGGTCCGGTCGACGTGCTGGTCGCCAACGCCGGCCCGTTCGTCGAGAGCAATTGTCAAATGTTGTGGATTTGGCAATGAAGAATGATCAGGCGGCGACCCTCTCGTCCTGCGTTGTGGTGTCGTCTTCGGTGACCTTGATGCCGTCCTTGAACTTCACGCCG